>Ga0335395_10000263_pt1 | contig 33427 bp, 24 predicted proteins | sample MAT02_FD_205744 | JGI IMG/M metagenome (GOLD analysis project Ga0335395, IMG submission 205744) | Freshwater microbial communities from Lake Fryxell liftoff mats and glacier meltwater in Antarctica - MAT-02 (spades assembly) (version 2) ... | reverse complement strand
CATTCACCCGATCGCCTCGGAGCGGGCCGCGACGCTGATCGAGCTCGGCGAGGCCGAGCTTGCGCTCGGTCGCATCGACGAGGCGCTCGCCCACTGTAGCGAGGCCGTCGCGCTCGAGGACCTGTCCCATGGGCCAGATAGCACGCAGAGCGCGATGGGCCTGCTGTGCCTCGGTCGCGCCGAGCAGGCCCGCGGTTCGCCGGCCGCCGCCCGCGTCGCCCTCGAGCGGGCCGCCGCGATCCTCGGCGCCGGCGAGCTCGCACGGCACGTGAAGGCCGCGGCGCACGAGGCCCTCGCCCGGGTCTTGCTCGTGGACGAGCCCGAACGGGCCCGCGAGCTCGCGCAGCAGGCCGCGGCCGGCTACCTCGCCGCCGGCGCGGGCCACGTCGCCGACCTCGCCCGCGTGAACGAACTGCGCGCGCCCCCACCCCGCAGAGCGCCCGGCGCTGGCGACAAGCTCCCGTGACAACTGCCACTCGCCTCCACAACTGTCCTCGACAACTAACGGCGACAACGGCCGCGACACGATGACGACACTTCCCGGCGGGGACGGCTGGCGACAACCGCGGATCCAGCGTTGACATCGGACCCAGCACGCGCGAAGCATGGCCGATGCGCGCACCCTCCCGGCACTTCCTCGCAGCTTCGTTTTTTCTCGCGCTCGTCGGCTGCGGCGGTGACAAGGATCCCGCCCAGGTCGCCTGCGACCTGCACTTTAGCTGCGACTGCGCGCCGACCAACTTCCCCGACGTCGAGGCTTGCATCGCCGACGTCAACGCCCAACTGACCGAGATCGACGACGCCTTGAAGATGGTCGCCAGCGCCAACGGCCTGACCTTCGATCAGGCCTGCGTCGACCAGGCCCGCGCCGTCCCCGACGACATCGGCTGCGACCTCGTGGGGGCCGAGAGCGACGAGTGCGTCGCCTGTGCGATCGTCCACGGCGACCAGCCGCTCGGCGCCGGCTGCACCGTCAAGGAGATCTACAGCGACTGCGATCGCAACCTTCAGTGCTCCAACGGCGTGTGCGTCGACCCCTGCCAGCGGCTCTCCGCCGGCGACAACTGTGCCTCGGGCGCCTCGCTCGCGATCTGCGACAAGGGCCTGTTCTGCGACAGCGGGAACACCAAGCAGTGCCAGCCGCTCGGCGGCGTCGGCAGCCCGTGCCCCACCGGCGTCGGCTGCAACGAGGCCACCTACTGTGGCGCGGACAAGACCTGCACGGCGCCGCCGAAAGCCGGTGACCCCTGCGACCCGCTGGCCCCGCTGGGCCAGTGCGACGAGGCGCTGTACTGCGTCGGCGGGACCACCTGCGAGCCGATCCCCGGCGACGGTCAGCCCTGCGACGTCATCTGCCAGGCCTACCTGGTCTGCGACGCCGGCACCTGCAAGCCGGGTCCTGGCGTCGGCGAGCCGTGCCCGGTCAGCGGCCCCTGCGGTCCCGGTGCCGTCTGCGAAGTTGACACCTGCGTCGCCGAGCAGGCGCTCGTCTGCGGGCTCGAGCCCAAGGACCCGGCCGCGTAAGCGCGCGGCCGCTGGGCCCGGCGAGCAGACTTCGGGGCGCTGTGCGGTTCATGTCGTCGTCGTCGCGGAGCATCACGCCATCGCCGAGAGGTCGTGGACATCCTTCTGGCACACCCCGCAGTAGCGGCGCGCCCCCTCGCCCTGCATGGCCTCCCAGGACTCGTGACAGGGGCTGACGATCTCGACGTTGGTGCTGCGCATGCCGGTGAACCTACGCGTGAGGGTGGCTGGACGGTCTGGTCTCAGTCGACGGGGCCCGCGATCTTGCCCATCAGTTCGCGCTCGGGCTCGGGCTTGGTCGCCTTCGGCGGCTTCGCGGGCCTCGTCGGCTCCGCTGCGATGTCACCCATGCGCACGTGCGACGGCTCGACGACTCCCGGCGGCGGAGCGAAGCCCCGCTGCGGATCGCAGGGCACCAGCGGGTCACTATGTTCGGGCACCGCCATCGCCTCGCCCATCTTCGGCCGCACCACCGGATCGATCACCGGCGGCGGCTCGATCGGCATCGCACCCATCGTCGGCATCGGCGTCGGCGTCGGCGTCATGGGCTCGATGATCCGTCCGTCCAGATCCCCATCCGTCCGGCACAGCACGTGCCCGGGGGGCAGATGGAAGGTCGTGAATGGCCCGCTCGTGTAGTCGCAACCACCGTCCGCGGTCGGCACGGTGGCTTCACGGATCGCCTCGATGACCTCGCGACCGAGGTCGGTCGGATCGCCGTGCGGGGTGCAGGCCGCCAGCATCGACGCGGCGAACGCCGCCCGCACCACCTTGCGCGTCAGGCTCGCCCGCGGCACGAGATCACGAAACCGCAGGGTCCCGTCCGACTCGCTGCTGTAGCGCACGCACAGGTGCTCGCCAGACTTCTCGCGCAGCAGCGCCTGCGCCTCCGCGTGCGCCATCGCCGAGAGGTTGTGCACATCCTTCTGGCAACTGCCGCAGAAGCGGCGCGCGTCGTCGCCGTGCATGGCGTCCCAGGACTCGTGGCAGGGGCTGGCGATCGGCAGGGAGGTGTTTCGCATGGCAGTGGGGCGCGAACGCGTGGACTGGCCCCGAGGTCTCGGGGCTCGCAGCGCGAGCGGCCGTCCAGCGTATCTCCCCCCCGCCAATGCTGCTATAGGGTGGCCGTGCCGACCGCCACCGCCGACCCCGCGCGCTCGCGTGACCACGACCTCACCCGCCTGCGTGACCACGACCTCACCCGCTTGCGTGACCACGACCTCACCCGCCTGCGTGACCACGACCTCACCCGCCTGCGTGACCACGTCCTCACGCGCCTGCGTGACGAGCCCGAGCAAGCGACCGCGCTCGCGCAGGTGCTCCTCGACCTCGTGCTCGCCACGCCCGTCCGCGAATTCATCGATCCGACCCGCATCGTCCCCGCGTTCGTGGCCGGCCTGCGCGCCAGCGTGCTCGCGCCAGCGCCCGATCGCCTGGCCGCCGCGATCGCCAGGCACCAGCGGCAGGCGACCGCCCGGCCTGGTCCGCTGGCCGAGCGCATCCCGCCGGAGTTACAGCGGGTGCTGCAGACCGCGTTGCGTCGCCCGTTCACCCCCGGCCGCGAGCTCGTCCGCGCCGCCGTCGACCACGCCGGCATGCGCACTCTGGTGCGGACGATCCTCCACACGACGCTCCTCGACTTCGCGACCCGCCTGCGCTCCGCGATGCCCGACACCGCCTGGATCCCCGGCGCCGGCATCCGCTCAAAGCTCATGGGCGTCGCCAAGGGGGTCGCCTCTGCCGTCGGCGCCGAGGTCGAGCGTCAGCTCGAGGACCGCGTGCGCAGCTTCGTCGACGGCGCCCTCGGCCGCGCGATCGACATGATCGTCGAGCGGGCCTCGGACCCCCGCTTCGCCGGCGACATGGCCTCGTGGCGCGGCGACGCCGTGCGGTCGATCCTCGACCTGCCCGAGTCCGTGTTCCTCGCCGAGCGGCGCAAGCTCGACCCGCAGCAGCTCGTCGCCGACCTGCACGCCGCCGCGACCGCCGTCGCCCGCTGGGACCGCCTGCCCGTCGAGGCCACCGCCCTGCTTCAGGGCCTCGTCGACGAGCTGCAGCAGACCACCATCGGCGAGCTGCTCGCCGACACCGGCTTCGTCGAGGCCTGGCGCGGGCCGCTTGCGACCGAGGTGGAGCACCACCTGCGCCGCCTGTTCGTCGATCCCGGCTTCACCGACTGGCTCTCGCGCCTGCTCGAAGCCCCAGGTACTCCGGGACATGTCCCTCCGGACATGCCCCGCTGACCGGGCATCGTGTAAGCGCGAGACCACCCTCGCCGGCGGGTTCGAGGCGCCGATATAAAGGACCTCGTCGGCGCGCGCGAGCTCGTCGAGCCCGCGCATTACCGCCTCCGTCGGGCCGCATCTGATCACGACGCCCCCGTGTTACGATGCGCCGCGAAACCAGCGAGGCGTCATGTCCAAGCAGCCAGAGGTCCGAGTTCTCGAGGTCAAGCTTCGCGGCACCGAGGTGCCCTTTCCTGCCGAGCTGGTCGCCACCGGCGCGGCCGCACAGCAGAGCTTCACGGGCGCCCGCGCCGCGGTCGGCGTGCACCTGATGCTGGTCGGCGAACGCGACTACCACGTCGTCCTCACCTCGCCCGGTACCGACGCCCGCGCCAGCTTCGCCGCCCAGCTCGGCAAGAAGCTGCATGTGCACTTCAAGGGCCGCAGCACCGCGGTGCGTCGCAGCCTCGCGGCCGTCGGCGGCCAGGACCCCGCGCTTCAGACCGCGACCACGCCACCCACCACCTCGGCGCCGCCGAAGGTCCTCGACCTGACCGCGCCCGTGTTCGGCGCGCCGCCCCTGTTCTTGCTCCCCGACGGCACCCTCGCCGGCACCGCCGACGGTCCGGCCCCGCTCGGGCTCGATGCCCTGCCGGTGCTCGTGACCGCCGCGCGCTGGGTCTCGACGCGGCGCACCACCACCTTCGAGTGCCTGTTCCCCGCGAGCCCGTTCCATCCGGAGGAGCCGCTGCGCCCCGAGCGACTGCATCCGGCCCAGGCCCAGAGCCTGCTCACCCAGCTCGACGCCATCCTCGCCGCGGCCGCCGTCGGCACCACTCCTGATCTCGACCCACTCGACGCCGCCCAACTGCGATCCGCCGCGCTGACGATCCTCTCACATCTGGTCGCCACTGCGCTGCACGACCCCGGCTACCGCGAGATCGCCGATCAAGCCTCGGCCCGCATCTTCAAGATCATCGCCGCCGAGACCGGCCCCACCGCGCGCGCCGAGCTGCGGGCCCACGCGATCTTGCTGCTCTCGATGCGTGGCCCCGCGCTGCGACCCACCGATGCCGCCCGCGCCGTCGAACTCCTGCGCGGCCTGCGTCGCGCCGCGCCGCCCTACGCCGAGCTCGCGGGTCCGTGGCGCTTCGCGCTCAACTCGGCCTCCGAGTTCTTCCCGGGCGAGGTCAAGGTCCTCCAGACCAAGTTCAAGTACACCAAGATCGACACGCCCCCTGACGCCCCCGCCCCGATCTCCGCGTGGCAGCAGTACACCGTGCTCAAGGCCCCGTTTCAGGGCCCCGCCGGCCAGGACATCCTGATCTTCGCGCGCTCCGCCTCGCCGCGCGACGAGAACGCCGAGATGGCGCAGACCTACTTCACCGGCGTCGTCATCAGCCGCCACGCCAACCTCGGCGCCTTCGACATGAAGGCCGCCCAGGTCCAGGTCCAGCAGGCCGGCTACAAGCTGATGATGAACTGCCAGTGCGCCGGCCTGACCACCCGCTTCGCGATCTCGCGGATGTTCCCCGACGCCGACATCTACTCCTCGTGGGACTCGACCTACTTCCGCACCGGCGCCGGCGACGAGGTCGTCGCCTCCGAGGGCATCGACTGCTTCGCCGCCGTCGTCCAGGGCATGGCGGCCGGCGAGGACTTCGCCAAGATCGACGCCCGGCTGCGCAAGGCCCAGTGGCACCACCCGCAGGACCGCACGCCCGGCTTCGTGCAGTTCATCGGCCCCGCCCACCCGCTGGTCGTCAGCCGCTACGAGGACATCAACCGCGACGGCAAGGCCGACTACTACGACGGCTTCCTCGACTTTCGCGTCGTCGAGATCGCCGAGGCCATCCGCGACTCTGCCACCCCGCGCGACCCCGGCGTCGCCGCCTCGCAGGTCGGCGGCGCCGCGGCGCACGGCCTCGGCTGGGCCGTCGGCAGCCTCAACCGCGTCGCCCAATACTCTGAACTTTGGGACAGCTTCCCCGGCCAGACCGAGAACTTCTACCTGTTTCGCGCCGCCGGCTTTTACACGCCCGTCGACCCCCCGCGCGACGTGCCCGCAGGCAAGGGCCCGCACGTCGACCTCGGCCTCGCCCCCGCCGTCGTACGCTACATCGAGGACCCTGCCAGCGCCGACGGCCTGAGCGCCGAGGTCATGCTGCACGCCTGGCTCAGCCACAGCGCGCAGGAGCTCAAGCGCCTGCTCGTGGCCGCCGACGCCTACTGGCGGGCGATCGACCTCGGCTACCTCGGCGTCGCCCCGCAAGACACCCTCCCGGGTCAGCGCGCGGGCCTGTTGCTGCTGCTCGCCGGCCTGCTCGAGTTCCCGGCCGACCCGAACCTGCTCGATGGTCTGTGGGAGCAAGCGCTCGACCTGCTGCGCCTGCCCCGGCTCTCGCGCTCGCTGGTCCGCCGCTGCATCGACGACCAGGACCACGCCAACAGCAACTATTACGGGAGCATCAGGGGCATCGCTGCGCTGATCGGCAGCGCCGAGAAGCCGGGCGGCGCGCTCAAGGAGGCCAGCCCGGTCGCCTACGACGAGATCGTCGGCGACAACCTCGAGATCGGTCGCGCGCGTCCGCTGGTGCTCGCCCCGCCACTCGCAACGCCCGCGCCCGACGCCGCTCCTGCGACCCCGGCCGCGCCCGCGTGATAGGCTCGCGGCCATGTCCGCGCGCCGCGTCGCCCTCGCCACCCTCCTGACCCTCACCGCCTGCGGTGACGACAACTCCGTGTCCGGCGGCGCCGACTCGAGCACCTCGAGCGCGACCGATAGCGCCACCACCGGGGGGGCCGAGAGCACCGCCCTGCCGACCACCGATGACACGCCCACCAGCGGCGGCACCGGCCAGGTCTGCGAGCCCGGCGACGCCCAGGCCTGCGCCTGTCCCGAGGGACAGACCGGCACCCAGACCTGCGAAGATGGCACCACCTTCACCCCGTGCATGTGCCCCCAGGCGGTCGTCTGCGGCGACGGCGAGCTCGGCGGCGACGAGGTCTGCGACGACGGCGTCAACGACGGCGCCTACGACGGCTGCCTCGCGGACTGCAGCGCCCTCGGTCCGCGCTGCGGCGACGGCAAGGTCAACGGCGCCGAGCCCTGCGACGACGGCAACGCCGTCGACGCCGACGGCTGCAACCTCGACTGCGTGATCTCGGGATCGGCGCTGTGGACCCGCGGCTACACCGGCGAGGACGCTGGCAACGCGATCGCCCGCGGCGCCGTCGTCGACGGCTCGGGCAACGTGATCATCGTCGGTCAGGAGTTCGTGGTCGGGCAAAACGCCAACGTCTGGGCCCGCAAGTACGACCCCGCCGGCGACGAGCTGTGGACCTGGACCTGGCAGGGTGACAGCAACGGCGATGACATCGCCTACGCCGTCGCGCTCACGCCCGACGGCGACCTCGTGGTCGTCGGCGAGACCTTCGTGCAGGGCGAGGGCGCCGACATGTTCTTCTTCAAGCTCGGCCCCGACAGCAAGCCCGCGTGGCAGTTGACGTACACCAGCCCGAACGGCCAGGGCGACCGCGCCTACGGGGTCGCCGTCGACGCCGCCGGCAACATCGCCGTCACCGGCACCGAGTACAAGCTGATCGGCCTCGACAACGTGTTCACGCGGGTGATGGACCAGGACGGCGTGGAGATCTGGACCGACGTCGTCGACGCCAACGCCGGCAACGACGGCGGCAACGCGGTCGCCTTCACCCCCGAGGGCGAGGTCATCGTCGCCGGTCACATCTACGTCCCGATCGGCCTGTCTGACCTGTGGCTGCGCAAGTACTCGGTCGCCGGCACGGAGGTGTGGACCCGGACCGCCGATCACATGAACGGCAACGACGAGTGGCGCGGCGTCTCCGTCGCCCCCGACGGCGACATCGCCCTGACCGGCGAGGTCTACGAGGTCGCCGGTCTCGCCGCGATCTACACCGCCAAGTTCGACAGCGAGGGCTTCCAGACCTGGACCAAGATCCAGGACAGCGCGGGCGGTGACAACGACCGCGGCTACGGCGTCGCCTTCGACCCCGCTGGCGGCATCGTCGCCGTCGGCTCCGAGTACACCGCCAACGACTTCACCCGCACCTGGGCCCGCAAGTACGACCCGACCGGCGAGACCTTGTGGACCAACATCCACGACGGTGACGGCGCCGGCAACGACGTCGCCCACGCCGTCGCCATCGACCAGACCGGCCACGTCTACGCCGCCGGCAGCGAGTACGTCGCCGGCCAATTCGCGACCGTGTGGCTCACCAAGTACGCCCCCTGACGGTGCCCGTCAGACCAGCAGTTCGGGCCCGCCGGTCGCCACGGCGTCGATGTACTGCTGGTACCTCGCCATCAAGCGCCGCGTCAGCGGTCCCGGACCGGTGCCCAGCGGCGCGCCATCGAGGGTCGTCACCGGCATCAACCCTCGCACCGATGACGTCAGGAACAGCTCGTCCGCCGCGCGCAGTTGGTCGGGCCACACCACGCCCTCGCTGCACTCGATCCCGAGGTCGCCGGCCAGCCGGATCACCAGCGCCCGCGTGATGCCCTCGAGCAGCCCGGTCGCCAGCGACGGCGTGATCACCCGGCCCGCCTTGACCATGAACACGTTGCTGGTCGCGCCCTCCGCCACATGCCCGGCCGCGTTGCACATGATCGCGTCCTCTGCCGCGCTCGCGGCCGCCTGGCGCAGCGCCTGGATGCTGTTGAGGTAGTTGCCGGTCTTGAGCGACGGGTCGAGCGAGCGCGCGCTGATCTTGTGTACGTCGACGATCCGCACCGACAGCCCGGCCTCGTACAGCGTCGGCGTCGGCAACTTCAACTCCTGCACCAGCACGACCAGCACCGGCGAGGCCGACACCCGCGGGTCGAGCTGCAGCGGCCCCGCCCCGCGGGTCACCATCACGCGCACATAGCTGTCAGCGTTGCCGGTGGCCGCGTGGGTCTCGGCGATCGCCGCGCGCAGGGCCGCGTCCGAAAACGGGATCTCGAGCCCGATGCCTGCCGCGCTGCGCCGCAGGCGATCGAGGTGGCGCGTCATCTCGACCGCGTGCCCGCCGGCGGTGCGCATCGTCTCGTAGACGCTGTCGCCGTAGAGAAAGCCGCGGTCGAACACGCTGACCGTCGCCTCTCCGGGTTCGAGGGGGCGACCGGCGGTGGACAGGTAGACTTTGGTCGGCAAGCGCGCTGCTCCTGGCTATAGGCTCGTTGGGCTCAATGAATTCGCCGCAGCCGCCACACCAGCGCGACGGCCTCGACCGCGATCGCCGGCGTCATCTTGGAGGCGCCGCGCGTGCGGTCGGGGAACACGATCGGTCGCTCGCGCAGCACGTGGCCGCGGCGATGCGCCCGGTGCTTCATCTCGATCTGAAACCCGTAGCCGCTCGCGGCCACCGCCCCGAGGTCGAGGTCGGCGATCACGTGGTGCGCATAGCAGACGAAGCCCGCCGTCGGGTCGCGCACCGGCAGGCCGAGCACCACCCGCGCGTACAGCCCACCGCCCCGCGAGATCATGCGCCGCGCGAACGACCAGTCGCGCGTGCCCCCGCCGGGCACGTAACGCGAGCCGATCACGACGTCCGCCCCACCGGGCCCCGCGTGACATGCCTCGACCAACCCGACGAGATAGCCGGGGTCGTGCGAGAAGTCGGCGTCCATGCTGATGAAGTGGGTCGGAGCCGGCGACGCCGCGAGGCCCCAGCGAAACCCGTCGACGTACGCGCGCCCGAGCCCCTGCTTGCCCGGTCGATGCAGCACCGCCACCGCCGGATCCGCGAGGACCAGCGCGTCCGCCAGCGCCCCGGTGCCGTCCGGGCTCGCGTCGTCGATCACGAGCACCCGCGCCGCCGGCAGCGCCACCCGCGTCGCTGCCACGATCGCCGCGAGGTTCTCCCGCTCGTTGTATGTCGGGATCAAAACCAGCGGCCTGGGATCTCCCCCGCACGTTTGCTGCTCGAGGCTCGTCGCCGACACGCGGCCAAACCTTGGCAGCAGCCTCGCCTCGCCGCAAGAGCGCCGCTTCGGACCTGCGCCCGCAGGTCGGTGGTCCGGCGCCCCCCGGGCATCGCTGGGGACTCGCGGACCTCCCCGGGGCCGCATGGCGCGCCGTTTAGGCCACCCCGCGCTTGCGAGCCCGAGCCCGTTGCTGGTACCTTGGCCGTGAGCGTTGCGAAGAATCCGCTGTCACTACCTGTCCGGGGAGGCCTTCATCGCCGCCCTGCTGCCCACCGAGCAGCAGGGCTTGCAGGTCTACACCACCGACCGCTTCGAGCCGGGCGAGGAGCTCCTGTGCGAGGTGTACTTCGCCGGGCTGCCCGGCAAGCTGATGGTCCGTGCGATCGGCAAGAAGTGGCATAACGCCCGGCCGCGCCTGCGCGTGCGCGCTGGCGGGGTGCTGCGCTGCATCGGCAGCGAGTGGCGCAAGCTCGTGTTCCTGCGCGAGGTCGCGGTCGGCCGCGTCGCCTTCGAGCAGCGCCGCCGCTACATCCGCCAGCCCGTGCTCGTCGAGATCCGCTGGCGCCGCCAGGGCGAGTCGGACCTCATCCCCGCGACGATCACCGAGCTCTCGGAGGTCGGCGCCCTCCTGCTCACCCCGGCCAGCCTCAGCGTCGACGAGGAGCTCATCATCGAGATCACACCGCCCGGCAGCACCCGCGCGCTACAGGTCCAGGCGGTCATCCGCAACACCGATCACGTCAACGGCGTCGGCCTCGAGTTCATGGCCCGCGACGGGGGCGGCGTCACCCGCTTGCGCGAGTTGATCCGCCGCATCGTCGTCGAGTGATCCCACCTCTATGCGCCGCCTCGCCCTCGCCCTCGCCCTGATGACCGGCTGCGCCGACGCGCCCGATCCGACCGGCTTGCCCGAGCCGCTCGCCAAGCATCGAGTCACCGCGCCGAGCTCCGCCGCCGCGCCGCCGACCGCCATGCCCGCCGTGATCGAGACCTGCGATCAACTGGCCACCGCCGCCGCCGTACACCCGCTCGACGCCGCGATCCTGCTCGACCTGTGCCCGGACACGCCCGCCAGCCCGTCCGTGCTGCGTCACGCCCTGCTGATGGCAGACTCGCCCGCCGCGGCCGCCGCCCTGCTGCCGCGCCTCACAGCCACCGCCGAACTCGCCGATCTCGCGGGCCTTGCGAAGCTGGTGTCGGTCGAGCGCGCGCAGTCCCCCGCCCCGCCCGAGCTGCCCGATCCTGCCACCGCCACCGTCAGCCCCATCACCGATGTCGTGCTCGCCGCGGTGCAACTGGCGATCATCCAACAGACCGCCAGCGGCGTGTCGCAAGACCAACGCACCCGCGCGACCGCCTACCTCGCGCGCGTGCACCACGAGGCCCTGCAGCAGCTCGGCCTCGACGCCGCCGCGTCGCAGGACCTCCCGCCCTTCGCTCGCGTGCTCGCCGGTCGCTTCCTGCACTTCGGCCGCGAGCTGTGTCGCATGTACTGGCAACGCCGCGTCGCCGGGCTCGAGGGCCTGTTCGCCAGCACCGAGGCCCAGTTGCTGCGCACCGTGCTCGCGCTCGAGCACAGCCCGCACCTCGCCGACGACGCCCTGCTCGCCGTCGAACACCAGCGCACGCGCAGGCACCTGCAAGGCAGCGGCGTCGCCGAGCGGCTCGCCCGCGCCGGCGCCATCGGTGCGCCGGCCGACCTCCTGCCGCTGCTCCACGAGTTCGACCGCCTCTTCGATCACCGCTTCATCGAGCTGACCTTCCAGCGCGCCCTGTTCCTCGCCGGCGAGCAGCCGGGCGGCTTCGGCGTCGCGCCGGTCGCCGAGTTCCTGCGCGCCGAGCTGTCCGGCCGCGACCTCCAGGAGTACGCCGCGCTGCTCGAGCGCCGCATCGACGAGACCCGCACCCTCACTCCGCCGCCGCCCGAGCAGGGCGCCCGCGGCTTGCCCGCGCGCACCCCCTTGACCTGGCCCGAAGACCAGGCCGTCGCCACCCTCGCCGCGAGCTGGCTGGCCACCGCCGTCGACCACGACGGGCTGACCCGCAAGCACGCGATCGCCCGCGCTGCGCTGCTGCTGCGCGACCGACCCGACGCCGCCAGGGTGCTGCTCGCACGCGAGCTCGCCGCGGCCGATCCGGGGCCCGGTCAGGCGCTGCGCGTCGGCCTCTTGCAGGACTTGCTCGCCCGGATCGACGACGAGAGCCTCACCACCCTGCGGCTGCGGGTCAGCGCCGCCGGCCGCCCGCCGATCGGCGACGACGCCGTTCGTCGCGCGTTCGCCCTGGCCGCCCGCGACGCCCGCCTGCTGCCGCGTTGAGCTGCCTACCAACCTGACCGATCGGACATGGCCCGAGGGACCTGTCCGATCGCACCTGTCCCTTGATCGCCGTGGCGTCGGCGGTTCACGAGCCTTCGGGCGTCACTTCACAGCGGCGACGCTCATGCACGACGACGTCTCCGCCGACCGCCGAGATCATCGCTGTCCCTCCGCGTCGCACGCGTAACCTGCGCACGCTGTCACGACCACTGCGTCCGTCGCGGACCAGGATCTCGATCCGGCCTCCACGCGCCCGCGGTCCGGCGGCGCACTCACCGGGCACGATCGTCGCGCCGCCGACCTGCACGACCTGCTGCGCGTCGGGACCCGCGAGGAGACACAGACGCGGCGGATCTTCCGGCGTACAGGCCCGCCGCGAGTCCCGCTGCCAGCCCGCCTGTCCCGCGCAGGCCCCCAGCGTCACCAGCGCAAGCACGGCCAGGATGTGGCAGATTCCCCCGACATGGCCCGTGCGCGCGCCCGTCATCCCGGACCTTCGCCGCTCACCACGGCGCTGTGGGATCTCGTGCGTCGTCATGTGTCCGAGGACACCATCCGCCTGATGCAGGTTCGGGAGGTTTGGCCGCGCATCGCCGGCCCGGGGCTCGAGGCCCACACCTGGCCGGCGACCGTCGCGGGCGACACCCTCGTGGTGCACGTGCATGACAGCCAGTGGCTACACGAACTGACGTACATGCGCCAGGACCTGCTGCGCCGGCTCGCCGCGCTCGCGCCTCTCGCCCGGCTACGCGCGCTCAAGCTGCGCCTCGGCGAGGTCCCGCCGGTAGCAGGCCGGGCGCTCCCGGAGAGCCCGCGACCGGCCCCCTTGCCCCCGCCGAGGCTGTCTGCGGAGCCTGACGCGGCCACGCAGGAGGCCCTCGCCGCGGTCGCGGATCCCGAGCTCAAGCAGATCATCGCCGGGGCGCGGATCATGCTCGGTCGCGGCTAGCGGCCGCGAGATCGCCGTCACGGACCGGCGATCGATCGTCGCTCGTCGATCGATCCGCGAGCACAGTCCCGGCGTATCGCACCGCCCTCGGGCACGCCCATGATCGTCGTCGATCCACGCTCGCTGCGAGACTCGCCGTGCATCCGGCTGCACACGGTCGCGACCTCTGCACATAGGCCTCGGCGGCTTCGCGCGAGCGCACGCCCACGCGTGCGCGGACTGATCGGATCCGATCCTCTCGCACGGCACGTCGCGCGGCACCACTCGCACAACCGCCCGCGAACACGTGCCACACTCCGGCCGTCCCTACCTGCTCTTCGCTCGCTCGCTGCGCGTAGAACTGGGTCCGTCACCGCCGCCCCTGTCCCGCTTCCGGGCCCGGGACGACGTGGACCTTCGCAGGCCCCGTGGGCCTCCATAAACCAGGAGAAGTTGAATACTCATGATCCTTCGTGACCTCAAAACCATCGCCCTCATCGGCGCCTTCGGCATGCTGTCCGCCTGTACGATCAACGGCGGCGACACCGATGATGAGACCGCCACCGGTGTGGCCACCACCAACGGCCCCACCACCACCACCACGCCCACCACCGGCAACGAGACCACCGGCGGCGGCGGCGAAGATGCCCAGCTCTGCGCCAACTTCGGCGGCTATGACGGCGTCAAGGTCGTCGTCGGGGACTTCGTCAATCGCGTCCTGATCGACGAGCGCATCAACGCCTACTTCCTGATCAACGACGTCGACGGCGGCAAGCTGACGACCTGCCTCAATGAGCAGGTCGGCAACGCGACCGGCTGCGCCGGCGTCGAGTACACCTGCGGCGACATGAAGACCGTGCACGCCGGCATGGGCGTCTCGATGAACGACTTCGGCGACCTCGCCGAGGACTTCAGCAAGGCGATGGACGCCCACCAGGCCAACACGCCGTCGCTGACCGACGCCGACAAGGACGCCGTGCTCGGCGTGCTCGGCGGCATGGCCGGCGACATCGTCGAGGACCCGATGAACAACGTGACGACCTACCAGAAGCTCGGCCGCAAGCCCGGCATCAACACCGTCATCGGCGGCCCGGCGGACCCCATGAGCTTCGTCGCGCTGGTCGCTGGCGACGCCACGCTCGTCAGCTTCTTCGCGATGTCTGACCTCGACCGCCTCAAGACCTGCCTGGTCCGCCAGGTCACCACGGCCACCGACGGCCCGCAGATCTACGGCAAGGAGGTCACCTCCCCCGCGCCGGCCGATCCGGGTGTCACCACGGAGAACCCGTGCAAGGACATGCTCAGCTCGCACGCCATGCTCAAGGACGGCATGGGTGTCGGCATCGATAAGGCCGACTTCGACGCGCTCGTCGGTCACCTGATCACCGCGATGACCAACTACACGGTCCCGATGACCGAGCAGAACGCGATCCTGGGCGCCCTCGGGCCGCTTTGCCCGGACATCGTCACGGTCGATCCCGCGATGTGCGGCTGATCCCAGCCGTCCCGCGCGCTGCCGTCGGTCCTGCCGACGGCGGCGCTTCCCGTTCCCCCTTCCTTTAGGTAGCTTCCCCCCGTGGCTCCGCACCCCTCGCCTCGCCCGTCCCTGCGCGTGACTCCCGTCCTCGCGGCTCTCTCGTTCTCGGTCCTCTCGGTCCTCTCGCTCGCCGTCTTCCAGACCGCCTGCACCGGCGCGGCCCCCGAGGCCCCGCCCGCCGCGACCGCTGCGACCGCTCCCGATGCGCCCGCGGACGCCACCACGCCGGGCGCCGATAGTGCCGCTGCCAAGGGCCTGCGCGGCCTGGCCAGCCTGGTCGGCGGCAGCAAGCCGATCAAGCCGTGGAGCTTCGACTTCAAGGACCCGCCCGCGAGCCCCCGCGCCCCGAGCACCGTCGCCTTCGGCGCGACGATCGGCACCACGATGTACCCGGAGGTCGAGGCCCTGGTCCAAAAGCTCGGGCTGTCCTGCGCCGACACCTCGGTCCGCGCCATGATGGACCGTCGCCGTGAGATCGAGCGCGCCAAGGTGACCGACGCCGCGGCCCGTGGTGAGGACGCCGTGACCGCCGCGTCGTGGGTCAACAAGCGCAGCAAGCGGGAGTCCAACCCGCAGCTTCGCTTCAGTTGCCCGAAGATCACCAGCGACCAGCTCACCGACCGCGTGCGCCCGCCCTCGAGCGGCCGCCTGCTCTACATCTTCGATGACGCCGCGTATCCGCTGCGCCACGCCTCGTATCAACGCACGCACCGCGACCACGCCGCCGCGTACGCCGACTACCAGGAAGCAGTCGCCGCGTTGACCAAGCTCTACGGCCCGCCGACCAAACCTCTCACCGGCACGCTCCCGGTCCCCGACAAGGACGGCAAGATCGAGTTCCCCGCCAGCAAGAACCTCGAGGTCACCTGGGAGTACGGCGACCTGCTCGCGCGGGTCAACGTGCTGCGCTACGGCGAGCTGATCACCGTCGGCGAGCGCGTCGAGGTCCCCCACGGCCTGCGCCCCGACTCCCCGGTGTTCGTCGCCGGCAAGACACCCCCGCTCCCGCCGCCCCTCGGCGCGACCATGCCACCCCTGCCCGACGCGTGGCCTGCCGCAGCAGCGCCAGCCCCCGCCCCCGCAGCGAGCCCCTGAGCGCCCCAGTGGCGCCCTCGAGGTCGCCGTTGCGCTCGGGGGTCCGCCCCGTCATCATGCGAACCGCCCGGCGAGGGGCACGGCATGGACGCGGCGCGCATCGGGCTCAACGACTGGCTGACCGCGATCAACGCGGTGATCTGGCACGACAGCGTGCTCTACATCGTCCTGGCCGTCGGCCTGCTGTTCACGATCTGGAGCGGCTTTTGCCAGTACCACGCGCTGACCCACGGGGTTCGCGTACTCACCGGTCGCTACGACGGCAAGGCTGACCCCGGGGCGATCAGCCACTTCCAGGCGCTCTCGGCCGCGCTCTCGGCGACCGTCGGCCTCGGCAACATCGGCGGCGTCGCCGTGGCGATCGCGCTCGGTGGACCTGGCGCGGTGTTTTGGATGTGGGTCGTCGGCTTCGTCGGCATGGCCCTCAAGACCACCGAGGTCACGCTCTCGATGTTGTTTCGCCGGACCGAGAACCCCGACGAGCCCAGCGGCGGCCCGATGTGGGTCATCGACGACGGCCTGCGCCAGCGTCACCCCAGGCTCGGCTGGCTCGGTCGTCTGCTCGGCGTGCTGTTCTGCATCACGCTCCTGATCTCCACGATCACCGGCGGCAACATGTTCCAGGCGTGGAACGTCGGCGTCGTCACCGAGGAGAGCTTCGGCGTCCCGCAGCCGGTCGTCGGCGCCATCTTGACGGTGCTCGTCGGCCTCGTGATCCTCGGCGGCATCAAGCGCATCGGCGCGTTCGCCGGGGCGATCGTGCCGGTGATGTGCACGCTCTACCTGATCGCCGCGCTCTACGTGGTCGCCTACAACATCGCCGAGGTGCCCGCGGTGCTGCGCCTCATCGTGATCAGCGCCTTCAGCCCGGCCGAGGCCAGCGGCGCCTTCGTCGGCGGCACCTTCGGCATGGCCTTCCTGTGGGGCATGAAGCGGGCGCTGTTCTCCTGCGAGGCCGGCCAGGGCTCCTCACCGATCGCCCACTGCGCCGCCAAGACCACCGAGCCCGTGCGCGAGGGCGTCGTCGCCGGCCTCGAGCCCTTCATCGACACCATCGTCGTGTGTACGCTGACCTCGCTGGTCGTGCTCTCGAGCGGCGCCTGGAACCGCGGCGGCGAGACCAGCCTGCCGGCGATGCCGGCCTTCGTCGCCGTCGAGCCTGGCGTCTGGGATCTTCCCGACACGGCGTTGCCCGCCAAGACCCCCGAGGCCCTCGCCATCACCGGCGGTGACTGGCGGATCGGCGACGATGTCTTCATGCTCGCCCGCTACGGCGCGGTCGATCACGGCAGCGGCACTGACCTGCATCGCGTGCCTGGCAAGGTCCTCGCCACCGGGGGAGATCGCCTCCACGTCGCCTGGACACCGATTGGCACCCCGGGCGGCGCCCTCGCGGAAGCGCCCGCGTTGCACACGCCGGAGGTCTTCAAGGACTACATCGGCGCCGCGCTGACCAGCCACGCCTTCGACCGCGTCTCGCCCGGCCTCGGCAAGTGGCTGGTCGCCCTGGCCTCGTGGTTGTTCGCGGTTTCGACCATGATCTCCTGGGCCTACTACGGCGAGCAGGGCATGGTCTACATGGCTGGCCGGCGCAGCGTGCTGCCCTACAAGCTCGTCTACTGCGCGAGCATCTTCCTCGCCTGCGCCGGCATCATCTCCACCGAGGAGGATCTCGACAACATCACTGCGCTCGGCACTGGCGTGATGTTGTGGGTCAACATCCCGATCATGCTGCTGTTCGGCGGCGTGGCCATGGGCGCCTACCGCGGCTACTTCGAGCGCCTCCGCGCTGGCGCCTTCGATCCGCCGCGTCAGTGAAGCCCGCTCGCGAACGCGCGCCACGGGAATGTGCCAGTGAAACTCGGGACATGTCCCCAAGGACAGGCGAGCTTTACCCGAAGCACGTAGGCGCGCACGCCTTCCGGCCACGGACAGGTGTACGCGCACAGACCCGCCTCGCAGCGCCGCGAAGTCGCGCCAGGCGCCGGACAGATTGCCGTCTGTGCAGGGTTCTCGCGGACCCCTGGCCGGATATAATGCGGCTTCATTGGAGCTGCGAATGACTGAGTCCCTGACGCGTTTCGACCTGCCTCAGAGTGCGATCCCGACCCGCTGGTACAACATCCAGGCCGATCTGCCGCGGCCATTGCCGCCGGTACTTCACCCGGGGACCAAGCAGCCGATCGGCCCCGCCGACCTCGCTCCGCTGTTCCCGATGGAGCTTATCAAGCAAGAGGTCAGCACGGAGCGCTTCGTCGACATCCCCGACGAGGTCCGAGAGATCTACAAGCTGTGGCGGCCGACGCCGCTGCTGCGGGCGCGTCGCCTGGAGAAGGCGATCGGGACCACCGCACGCATTTATTACAAGTACGAGGGCGCATCCCCCAGCGGCAGCCACAAGCTCAACACGGCGGTGCCGCAAGCCTTCTACAACAAGCAAGAGGGCGTCCAGGGCATCACCACCGAGACCGGCGCCGGCCAGTGGGGCACCGCGATCGCGCAGGCATGTAATTTCTTCGATCTCGAGTGTTTCGTGTGGATGGTCCGCGTCAGCTACGACCAGAAGCCGCACCGTCGCTCGATGATCCAGAGCTTCGGCGCCAAGGTGGTAGCGAGCCCGAGCACGCTGACCAACGCCGGCCGCGCGGTGCTCGAGCGCGACCCGACCAGCACCGGCTCGCTCGGCATGGCGATCAGCGAGGCCGTCGAGGCCGCCGCCACCTCCGGCGGCAAGTACAAGTATGCGCTCGGCTCGGTGCTCAACCACGTGCTCATGCACCAGACGATCATCGGCCAGGAGTCGATGCAGCAGATGAAGCTGTCCGGCGACTACCCCGACATCGTCGTCGGCTGCACCGGCGGCGGCAGCAACTTCGCCGGCATCGCCTTCCCCTTCCTGCGCGACAAGATGGTCGACGGCAAGGAAATTCGCGTGGTCGCCGTCGAGCCTGCGGCCTGTCCGAGCCTCACCCGTGGCGTCTACGCCTACGACTTCGGCGACGTCGCGGGCATGACCCCGCTGATCAAGATGCACACTCTCGGCGCGGCCTTCATCCCGCCGCCGCTGCACTCGGGCGGCCTGCGCTACCACGGCATGGCCAGCATCATCAGCGAGCTCTACGATCAAAAGATCATCGAGGCCTACGCGGTGCGCCAGCTCGAGGCCTTCGCGGCCGCGGTGACCTTCCTGCGCGCCGAGGGCATCGTGCCCGCTCCCGAGGCCTCCCACGCGATCGCCCAGGTGCTGCGCGAGGCGCAAAAGGCGACCGAGGCCGGCACCTCGCCGGTCATCCTGTTCAATCTCTGCGGCCACGGACACTTCGACATGTCGGCCTACGACGCCTACAACAGCGGTAGCCTGGCCGACTTCGAGTACCCGGCCGAGGCCATCGAGGCCTCGATCGCCAGCCTCCCGCAAGTGTGAGCCGCTCCGTGGCCTCGCGCGCGCGGGCCACGGCGTCACGACGACGGCGCCACGACAACACGCGGACCACGCTGCCCCGCTGCCCCGCTGCCCCGCTGCGCCACCGCGCCACCGCGCCACCGCGCCACCGCGCCACCGCGCCGCTGCGACGACTGCCCACGCGTCCGCCGACCCGCGCGACTCGCGGTCTCGCAGCGCTCGCGCCGGCGTGGCGGGCCTTCCCCTTGTATTTGCAGCCGGCATCCCCGACCATGACCACGGTGCATTCGAATGAGACGGCTTCGGTGCATGCCCACGACGAGGCGCGGCCGATCGTGCTGTGCTCGCTACCCTTCGCCAGTTCGCCCGCCGCGGCCGCATGCGCCGCGATCGGGGCCGAACTACGCCCAGTCGACCGCGCCGAGCTCGAGCGCGTGCTCGGCACCCGCCGCCACGGTCGTCCCGTCGTCGTGCTGCTCGACGAGGCCCTGCGCGGCCCGCCGCTGCGCGCCACCCCGGGCCACACCCTCCGCGTGCTGAGCCTGCTCCCGGCCCCCGCCGAGGGCCCCGGACGCGCGCAGTACGGCGATGAGTTGGCCTTCATTCTCCCGGCCGCGGGCGACATCGCCGGCGACGCGACCGCCCTCGCCGTCGCGCTGCGCTGCGCCGTGCGCGAGGCCTCGCTCGCCGATCGTTGTCTGACCCTGGAGGCCGAGCGCCGCCGCCTCGCCAGCGAGATCACCAAGCTCAACCGGATCGGCATCGCCCTGTCGACCGAGCGCGACCCGGAGCGCCTCCTCAGCTTCATCCTCACCACCGCCCGCGACTTCACCAGCTCTGACGCCGGCTCGCTCTACATCCTCGAGAAGGACGACGAGGGCGCCCGCCGCCTGCGCTTCACCAGCTCGCAGAACGACTCGCTGCCCAACCTCGAGCTCGTCAAATTCGCGATCCCGGTCAGCAAGACCACCCTCGCCGGCTACGTCGCCTCCACCGGCGAGCCGCTCAACATCCCCAACGTCTACGAGATCGACCCGCGCGCCGAGTACACCTTCAGCCCCGCGTTCGACCAACGCACTGGCTACCGCACGCGCTCGATGCTGGTCCTGCCGATGAAGAACCAGGAAGACGAGGTCATCGGCGTACTGCAACTGATCAACCGCAAGACCTCGCGCGCCGCGGAGCTCCAGCCGGCCACCATCGACGACGTCGTCATCCCCTACGACGACCAGTCGCTCGAGCTGACCCTCTCGCTCGCCAGCCAGGCGGCGGTCTCGCTGACGAACAACCAGCTCTACGAGACCGTTAAGCAGAACCTCCACGAGCTCAAGACCCAGCAGGCTCAACTGGTCCAGAGCGAGAAGCTCGCCAGCCTCGGCCAACTGACCGCGGGCGTCGCCCACGAGATCAACAACCCGCTGGCCTTTAGCCGCAACAACACCCACCTCGCGCACGCCCGCGTCACCTCCGTCAGCCGCCGCCTGGCCACCGAGCGCTGGCTGGCCGCGGACGGCCCCAGCCTGCCCGAGCGCATCGCTGACGGCCGCGCCGTGCTCGAGCGCCTCGGCATGGACAAGGCGCTCGCCGCGGACATCAAGGACGTGAGCAACGAGCTGTCGTCGCTGCCGCCGCCGAATCAACTCGTGATGCTGCGCGAGTTCTTCACCTACGTCATCCGCCGCAAAGAGAGCGACGAGGGGGCGATCGACGAGCTCCTCGCGAGGACGCAGAAGGTCCTCGAGGAGAGCTTCATCGGCCTCGATCGCATGGCGGAGATCGTGCTCGGTTTGCGCAATTTCGCCCGACTCGACGAGGCCCACTTCCAGACCGCCGACATCGATGAAGGCATCCGCCAAACGCTGATGATCCTCGGCAATAACGCGCGGGACAAGGGCGTGACTTTGGTGTCCGCGCTGGGCCTGACCCGCCCGCACTCGTGCTTCCCTGCCAAGCTAAATCAGGTGGTACTAAACCTCGTGAACAACGCCATCGACGCCTGTCAGCGGGGAGGAGAGGTCGCGGTGCGTACCCAAGAAAACGGCGAATTCATCGAGATCACGGTCTCGGACACGGGCGAGGGCATCACGGAGGAGAACATGTCGAAGATCTTCGATCCGTTCTTCACCACCAAGCCGGTCGGCAAGGGCACGGGCCTCGGCCTGTCGATCAGCTACCGCATCATCATGGAGCACCGCGGCACGATCTCGGTGCGGGGTAATGACACGGCCGGGGTCACCTTCCTCATCCGCCTCCCGGTGGATGCAGAGGCCCCGAAGACCACCACCGTGGGGAGCACATGAGGAAACCCGAGCGACAGATCATCCCGTATCGGGCGAAGGTCGTCGAACCGATCTCGCTGCTCCCTTTCGAGGAGCGCGTCCGCAGGATCGAAGCCTGCGGCAACAACCTGTTTCGCCTCGGCTCGCACGAGGTCTACATCGACCTGATCACCGATAGCGGCACCGGTGCCCTCTCGGCGCAGCAAATGGGGCGCATGATGATCGGCGACGAGGCTTACGCCGGCTCGCGCTCGTTCTTCGAGATGGAGCGGCAGATCCGCGAGACGATGGGCTACCGCTACGCCATCCCGGTCCACCAGGGCCGCGCCGGCGAGCGCGTGTTCGACTTCGTGTTGATCAAGAAGCACATGATCGTGCCGGGCAACTCGCACTTCGACACGACCAAGGCCCACATCGAGTTCGCCGGCGGTCGCGCGATCGACTGCACGATCGACGCCGGACGCACCTCGGGGACCTACCACCCGTTCAAGGGCAACATCGACATCCCGCGGCTGGAGAGCGTCATCCGCGAGTACGGCGCCCGCCACGTCGCCTACGTGCTCGTCACCGTGACCTGCAACTCCGGCGGCGGGCAACCAGTCTCGATGGAGAACATCCGCGAGGTCCGCCGCGTCGCCGACCAGTACGGCCTGCTGGTCGTCCTCGACGCCGCCCGCTTCGCCGAGAACGCCTACTTCATCAAGACCCGCGAGCCTGGCTACGCCCACAAGTCCGTCCCGGAGATCGTCCAGGAGATGTGCGGCTACACCGACGCGTGCATCATGAGCGCCAAGAAGGACGCCCTGGTGCCGATGGGCGGGTTCATCGCCGTGCGTGACGACCTGCTCTACGAGCGCCTCAAGGCCCCGACGATCCTGTTCGAGGGCTTCTACACCTACGGCGGCATGTCCGGCTCGGACATGGAGGCGCTGGCCCAGGGCCTGCGCGAGGTCACCGACGAGTCGTACCTCGCCTACCGCATCGGCCAGGTCCGCCGCTTCGGCGAGCTGCTGCAGAAGTTCGGGGTGCCGATCGTCGACCCGATCGGCGGCCACGCGGTCTTCATCGACGCCCGCAAGTTCTTCCCCCACGTCCCCGAGGACGAGTTCCCCGCCCAGTTGCTGTGCGCCGAGCTCTACAAGGAGGGCGGCGTGCGAGCGGTCGAGGTCGGCAGCGTGCTCACTGGGCGTGACCCCGACACCGGCGAGAACATCCGCCCCAACCTCGACCTGTGCCGGATCACCATCCCGCGCCGGGTCTACACCTTCGAACACCTCGAATACGTGGCCGACGTCGTCCGCACCGTGTTCGAGGAGAGAGGCCCCAAGATGCGGCATGGCCTGCGTTTCGAGGTCGAAGCGCCCGGTATCCGGCACTTCGCGTCCACATTTCGCTACGTACGCAGCGCGGACGGTGGTACAGGAGACCTACCGTGAGCGCGCGTCCGGCGAACTTCGGGCCTGGCACCATCAGGGCGGCCCCCGATGGAATGTGGGTCAGGCATGTCAGGCATGTCAGGCATGTCAGGCATGTCAGGCATGTCAGGCATGTCAGGCATGTCAGGCATGTCAGGCATGTCAGGCATGTCAGGTATGCCGTCCAACCCAGCGAGAAGCGAGGTGTGGCATGAGTTGGAAGGAATACCAGAAGACCGGCGCCATCGGGACCGAGAACAAGAAGTCGCTGACCCTGCTCATCGTCGACGACGAGCGCGGCATCCTCAACACCCTCGAGGAGAGCTTCCGCGACATGTTTAAGGTCCGCACCGCGAACTCCGGCGCCGAGGCCCTACAGATCTTCCGCGATCAGGAGGTTCACCTGGTCCTCAGCGACCAGCGCATGCCGGAGATGACCGGCGTCGAGCTGTTCGGCAAGCTCAAGGCGATCAACCCCACCCCCGTCCGCATCCTCATCACAGGTTATGCGGATATCAATGTGGTTATCCGCGGTCTCAACGAGGGCCTCATGTGGCAGTACGTGACGAAGCCGTGGGACACCGAGGAGCTCAAGACGCTCCTACGCCGCGCCGCCCAGCATTACCTCAAAGAGACGCAGAACGACGAGCCGGACCCGATCAAGGGCCTGAGCTTCTAGCTTCAGGTGCTTCAGGTGCTTCAGGTTCTCGCTTCAGGTTCTAGGTTCAGGTTCTAGGTTCAGGTTCTAGGTTCCAGCTTCAGGTTCTAGCCTGAAGCTTCCAGCTTCAGGTTCTCGCCTGAAGCTTCCAGCTTCAGGCTTCTGCTTCGGGTTCCCCTCGGAGCCCAGCGCCGACTGGCCGCCGATCGCTTCAGCGGCCTGCCACGCCCGCCTTTTTGCCCGATCCGGACCACTGGCGCCTACAGAAAATGTTTGGAGTCGGCGCGTGAAGCGAGATAGGATGGTGGAGCGTTCGGCGCTCGCCGGCCTGGCGTCCCCGGATGAGCCGCCGTACGGGCGCCGCCCTGGCCAACCGCGACTGTCGCACGGACACGAAGGAACTCGAAATGAATCTGAAGACCGTAAATGCACTGTTGGCCGAGGTCGAGGATGGCCTGATGGGTGGCTGCGCCGCAACGGACGTGTTTAGCAAGTCGTCCGGCATGTCCGTCGCCGGTATCCGCAGCTCGCCCAAGGCCTGCGCCCTGTTCAACATCCTCTGCGAGCGCATCGGTGAGACGATCAAGAAGTCCGGTCTGCCCGTCCCGGACTATCTCCACCAGACCATGCTGCGCCTCGGCGAGGACGGCAGCGTCATGATCGTCGTCATCGACCTCGACATCAAGTACCGCTGGGGCATGGCCGTCGACTGCACCAAGGCGCAGCTCGGCATCCTCGTCAGCGTCGTCATCCCGGACACCCTGCCCCGGCTTCGTGAGGCGCTGCGCTAGGCTGCGCTGGCCTGAGCTAGCTCGGGCCGTTCTCCTTCGGGCCGCTGTCAGGCGTCCGTCCGCTCCGCGGTCGGGCGCCTTCGTGCTTTCGGCGCCTCGCTTCAGCGCCTTCGCTCGCTCCCCGGTACGACCTCGACGATCCGCGGCTGCATCATCTCGCCGCCCGCGAAGCGGGTCGCCAGCGCGAGGCGATGCCGCTCGGTCGGCGCGCCGATCATGAACTGCCAGCCGTCCGCGACGTCGCCGTGCGTGCCGTCGATCGTGATAGCGACGCGCGGGCCATCGAGCGTGTAGGCGAAGCTGTGCAGCGCGATCGCCAGGCCCATGCCTCGCGCCTTGATGTACGCCTCCTTGAGCGTCCACAGCTCGAAGAAGCGGTGGTGCTGGCGATCCGGCGGCAGCGACCGCAGCGCGAGCACCTCGGCCGGCGCGAAGAAGTGCTCGGCAATCTGATCCGTGTGCGATCGCCTCCAGGTGTCCTCGACATCGACGCCGAGCTCGCCGCGCGCGACCGCCACGGCGACCAGCCCATCGGTGTGCGAGAGGTTGAAGCGCAGGTCGCCGAGGCCGTGCTCCGGGTCGACGTCGGGGCGCCCCCATCGGTTGTTGACGAAGCGCCAGGCCGCCGGGTCGAGCGCCGCGTAGCGCGACAGCGTGGTCCGCACCAGCGCCCGGGCGACCAGGAACTGCTGGCGGTGGCGTTCAAACATGAAGCGGGCCTGCCGCGCCGTCTCCTCCGGGTTCATCCATGCCGCGTAGTTCGCGAGCAGGCCGGGGTCGGTGATCATCTCCGGCGTGGTCAGCCACACGTGGACCTCTCCGGGGGCGAGCGAGAGCAAGTCGTCCATGGTCGTCGGCAACGCTTGCAGGCTCCGGCGCCCGCGGTCAAGCGGTCCGCTGGTTGCAGGTAACGACGCCTCGGTCCACCATGGCGGCCCGCTGCCCATGCCAAGCCCGATCGGCGTCCTCCTCGTCAACCTCGGCACCCCGGACGCTCCGCAAGCGCCCGAGGTCCGCCGTTATCTGCGCGAGTTCCTCTCCGACCCACGCGTGCTCGACATCTCGCCGGTGGGCCGGTGGATGCTGCTCAACCTCATCATTTTGCCGTTTCGGCCGGCCCGCTCCGCCGAGGCCTACCGCAAGGTCTGGCGCGCCGACGGCTCGCCGCTGCTGGTGTACAGCCGGGCGCTCGCCGAGCAGGTCCGCGATGCGTTGCCCGACATGCAAGTCGAGCTGGCGATGCGCTACGGCAACCCCTCGATCGCCGCCGGCCTGACCGCCCTGCGCGACCGCGGCTGCGACCGCATCGTCGTGTTCCCGCTGTACCCGCAATACGCCGCGAGCTCGACCGGGTCCACCGTCGAGGCCGTCTACCGCGCCGCCGCCGGCCTGTGGAACACCCCCTACCTGACGATCGTGCCGCCGTTTTACGACGACCCCGGCTTCATCGACGCCTTCGCCGAGGTCGGCGCGCCGGTGCTCGCCGAGCTACAACCCGACCACGTCCTCTACAGCTTCCACGGCCTGCCCGAGCGCCACATGCACAAGAGCGACGTCTCGGGCACCCACTGCCTGCGCAGCGCCGACTGCTGCGCCACGATCGTCGCCGCCAACCGCCACTGCTACCGCGCCCAGTGCTTCTCCACCGCCCGCGCCCTGACCGCGCGCCTCGGCCTCGCCCCCGAGATGACCACCGTCAGCTTCCAGTCCCGCCTCGGCCGCGCCGTGTGGATCCGTCCCTATACCGACATCGTGCTCCCCGAGCTGGCGCGCCGCGGCGTCCGCCGGGTCGCCGTGTTCTGTCCCGCGTTCGTGGCCGACTGCCTCGAGACGCTCGAGGAGATCGGGATCCGGGCCGAGGAGGACTTTAAAAAGGCCGGCGGCGAGAGCCTGCGGCTGATCCCCAGCCTCAACGCGCATCCAAGCTGGGTGCGGGCCGCGGCCGACCTGGTGCGCGAGGCAGCCCCACGTCGCAGTCTGCCCATCGCCACCACGACGTAAATGGGCGGATGTCCTGCCCGCGGGCGCCGGTCTCGGCCACCATTCACGCGAGGAGGCAGGCCGGCTCGCAGGCGCGGAGGATCTGCGCGGAGAACGGCGAGTCAGAGCCCAGCGAAGTTGGTCATGGCGCCGCCGGCTCGTAGGGCCCAGGCGGCCTCGTTGTGCAGCGCTCCCGGGGTGTGCACATACCAGAGGTCGGCGCCCTCGCTCCAGCCGAGCCCCTGGAGCACTGTCAGGAGCTGGGCGTTCTCGCAGTAGTTATCGCCGGACTGGGAGTCGTCTTCGATCCCATCCATGTCGTCGTCGGCGCACGGGCCATTGCCGCCGGAGTCGAGGTAGATCGCAAAATCTCGCTTGCCGGCGGCGGCGTAGCGCTCGATGATCGTCTCGTTGTTAAGTCCGAGGGATCCCCAGCCCATCGTGCCCGAGAGGCTGATCGCCATGTCGTAGCGGTCCGGGTAAATGTCCGCGATGATCAGCGCGACCAGGCCGCCGAGCGAGGAGCCCATCGTGCCGACCACCGCGGCGTCGCCGTACTCCGCCTCCATGCGCGGTCGGACGATCGTGTCGACCAGCTCGGCGTACGCGGCACCCTGGCCGCCGACCTCACCGTCGCCGAGGTCATCGACGACGTGGGTGTACTCCTCGAAGCGCGCCAGCGTGTTGTCGATGCCGACCAGCAACATCGCTGGCGGCACGCTGTCCTGCAATTGCCAGTAGCCGAACATGGCCCCGGGGTCGAACAGGTTCTGGCCGTCGTGGACGTAGAGCGCATGCGTGAAGGCGCCGTCATCCGGGACGTGGACCTGCAGATCACGCGGCGCCAGGCCGGCGCCCGCGATGTCATACCAGCGCTCGAGGTGCGCCGCGCTCGCGCGCACCAGCGAGAAGCGGCCGTTGTCGTCGTAGCCGTAGCGACGTCCGAGCGGGTCGGCGATCCAGGCGTCGTCGCCGAGCTCGTGGAACTTGTACAGGCTGCCGTCCGGCGCCGGCACCTCGGCCTCGGCCCATCGCATCGGCCCGACCAGCTCCATCGGCGCGCCGACCCACTCGTCATGGGCGCCCGCCAACTGCCAGTCGCCCGCGCCACAAAGACAGGCGAACAGGTAGCTGCCGCCTGCGGTCTCGACCGGGAAGCCGCCGCGGTCCGCGATCGTGCGCATCGCCTCCTCCGGGTCGACCTCCCCGGCGATCGCCTGGCGCAGCAGCGCCTCGTCGTCGCGGCTATCGGCGCCGGTGGTGCTGTCGTCGCCGGTGCTGCCGGTCGCGCTTGGGTCGGTGGTCGCGGGGTCGGTGGTCTGCGCTGTGGTCGTGGTCGTCGGATCGCTGCTGGTCGCGTCGCTGGTCGCGTCGCTGGTCGTCGGCGCCTCGTTGTCCGTGCTGCCGAACGAAGCCGCGGCGCCGCTGCTCGAGCTGACGTCGCTGGTCGTATCGGCGGGATCGGACGCGCAGGCGGCGAGCGCCGGGGTCAACGCGAGGATGAGGAGGGGCCGCACGGGCCGGACTTGTAGCAGCTCCTGCGGGGCGTGAAAATGCCCGCCGGGTCAGCGCTCGCCGGTCGACCCGGGAGGGTCGCTACGCTTCGCCGCGTCGGTGGCGGACCGCTGCGCCTCGGCCTCGCGGGTCGGCTTCTCGGCCGCGAGCGCGGCGGCCTCGCGGGCGACCGCGGCTGCCCGCGCGACCTCGGCGGCGCGTGCTGCCGCGGCGGCCTCCGCCTCGCGTATCGCCTCCGCCTCACGGGCGACGCGCGCGGCCCGGTGGGCCTCGGCGGCCGCCCGCAGCGCTCCGGCCTCGGGTCCCGAGAGCAGCAGGGCAGTCAAGGGTGGCAGCGTCACCTGCAGCGAGAACGGTCGGTCGTGGGCCGGCTCGGGCTCGGCCGTGAAGCGCTCTGGTGCGGCGACCACCTCGTCCTGCTCGCCGCTGTAGGTCGGCGCGTCGCTGCGCTCGAGGAGCGTCCAGGTGCCCTCTGCGGGCACGCCGATGCGATGCTCGCTCCACGTCACCGGCGTGAAGTTGAGGACGACCATGACCACGGGTCCGCGCGCGGGGAGCCGCAGGTACACGGCCAGGCTGCGCAGCTTGTCATCGACGACCAGCCACTCGTAGCCGGCCGGGTCGTCGTCCTGCTCGTACAGCGCCGGGACCTCGCGATACAGGTGGGCCATGCGGGCGACCCAGCGCTCGAGGCCGGCGTGCCGCGGCTGTTCGCGCAGCGCCCAGTCGAGCTGGCGGTCGTGGTTCCACTCGCGTTGCTGACCGAACTCGCCGCCCATGAACAGCAGCTTGCGGCCGGGGGTCGTGAACATATACGCGAGCAGCAGGCGCAGGCTGGCGAACCGGGCCCGCAGATCCCCGTGCATTTTGTGGAGCAGCGCATACTTGCCGTGGACGACCTCGTCGTGCGACAGCGGCAGCATGTAGCGCTCGTTGTACGCGTACCACATGCGAAACGTCAGCTCATTGTGGTGGTGTGATCGCGCGATCGGGTCGCGGCCGAGGTAGCGCAGGCTGTCGTGCATCCAGCCCATGTCCCACTTGTAATCGAAGCCCAGGCCGCCCGCGGCGATCGACCCGGTGACCAGCGGCCACGAGGTCGACTCCTCGGCGATCGTGATCACGCCGGGGTGCTCGGCGTGGATCGCCGTATTGAGCGCGCGCAGGAACTCGACCGCCTCGAGGTTCTCGCGGCCGCCGCGATGGTTGGGCAGCCACTGACCGGGCTTGCGCGAGTAGTCGAGGTAGAGCATCGAGGCGACCGCGTCGACCCGGATCCCGTCGATGTGATAGCGCTCGATCCACATCATCGCCGAGCTGAGGAGGAACGCACGGACCTCGTGGCGTCCGAAGTTGAAGATCAGCGTGTACCAGTCGGGATGAACGCCGCGCCGCGGATCCTCGTGTTCGTACAACGCCGTGCCGTCGAAGCGCGCCAGACCGTGCGCGTCGGCCGGGAAGTGCCCGGGCACCCAGTCGAGGATCACGCCGATCTCGGCCTGATGCAGCAGGTCAATCAACTGCATCAGCCCCTCGGGTCCGCCATGCCGGGCCGTCGGCGCGAAGTAGGCGCTGGTCTGATAGCCCCATGACCCGTAGAACGGGTGCTCGGTGATCGGCATCAGCTCCACGTGCGTGAAGCCCAGCGCCTGGACATGCGCGACCAGCTTCGGCGCGATGTCGGCGTAGCTCAGGAAGCCGCCAGCCGGGTCGCGCAGCCACGAGCCCAGGTGCAGCTCGTACACCGAGATCGGCGCCGTGGGCCCCTGCCGCCGCGCCCGCGCGGCCAGCCACGCCGCGTCATGCCAGCGGTGCGTGGGCGCCACGATCCGCGACGCCGTCTGCGGCGGCAGCTCGCTGGCCTGCGCGCACGGGTCGGCGCGATCCATGACCTCGCCGCGCAGCCCGATCACGCGATACTTGTAGAGCATGCCGGACGCCGCGGCGGCCACCAGCCCCTGCCACACGCCCGTATCCGGGTCGCGCTCCAGCGGGTCGCAAAACGGATCCCACGCGTTCCACTCGCCGATCACGCTGACGTGCCGCGCGTTGGGAGCCCACACCGCGAAGTGCACGCCCACCGCCTGCACCTGCGCGCCGAGCCGCTCAAACAGCCGCAGGTGAGTGCCCTGACGGAGCAGATGGCGATCGAGCGCACCGAGGCCCGGCGATGATGATGATGATGATGATGATGATGATGAGAATGAGAATTCCGCGGGCGCGTTCGGGGCGTCCGCCAGGTACACGACCGGGTGCGGCACGTGGGGTGTCGGGGCCAGGTAGGCCGCGGGCACTGGCACTGCTCGTGACGCGAACGCCTCCGGGTCGCGGTAGCCCTCGAGCAGGATCGCCGGGTCCTGGCCCGCGGCACGGGTCAGCGGCGCGTCGACCAGCTCGGGCACGATCGCAGCCTCGCTGTCCTTGGGGACAGGCCGCCGATCCGCCACAGGATCGATCCAGGGCGCCTCGTCCGCGCTGCTGTCCTCGGGGACAGGTGATGGCTCCGACGCGCCGCCCCGGGGCCCAGGCGCGAGGTAGGCATCTGGCGCGGTCTCCTCGGCGACCTCCGGACGCGCCCGCGCCGGGCCGAGGTACGCCGATGCCGGCACAGCTTCAGTCCCGATGACCCGCTCGCGCACCTCCTCACCGAGCTTCCCGGCCATCTCGATCACGGCGTCGACCGCGGCGCGCACCCTGCCCTTCGCTGGCGCGGGCGTCCGCTGCGGGTCCGCGGCTGCGCGCGCCGCCGCCTGCACCGCCCGCGCGCTCACCCCGGCGCCCTCCGCCTTCGTCGTCTTCGTCGTCTTCGTCGTCTTCGTCGTCTTCGTCGTCTTCGTCGTCTTCGTCGCCTTCGTCGCGCCCGCGCTCGTCGTCTTCGCCGCGCTGGTCTTCGCCGGTCCGGCGCCTGCCGGCTTCGCCGTCCCGGCCGCGCTCGCGTCGCTCGCCTTGGTCACGGACTTGCTCGCGGCCGGGGACTTGCTGGCGGGTTTGCTGGGGGTCTGCGGACGCTTGCTCATCGGCGCGCTTTTACCGGGGAGTCGCCGGAATGAAAACCCTCGCGGCGGATCTTTCGCCGGACTTTCCTCCGGTCGCCGCTGCGCCCCCGTTTCGGGTCCTAAACGACGCTCACGGGTGACATCGCCGTGACCCACAGCACCGCCATCGAGCGCGGCATCAGCTCGTAGCGGGTCTGTCCGGGCGCCAGGGGGACCGCGAGGGTCTCCGCGTTGCGTGTGTCGATCAGGCGGGCCCAACTGGCCGCGACCGCCGGCAGCACGAACGACCGCGGCTCCGCGGCGCCGTTGATGAGGATCAGGAAGCTCTCGCCGTGCATCGCATCGCCGCGGGCGTCGACCTCACCGATCGCGTCGCCGCCGAGGAGCATCCCGATCGCCCGCGCGTGCGGGTCGGACCAGTCGCGGGCGCCGGGCTCACGGCCGTCGGGGTGCAGCCACTGCAGGTCCTGCATGCGGCTGCCCGCGACCGCGGCCCCGTGGAAGAAGCCGCGCCGACGCAGCACCGCCGCCTGGCGGATCCGCAGCGCGTGGCGAAAGAACACCAGGGTCGCCTCGTCGGCGGCCTCCCACGCGATCCACGAGACCTCGTCGTCGCTACAGTACGCGTTGTTGTTGCCGCCTTGCGTGCGCCCGATCTCGTCGCCCGCGCAGATCATCGGCACGCCGAGCGACACCGCCAGCGTGGTCGCGAAGTTGCGGACGAGCCGCTCGCGCAGCGCCGTGATCTCCGGGTCGTCGCTCGGGCCCTCGACCCCGCAGTTGGTGTTGTGCTCGTTGTCGCTGCCGTCGCGGTTCTGCTCGCCGTTGCCGAGGTTGTGCTTGCGCTGGTACGAGACCAGGTCGCGCAGCGTGAAGCCGTCGTGGCTGGTCACGAAGTTGACGCTCGCGTGCGGGCCCCGGCTCGGCTCCTGATACACGTCGGCCGACCCCGTCAGGCGGTACGCGAGCTCGCCGAGCTGGCCCGGATCTCCGCGCCAGAACCGACGCACGCCGTCGCGATAGCGGCCGTTCCATTCGCTCCACGGCGCCGGGAACCCGCCCACCTGGTAGCCCCCGGGCCCGACGTCCCACGGCTCCGCGATCAGCTTCACGCGCGCCAGCACCGGGTCCTGATGCACCGCCGACAAAAATCCGCTCCAGCGGTCGAACTCCGGGCCGCGGCGCGACAGCGCCGGGGTCAGGTCGAAGCGAAACCCGTCGACGTGTAGTTGCGTCACCCAGTAGCGCAGGCTGTCGAGCACCAACTGCAAGGTCTGCGGGTGGCGCGTGTTGAGCGTGTTGCCGCAGCCCGTGACGTCGACGTAGCGCCGCGGGTCATCGGCCTCGAGCGCGTAGTACGTGCGGTTGTCGAGCCCGCGCAGCGACAGCATCGGCCCGAGCGCCCCGCCCTCGCAGGTGTGGTTGTAGACCACGTCGAGGATCACCTCGATGCCCGCGGCATGCAGCGCGCGCACCATCGCCTTGAACTCCCGCACCGCCGCGCCGGGCCGGCGGTCGGCGGCGTAGCGGGCCGTCGGCGCGAAGAACCCGAGCGTGCTGTAGCCCCAATAGTTCGTGCGACCGGTGCGGCGCAGGTGCGGCTCGTCGTAGATCTCGTGCACAGGCAACAGCTCGACCGCCGTCACCCCGAGCCCGCGCAGGTGGTCGATCACCAGCGGCGCCGCCAGCCCGCCGTAGGTCCCGCGCAGCGCCGGCGGCACCCCCGGGTGCAGCTTCGTCATGCCCTTGACGTGCAGCTCGTAGATCAGCGTCTCGCTCCACGCCCGCGCCGGCGGCCGGTCGTCGCCCCAGTCGAAGTCGTCGACCATGGCGACCGCCTTCGGGGCCTCGGCCGCGTTGTCCCGCGTGTCGATCACCAGCTCGCCCGCCGGGTCGCCGACGCGGTGGGCGTAGGGCACCTCAGCGCTGCGCCTGGGCCACGCGATCGCCCGCGCGTAGGGGTCGACCAGCAGCTTGTGCGGGTTGTGGCGCAGCCCCGCGTGCAGCTCGTGGGGCCCGTGCGCGCGCAGACCATAGAGCTGCCCCGGCCGCAGCCCCGGCACGTACGCGTGGTGTACATCGCCGGTGCGCTGGCCGAGCCGCAGCGTCTCGCGCGGCCCGGTGTCGGTGCCCTCGAACAGACACAGATCGATCGCCGACGCCGACGACGAGTACACCGCGAAGTTGATGCCGTCCGCGTCACAGGTCGCGCCCAGCGGTAAAGCAGCGCCCGGGAGGAGCTTTCGCGGCGGTGCGGCCATCAGGGCGACCACTGTATGCCAGGCTCCGGGCGCCCGCGAGCCGCGCGCGAGCCCCGCGCGCGGGCCCCGGCAGCGTCGCCCGCGAAGCAATTCACTTGCGGCCCCCGCTGCAACTGCTACGTGGGGCGGCATGCAAGCCTCACAGCCCCCATCACGCCGGATCGTCGGCGTCACCGTGCCGCTGTTCTCGCTGCGCACCGCGCGCTCGTGGGGCATCGGTGAGATCGGCGACCTGCCGGCCGCCGCCCGTCTGCTCGCGCCGGCCGGCGTGTCGCTGCTGCAGATCCTCCCGATCAACGAGATCGCCGGCGGCAACAGCTCGCCTTACGGCGCCCTCTCGGCCTTCGGCATCGACCCGATGTACATCACCCTCACCGCCGTCGACGACCTGCGCGTGCTCGGCAACGAGGAGGCCCTCGGCCCCGACGGCGCCGCCAAGCTCGACGCCCTGCGCAACGCCCCCGGCGTCGACTACGACGGCGTCCGCGAGATCAAGCGCCGGGCCCTGATCGCCGGCCTCAAGGTGTTTTACGGCCGCGAGCTGACGGCCCCCGG
>Ga0335395_10000259_pt1 | contig 33578 bp, 25 predicted proteins | sample MAT02_FD_205744 | JGI IMG/M metagenome (GOLD analysis project Ga0335395, IMG submission 205744) | Freshwater microbial communities from Lake Fryxell liftoff mats and glacier meltwater in Antarctica - MAT-02 (spades assembly) (version 2) ... | reverse complement strand
CTCCCTGCACCGTTCCCAAAATTGCGATGTAAGAGACGATCGAATAAGCAAAAATTGCTCCCGACGACTGAAACCGCAAAGCAGCCCAAACTATCAAAGGAAAAGGCAGATATTCCAGCGGATACAGAGCGCTCGCCTCCTGTGTTTTTGAGCAGAAAACCAGCCAGCTAAAGCTCAGTAATAAAGTCAGCCATAGAACTATTTCTGCATAATTAACAATTAAAAATCTCAGATTAAAGTAGTTGTTGGTTGCTGGAGATGTGCTTGAATAATTGGGAATTGGAAATTGGGAATTGGAAATTGGTAATTGGTATTTTGTCCAATTGAAAAATGTTCTAAAATTTGAAATAATCGAGGGTTTTATCTCAGATTTTATATTGTCAACAACAGGCAAGATGCCTGTGCCACCAGAAAATTTATCTTTTATACCATTATCAAGAACAGGCAAGATGCCTGTGCCACTAGAAAATTTATCTTTTAGACCATTTTCAAGAACAGGCAAGATGCCTGTGCCACCAGAAAATTTATCTTTTAGACCATTTTCAAGCACAGGCAAGATGCCTGTGCCACCAGAAAATTTATCTTTTATACCATTATCAAGAACAGGCAAGATGCCTGTGCCACTAGAAAATTCATCTCTTGTAAAACAGGCATCTTGCCTGTTCCTAAACAAGTAATTAATAATGCTTAAACATCTCAGTTTTATGGGAAATTCAAAACTGGCAATAGCGTGGTTCAAAGTCAGCAAGACTGGCGTTACAATCAAAATTCCCATCCCATCTCCGAGCCAGGTAGTCCACCAGTTGCGAGAGAAATTGCTCCACTGAGCCCAACCAAAAATCGATGAGCCCAAGTTGCCGAGGGTAGAACCGAGGAAAGTAGACCCGATGACAGCACCCACCACCAAACCCAGAACATCTCGCAGTCGATCGAGCTTCGTCGAAAATCCACTCCGCCTCAGCGCCGATTCTCCCACTAAAGCTTGCACGGTGACGCTAAAGGCTGATGTAACTATGACGGCGGAGGGTATACCCGCAGTAGAGTTTAACAGCACCGAACCGACGGCAATTCCTGGCCACATCCGCCGTCCTCGCAGCAGCATTGCCGCCAGGGCGATACCAGCGGGCGGCCACACCGGGGAGGCTTCGGCTTTCACCAGTCCCAGTATCGACACTGCGAGTTTTCCGGTGATCAAGTAAGCCAGAGCGAGGATGCCGGTGTGCAGAAGCAATCGAGTGTGGCGGTTGAGCAGTTTCATGTTTAGGTGCGATCGAATCCTCCATTGCTGTTAATTTAGGCTGGTGTCGGGCGATCGAACTTCCTGCTGTCGAATCACCTGACTGGGGGAAGGGGAGAAGGGGAGTAGGGGAGATGGGGAGATTGGGAAAATCTTCCTTCTTCCTTCTTCCTTCTTCCTTCTTCCTTCTTCCTTCTTCCTTCTTCCTTCTTCCTTCTTCCTTCTTCCTTCTTCCTTCCTTCTTCCTTCTTCCTTCAATTAAAATCCAAAAGCCCGCTTACCATCCGGCTTAGTAGTCAGCCAATTTGTCTTAGCGGTGGCGAGTTGTTCTTCAGTAACCGTAGCGTCAGTCAGATTCGCGCCGCACAAATTCGCGCCCCGCAAATTCGCCTTGGTCAAATAAGCACCCGTCAAGTCAGCACCTCGGAAATCCGCACCTTCAAAATTCGCAGTGCTGCAATAAGCTTCAGTCAAATTTGCTCCTCGCAAATTCGCCTTAATTAACCTCGCGTGACCCAAATTAGCCCCAGACAAATCCGCTGCTTGCAAATTTGTCTTCACCAACCTAGCCTGATAAAAATTACTCCCCGCCAACTGCGATTTTTGCAGTTGCAAACCCGATAGTTCGCAGTCAGCAAAATCGCGTTTACCTTTAAAATATGCTGCTCGCAAGCTGTTAACGTCCCACTTAACAACAGATTTCGTTAGCCTTGACCCTGCTGCATTGCCATTGGAAAATGCGGCAGTCCCGAAAGTTCTGCCGGACTCTGCTAGACTGCGGGCAATTCTCGGCTGTATCCCCGTGTTTTCGTGCTGGGTGAATGAACTTCTACTGCGGATACTTTGCTTTGTCGATCGCAAATCTTGCTCGGTTTTGCTTCGCGGCGAAGGCCACGAAGTAGCCTCACCGTTAAATATCGTCGGTTCTTCAACTTTGTTGCCAAAGGCGTTAAATTGAGTTGCCAAGCCATCGCAAAGGTCTGCGTCTTCAAATTCGCCATTCACAGCTTTGACGACATCTGCTGCGGATTGAAAGCGATGACTGACGATCGGCTTCAGCATCTTATCAAGAATCCGCACAAAATTTGGGCTTACCTGAACGTGAGGCTGCCAAACAATTTCGCCGGTTACTGCATCAAAATCTAAATCCTTGGGCGACTTTCCTGTCAGCAAGTACAAGCAAGTCATGCCCAAGGCGTAGATATCGCTAGCAAATGTTGGCCGTAGCGCCATTTGTTCCGGGGGAGCAAAACTAAATGTGCCGACTGAAAATTTCGTGTTGGCAGTTTGGTCAGTAGGGTCTAATAATATTGTTTGACTGACTTGATCTTTTACAGCTCCGAAGTCAATCAGAACTAAGTGATTGTCTTGAACTCGGCGAATAATATTTGCGGGTTTGATATCTCGATGAATTACTCCTTGGCTGTGGATGTATTGCACCACTGGCATAATTTCTAATAGAAAATTTTTAACGTCCGATTCATTGAAACGACCTGATTGTTTGACCTCTTGTTTCAAAGTCGAGCCTTTAACATACTCTTGAACTAAGTAAAATTGCTGTTCGGTTTCAAAATAATCTAACAGCCTCGGTACTTGCGGATGGTCGCCCAGTTGACCGAGAGTTTTCGCCTCTCGCTTAAATAATTCCCGTGCCATTTCTAAAACTCGCGGCGACGAACTACTGGGTCGCAGTTGCTTGACCACGCAACTCGGTTGACCGGGCAAAGAGATGTCTTTTGCCAGAAATGTCGCTCCAAAACCTCCTTGTCCTAACGGTTGAATTACTTGATAGCGAGCACGCAGCAGCAATCGCGCACCGCAAGCCTGACACTGGACGATCGAGTCAGGTGGATTTTGAGGATGTGGACAGCCGGGATTCACGCAGTAGCTCATGTTGATTGAGTGTGCCTATGTTTTTCTAATCTAGTCAGCATCGCTGGACTGTTGACCACCCTTGAAGATAGTTTGAAAACTTGCTAAAGTTATCCTGTTTCGTGTGAAATTTTTCTAAACTTAGGTGCTGTTTACGCTGTTAGATGTCTCTAGCATACCTCATTCTCTAAGTGAGAATGTTACTCATCCTCCAAGAGCCATCTGTCTTTGGGACAAATTATCATTTTTGCTGATCTATCACAAAATACTCTTGACAATATTCAACGACAGTGATATGCAGCTCCCAATGATTGATTCTGAGGCTACACAGTCAACAAACGGCATTCGCCAGAAGGTAGAATGTAGAAGGCATTGGTCAGAAGGCATCCGTCAGAATTTTGAATTTTTCCTAATGACTAATGACTAATGACTAATAACTAATGACTACTGACTCTCATTATGCGTATTTCTCTAAACTGGCTGCGGGAATTGGTGGATGTGACTCAGACTCCCGAAGACTTAGCCGAAACTCTGACAATGGCCGGATTTGAAGTCGAAGAAATCGAAGACCGCCGCCCCTGGGCCGATGGCGTGCTTTTGGGTAAGATAGTGGCGATCGAACAACATCCGAATGCAGACAAGCTACGAGTTTGTCAAGTCGATGTTGGCAAAGCCGAACCATTGAACATTGTTTGCGGCGCGCCCAACGCTAGGGCCGACATTTACGTGCCTGTCGCTGTAGTCGGAACTTTTTTATCAACTATTGATTTAAAAATTAAACCGGCAAAGTTGCGAGGCATTCCATCCGAAGGCATGATTTGCTCTCTAGCAGAATTGGGACTGTCCAAAGAATCGGCAGGAATTCACATCTTTGACTTGGAAAATCCTGAATTGGGCAGCGATGTTCGCCCGCTTTTAGGTTTGGATGATGTAATTTTAGACTTGACAGCAACGGCGAATCGTGCTGACGCTTTGAGTATGGTTGGTGTGGCGCGGGAAGTGGCGGCGCTGACTGGGGCGAGTTTGAGAATTCCCGAAGTCGTAGATGTGGTAATTCAGGGCAAAGCAAGTCCTAATTTGACAGTAGAAATATCCGAGTCTGAAGGATGCCCGATTTATATCGGGACGGAAATTTCAGGAGTGAAAATTGCACCGTCTCCGGCTTGGTTACAGCAGCGGTTGCAGGCGGCGGGAGTGCGGCCGATTAATAATGTGGTTGACGTGACTAATTACATTTTATTGGAATGGGGTCAGCCCTTGCACGCTTTCGATCGCGATCGGCTACAATCTTTCACCGCCACCCAGGATATCAACATCGGTGTCCGGTTTGCCGCGCCCGGTGAATCATTCAAAACCTTGGACGGACAAAACCGCAATTTACTACCACAAAATCTGTTAATTACTGCTAGCGACAAACCCGTAGCCTTAGCTGGGGTGATGGGCGGCGAAGACACGGAAGTTCACGAAGGAACCCAAAATTTAGTCTTAGAAGCTGCGATTTTTGACCAGGCAACGATTCGCCGTTCTGCGCGCGCTCAAGGCTTGCGGAGCGAGGCTTCGATCCGCTACGAACGGGGGGTGAATCAGGCGGCCTTGACGACGGCTTGCAACCGTGCTGTCGCCCTAATTTTGGAGTTAGCTGGAGGCGCTGCGACGGTGCAGAAAACGGCGAGTTCTGGCGCGGATGATTTGAGTTTTTCGCGGACGATAGAATTGCGTTTAGATCGCGTAAATCTGGTTTTAGGCAAATTGAAAAGAGGCGAAACAGGCGGCAATTCCTATTTGGAACCGGAAGAGGTGAAAAATATCCTCACAGCTTTGGGCTGCGAAGTTATTCCTGCTGCAAAAGAACGGGTTTTTGCAATAACTATTCCACCTTACCGCTACCGCGATTTGGAAAGAGAAATTGACTTAGTTGAAGAAGTGGCGCGACTCCACGGTTATGACAATTTCTGCGAGACTTTGCCTAGCAAAACGGAACCCGGTTATTTGTCTGCGGAATACGCGGCAATTCGGAATGTGCGATCGGCTTTTCGGGCGGCCGGTTTGACGGAGTTGATGCACTATTCTTTGGTAAAAACTGAGGGAGACAATCAGGTGGTGCTGGCTAATCCGCTGTTTGTCGAGTATTCGGCTTTGCGGACTGAAATGCTATCAGGTTTGATCGATGCTTTTGGGTACAATTTGGAGCAGGGAAACGGCGCGCTCAACGGTTTTGAGGTGGGCCGCATTTTCTGGAAAGATGGGGGTGTAATGAAGGAAGCAGATGCCGTTGCGGGGATTATTGGCGGCGACTCGACTGTGTGGAAATGGCAGCAAGGTGGGCGCGATCGACCTTTGACTTGGTTTGAGGCCAAAGGTATTCTGGAAAGCGTTTTTCAACAGTTGGGTTTGTCGGTGGAATATCGACAAGATGATGGTAAGCAAGATGTTTATCCGATGAATGGCGGGCAAGATGCCCACCCCACAAGACTGCATCCTGGCCGCACGGCTGCGTTATCATTAAACGGGAAACATTTAGGCATCTTTGGACAATTGCACCCACAATTGCAGCAAGAAAAGGATTTACCTGAGCAGGTTTATGTGTTTCAATTAGATTTAGCGGTGCTGTTAGCTGAATTAGGGCAATCTACAAATTCGACTCGCAAATTTGCAGCTTATTCCAGTTTCCCTGCTTCTGACAGAGACATTGCATTTTTCGCACCAGTTGAAGTTGCAGTTGCTGAGATGGCTGGCGCGATGAAAAAGGCGGGCGGTAGCTTGCTGGATTCCGTGGAATTGTTCGACGAGTATCGCGGCGACAACGTGCCGGCGGGTCAACGTAGTTTAGCATTTCGGTTGGTTTATCGATCGGGCGATCGGACACTAAGCGAAACCGATGTCGAACCAGCCCAACAAAAAGTCCGCGATGTTTTAGTAGAAAAATTCGGCGTTAGTTTAAGAAGCTAACCGTAGGGGCGGTGCCCCCTGGCCCGCCCTCCCCTAACTCACACGCAAAGACTGAGAAACCGGGTTTCTTCTAAAATTTACCGCCATCAACTAACTATTTACATAAAAACCCGGTTTCTGCGGCCAAGCGAGTCCCAGATTCACTGCAAAAATCAATAATTTAAAGGCCGCAACATCTCCGATACCAAAAAATAGCAATCAGGAAACTGCAAAAGAGAAATACTCGCATCATCCGCCAGAATCACCCGACTCTGATAACCATCCTGACTCGGTTCTCGAAAAACATGAAGTTGCCGATTATTCACATCCAAAACCCAATAATCACTAATTCCAGACTCAGCATAAATTTTCGCTTTTATACCGCAATCCGTCCTCACAGTAGTATCCGCAACTTCAATAATCAGATAAATTTCTGAAGGAATTGGATGATGGTCTTCATAGTAAAGTGGATCTGGTATAACCACAGAAATATCCGGTTCAGGTTCCGAGTAATTATTCAGCCGAACCGGGTCTTGCAGTCGCACAAAAACCTGCTGTCCCAAACGGTTATCCAGTAATATCTTCGTGCGCGCAGTCGCCGCACCGTGGGCTGTTCCTTTTGCTGCCATCTTTACTATCTGCCCTGCCAGTAATTCTACCCGTTCATCTTCATCAAGAATACCAATTTCTGTCATCAGGTCATATTCTTGAACCGTCAACAGGCGAATGTCTAATAAAGTCATAGTTTTCTCCTCTATGAATTTAGTAATATTATAGTATAAGTTATAATCAGTCCCGTACTCCGACTGAAGAAACCGGGTTTTTAGTCGAATCGCGGGTTATAACAAGGTCTTTTGGTAAAAAACCCGGTTTCTGGGCCCCGTGGGACTAATAATTTAAACAGCGATAATGTCAAACTTATGGAAGAATTAATGGAGTTGAAGGAGTTGCTACACCGAGGTAAGGTTGCAGAGGCTCTAGTGTTGGTGGAAGAATTGGAAGAAATGAGTAAGTCCGATAAACTTAACAAAATTTTTAGTTATGGGATTATTCTGCTACTGCATCTGATTAAAAAAGTTGCTGAAAACCGTACTACTAAATCTTGGGAAACTTCGATTTTTAATGCGGTTAAGCAAATTCAACGCACCAACAAGCGACATAAAGCGAAAGGCACTTATCTCACGGAAGAGGAATTAGTCGAGACTTTGGAGGATGCCTATGAATCTGGGTTGAAGTCGGCGGCTTTAGAGGCTTTTGAAGGAATTTATGATGTCGAAGAAATTGCCAAGATGGTGAACCGAGATGATATTATGAAAATGGCGATCGGGTTGATTTTAGATAAATAACCTGAAATTTAGATTTTTTGAGAGGTTGACAGATATGACTAAATATGTAATGTGGGGAAGTTACTGCGAAGACGTTCTCGAAAAACGCGCTCCATTTCGAGACGCGCACCTAGCCGGACTTGCCAAGCAAAAAGAATCGGGTGTATTAATTGCGATCGGGCCCACGAAGGATTTAACCAAAGTTTTCGCGATTTACGAAGCCGCAGACGAAGCCCAAGTCCGAGAATTAGTTGAAACAGATCCCTATTGGGTAAATGGGGTTTGGACTGAATACGACGTGAAAGAGTGGATTCAAGTTTTTTGAATCTCTATGGAATTTAGGAATGATTTCGCAAGTCGGTACAGAAATAAATTTACTTGACTAATAAATCAATATCGGCTATCATAGGAAAATTATATCAAATTCGGTTAAATAGATATAATTGTTGTAGGGGCGGGTTCACCAATAATAATTGCCTAAAGCCGACAATCTCGTAAACCCGCCCGGCCGATTATTATCAGCAATTAAGCGAACTTGATATTGCATAAGTTATCCAGCGGTGCGAGGAGGTTGCAGAGTGAATACCCTAAGAACGGCAGACGGAGATTTAGTTGCGGTTGACTGTGGCGACTTATTAGACAAGATTCTCGAAGTTTTAGAGAAGCCACAGACTCAGAATCCTTTTAAGATACATGGTAATGGCGATCGCCTACTCATCGACATTGACAGCATCGCCGAAGCAGTCGCAGGTTTGGGAGTAGAAAATCCTTTAGGTGCTTCCGAACGCGGTGTTCGTACCGCCACAGTCAACTTTACTCCCGGTTTCAAAGAACGCTTTCCAAGTCAAATTACCAAAATCAAAAATAGTTTAAAAGCTCGACTGGAATCTGCAATTAAGCAAGAAAATCAACAGCTTGACATCGAACAATTTGTTGCTAACTTAATCACAGATTTACAAGATTTTAAACGTCCTTCTGCCAATTTAGACTTTAGCTATCCTTTTGGCAACTATTCAGGGTTGCAAAAGCAGCGTTTGAGTATCACAAAAAATCCTAGCAGCAAAGAACTGCTAAAATTTCATAAACTAACTATCACCGTTAGTAAAACCAGCACATTTAATACCGAGCTAAAACAAGGCTTAGAAAATTATATCAAATCTCAGTTTGCTAGCGCTAGTGACAGCCAGCGGGAAGAGTTAGATTTCATTCTTCAAGATTTAGAAGAAGATGCTAAATCAGACTTTTACAAACTCAAAGAAATTGTAGATACAGAAACTATCGGCAAACTGAAAAAGCAAGCACAGATATGTTATTTAGAATTTCTGCAAGACAACCTTAGCACAAGCAATAACCCGTCAAATGCTGAGGGTATCATCTATTTACAAGACCTAATCCGTCGTCTCAAGCTGATTGATGAATATATCGGCAATCTCAATTTCAGAAATGCCGATGGCGATTACTTCGTCAACTATGCCGGCACTGACTTAAACTACCAAGACGCTTTTGCTCGTGCTGAAGCATTTGATATGCTGCCGATTATTCCCAAAATAGAAGGATATTTAGGAGAAACAAAAGACGAAAAAAACGGAGATATCCAGTTTGTTTTTGGACTCAAGCTCAAGTTTAATAACCCAGTGCAAGCCTATGGTGGAAAAACAGTCTTTGAATATTATCTCAATCTGCTTGACCCGGAAAGTGAGGAACACCAAGCCGAACTTGATAACCCTGCTAGAAAAGAAATCTTTGCCAGAAAACTCTTGAAGTTACTATTGTTGTACTACTTCGTTTTTACCGGAAAAGACCCGTCATCAGATGGTTATACAGTTGACTCAGATTTAGAATACGATCCAATTCCAGGATTTAAAGAAAAAGTATTAAAAATATTCAACGGGTCTGATGAAGCATCGAAAAAAAGAGTTTTACAAGACATCAAAAAAGATTTTGAACAATCTAACATTGCCTCTAAAATAGACACGCTCAAGAATCTCTTGCAAAAAATTCTGAAACACAAGCATTTACCGAAAGAATTTCCGCTTCACATTTCGGTCAAAAAAAGCATTTTAGAGGATAGTATGAAAACTATTTCTACAAACTCTACATTCTTTAAGCCTGAGCTACGAACCAAACCCAAAGAAGTATTAAAATATATAGCTATTGGTCAAGCAAAGGCTACAGAAAATTCCCTATGTACTCTCACAGCTAAAATTGCAATTAGTGATGTTCATTATTTTGCTACTGACGACCTGCAAAGCTTCAGTATGGAGTATGATATCACAGGAGTGAAAGCTCTGCCAGTGCTGCTAATGCCAAAAGAGCAACTATCCAGAAAAACCTATGAGAACCTGTTTACAAGACGAAAAATAGTCGCCTTTCCCTACAGTCTAGCTAGCAATAAATGGGATGCTAAAAAAACTTTTGTCTATCGATTTACCTTCGATTTACTTGCCTATACTTGCCTCAAGTTGTTGTTGGAAAAGCAAAGCAGATTATTCATTCCCATACTACGACTGCAACTTAGCAATCAACAGTCAGATTCACCAGTGGAAGAGTTCATGCGTTCTTTATCTAAAAGGTTATCGCATTTACTCAACGAGGAACATCGCTCTAATTCTCAGGGTATTGATATCAGAAATTTAGAATATAAAGCCCCCAATGTGATGAGTTCCCTGTATTCTGTGTTGCCGAAAAAATTCACCTTTGCTAACCCGTCAGATTCTCCAAAAGAATTGGACAAACTCGCTATAGTTATAGTTTCCAGTCGCGAGAGCGATGCTAGGTGGAATAGCGACCAAAAACTGTCGAATTTGCAGGGAGAAATTGTCGGAGCAATTCGTCAAAAAGATGGTTCTGTCCGGCTACAATTGCTCAAAACCTTCTCAGAAACCTACGAACACGAACAGATGTTTAAAGAACCTACTGTGGTGCGAGATGAAATCGGAAAAATTTACCAAATGGGATTCAGGCATTTTCTCTACATTGCCAAGGCTCCTTATTCTAGCACCCTGCACATGACACAAAAAGAAGAAGCTTTATTCTTCATGTCAAAAGATGTGATTAAATATTTTAAAGAAAACTACAGTGACATCAAAATTTACCCGATGTTTTTTGATAAATACTATGCAGTTAAATTATCAGAAAGATTGGGAGTAAATTCTTTGTATATTCAGGATACGCTGGAGTTGACAGCTTTAGTAAAAGACCCAAGCAAGCGCTCCATTGTATTTTTCAACCTGTTTAATGGACTGGTAGTAGGCGCAGAGGCTGAACGCAATTATAGGGGTGTAATTTCCTATGCTACTTTGTTGAATATCTATAAAGAGATACTGGACGATAGACATATTTATCAGGGATTGATTGACGATACTCAGCTAAAAAATGACATTTTGCAGTATTTGACTTTGTTCCACTTTTCTCGCTACGAAAAAGAAAGCGGTAAAAATGGTAAAATTAGTTTTAAATTAGATCCTTACGAAAACCTCATAGGAGATCAATCCGTAGGTAAACTATCTTTGTACAAGCATATGGGAGGAATTGCGGAGTTTAATGCCTTGGCGTTTTTGACTAAAGTTAAAGAAGTTTTAAATACACCAACAGGAGGCGCGCAGTCATGAAATCTAAAATAGCAGAAGATTTGGGGCGTTTGTTTGAAGTTGGGTTTAATATTGGGATTCTTGCTTGCATTAAAGAGAAGCAAATTAAGCATAAGTTTGCAAATTTGTACCTTCAGGAATTGCAGCAGCTAGAGTTTCCGAAGATGCTGAGGAAAATTACTGATAAAATAACCAGTCCTCTGGAAAGAAAGATGGCTGAAAAATGGAGTGTATTTTTCCTACAAAAAGGCTTTCTATCAGGTTTAAACTTTTTTCGAGAGTACCTGGAATCTACAGGTTGGAATGAGCCAAATAAACTACGACGTTTGGAAATTTTGTATTACCAATCCTGTTTTTGTGATGAGAGCAGTATTGGCACTTATGTTAAAGGTGAGAAACAATGGTTTGGAGAAGTATTATCACAATTTGACCAGATTGATAATGTTTCTCAGTATATTGAAGATTACAAAGGGAAAGGTGAGTTTCTGAGAGCTGACACTCTAATATTACTGCGATATGGTAGGCAATTTAGGATTCTGTGTGTAGATTTGTCGGTGTTTTCGATGAGGACATTCGATGATGTTACGGATCTAAACTATTTAGAGATTATCAGACGTTCTTTGAGACGAGATATGAACTATTTGCGATCGAAAAGTGTGTTTTCTAAACTTCGCATAGATACTGAAAGTTGTGATGTCCATTTTTCGGAAGGTTTGAAGAGTTATTTTACTGCTTTTAAGTATGATGATAAGGAGAGTGCTAAATTAATTCAAGCTGGCGGTTATGCTTATAGTTTTTATGAATTTCTCCGAGAAACGGGGATACTTGCTGATGATTCGCCACTAATATTTAATGCGGTGGGATATAGCGATCGCGGAATTAGCGCTATGTCTGTCCGTCCCGAAAATTTAGATGTTTTGAAAACTTGCCACCTAATTTATAAGCATGATTCTAGTCCTCAAGAAATCGCCGATGCTCGCAAGCTAGTTTTAAATAAAATCAAGCGGAGTGCTTACCACAGCTTCGATCGCGGAAAAGAGCTTATTGACGATATATTAGCAATGTCGGCAGATAAAATCAATGTTGTGCGCCACACAGAGCGACTTGAGGGTTTTGTCAACTCGGTGGGAATTGTGCCGGATGAATTGATGCAGCAGTTGGGATTGAGTGGAACTTTGACTTTGCGGAATGCTCACGCTAAACTGATTGAAAAAGCTCTAGAATCTGCTGCTACTTATATCTTTTTGACTGGAAATCCTGGTATTGGCAAAACAACTGCGATCGCCAATTTTCTCACAGATCATGTAAACGATGGATTTCTGTTCTTTTATGTCAGTCCCAGAAAACAGGTAAATCTAGATATTATCGACAAGTTCAAAAAACCTGGTACTGACGATTTATGGGATGATAAAATATTAGCAATTAATACCTATAGCGACTTAATTAAAGATAGCGGCCATAAATGTACTGTGCAGTATCTCTCGAATCAGCGGCAGGGAGAATTTCCATTGAAGACTGTTAAGTTTCAAGATAGCAGAGAAACTAAGCGTCAAAATAGGCGATCGAACCGACTCGAAAGACAAGCAGAAAATTTAATAAAAGATCGTGGACGGAATACTAAGGGCGTACTTAACAGCATTTGTGAAGCGATTTCTACCCTGATTGATACTAAAGATTCCAACAACATTGTCGCGACTGTTTCCATCCAAGCTTTAAAGAAAACTGATGCGGGGGACACGTTAAAACATTTTGAGAAAATTTTTAGGAATGCTTACATCGAAAGGGAAAATAAGGTGCTTCCCGATCGCATGAAAGACATCTCCGGTCGCATCAAGCATTTATTTATCATGATCGATGAGATTACTGGGGATGAGGGAGGCGTAGAATTTTTAAACGGCATCAATAAGATCCTAGACACGTATGGATTGAAAAATAATTCTCACGGGTTTAATACAAAGGTGATTGTTGCAGATGCTTCCATCGTTGACAAGGCTGTAATCAGTCAACACTTAAGCGATACCTCTGCTGAACCAGATAAAATCTATTTTCGGAAAGCTGAAAATCCAGGTTTACCTCTGTCAGTCGAGCATTTTAAGTTTAAGGAAACTGACTCAACTCTGATTAATACTAACTCGTATCCTGCCAAAAGTTTAAGCATTACCTATAAGGTTTTTATTGAATCTTGCAAGTTTAGTGAAGATGCTTTGCTAGATAAAGAGACTGATTTAACCAAGACAAGACAAGGGGAAATTTTACAGGATATAGAAGCTCTGTTAAAACGCTCCGATGTTGAACAACTGATAGTTTATATTCAGGATAAACAAAGATTGGGTGATTTGATAGAGAAGATTAGAGGGCATCGAGGTGAGTTTCATAAAGGAACGGATTATATAGAAATACACGCTAATATTGGTGAGGAAGAAAAAGAGTTAGTTCAAAAATGCAAAGAAGATGTGAAGGTAGTATTTATGACTGCTTCAGGTAGTCGTGGGCTATCTTTTCCCAAGGCTAAACACATTTTGGTTGAAATTCCGAGGTTTGAAATAGAGAAAAACCTGATGGAATTGATTCAGGTAATTTATCGGGGGCGCGGAAAGGATGAGATTGATAATCAAGATAAAGAATTAATTTTCTATTTGGGCGATCGGGCCGTGTATTTTGAAGATAACAAAGAGATATCGATACAGGAAAGTAAACTGAGTCTTTTAAATATTTTGTTGATTTTGAAAGCATCTATAATGACGCGAATTTATGGTTGCGGGCAAATTGGTTCAGATAAGTTTATCATTATACCGATCGGCGGCAAGTCTGTATTGGCTGCTGGTGAAACATTTTCGTCCCAAATGAAAAAGTTAATCGACCTGTTGAAAAGCGAGCACAGGAAGAATAGGAGCGATCGGCGTTTACCACAAGTATATAATAGTCTCGAAGATTTACTCGGTCAAGCTGATTTTGCCTTGAGAGAGAATGTTGAGTCTAGTGGTAAATCCCAGACTTCGTATCTGACACAGCGCGAGTTTTTCAACAATCAATTTTCTCAGTTAGTAAGTGAAGGTTTCGAGAAGTTATTAAGCCTTGACAACCTGGAACTCGGCTACATGAGTGGCGGTTTGTTAGTAGTGCCGATCGCATCGCAAACTTTGGAGGAAACCTATATTATGCCTCTGGTAAAAATAGCCAAAACTGCTAATAGTGAACTTTGGCATAATATGCAAACAATTAGCCGTAGTAGTTCCTATTCAGAGACTTTGCAATTTGCCATTAAAGATGCGATGGAGTTAGTTCAAAAACTGACAGATTCTGTTGACAAAACACAAAGATTTGAGCAAAGCAGCCAGCGAACTGACCAGTATTATGCCTTGCCATTGTTTGCGTTTATTGCTGGGGAAGTATTCAGCGAATACTTTGCTAGTAACCCGGAAGAACCGAAATACCAACATTTCCGAGATATCTTGACTCAATATATCCGGGCGCTGTATCCTGTTGGTAATGTTTTGCCTATAGGAGATAAATATCAAGATTTCCCGTTTGTTGTGTTTAGGAGTTACAGTTTAGAACAAATCAGAGAAAAGATTTTTACGGATAAGTATCTTTTGAGTTCAAATGAGTTGAATATACTAAATTTAATTTTGTCTGAAAAAATGTGAATTTGGGGGTTGACATGGTGAATGTTTTAAGATTGGATAATAGCGATTTAGTAACTGTAGATTATGGCGATTTGCTGGACAAAATTTTAGAAGTTTTGCAGGGGAAAAACCCGTTTAGCATTTCGGGCGATCGCAAACGTTTACTAATAGATATTGATACACTGGCTAATCAAGTCGCTACTTGCAAAGAAGTGCAGAATCCTTTGGGTGATTCTGAAAATCAAGCAGATTCTGCTACGGTGAACTTTCTCCCGGAAGTTGAGGTGCGTTTTCGCAGTCAAGTTAGGGAGATTCAAGCTTGTTTGCGCCATAAATTAGAATCTGCTGTGGGAAATAGTATTGCAATTGGCAAATTTGCAGCTAGTTTAACCAGTCCCCTAGAGTCTTTTAAAGGTAAGGGAAGTGAGTTGGGTTTCAAGTATGATTTTGGCAAATGCTATGATAGTTTGCAGAAACAGAAGCTGAGTTTGGAATGCTTAGATTCTGACTGCGATTCGCTGCTGAAGTTTCATAAAGTAACTATTGTCGTCCGCAATGCAGATATTTTTCAAGAAGAGTTGAAAGCTGGCTTAAAGAATTATATTGCTGAAAATGCCGAGAATAAAGACGATCGGGAAGAACTTAATTTTCGGCTTGATGAAATGGTGGAAAATCCAACTTCTGATTTTCACCGTCTGGTGCGAGTTGTGGATCGGGAAACTCTGGGACAATTGAAGAAAGAAGCGACAATTACTTACTTGGAGTATCTTTTAGAAAATCTTGATTCAACTACCGAAAATGTGCGCGGTTTAATTTATTTGCAAGATTTGATTCGCCGTATGAGGTTAATAGAAGCATATATCAGCGATATTAATAAACCTGACGGCGATTACTTGGTTAGCTATCAGGGCACTCAGGTTAATTACAGAGATATGTTTTCGCGATCGGAAGCTTTTGATTATTTGCCGATCGTTCCGATTATAGCAGGTAGTCTGGGAGAAACTACGGATGACTCTGGGGGCGATCGCCAATTTGTTTTTGGCCTCAAACTCAAGTTTGGCAACCCTGTTCAATCGCGGGGAGGCGATCGCGTATTGGACTACTATCTTAATTTGCTAAATCCCGACAGCGAGGAACATCTCGCCGCATTGGAGGCACCAGCAAATCGTGAGACTTTCTTCCGCAAGGTATTAAAAATAGCATTTTTGTATCACTTTGTCTTTGCCTCGTCTCAGAATCCGCTAGCAGCCAATTATAGTCCAGAAGCAGAACTAGAATACGATCCGATCGCAGGATTTGAGCGAGTAGTCATGCCGATATTACAAAGCTCTAATGAAGAGCATAAAAAGCAGCTTTTTCGCAACTTTTTTAAGCGATTTCAAGAAATTAATATCACCCACAAAATCAACTATCTCAAGCAATTGCTGCAAAAATGTATTTTAGATCAAACTATTTTATCACCTCGAACAGAACCGCGACTGATTTTGGTTAAAAGAGGTTTACTGGAAAATATCGATCGTACTTTGACAACCGGAATTTTTTTTAAGGAGGTTGTGGGGCGCAATCCGAAGGAAACACTTCAGTATATTTCGGTGGTAAAGCCAAATGTCAGCACAAGAGCAATTTGTCAATTGCCTCTGAATATTACTATTGAAGATGTTCGCTATTTTCCAACCGATGAATCTCAAAGTTTTAGCATGGAATACAATATCAAAGGTATGCAGGTTTTACCAGTAGTTTGGGTTCCTAAAGCCGATCGCTCTAGAGAGGTTTTTTATAAAAATTTTCCGAATAAATCCATCGTATTTCCCTACGACAACCGACGGTTAGATAGCAAGGGAGGCTTGAAACCACAAGCGGCTTTTGTTTACAAGTTTGCTGTGGCCCTGATGTCGTATATTTGCCTGCAAATCTTGTTAGACAAATTACCAAATAATTTATTTGTCCCGATGGTCAGACTTCATGAAGGCGACTCAAAAAATCCTTCACCTTCGGAAAAGTTTATTGGGCATTTCTCTAAAACATTATGTCATATTTTGAGCGAAAAACAGCGATCGAACTCCAAGGGATTCCGCATCATGGGAACTCCGAGTGGTTTGACAATCCGAAACGGTTTGAGTTCACTGTATTCAATACTACCTAAAAAGTTTCGATTCAACAATGTACAGTTATCTTCTGAGTTGGATAATTTAGCGATTATTGCGGTATCTACCAGGGATAGCGATGTAAAAAAGGGTAAGGGCAATCGTGCTGACAGAAAAGCCTGTTTGATGGGCGAAGTCACCGGAATCAGGCGTCAAGAAGATGATACTATTCAGGTGGGAATGCTGAAAACTTTTTCGGAAAACTACAGTTTTCAGCATCTTTATACTCAGCCATCAATTCTCGGAGATATTGTCACCCAGTTATACAATCGAGGCTATCGAAATTTTTTATATATCTCGCAAGCACCTTATATGAGTACGCTGCATATTACTCAAAATGATGAAGATGATAAATTGTTTTTTATGTCGAAAGATATCATCCGAATTTTGAAAGGAGAGCGGGAAGATATTAGAATTTACCCGGTATTTTTTGATAAATACTACGTCCACAGTCCCAAACAGCATAGAGGAGAATCTTTTTATATTCAAGATACAGCGCAGCTTAGCAGCTTGTTTGCAGATACGAGCAAGCAAGCTGCTGTGTTTTTTAATTTGTTTAACGGGATTAAAGTGGAGCAAGGTGAGAAAAACTTTTACAATGGAGTGATTTCCTATTCGACGCTATTGAATATTTATGAGGGAATTCTTGATGACCAAAATATTCGTCAAGGTTTGATTTATGATGGTATAATCAAAGATACTTTGCTGCATTATCTCACGATTTTTCACTTCTCTCGGTATAAAGCTCGGCAAAAAATCAGTCTCAAGCTAGATCCATTCGATCGCATTATTGGCGATGATTCTGTTGGTGCTCTATCTATATTTAGTCATGGGGGCGGGGGGGCGGATTTTAACTCGCTGGCTTTTTTGAATAAGGTAAGAGAAGTATTGAGCGTAACGGAGACTGTATAATAACCAAAAAGCAACAAAACTCACTTCAAAAAAATATGACTGTCAAAGTAGGAGACATCGCACCGGATTTCACTTTATCATCTCAAACAGGCTCATCCGTCAGCCTCAAGGACTTTCGAGGTAAAAAAAACGTCATCGTCTACTTTTACCCCAAAGATGACACCCCTGGATGCACAGCGGAAGCTTGCGCTTTTCGTGATAGTTATGAAGTTTTCAAAGACGCAGGTGCAGAAGTAATTGGGATTAGCGATGATTCCCAGCAGTCTCACCAAAAATTCGCTACCAAATATCAGTTACCTTTCACCTTGTTGAGCGATACGGGCAATAAAGTGCGGCAATTATATGGCGTTCCTGCTACACTATGGATTATGCCCGGTAGAGTTACTTATGCGATCGACAAACAAGGTGTTGTCAAGCATATTTTTGACTCGATGTTGGATTTTAAGGGGCACGTTTCGGAGGCGCTGAAGACTTTGGAAGGTATTAAAAGTTAGATTGGTTTTTTCATATCGTTTATGATTGGATCGGAATGATTTAACCGCAGAGAGCGCAGAGAACACAGAGAAATAGAAGCGCATTCGATATCATATCGTTTCCGGTTGCATCGGAATATTATAGAGGACACGGCACTGCCGTGTCCCTACCGCGATTAATTGTAGGGACACGGCACTGCTGTGTCCTGATTGTGCGATCGTAATTAGCAATTCACAATTATCTAACCTTTCGCAGCAACTGATTTTTCAGGTACAGCGCTTTCGGCAGTTTTGCCATTTTTGCTATTACCGTTGCCGTTGGCATTGCGGGGTTGGATAACTCCATAGCCGCCGTGAGTCTTGCGTTGGTAGAGCACGTTAATTTCACCTGTTTCCGCATTACGGAACATATAGAAATCGTGATCGATAATCTCCAATTGTTCCAAAGCTTCTTGCACACTCATCGCAGGCATGGCAAAATACTTTGTCCTGACTACCTCGGCTGGAAGTTCGGGAGTTCGATCGCCAATCAAGTCGGCAACAACAGGAAGTTCATCCACCACAGCTACCGTTTTAGCATTAGTCTGGGTTTTATTGTCGTGGCGTTTTTCCTTAAATTTCCGCAGTTGACGGGCTATTTTGTCGGCAACCAAATCTATGCTGGCATAAAGGCTTTCCGTGCTTTCTTCAGCCCGAATCACGCTGCCGTTAGCATAGATTGTCACCTCAGCAGTCTGCTTAGGATTGATCCTGGGATTACGAGCCACCGATAGATGGATGTCCACTTCCGTCGTCAAAGTTTGAAAATGGCTAACTGCCTTTTCAATCTTTTGGTTGACGTACTCGCGAATTGCATCGGTGATTTCTATATTTTTACCCTGGATAACAAGCTTCATAGAGCCCCCTCCCTTCTGTAACGTGGGTATGTTTCATACAATAGCACTATGTATTCTACAAAACACTTATTTTCAAAGTTTTTTTTAAGTGTTGACAATTCTTAATTTTAACTGCGTCAATATTCAGTACAAACACTCTTGATTTTTTTATGCTTTTACCTTCTTTTTCTCAATATCTGAATTCTCAATCCTGCTGGCTCCTCGATTGGGGACAAGTACCCTATTCCCAAGCTTGGGAAATCCAGCAACAACTGGTGCAAGAACGCCGGGAAAATCCTGATTTGCCTGATGTGCTGATTTTGCTGGAACATCCGCCGGTTTACACTTTGGGGCTGGGATCGAAGTTGGAATTTCTGAAATTTGACAGCGAAACTCAGCCGGAATTGCACCGAGTTGAGCGCGGTGGTGAGGTGACTTACCATTGTCCAGGCCAGTTGGTGGGCTATCCGATTTTAAATTTGCGCCGTCATCAGCAGGATTTGCACTGGTATTTGCGGCAGTTGGAGGAAGTGCTGCTGGGAGTGTTGGAAGTTTGCGGGCTGAAGGGTTCGCGGGTTCCGGGAATGACTGGGGTTTGGGTGGATGGCACCAAGGTGGGGGCGATCGGCATTAAAGTCAGCCGCTGGATTACCATGCACGGTTTTGCTTTAAATGTTTGCCCGGATCTAGCAGGTTTTGGGCAAATTGTACCTTGCGGGATTCCCGATCGACCTGTTGGCAGTTTGGAGCAATTTATACCCGGAATTGAGGTCGATCGCGTGAGGGCGATCGTGGTGGCTGAGTTTGCAGAAGTTTTTGGGGTGGAAATTGTGCGATCGGAATTAACCATCCCAGCCTCATCTAACTCCGACGCTCTAATTCTTTAATCACTCTCAGAACAAACAGCGACATGAAAGCGCCAATTAATGCAAGCTGCCACAACCCGCATCCTGCCGCAGTTCCTAATGCTGCTGATACCCAAATAGCCGCCGCAGAGGTAAGTCCATGAACTTCTGGTTTGCCTACTTCCTGCTGACATTCCCGCAGGATTTCTCCACCTCCGAGAAACCCAATTCCGGCGGCAATGCCTTGAATTACGCGCTCGATCGCATCTCGTTCATTTTCATGTTTACCTATTGCCAGCGGTATTAAAACAAACAGTGCAGAACCCATACTTACCAGCATATGAGTCCTCAAACCTGCTGGTTTGTGCCGCAGTTGGCGTTCCCATCCAATAATTCCCCCAACAAACATGGCCAGGCACAACCTTAATAGTATGCCTGGCCAATTATCGGGAGACCACAAGTTAGCGATGGACAATGTTTTGCTGCAAATAATTAATCGGAAGATTCCAATATTAGCGCAGCACGATATCCGATCGCAATCTCACTGATAAATCTTCTTCTGGACGAATCACGATCACGTCAACGCTGCGCCGCCCCAGCAATACTCCAGCTAAAGCGCCAATGCCAGCGCCGCCCAATATTTCTTCAGTGGCGATCGCTTTGTCGCCCGTAATTCCACCCAGCGCGGCTGCTGCTGCTGCACCCAATGCTGCACCTTGCAATACTGAACCTCCAGCAGCACCTTTTTGAACTCTTTCGGTTCTGGTAATAATTCCAGAATTTCCGTTAATCCGATAGCGTTGGCGGCGACTGATAATTAACTCTCTGGCAACAAATTGAGTACCGATTTGATTGCCTCTTCTGATCGGGCGTAATTCTCCGACAATCTGGCTGCCTGCGGGGATTAATACTCTACCTTGATTTGTGCGAATGTCTTGCGCTACTGTTAAAGTTAGAGGTGCAGTTTCTTCGCGGGTGACAATAATTTTGTCTTTTTCATAGCTAACTGGAATTACACTGCCCGAGGGGATTCGGATGCTATCAAATTGTGAAATTCGTTGTTGAGCTTCGGCGGGAGTTGCTACTACCAGCGGCGCGCTGGTTACAACTGTAATTCCGAGTGCGAGGATTGCTGCTGTTGCCGTTAGCCATTTTTGAGAAGTAATCATATATTTTGTCTTCTTGGTTTGTTTTTTTACTTAGGAATTGACTGCTGCTAAACTTGTTTTTGGTTTCGGACTCATTTGATGTTTTTATTATGGCAGGCTGGAATTAGGGAAGTTGGGAAGATAAGGTAGATAATAAAATATTTGAAAATTTCGGAAAATCTCGAAACTCAGCAAGACTCAGACAATCTGGAAGATAAGGAAGATATGGCATCGGGCATGGGGCATTGGGCATTGGGCATTGGGCATTGGGCATTGGGCATTGGGCTTGAAAACTGTCAACTGTCAACTGTCAACTGTCAACTGTTTTCAAGGCTAACAATCCTGCACCGAAAGCTGGTTCGTATTTGGGCGAAATTACTTGGGCTTTTGGGGCGATCGCACTTATTGCAGCTTCAAACCTACCCCGGCAATTTGCCTCGCTACCCCACACACCTCCAATTGTCACAATTTCAAAATCTTCTGTTTGGTTAAATAGCTCTACAATAGCTGTTTTTGTGGCTAAGGTTAATTCTGCCACTGCACTATTAATAATGTCATCAGCGATGCGATCGCCCTCTGCTGCCGCGCGATCGACAATTGGTGCTAAACCTGCAATTTCTTTCACACCCCAACCGCGCCGATAAACAACTTCTACCAATTCTTCCAGGTTTTTTAGACCTAAATATACTTGAAATTTTTCGGCAAGTGTGGTATAATCTGCGCGTCCGTCATAGAATTTCAAAGCAGCTTGCAAACCGCGAATTGCGATGTCATATCCGCTACCTTCATCGCCTAAAAGATATCCCCAACCGCCGACTCGTTTAGTTTCCCCTAGACGGTTTTGCCCGAAAACAATTGAGCCGGTTCCTGAAATCACCGCAATCCCTGAATCATGGCCGATACCTCCCACAAGGGCGATCGCGCAGTCGCTGCAAACTACGATATTCCGAGGTTGCCATAATTGGTTAATTGGTAGATCGTGAGTTAACTGCAAATTCTGGACAAAAAACTGCACGATTTCAATATCTCTGGGACGCCCGACGCCTGCTAATCCCAGACAAATTGCTTTGATGTTGAAATGGCGATCGACTTTGATGTTAGCGGATAAAATTGCTTGTTCGATCGCCAATTGAATCGATCGTTTGGCCGTCTCAATTCCCAGGGTTTGATAATTTGATGGGCCTGCTTCGCCCCGTCCCAAAACAATTTTATTTTCGTCCATTAACAGACAAATAGTCTTAGTTCCGCCGCCGTCTATACCGAATACATAACTCATGCCAAAATTCTTAATTTATGTTACCAACTAACATCTTGACGGCTGTGACACAATGCGGCTATGCTCAGTTCTATGAGTTGCTTTGTTCAGATGAAGCAACCGCCGTCGCCCAAAAATCTACTAACGTCCCTCAAAGCTGCGCGAACAGTAATGGAAGGCTTGACGCCCAAACTGATTACGGCAGTCTGGAGGCTAACGGAAGATTTTGACATCCACCCCGCCGTAAAACGGACGGGGATTCCATCTACTTCAACAAATCAAAAATTGACAACTGTCGAAATTCTGGTTGGGTTGACGCTTCATCGGATGCAGCTACTTTAAAAGCAGTCTTACGCTTTCCTCCACGTCCATTTAAAGTCTCCGATTGCCCACCGGCGACTAGAATATTAACCGCAGCATTGATATCTCTATCATGTTGAGTGCCACAGTTTAAACAAGTCCACTCTCTAACTGAAAGCTCTTTTTTGCCACCTTTAAATCCACAACAGGAACATCTTTGAGAAGTGGGCTCCCATCTGTCTATAGTCCGAAAATCTCTCCCATACATCTCGCATTTAGCTTCTAACATAGTTCGGAAACTACGCCATCCTAAATCTGAGATAGCACGGGACAATTTGCGGTTTTTGATCATTCCTGATGTGTTCAAGTCCTCTAAAACAATCGTTTGATTTTCACGAATGATTTTAGTTGACAGCTTCTGAATAAAATCTGTGCGAGTATCCTTAATCTTGCCATGCAGACAGGCCAGTCTTTTCCTAGCTTTTTCTCTGCGCTTACTGCCTTTTTGTTTTCGAGAAAGATTGCGATTAAGTTTTCTTAACCGTTTTAGCTTCTTCTTTAATGGTTTAGGTGCTTTAACCTTTTCACCATTACTCAATGTGGCAAAGTCAATAATTCCTAAATCAATCCCGACCGATTTACCGTTGTCGGGCAATTTAACAGGACTAATCTCTACTACAAAGCTCAGAAAATAGCGATCGGCACTATCTTTGATTACCGTCACGCTAGAAGGAACCGAGGGAAGTGGACGACTCCAAACTATTTTTAGCTTACCAATTTTGGCTAGATAAACTTTGTCTGGATGTACTTTAAATCCGTTTCTGGTAAATCGAGCAGATTGTTGAGATTTTCGTCTCTTGAAATTAGGCGGTTTAACTTTCTTTCCTTTACGCTTCCCGTTGCAGGAATTAAAGAAGTTTTGATAAGCTTGACCTAAATCATTGATAGATTGTTGCAGAGCAATAGCTGAAACTTCTCCCAACCATTGACGATTTTCTAGTTGTTTCGCTTGAGTTATAAATTGTTTTTGAAGTTCAACTCCTCCCTTGTATTTTTCACCTTGTTGATGAGATTCTTTGCAGAAACCTAACGCATCATTCCACACGACTCTCACGCACCCGAACAATTTAGCGAGTGCGATTTTCTGTGAGTCGAGCGGATAAATTCGATAGCGATATCTGAGTTTCATATTACTATTGTACAGGAAATCTCCGTCCACAAACAATGAAAAAAAGACTTGATTTTTGAATTGAAGAGTTTGAGTTTAAGATGCTTGAAGATTATTGCAAATCTGTTGGACGCACAAAGCCGAAGATACGAGCGAGAATTGATGAGAAATCTTATTCAATTAGAAAAGCCGTCCTAGAAGGACGGGGCTTTAGACCCATTTTTTCGGTAACATCGTCTGTAGCCGCCCTGTTATGTGTTGAAATGCGGGTGCAACCGGAATTGATAGGATCCGCAGAAATGTCGCAAAACCCGGTTTCTTCTGTTTTGCGCCGTTTCTGCGGAGTAATGTCACACATTGTTAGGGTCAATTCCGGCGGCTCGCAGTCGATCGAGCAATCGCTGTTTTTCCTGCCGTTCCTGTTCTAGTTGAGTCTCAGCTTGCTCTAACTGAGTCTCAACTTGCTCTAACTGAGTCTCAGCTTGCTCTAACTGAGTCTCAGCTTGTTCTGCCCGCTGTTTTTCTATTTCAGCTCGTTCCGAACCAATTAGCAGCAAATTTCCCTCCGAATCCCACCATCGTAACCAGATTTGTGTCTGATTCTGATAGCTGCCTTCCCACAATCCCAACTCCACTCCTAAAGGCGGAATCGGATAATGCCCGCGCTCGTTGGGAACTATTTCTTGATAGCGGCTATCTGCCAAGTGATAAACTTCTAACTTGTTAGTTTTGATCTCGAAGATGCCGTAAAAAGGTATGTGGACGATGCGCTCGTAAACCCAGAACTTGCCTGGTTTTTGTACTTCTCCATCTTCATTGTACAAAGGAGTTTTGTCTCTTTCCTCAGAGCCGTTGCCGGAGGCAAATTCGATCGCAATTAACGGAGATAAATATTCTTTCCACAGAACGTAGGAGCGACGAGTTTGACCGTTTACTTTCGGCGGTACGTCAGGAACGTAGAACCAATCAGGGGCTTCGGCGCCTTTTTCGGCTGGTTCGGTTTCTCGCCAGTAGATGCCGCAATCTTGACCAATCGCATATAGTCCGTTGGGATGTCTCAGCTCCAAAATTGGCCCGATCGAATCTGTGAGAATTATGCTCTGAGGGTGTTCTTGAAAGTTCTTCACAAAGGTTCCATCTTCCTCTGGCAATTGGGTGTGATCTGGAAATGGTTTTGGTAAATCTGAAATAATTGTAGAAGTCATGGGATTTCCGATTTTAGATTTCCGATTTTAGATTGTCAACCGCAGATATAATCTATCGATTTTAGATTGTTCAGCGCAGGTATAACCTATTTTTGCAGCAAGTAATACAGGCTTTTCTTCCTCTTACTAAGCTTTGTGTGATGTATCTATTCTAGACTTGGTACAATTATATCAAATGGACAGGGAAATGCTAATAATAATTAAACCTAATAAGACCAACCAAACGAGATGGCGCTGACACCAATTTTTGATTGATTGCGGCCAGCCTCCACTGATGTAACGGCTCATCTGTGGCACAAGCGGCTCGGCTTTGTTGTGATAAAGGGTGCATTCTTGGGCTTTGGGACGCTGCGGGTAGTTGCAGGTATCGTCTTCGTGGTAAGTACAGGTAGTGCACAGAAATTCTGTTGATGCCGATCGATACAGGGGGATACCCGGATGACCGAAAGCCTTGAGAGGGGTTTGGCAGTGCGGACAGGAAATCGCTTGGGCGTCTACAGGTTGGTGACAGCGGGCGCAATCAGGCATTGATTTTGCTAGTGATGGGGTAAGGTTGTTGATGGGCTCATTAGCGGGTTTTCCGAACGCCGATTGGTGCGATCGAACTCGCCATCAGGTGACTAGATGCTTCAAAATAGAAATGTCGGTCAGCGCTGGTGTAACTTTAAGTTTACAAATGGTTTCGCAGCTTTGGCAGTCGGCTTGAGTCGATCGGGTATTACGGAGCAAACAACCGGAAAAATCTATGGATAACAATAACTTACTCAAACAACTGGTAATGCTGGGCATTGGTACTACCTCCCTGGTAGCCGAGAAATTGCAGGAAGCTAGCGAACAATGGGTCAAAGATGGCAAAATCAATCCTGAGCAAGCCAAAACCTTTGTTGATGACATGACGGAACAGCTTAAGTCGGAGCAGGGTAATTGGGAGACGCAGTTACAGCGGCAATTGCGGAATATCCTGCAAGATATGGGTGTGCCCAGACAGTCGGAAATGGATGAGTTGCGCGGTAGGCTCGATCGACTCGAACGTCAGATGCGGGATCTAGAAAATCGCAACTGGCGCTAAGGAAAAATCGGCGAACCACTTCGCTACTATCTTGTGATAAGATTGTCAACCGAAGGCAGAAGGCTCAAAAAAGCACTTATATCGAAGGCAGAAGGTAAAATTACAAACATTCTGACTTCATTGTTTCTTTTGCCTTTAAAATTAACTGAAATCTGCCATATTTTGGTAGAAAATTTCAGATAAAATTTCGTAGTTCTGGTTGTACAAGATATCTTAGATATCTGAGAGATCGCCGTTAAAAGTATCAGGAGGATTAATTTTGCGAGGAATTTTGGTCAGCTTGGGCGTAATGCTAGTTTGCTTTGTGTTTTTGATAGTCGCTCAAATGAGTGGTTATGTGCCCACAGCAGTTGCCGCCGAAGTGAATAATCCTTTAACCGATGTTGCGCTTGAGATCCTCTCAGCGAAGTCTTTCACTGATGATAGCTTGCTAGTAGCTGATGCTAATTTACCTGAAGTACCAGCTACTATCGCTGGCAATAACATGACTGAAAATACTGAGAAAACTGTCACCACAGATTCAGGTCTGAAATATGTTGAATTGAAAGAGGGTGATGGGGCGACTCCAAAAACTGGTCAAACGGTTGTCGTGCACTACACTGGCACTTTGGAGGATGGCACGAAATTTGATAGTTCGCGCGATCGTAATTCTCCTTTTCAGTTCAAAATCGGCGTGGGCCAAGTAATTAAGGGCTGGGATGAAGGTGTCGGTACAATGAAAGTTGGAGAACGCCGCAAGTTGATTATTCCTCCAGACCTCGGTTACGGTGCTCGCGGTGCAGGTGGAGTGATTCCTCCGAATGCTACGCTGATTTTTGATGTGGAATTGTTAAAAATCTCTGGTTAAGTAAGCTCAACGTAAGTAGTAGGGACATGGCAATGCCTTGTCCCTAGAGGAATATATCGATCGCTTAACAGTTGACAGTTGACCTGTGACAGTTGACAGTGAAGTTTTTAGGCAGGGGATTTAAGCCCCAGCCTAAAAACAATCCACCTAAAGGTGGGGGCTTAAATCCCCTGTGATGCAGGTCAATCTAAGCTGTTCTACATTTAAATTGTGTGTCAAAAATCAATAAAACTTTTGTGGGACGGGCTAGAAGCCCATCCCTAATTTCCTATTTAAATGCGCAACAGCTTATCTGTTTTGCTTTTAAGCGATCGCACATTTAAATTGTATATTTAGAACGGGCGGGACACCTCACTCATTGTTTAATTTTTTTTGATATGCAATTTAAATCCAGAACAGCTTAGGATCGCGAATTAAATAATTTACACAAGTTTATGGGATGGGCTCTCCCGCCCATCCCACAAGAACAATAAAGATTGTAAGTTATTTAATTCTCATTCCTAAGCAAAACCGTCGCAGCAAATCGGTCAAATCAGATTATGCTATACACAGAGATATCCGAGCCATCCTATGGGCGGTACTCGACATACATAAAAATACTAAGTTGAAGTCGTTGGAGCCTTTAATAATGGTTCAATTTCATATTCAAACAGATAGCGATATTCCAGCATCGACCCAACTATTCAATCAAATCAGATTTGCGATCGCCTCGCGACAATTTCCGCCCGGACATCGCTTACCCAGCACCAGACAACTAGCCATGCAGACGGGTTTGCACCGCAACACCATCAGCAAAGTATATCGACAGCTAGAAAATACCGGACTCGTAGAAGCCCAAGCTGGATCGGGGATTTACGTCCGCGCCCAAGGCCACGAAGGCGGCAGCAAACTCAAATCCGCAATCCTCGATCAATATCCCCTTGCCAACAAAGTAGTTCAAGAAAGTCTCGATCATCTTCTGGGACAAGGCTGTACGCTCAATCAAGCGAGGGAATTATTTTTGGCCGAAATTGACTGGCGGCTCCGGTGCAGCGCGCGAGTAATCGTCACAGCCCCGACTGAAGACATCGGCGTCGGGGAGTTGATGGCGAAAGAACTCGAACAAGCTCTGCGTATTCCGATCCAGTTAGTAGCGATGGAAGAGTTGGGTATTTTTCTCGATCAAATCTCTTCGGGAACTGTGATCACGAGCCGATATTTTATCGGAGAAGCAGAATTGATTTCGGCACCTCGATCGGTGCGAGTCATTCCCGTGGACATCTACGATTATGTTCAGGAGATCAAGTTAGTCGGGGATTTGCCGAAAGATAGTTATTTGGGTTTAGTCAGTCTGAGCCCAGGAATGCTGCGATCGACTGAAGTGATCATTCACAGCATCCGGGGCGAAGATTTGCTGGTGATGACGGCTTTGTTGTCAGATACCTACAAGATTAACTCGATCGTGCGATCGGCCAGAACAATTTTTTGCGACCAACCGAGTTTTGCTACAGTCAAAGCTGCCATCAATGCGGCCAGAGAAGATATTATTCGTCCCCCGCACCTGGTATGCTCGGAAAATTATATCGGCTCTAAGTCGATTAATTTGCTGAAGCGCGAGTTGGGCTTGGGGTAAGTCAGTTGACAGTTGGCAGTTGGCAGTTGACAGTTGGCAGTTGTTATTTGTTGTTCTAATTTCCAATAACCAATAACCAATAACCAATAACCAATAACCAATAACCAATAACCAATAACCAATAACCAATAACCAATAACCTATAACCCATGCCAATTGAAATCCAACCTTCAATTAATTTTAAAACAGCGATCGAAAGTCGGCGGGCCGCTCGCAGTTTCAAACCCGATCGAATTCCCCCAGCAATATTGGCAGAAATTTTGCGATTGGGAGTGCGATCGCCCTCTGGTTTCAACTTGCAGCCTTGGCGATTTATCGTAGTTCAAGACGTAGCCAGCAAGGAAAAATTAAAAACTTGCGCTTTCGATCAGCGCCAAGTGGTAGAAGCGCCAGTCGTATTAATCTGCTGTGGCGATCGGCGCGCTACCCAACCCGAAAACATCGAAGCCGTCATCGAATTGGGTAAATCCGCAGGCGGAATGAATGACAACTTAGCCAATTATCTGCGGCAAGCAATCCCGCAATTGTTCGAGAATCGTCCCTGCTTCGAGTCCCTAGAAACTTGGACAAACAGGCATACAATGCTCGCAGTAGCTCATTTAATGCTGGCAGCTCAAAGCTTTGGAGTTGACAGTTGTCCGATGGAAGGTTTTGCAGCCCTCAAGGTGAAAGAAGCCTTTCAAATTCCCGAAGAAGTAGATGTTTGCTGTTTGCTACCGCTTGGTTATGCAGCAGAACCTTTCAAACAATACGGTGGACGTTTTGACATAACTCAAGTTTATTACAGCGAAAGTTATGGAGAAGCCTTGCAAGTTGAGATTTGAGAGTTAAGATTTAGAATGAATCGGTGTCAAAGTTCAAATAAACTGATATCTTGCACAAAGGTCAATAAGCCTTTTACGGGCGGGCAGGATGCCCACCCCACAAAAAAATCCACTCTTTGTGGAACAGGCCCGAAAGCCTGTTATTGAAAATGGTACTCTTCGGTCAGAACAAATCAAAAATCCCGAAAGTTCCACAATCTAACATCCCAAATCTAAAGTCGTAAGTGGTGAGATCAGACAGAGGAAAAACATGACAGTAGCAGAGCGACAAAGTAACGCACAAATTCTAGAAGTAAAATTGCAGAAACATTTGCAAGCAGCCGGATTTAAAAATTTACCGCTTTATATCAGTTGCGATTTTCGAGATGAATCTTTGACGGTTGTGGGAGAACACCCGCGCAGTTTAGTTCTCAAAGCAAAACCGACTTTTGCGGTGTTAGAAGCAGCAATTCTCGAAATAGAACCGGAATCTATTCAACAGATTGGACTTTGCCTCAAAATTACTGGGCAAAAACAGCCTTACGCTTTCCATTCTTTTACGATGCACCACCCTGTTTTGTCCAGACCAAAAACAGTGGAGATATTCAAAAAACCCGAAATACCCGCAGCAGAAACGGGGATAGTCTTAGCAGAAAATCCGGCGGATACAGCGGATGTAGCTGAGGATTTGCCGTTAGAAACAGAGGTGAAAAATGCCGGGGGCGATGAATATTTCCCCAATTTTTCGGATAGTTCCAGCAATTCTGAGCCGATCGCCTTTAAGGTAACTACAATTCCGGGAGATTTTGCAGAAAATCCCTTCAATCCGCTAGATATGGAAGCGGTAACAGTTTCTCAAACACCAAAATATTCACCGTGGGCGGTGCTGGCGGCGACAGGAATCGTCAGCTTGGCGGCGATAATTTTGGCAGGGGGTTATTACCTGTTGAGCCGCCCCTGTGCCATCGGAGAATGCCCTGCACTAGCTAATGCTAAACAGTTGAGCGACAATTCGATCAGGACGCTGAAAACTTCAAAGGTTGCTAACAGCCCCGAAGAAGCGCAGAAACAGGTAAAAGGGGCGATCGCCCTTTTGGAACCGATTCCAGCTTGGTCAATTCATCGCGGCGAAGCTCAAACCGCCCTGGAAAAATACCGCCAGCAAAGTCAGAATGTAAACTCTGCGATCGATGGCGCGCGCCTCGCAGAGTCAGCAGCCAGGAAAACCGGAAATCCTCCTTATTCTGCCGCAAATTGGCAGGAAGCGCAAGCTCTGTGGCAAAGCGCGATCGCCCAACTCGGAGAAATCCCCACAGACAGTCCTGTTTATCCCTACGCTCAGAAAAAATTCAAGGAATACCGGAAGAATTTAGCCACAGGAAACAAGCAATTAGGAACAGAAAAACAAGCCGAAGAAACATTGCTCGAAGCCAAAAATAAAGCCCAAATAGCAGAAGCTCGCGAAGCAGTAGCTCAGACAGCCGAGAGTTGGATTCAAGTGCAAATTGGCTGGGAACAAGCCCTGGAAATACTATCAGAAATTCCCAGCAACACGCAATCTTACCAACAAGGTAAATTGCTAGTTCCAAAATACGAAACTAAGCTTTCACAGGCACGCGAGCGCAAAAATGTGGAAGGAATTGCGGAAAATGCTTATACTCAAGCAGTGACTTTAGCTGCCGAAGCTCGAATTTTTGAGGGTAAAAACGGCTGGTTTAAAGCATCGGAAAACTGGCGCAGAGCTTTGAGTTACGCGGAGCAAGTACCGACGGCAACTTCTTATTCCCAGAAAGCCAAACCGCTAATCGATTCCTACACAAATTCATTGCGGGAAGCAGAAGTAAGGTTGCAGGAAGAAAGGAGACTGCAAAAAGCGCGCACGGATTTAGATAAAACTTGCAAAGGCAAACCGAAGGTTTGCGACTATACTGTTAGCAAAGGTTTGATTGCGGTGCAGGTGACTCCTGACTACGTGCAGAAACTGCAACAAACTTTTATCCAAGCAAATAACAATAATTCTGTGAAGACTCGCCAAGCTGTACAAAAGCACGTTGAAACTTTGCAAAAGGCCTTGGAGGCGATCGGCGATAATGCCAAAATTCCGATGCAAGTGTACGATGGCGAAGGCAAGCGGATTGCTAGCCACGAACCGAAGTAGAACATCCGCTGAGAAATCTCGCTTTGATGCGAGGCCAGATCCCCCTAAATCCCCCTTAAGAAGGGGGACTTTGAGCGCTTCCTGTGGCTCCCCTTAAGACGGAGGAATGTCGATCGCTTCCTGTCCCCCCCTTCTTAAGGGGGGCTAGGGGGGATCGGCTTTATCTGAAACGTATTGAGTTATACTTCGTTAACACACACTACAATTTCGGCAATCAAAAAGTATAAAAGGATGTTAGTCATCAAATGCTACAAAAGGTAAAACTTCATAACTTCAAAAGTCATAAAGATACAGAACTTAATTTTGACACTTCACGCCTACACGCACTCGTAGGACAAAACAGTTCTGGTAAAACATCAGTTTTGCAAGCATTGCATTATCTCAGTCGGCTTGCTAATTCATCATTTGACAATATTTTTCAGCATGAAAGAGCGCCTCAATTTATTACAACAATTGGGCAAGATAATATGTCTGTTACTGCAAGTGGTTATTGGAAAAACCCCGATATAAATGATTGGAAAGCTTCTTATGACTGGAGACAAAGCGTTAATCATAAGTGGACTTTTAGAGCATCATGGAAGGCCGATAAAAACCCGGTATATACGATAGTATATTCAGACAAATCCTTAATGACTGCGGAAGAGCCAATTCAGCAATCTTTGAAAAACGCAGTTCATCTTAAGCTAGTAGCTACTAATCTTGCTAAAGCAGCTTACAGCGATGCAATTACCCCGCGAGTTGAGTTCGATGGTTCCGGGTTAGCACCTACCTTAGACTATCTTCGTGACGAAGCTCCAGATGAATTTCAATCTTTACAAGAAATGTTGAAACGGATTGTACCAGGTGTACGCGAAGTAGGCGTGAAACGAGCAAAAGTTATGGTCAATCGCCAACGCTTAATCGGAATCGATGGAAAGTCTATCTTCTACGAAGAAAGTCAGGAAATTGCAGGGCAAGAAGTTGTCCTAGACATGAATACTGGTAAGCGCATTCCAGCCCATGCCATTAGTGAAGGAACAATGCTCGCTCTCGGATTACTGACTATTTTGATGAATCCCAATCAACCTAATTTAGTGTTACTAGATGATGTTGAACAGGGACTCCATCCCAAAGCGCAACGAGAATTAATAGCTGTTTTCAAGGATATTATTCAAGCCAACCCCAATCTGCAAATTATTTTTTCTACTCATTCTCCTTATATTGTCGATGAACTTATCCCTTCTCAAGTTCATGTATTAAGTAACAACAACTCCGGTGTTACTCGTTGTAAAAGATTAGATGAACATCCTGATGTCGAATGGGCAAAACAAACTTTAACCACCGGAGAATTCTGGGATGCGGAGGGAGAAGATTGGGTGGTTGCAGGAGAAGTCAATGATTGAGTTTGTGGTGATTGTCGAAAGTAGCGCAGATGCACGAACCGCTACTAAATTAGCCGATCGCACTTTAGTGCAAAAAATTGATTGGTTAGAACCTGAGATCTTGCAACATCTATATCAATGGAGTGGTTTAGAAGCTGAAACAGACAATTCTTGCTGGAAAAACATCGATGATATAACTAAACGTCTTGCCGATCAATTCAAGTTTCCCACCATCAGATCCAATGGCAAATTCAAAAGTGATGGTCAATCAGCTAATAAAATCATCAAGTTAATCAGCTTTCTACAATACAAACAAAAAAGAGAGATTAAAGCTGTTATTTTCATTCGTGATTTAGACAATCAACCTGAGCGAAAAAAACATATCGAGCAAGTACGTTCAGAACAGATAAATCAACAAACTCAATTAGCCATTATTATTGGTACAGCCGACAGAATGCGGGAATCCTGGGTGTTGAATGGGTTTATTCCATCTAATCAAGAGGAAACGCGAATTCTTCAACAGATAACCACCGAATTGACGTTTAATCCTTGCGAAGAATCACACAGATTACGCTCTAACTCATTGACAGAACCCGATCGCATTAGAAATCCTAAAATTGTTGTGGAAAAGCTCACAGGTGGCAAGATGGATCGCGAACAACAGTGCTGGGAAAAGACGAATCTGGAACATCTGCGAGAAAAAGGTGTTCAGACAGGGTTAACAGCCTATATTGATGAAATCGAGGAACGATTAATTTCCATCATTGGATCTGCTGAGTAAAAGAGCGATGAAATACAGGACACGGCATTGCCGTGTCCCTACCC
>Ga0335395_10000258_pt1 | contig 33616 bp, 27 predicted proteins | sample MAT02_FD_205744 | JGI IMG/M metagenome (GOLD analysis project Ga0335395, IMG submission 205744) | Freshwater microbial communities from Lake Fryxell liftoff mats and glacier meltwater in Antarctica - MAT-02 (spades assembly) (version 2) ... | reverse complement strand
GGCCTGAGCCTGGCGAGCAGCGGCCTCACCGTCGATCTCGACTTCCGCGACGACGGCACGATCGCCGGACGCGTCGACACCGAGGCGAGCCTCCTGTGGCCGCAACCCCTCGCGCTGACCGGCACCTATCCTCGCAAAACCGCCATCTGGATCATGTAGGAGCACACCTACACATGACGGTAACTGTCGACCAAGGCGTTAGCGGCCGTTCGCCCTCGCGACGTTGTACAAGCAGCAATCAACGGCGACAGGGGCGGCAGCGAGGTCAAGCACTCAACACCACCCCAACCGAAGCGCCGCCTTCCGGTGGTGGCTCGCGGTCGTCGTCGATCATCTTCCGGATCTGTTCAAGCGTGAGACCCGCCGCTCGCTTGCTGACGATGAAACGGGCGCGATCCAGGGTCCCCGGCGGGTAGAAGAGAGCGCGGCCCTGGTCTCCAAGGGGCAGGTGACGGGGCTGAGGCAGAAGCTCCGCGTTGGTCCAGAGCAGGACGGTGCGGCGGGATATCCCTGTGGCGTGGCGGATGTCCTCGACGGTGACGAGCGACGCAGGGACGTAGCCACTCCGTACTCCTCGATCGTTGGTCGACTTGCTTAGCGGACGGCGACGATGGCCCAGAAGAAGCATGGCCCCACCGATCAACGCGACGACGAGAAGCGCGAGCAACCAGATCGGGACGGTGAGCGTGTCGGTCATCATGACGGCGGTCTCGGTCGAGGCCGGAGAGTATCCGATCAGCGATGACACAGCGAGTTCGACGTGTTGCCACCGCGGCAAGCACCTCGACTGCGCACGGCCCGGACCCGAGCGCGACGCGGCCCGACCGTGCGCACGCCGAACGGCGATGCTTGCCCGTTCGAAGCGGTGCAGTTGCAACGATGGCGAGCCTGAGCTGCCGGAACTGCCCGCCGAGTCGTCGGCGAGCCCGGTGGACGTCGTGTCGGCGCCCTCGTGACGCCCGGCCCAGACGAGAAGCCGGGTCCTCTCGAAGCATCACCGCCATGGGCCATCGGCGCGATTAGCAGCCCGCAGAATGGCAACGCCGCGCGATTCATCCGCGTGACACTCACGCTCAACAACCGCCTGTGGCGGGAGCGGGACGGCGGCCGCGACGAGGTTCGCCTCTGCGACTTGGGCTGTGCCTGGGCCCGCTCGGCGGTGTCGAACGGGCCGACGGTAGCCAGCATCTTCCGCGGCACCGCCCACTTCACGGCGCCGGAGATCATGAACGAGGAGGCCTCGCGCGCTGCTTCGGTAAATCCGCAAGCACTCGAGGAAGTGGATCAGCGCGTCTCTGGAGGTGCCGATGGCTAGCGCCAGCGCGCAAATACCGTCGATGACGCCGCGCTGCTTGATGGTCAGGAATTCGACCCGGGGCGGCTATGAAGTGGCCGGCCTCGTGGTCAGCCCGAGTTCGGGGGTCTGTGATGGGGGAACCAGTCATGCGTCACGAACTTCAGCACGTTTCCACCCCCAGCGCTGGTGGCGCTGGGTGGCTGGTGGCTGGTCGTGCTGGCGCTGGGTGGCGCCGACGGCGCTGACGTATCCTGCGGCACCCGCCGATGTCCGACGCCAGCGAATCCCTCGACGTCATCGCCGCGCGCACGCTCGGCCACTACGAGGCGAACTCGCGGAGCTTCTGGGAGGGCACCCGCCATCATGACGTCTCGCAAAACCGGGCGGCCCTGCTGGACGCCCTCGGCGGGGCGCCGCCGCTGCGGATCCTCGACTTCGGCTGCGGGCCGGGTCGCGACCTCGCGGCGTTTCGCGCCCTGGGCCACGCACCTGTCGGACTCGACGGCTGCGCAGCATTCGTAGCGATGGCCCGGGTCCACACCGGCTGCGAGGTCCTGCACCAGAGCTTCTTCGATCTCGGCCTCGACGATCGACGGTTCGACGGCGTGTTCGCCAACGCGTCGCTGTTCCACGTGCCGCGGGCCGCCCTGCCGCGCGTGCTCGCGGCGCTGCGGGCCGCCCTCGTGCCTGGCGGGGCCCTGTTCTGCTCCAACCCGCGGGCGTTTACCGACGAGGTCGAGGGCTGGCACGATGACCGCTACGGCTGCTACTTGACCGTCGAGGGCTGGCTGCGCGTCCTCGCCGAGGCCGGCTTCGTGTGCGAGCGTCACTATCTTCGGCCGATCGGCGCCCCGCCCGAGCGTCAGCCATGGCTGGCCATGACGTGTCGCAGGCCCTGATCGTGGCCCGAGCCGCGTGAAGGGCGACGTGTCGGGGCCCAACCTCCGGCGCCCCAATCTTCATCGTCAAGGTGCGACGCGGCGGTGCTGGTGCTCCTTCGCCTCGGTAATGGCACGTCGCCGTCGAGGCAGTGGATCGAGACGAACACGTTGGCATGAAGGTCAGCCGGCCGACGGCTTCAGGGCTTGGCCGGGAGCACGGTGCAGCATCATGCCGAGCTGATCGATCGGCACCACCAGTAGCCGTTCGGTGCTCGTCGCCGAGCGCTGACCCGCGAAGCCCTTCGTGAACCCGGCAGGAGCGACGAAGAAGCCGACGGTGCAGCGCTTCCGAAAGCGGCGCATCTTGCCCTCGAACACCAGCAGGTCGGGGGCGTCGCTGCGTTCCTTCTGGTTCTTGCACTCGACGACGACGATCGATCCTTCCTTGCTCCACACCTGGTCGTCTGACTCGTTCGCTACCACCACGTCGATCTCTTGCAGCCGGTTCGCGTGGCGCGTCTTTATCACGTGAAAGCCCGGAATGCTGCGAAACAGCAGCGAGACGAGGTCCTCGAGCAGGCGGCCTTTCTGCTGGCGATCAGCTTCGGTGCGCGCCTGCTCCCATAGCTCGGCGAGCCGACGCTGCAACGCCTCCGGGTCGCTGCTGACCTGAGACAGCGTGCGTTCGCGGTAAAGCTCGGCGGCGTTGCGCACCTTGATCCTCAACTGCGTCTCGAAGGTCTTCGGATTCTTCTCGAGGTAGTCGTAGGCTCCTGCGGCGAAGGCGCGATCGATCGCTTCCTTCGACGCGTAAGCCGTCGCCACTCGCGGTCGACCTCACCAGCGGGAAGTTGTCGGAAGCGCCGCCGCTCGCAGGTTTGTGATCAACCGCCCGCGAGATAGCCGAGGGCCGCCGGGCAGGCCGCAGGCAGGGCGCCGAGCTTGAAGCGCCCGGGCGGGCTCGTGGGCTCGAAGCCCGTCGCCGCGATCAGCACGACCTCGCCGGTGGCCACGTCGAAGCGGTGGTCGACCTTGCGCTCGCTCCGCTTGACCACCGTCTCGCTCGGCTCGTCGTCGAGCATCGGTCCGGTCTCGTCGACCGCGGAGATCTTGAAGGCGCCGAGCCAGCGCGGGGCCTCGCCGTCGAGGCTGAGCACCGCGATCATGCGCTCGCTGCTGCTCGTGAGCGCATTGTCGCCATAGTCGCCGTCGTGGCGGTCAGCGACCAGGGTGAGCACGAGCTCGGGCGGACCGCCGGGGACCAGGTCTTTGGCCTCGACCGCCTCGACGCTGAAGTTCTCGCCAATGTAGCTATGCCCTGGATTATAGGCAGCGCCGATCGCCGAGACATACCAGCGGTCCGCGTACAACACCGCGAGATATACTTGGTCGTCCGACCCGCCGGACTCCAGCCAATTCTCGACGCCGAAGTGGGCGACCTTGATCCCGCCCGCGACCTCGAGGTCGATCTTCGTCGCCGGTTCGCCACCGGCGACCGCCCCGGCAGCATCGACGGCGACCTCCCCGGGCTCGGTCTCCGCTGCGTTGCACGCGTGCCGCGAGTACAGATCGTCGACCGGCATACCAGCGACCAGCGCGGCGCACAGGTCCTGGGGCGGCCGACCCGGGCGCCGCTGGAGGTCACAGTCGTGGCCGCTGGCGTCGGCACCCGCGGCGGTGAGGGCGGTGAGGCGCTGCTGCACGACCGCGTTGGGCCGCAGACCGAGCGAGCGCTGATAGGCCGCGGCGGCCCCATCCTTGTCGCTCTGGTCCTCGAGGATGCGCCCGAGGTTGTAGAGCGCCGCGCCGCGGGTCCGATCCGAGGCGTCCCCGGCGATCGCCAGCTCCGTGTGGCGCCGCGCCGCCTCGAGGTCACCCGCGAGGTACGCCGCCCAGCCCAGCTCTGCGAGCGCGGCGGCATGGTTGGGGTCGATCTTCAGCGCGGCAGTGAAGGCCGCGATCCCCTCCGCATATCGCTTCTCCTTCACCGCCGTGCGGCCCACCGCGAGCTGATCGCGGAAGCCGCGGCCCTGGTCCTTCGCGGCGGTCGCGTCGAAGCCGGCACGCGCCCGCTCCTTCGCCGAGAGCTTCGGCGTGGCGGCCGCCCCCGCGGGGGTCGCGACTGGCGTCGTGGGCACCACCGGTGCCGATGTTGCCGATGTTGCCGATGTTGCTGGGACCGCCGGTGCTGCCGGCACGTCGCGGTCACAGGCGGTGAACAGGAGGCTGATGGTAAGCAGGGTTCGCGTGTGCATGAGAGCTTCTTTGGCGACGGCGCGAGCGGGCCCGTCGCGGCCCGATCCAGGATATGCCACGAGTGTCATACAACGACGCCCGCCTATGAAGTGCTGGTGGCCGCGACAATGACGAGATCGTCGCGGTGCTCGAGGACGCGGCTCGCGGCGCTCGCGCGGGCGATGCTCGGCTGCGCTCGATCGTCTGCGGGTTCATCCGGTCGAGGCCGGGCTGCGCGGTCTTGACTCGAGTTACAACCGAAGGATGAAGCAGCGCCTGGAGTTCTCCGACGGGACCTCGGCGGCGAAGCTACAGGCGGCCACCCCCGCGGCCACCACCGCGAGCGACGACCTGGTGCCGGCTGGGCTGCGCGAGTTGTTCGGCGCCAGTTGCTTCGTCAAGGACGAGGACGGTGATGAGGACGACATCCTCCTGTTCGACTGGTGGGCGCTCCCGAAGCAGTTCCGCGACCAGATGGTCGCGGACCTGTTCGGCGACTGCTCGGTGCCCGGCGACTTCCCGGCGCTGCTCGGTGACCCGCTCACGTGGGTCAGTCGCACCTGCATCCCCTTCGCGCTCGCCGGGGTGGCGAGTGGCGGCGACGTGCTGGGACCGGATGGCGGCGTCCCGCAGTTCGCCCGCCTGTTGTTGATCGACGCGACGGGCGCGATCCATGCCATCGATGTCGACGGCACCGCGGTCCCCGCAGAGGCTCCGGAGAAGATCGCCAAGAGCTGGGACAAGCTCAAGATCAAGAAGCGGCCGCCGGTCAAGCCGGTGGTCGCGGGACAGTTGCCCAAGGTCAAGACCACCCGGCACGCGCGACTCGTGGGCGCTCCGGGTACCTTCGTGCCGCCGTCGCGCGAGTCGGCGATGGTCCGCGAGATCCAGGTGTCGGCGGACGGCAAGCTCGCCGTACTCGCCATGCGAGCGGACAGAGACGAGTGCGGCGCTCTGGTCGTCGAGGTCGCTACGGGTGCCCGCGTCGCGCACTTCGGCAGCGAGCATGGGCTTGCAGCAAGCCCCCCGCCATGCCGCATCGTGCCAGTCGCCGGCCGCAAGAGCCGCACGAACTGGGGAGCAAAGATGCACGACGAATCTACAGGCAATGTGGTCATGGCAAAGCATGGGGTGGTCGGTACCCTCAGGCGAAGTGCGCGGCGGCCACTGCGACGTTGGCCGAGTACGGCGCGAGCGCGGAGTCGAGTGCGTGGTCGAGGGTGTGGTTGCGAAACTCCGCGTCTTCGGCGGACGCCCACGCCCGAGGCGTAGGGTATCGGTGGTGCCGGTGCCGCGAGCGTCACTGCGGTGCCGTCGGTCACGCCGGCAACGCGTGCGAAGGCCCCCTTGACGCTCTCGAGCGAGGGGGTCGCGAGATCCGAGCGCGCGCACCTGCGGAGGGTATCCGAGTTCACCGGGTCAATCACCAGACTTCGCGCGGGCGCGCCCGGTCGGTGTAGATAGCCCTGCGAGCCGGGGGATCGCCGCCTCAGCGATTGCGAAGAACGCCGGGTCGAGCTCGACGCCGATGCTCTGGTAGCCGACCGCCACCGCGGCGGCGATCGTCGCTCCGCCGCCCATGAAGGGGTCGAGCACGATCCCCTCGCCCAGCGGCAACGCGGCGCGCACGATCTGTCGCATGAAGGCTTGTGGCTTGAGGGAAGGGTGCGGGGAGATCGCGCGCTCTGCGGGCTGGGTCGGCGCCGAGGCGATGACATCGCCGAAGGGCGAGTCCTCGGAGATCCGGCGCAGCCCGCCGGTCTTCCACCGGCGCAGGTTGTCCTGCACGCGCCCCTCGCAGGGCCGGCGAAATAATCCCCACGGCTCCCAGCCCGAGCGCGGCATCACCGATACGCCGGAGAACTCCGCGTGCGCGTTCTTCGGGCGGTCCCCGCCGCGCAGGGTCTGGACCAGGCGAATGACCTCGCCACGCTTTTCAAAGCCCGCGGCGAGTATCGGTACATAGATCTCGGTGGAGAGCAGAGGATTGGCGGCGAGGATGAGGTGGCCGCCGGGCACCAGCAGGCGCATCGCTCGCGTCGCGAAGGCCGCGAAGAATGTCTGTAGCGCGGTGCGGTCCGCGGCGCTCAGCACCGTGAAGCGCGGCAGCGGGGCCCGCTTGCAACCATCGAGCGCTGGCGGGATCCGCCACACGCCACCCTTACCGCTGCGCAGCTTGGCGGTCTCGGGCGCCGTGTACTCGCGCAGGCCATATGGTGGGTCGGTGACGATCGCGTGCACCGAGCGCTCGGGCTGCGCATCCATCCACGCCAGGCAGTCGGCGAGGTGCAGCCGGTAGGCGATCGGTGCGGGTCCTGAGCTGCGGTCGGGCATGCGTCGACGCCCCTCAGTATGCCAGCTCGACCACGAACTCGGGCGGCAGCGTCGGCTCACCGACCACGCGGATGAAGCCGGCCGTGTCGCCCGCGACCTCGGCTCGCTCGACGCGGCAGCCGGGCGCGCAGCGCAGCTCGTCCATGAAGTGAAAGCGCAGCGTCAACGCCTGGCTGCCGGGCGCCGGCTTTGCGGCGTGTACCGCGATGCGATTGAGCCGCGCCTCCACCTCGCCCGCGCCCGCGATAAAATACGAACCCGGCTTGCGCACGGTATAGACCCGGTGTACGCCGCCCTGGACCCCCGCGGAGGCCAGCAGGTCCGTGCGCCGCTCGACCTCCGGCATATACGGATATGTCACGATGACGTGGCTGACATTATAGCGCTCGAGATACGCGGCCAGGCCCTCGCTATAGCGGTCGTCCTCCGACTCGAAGTAGAAAAGATTGGCGTCCTGGAAGATCATCCTGCGATCGTAAAATCCGCCCAATATGGCCCGGTCCGTGGCCCACCGCAGATACTCGCCCAGCGGGTGATACTGCACGAGCACGCGCCCCCGGTTCGGCTGGCCTGCGAGCCAGGTCGCGACCGCGGCGAAGTCCGGCAGCACGCCCTCCAGGCGCGCGGTCGGCATGCTCCGCGCGGCCTGTCCGGTCGGCGGCGCCACCGGGCTGAGCATCGGCAGATATGGCATGACCTGCTGATATAGCCGCGGCACCGCCAGTAATAACAACACCACTGCCGCCCCACGCGCCGCGCCCGAGAGCCCGCGCAGGCCCTCCACCGCGCTCACCAGCCACGGCCCGGCGAGCACCGTCGCCCACAGCACCATCGGCACCGCGAAGCGGTACGGCTCGGTCGCCTGCACCCCCGGCACCAGCGCGCCGAAGTACGTCAGCCCGAGCAACCACCCCAGCGTCAGCGCGCCGGTGAAGCGCCGGGGGTCGCCGCGCCAGCGCCACAAGGTCCCGAGCGCCGCGAACACCACCAGCGCGCGCAGCAGCGTGCGCTGGTGGACGAAGCCGGTGCGCAGCGGGTCGACCAGCAGCTCGAGGAAGTCATACAGCAGATAGACCGGCGTCGCCTGCCCGAGCCGCGCCGACGGGACGATGAGCGCGCGATGCTCGAGCGCCGGCACCAGCCAATCCAAGTTGACGAGCAGCCCGAGCCCCGCCGCCGCCCACACCACGACGTGCCGCCGCGCGGGGGTCTTGCGCCACGCCCGCAGATACAGGCCCGTCAACGGCACCACCAGGATCCCGAAGCTCCACACGTGCATGCGCAACACCAGCGGCAGCAGCACCAGGATCGCCAGCGCGAACCGGCGGCCGCCGTCGATCATCAACCGATGCATGACGGCGATGACCACCGCCGACACCTGGGCCGCGAACGCGAACGAGATCATGCCGCCGCCCCAACAAAATCGGACCGTCGGGTCGAAGCACCACACCAGCACCCCGAGCCCGAAGGCCACCGCGCGGGCCCGGGCGTCCTGGCCCAGCAGCCGCGCCGCGAGCCACAGCGACACCGGCGCCAGCGCGCAGGCCAGCAGCGTGAACAGGTTGAAGGCGACCGGCAGCGGCACCCCGAGGCGCACCAGCCCCGAGGTCCATCCGAAGTGCAGCTTGTTGTCGACGTCGAAGATCAGCCCGGTCGGGTGCCCGGCCAGCAGGTTCGGGTCGTAGGCCCACGCGCGCCCGAACTCGGCCTGCACCTGCAGCAGCGTGTGCGTGTGTTGATAGTGGGTCTGGTAGTCCGGCCCGCCCAGCGGTGAGTCGCCGAAGATCACGCCCAGCGGCAACGCGTACGCCAGCAGCAGGACATGCAGGCCGATCAGCGCGAGCCACACGCGACGCAGGGGGACGGACACGCCGGGCATGCTACGCGAAACCGGCTGGCCCGCGCAGTCCGTGCTTGTCGCCGGGATCCGCCGTCCCTATCCTTGTAGGCGCATGCTCAGCGGACGCAGCGACGTGCTGATCATCGGCGCCGGGCCGGCAGGCGCCGCCGCGGGCACATTTCTCGCGCGCATGGGCCTGGGGGTCGTCTGCGTCGACCGGGCCAGATTCCCGCGCGACAAGACCTGCGGCGACGCCGTGTCGAGCGCCGGCCTCGAGATCGCCGCGGCGATGGGCGTCGAGCTCGCTGCCCTGCCCCACGCCGCGGTGACCGCCGCCGCCGCGATCTTGCCGGACGGCACCCGCATCGTCCGCCACTACGGCGACCGCCCCGGCGCGATCGTCCCGCGCCTCGCGCTCGACGACCTCCTGCGCCAACGCATGCAGGCCGCCGGCGTCGCGCTGCACGAGGGCGTCGCCGTGCGCGGGCTGCTGCGTGAAGGCGACCGCTTCGTCGGCGCCGAGGGACCCGCGCTGCGCTGGCACTCCCGGCTCGTGCTCGCCGCCGACGGCCCCGGCTCGGTCGCGTGGGCCGCCCTCGGCCGCACCTACGCCCGCGGCGCGCAGCTCGGCGTCGCCGCCACCGTGTACATGCGAGGCGCCGCCCCGGCCGAGCCCGGCGTCAGCGAACATTACTTCGAACGCGACCTGCCCTGCGGCTACGGCTGGCTGTTCCCGCCGGTGGAGGGGCTCGCCAACGTCGGTGTATATCAGCGCGCCGACCACTACGATAAGAGCGGCACAAAATTGCGTGGTCTATTGCACGCATTCCTGGCCCGCCACCCCGGCCGCTTCGGCCACGCGGAGCTCGCCGGCCCGGCGCGTAGCTGGGCCCTGCCGCTGAGCCTACACACCTGGCCGCTCGGCGGGGCCCCGGGCCTGCTGGTGTGCGGCGACGCCGGCAGCTTCGTCGACCCGCTCAGCGGCGAGGGCATCTGGCAGGCCCTGCGCACCGGCCAGCTCGCCGCGCAATACGCCGGCCCCGCGCTCACGGCCGGTGAGCCCGTCGACGCCGAACTGGTCCGCCGCTACCGCCTGGCCTGCGCGCGCGCGGTGAGCTGGCCGTCGCTGGTGCGCGCGGGCATCCAGGAGGGCATGCGCGTGCTCATCGACCGCGGCCTCGACCGCCGCGCCCCGGTGCGAAGATTACTGCAATGGGGCTACGCCAGCGGCCGCAGCGAGCTGAGCCGCGCGGAGTAACGAGAAAGTCATGGCCCAAGAAATCGACGCAGATCCGAAACCTTCCGGGGAAGTACTGCTCTATCAGGGCGGTGATGGCTCGGCGCGCATGCAAGTTCGCCTGCAAGAGGGCACCGTATGGCTTACCCAGCGACTGATGGCGGAGCTCTACGGCAAAGACGTCCGAACGGTGAACGAACACCTCCAAAACATCTACGAAGAGGGCGAAATTATCCCCGAGGCAACTATCCGGAAGTTCCGGATAGTTCAGATCGAGGGCCAGCGCGAGGTCCGCCGCCTGGTCGAACACTACAGCCTGCCGGCGATCCTCGCCGTCGGATACCGCGTCCGTTCGCCCCAGGGCACCCATTTTCGCCAATGGGCGACCACGCGCCTCACCGAGTACCTGGTCAAGGGTTTCGTGATGGACGACGCGCGCCTGAAGGAGGGCGTCTCTGGTGGGGTCGACTACTTCGACGAGCTCCTCGAGCGGATCCGGGACATCCGCGCGTCCGAGCGCCGCTTTTATCAGAAGATCTCGGACATCTACGCCCGGTGCAGCGTCGACTACGACGCCCGCGCCGAGACCACAAAGCGGTTCTACGCGACCGTGCAAAACAAGCTCCACTGGGCGATCCACTGGGCGATCCACGGGCACACAGCCGCCGAGTTGATCCATCGACGCGCCGATCACACCCGACCGAACATGGGCCTCACGACCTGGAAGCAGGCGCCGTCCGGGCCGATCCGTCAGGATGATGTCTCCGTCGCAAAGAACTACCTGAATACGGATGAACTCCGCGAGCTCAATCGCGTGGTGACGATGTACCTCGATTACGCGGAGGACCAGGCGCGACGGCGCCATCCGATGCGTATGGAGGACTGGCTCGGCAAGCTCGATAGCTTCCTCGACTTCAATGAACGCAATGTCTTGAGCCACGCCGGCACCATCAGCCACGCCCTGGCCCTCGAGCACGCCGAGGGTGAATTCGCGTCGTACAGGGCGGAGCAGCGCCAGCGCGAGGCGATCGAACCGAGCTCGGACTTCGATCACGCCGTGGCGCAGGCTCAAGCGCTCATCAGATCGAAGCCCGACCCGAGTCCTGGATAGGCTCTGGCCGGCCCAAGGGGGCCGCGGACCTCTGCAATCAGCACAATCGAGATCACGGCGGCGCACACGATCGAACCTGCGGGCTTGATACGTTGCCGTTATGTCGGCAAGAAGTTGGATCGTGGTCGTCGGGGTGGGCCTGGCTGTCGGATGTGGCGCGGACCCGGTGGGCACGGGCGGCGAGGGCGGCACGGGCGACACCACGGGCACGGCGAGCGAGCCTACCGGCACCGCCAATTCGCCGACGGCGGCGACGGACGGCGAGGGCCCGGGCAGCGACGCGACCGGCGCGCCGACCGGCGGACCCGAACCGGCGGGGCCCTACGCGGCCTGCGGCGGCGGCATCGTGCACGTGCAGGATGGCACGATCGACGCGGCGGAGTACGCGAAGGTGGCGATGGATTGGGGCAAGGTCGCGGTCAGTTGTCGCCTCGGGCCGACCTGGGCGGAGGTGCACGGCGACGAGCCGAACCCTGCCGCCGAGGTGTGGGGCCCGGCGGGCCAGACCTGCGACGGCGGCTACCTGACGCAGGGCATCCCGGTGCAGGCGGGGCCGTGCCCGGAGGGCGGCGGCTGCTACGGCAGCGTCGCTGGTCAGGTGATGTTCGTGCCGGAGGCGGGCGTCGGTCCGGCGACGCCCGGCCTGGATCGCCTGCAGACCCACGCGTGGGAGCAGGGCTCGATCTCCAGCCACCCGAAGCTGCTGGACAGCCCCGAGCCATATGTCACCAGGCCGGAGTATACGGCGCAGCCGCTCGGTCAACCGATAGCGATCGCCCGCAGCGAGCGCAACTGGACCAACGATGGGATCGCTATCTTCGCCGAGGGTGTGGTCGGGACCGCGGGCACGCCGACCTCGGGCTCGCTGGGCGCGCTGTACCGCTTCCCGGAGCATTTGAAGCCGAGCGCGATCGCGGTGACGACCAACAACGAGTTCGTCCTGGTGACGCTGTGGAATACTCAGGAGGTGCGCGGCGAGCTGGCGGTGTTGTCGGTGCGTGGACCGTCGCCGGGGGCGCACACGTGGTGGTATCACGGGATGTTCAATGCTGGCGGCATCCGCGAGCTCAAGTTCCTCGGCACGATCGCGCTGCCGTTCGCGACCCCGACCTCGGTGTCAGCGGTGACCACCCGCGGCTGGACCAACCCCAACGACGCCAACGGCCGCTCGATGCCCGGTGTGGCGTTCACCGGCCCGGACAAGGATACCGCCGAGGACCGCTGCTACACGAGCGCGGACCAGATCCCCGATCCGAACAAAGCGGCGTCGATCGACGCGTTCGCGCCGGGCGGCTGGCTCGAGCATCTGGTGGCGAAGAAGGGCTACGCGATCGTCAGCTCGCAGTGGGAGGATAAGGTCGCGTTCGTCGACCTGCGACCGCTGCTCGAGTACTACCATTCGAGGTACTTCGGCAGCGCAGAGACCTGCGCAGAGACGCTGTCGCAGTTCGTGTGGGACAAGACGCAGCCGGGCGACGCGGTGCTCGGCCAGGCGCCCGCCGACGTGTGGCCATATACCTTTGACAAGGCGCCCGAGACGGCGCGCCCGACGATCGCGGCGGTGTTCGACGTGCCCGCGCCGCGGGCGGTCCGCGCCGGCCCCGACAAGAGCGACAAGATCTACGGCGAGGGCAGCGGGGTCGACGTGTGGAAGGCCTACGCGGCCGCCGACGACGGCACGCTGCACGTGTTCACGCCCGGCGAGCTCATGGCGTCCTGGTTCGAGCTCCACGGCGATACTGCGGCCACCGGGCAGCCGGCGGCGGTCGCCACGGGGGCGATCTGCGAGCACCCGACCGCGCTGGTGATGCACCGCGCGCTCGAAGGAGACCGCGCGCTTTATGAGGATGTCGCGCCGGAGAAGATCGGCGACCAGTCGCAGCAGGTGTCGGGCATGAGCGACGGAGTGGTCGTGGTGTGCCGCGGCGAACGCATGCTGCAGCACGTGGTGTCGTGGAAGGGCAAGGTGAAGGCGTACGAGGAGATCCGCGACAGCCGCATGAACGACCCGGTGGCGGTGTGGTACTCGGATCGCGCCGACGTGCGCACGGTCGCCGACTTCGACGGGCAGAAGGTGCTCAGCTACCGCTTCGGGGCGGTCAAGATCGAGGACTGGCAGCCCGACGGCTGCGGGCCCCAGGGCGCGACGTATGGGATGGGCGAGGACGGCATGGCCGACTTCGAGTTCTCGGGCGAGCTCGCGGTCGCCGGGTTTCCATTTCAGGTCAGCGTGGCGAATGTGAACTAGGCTATTTCCGGCGCCCGAGACTCTGGTGAAAGCGGAGGCGCCCACATTCGCTTTGACCAGGACGTCGTCATGCGGGCGACCGCCGGGGGCGCGAGGACCTGCGCGAAGGGCCAGGTCCGGCTGCGACCTCACTGGAGGTCGAGGCCGGCGGCTTCGGGCTGGTAGGACAGGCTGAGCACCTTGATCCGGGCGGTCTGGCCGCCGGGCAGGGGCCACTCGATCTCGCGGCCGACGGCGAGGCCGAGCAGCGCGCTGCCCACGGGCGCGAGCACGGACACGCGATTGGTGCCGTCGGCCTCGTCCGGGAAGGCGAGTGTAAGCTCGTACTCGCGGCCGCTGGTCTGCTCGCACAGGCGCACCGTCGAGTTCATCGAGACGACGTCGGCCGGGAGCAGCGTCGGCTCGACAACCTCGGCGCGATCGATCTCCTCCCCGAGCGCCTCGGCGGCCTCGCTGTCGCGCCGGGCCGGGCTGGCGAGCAGGTGGCGCAGGCGGGTGAGGTCGATGCGGGTGATGACGATGGGCGGGGTTTGCAGCACGGTAGATCCTCGGTGAGCGGACGAAACAAAACTGCGGCGCCTCTCGCGAGGCGTCGCAGCGGGTGCAGTCTGGCCGTACCCACCCGCGAAGGCAAGACGGGACCGGCATGTCGGGGATCAAGGGCCGCGTGGTAGGTCACGCGTGCCGCGACGATGCGGCTGGTGCGGCTGGTCCGGCTGGTGCGGCTGGTGCGGCTGGTGCGGCTGGTGCGGCTGGTGCGGCGTGCCCATCACGGCGCCGGCATCGGCGGCGCGCTGCTCCGATCCGCCGAGGCTCATGTCCATGCAGGTGGCGGCCGACTGCTGATCATCGAGACCAGCTCGCTGCCGCGTTTCGACGCCACACGCGCGTTCTACGGCAAGCACGCATATACCGAGGTCTTTGCGCGAGGCCGGACGAGGACGTCAGGTCTCACGGCGGGCGAAGGCCCGCTCGTGACGCCGCAAACCGACGGACCCATCCGGCGGACCCGCGAGCCGACGCGCCGGACCGCTATCACACCGCGGATCTTCGAAATGCCACGTCCGGCGTCAGGGCGCGCCGACTGTCCCGAGGGACATGTCCCGCGAGACCTGCACGAGCACCCCGTCCGTCGCGCCTGTCCACGTCACCCAGGCGATCGCCGCGAGGAACGCGACCCCGAGCGCCAGCCGAAGCTGGTTCCACGTGCGGGTCACGCGGCCGCGGTCGAGCGGGATGAGCATCGCCGCGGCCGGCAGCAGCGCGAGCCACGGCGACACCACCAGCGCCCCGTACACCGCGCTGGCCGCCAGCATCAGCCGCACGACCACGAAGGTCCGCGTCACCCCGAGTACGACCGCCGTGGTGCGCACGCCGGCGGCCGCGTCGTCCTCGTGATCGCGGATCACCTGCACGCCCTCGAACACGCCGGAGAACAGCCCGAGCCAGCCGGCCAGCGCCCAGCCGAGCGCGCTGTCGACGGGGCTGCCGCACAGCGGCATCGCCACGCCCCACGCGATCATCGCGGCGATGTCGGCGTAGGGCATCGATTTGAGGCGCGCCGAGTAGGCCCAGCACACGCCGCCGCCGAGCACCAGCGGCACCACCAGCCCCGGCTCATACACACACAGCCCGATCAACACCAGCAACAAACCGACCTGCGCCGTCATCCCCGCGAATCGGTGATCGCGCAGGAAGCGGGTCTTGGCGTCGTCGCGGCCGGGTGCGCGCAGGTCGGCGGCCAGGTCGAGGTAGTCATTGTTCAAATACACCAATACATTGAGCCCGAACGCGAAGCCGAGGCGCAGCGCGCACTCGCCGGGCGGCAGCGCGAGCGCGACGCAGATCGCCGCGGCCCCGGCGATGTTGGCCATCTCTAGCCTCCGCAAGCGATATACCGCGACCCCGAGGGCGATCCGCGCGGCGTCAGCGATAAGCATTGCGCACCTCCAGGTCGGCCGGGTGCGGCGCCGCGATCTTGATGAAGCCGACCGCGTCGAAGCTGTCGACCGGCACGCGATCGATCGCGCAGTCCGGGCTGCACACGAGCGTCTCGAGCCAGTGGTAGCGCAGCACCAGGTCCTGCCGTGGGTCGCTGCCGGTGACCCGGAGCAGGTTGGTCTGCGCCGCGACCACGCCGCCGCCCTGGGCGACCAACGCCGGCGAGATCTTCGTGCGATAGACGCGGTGCGAACCGAGCTGCAGCACGAACTCGAGCACCGCCGGCCGCCGGTCCCAGGTCTTGCCCGGCTTGGTGATGATCACGTACTCGACCGCGTAGGTCTCGAAGTAGGCGCGCAGCTCGGCGTCGCTGGCGATGCCCTCCTTGCGCCGGCGAAACAAGTTGGCGTGGCTATGCTGTAAGTTGCGGTAGGTGAAGCCGCCGAGCACCTGCGCGTCGGTCCGCCAGCTCAGTTGCTCGCCCAGCGTCGGCTCCTCGATTAAAAACCGCGATTGCCCGTCATCGTTCGCGCGCACCCAGTCGGCGACGACGTCGTAGTCCTCGGTGATCGCGTGGTGACGATAGTCCGGCTGGGGCCCGAAGCCCTGGCTCGTGATCGGCAACCATCCATTGTTGTATAGCGGCGCGACCTTCGGCAGCGAACCCGGCGCGTAATACAGGATGTCCGCCAGCAGGTGCTGCGCGGCCGGCAGCGCGAGCAGGCCGAGCGCGAGCTTCGGACCCGCACCGAGGCCACGAAGTACGCCCCGTCGCACGGCGGTCTCGAGCGCCGCGGCCGCGGGGATCACCGCGAAGAAGGCCAGCGGCAGCACGTGGCGATACGGCTGGATCTGGCGGAAGATCCACGCGTAGGCGCCGAGGTAGGTCAAGGCGCCGAGCCCGACGATCGCCGCGGTGAACGGCAGCCAGCGCGGGTCTCGCTCGCGTCGCCACGCCACCAGGCCGACCACCGCGACGGCGATGCACAGCCAACGAAACCCGCTGCGCGTACCGATCATGCCGGAGGTCGCCGTATCGAGCACGAGCCCGAAGAAGTCCGCGGCCAAAAATTGCAGCCCCGACTGGCCGAAGAATCCCGAGTCGAGGATGTAGTGCCAAAATCGCAGCGCCACCGCGAGCCACCAGGCGTTCATCCCCACCGTGGTCGCGACAATGCCGACCACCACCAGTTGACCCCGCCAGCCGAGCGTGCGCGCGTGGCGAAAGTACAACGCCAGCATCGGCGCGACCAAAATGACGAAGCTGTACGGATGCACCAAATGCACCAGCCCGAGCGCGACCGCCGTGGCGAGCGCCTGCCAGGGCCTGCGGTCGTGAAGCCAGCGGTAGAACAGCGCCAGCGGCAGCAGGCACAGATAGCTGGCGAGGCCGTATGCGACCATGCCGACCCACCAGCACCAGTGCGCGAACGAGTCGAAGAACCACAGCAACGAGGCCATCGCCGCGGCCGCGAGCGCGGCGAAGCGACCGAGGCCGAACAGGCGCGCCGAGGTGAAGGTCACCGCGAGCACGCCCCAGTGGGCGAATACCACGAAGAGGTTAAATGCCAGGCCCTGCGAGCAGCCGAGCCCGCGCAGCGCCCAGGTCCACAGCTCCCAGCCCTTGTTGTCGGCGTCGAACAATACGCCGTGCGGATAACCGGCGAGCAGGCGCACGTCGTACACCCAGGTGCGCCCCCAGCCGTCGAGGCCCTCGAGCACGCGCCACACCTGGGCGATGTGGGTCTCGTAGTCGACGCCGGTCATCGGCTGGTCGGTCCACCACGCGGCGGGCGGCACGAAGTAGAGGAAGGCCGCGAGGTGAAAGCCGAGCAGCGCCAGCGTGGCCGACGCAAACGCGAAGGCGCCGCGACGCGGGGGTCTCTCGTGCTCCGGCACGGCCGCATCATGCCGGATCGGTCGCGCGCGCGCGACCGCACACCGACGCAAAACGACCGGGCCGAGGTGAACTCGGCCCGGTCGGCGGTGGGCTCGCGGGAGGCCGCGAGATCGGTGTTACTCCGACGCAAGTACGAAGGGGTAGGTGACGATCACCGTGCCGCCGCCGAGAGGCTTGGGGAACTGCCAGCGGCGGACGGCCGAGGCGATGCAACTGGCGACGTTCTTGTCCTTGATGTCCGACTCGGCGATCGTCGAGACGGGCACCTTGCCGGTCGAACCGATCTGGAACTGCACGGCCACGCGGCCCTTCAAGTTGGGGTCCTTGGCCAGACCCTGGTTGTAGCAGTGACGGATCTCGTTGATGTGCGCGCGGACCACCCGACGGATGAGGTCCTTGTCGAGCCCGCCCTGGACCTCGGCGATGCCGAGGCGGGGCGCGGGGACCCGCTTGGTCCGGTCGCTAAACCCGGCGCCGCGCATGATGCCGCTGCCGTCGCCGGCCCGGTTGTGACCGATCGTACCGACCGAGCCGAGACCGACCGTGTTCTCGCCGTTGCCGCCGCCGCCGCGACCCATGCCGGCCAGGCCGAGCGCGCCGTTGCCGTACGAAGAACCGACCTCGGTGCCGACGATCTGCCCCCAGATGTCCGCGTCGGCGTTGCCCTGCGCGTAGCTGCCAGTGGCCGAGGCCATGAAGTGACCGGTGTCGGCCTTCATCAACCCGAGGATCCCGGCGTTGCGCGCCTTCATCTCCGGGTCGAAGTCGCGGGCCAGCGACGGCATCGAGTCCGCCGCGCCCTTCATCGAGTAACGACCGGCCGGCTTCTTGCTCGACGGGTCGCCCGCCGCGCCCTCATCGCCGGTGTGCCGCTCCCCGGCCACGCCACCGACCTCCTGCGCCGGCGTGTTCGGGACCGCCTCCTCCTCGATCTCCTCGCTCGGCTGGGCGAGGTAACCGACGAAGCGGTTGTTCTCCATCTCCTCCTGGACATTGAGCGCACCCGCCTCGTTCGGCACCAGGTGCGTCAACACCAGCAAGCTGCCGAGCACCGCGAAGGCGCCGGAGTTCGTGACCCAAAACGGCTTGTCGATCTCCGACTTGCGCGCCATCACCACGCCCGGCGCGACCGAGTGGATGAAGAAGGTCAGCGCGCCGTGACGCACCCGCGCCTGCGCACCGGGGGCGAGCGGCACGGTGTACGCGGCGCCGACCCGCGTCGCGCGGCCGCTCGAGATCAGCGCCGCGAGCGTGACGCTGGTGCCGTCGACCGTCAGCTCGCCCTGCATGTCCGTGGTGAACTGCAGCGCGTAGTCGCCGTCACCCTGGACCAGCGGGAACGACTCGCCGCTCGGCAGCGTCGCAGCCGGCACGTGCATCGCGGCGTCGTGGCCCTCGCCGAGGGTGTAGGACCGACGACCCTTGTCCTGCAGACGCGTGAAGCCGACACCGATCGGGACCAGGCCGAGCATCGCCAGGCCGAAGCCGAGGCCGCCGAGACCGGTGCCCGGCTTGGCTGGCGCAGGCTTGCCAGCCTCGGCCGCGGCGACCGTGCGCTCGTTGTGACCGTCCCAGTCCTGCGCAGCCTCCATCCCGAACAGCGCGGCGCCAGCGAGGGCGACGCAGCCGCCGAGGGCCAGCCACGCCGGGGCGGTCTTGCGACCGTCGCGGACCTGGCCGAGGTGCTGCACATCAATGACCGTGTCGTTGAACATCGCGGTCACCTGGGCGACGCGCGAACCGTTTTGAACCTCGTACTCGCGGGCGTCCAACTGCGCCTGGGCGGAGGTCTTGACGGCGACCGCGGGGGCGGCGACGACGGCGTTGGTGGTGGAGATCTGGGCTTCGATGCGAGTGTTACCGAGGGTCATGACATCACCGTCTTTCAGCGTTGCGAACTTGGAAATCTTGAGGCCGTTGAGGAGCGTGCCGGCCGGGCTGCCGAGGTCGATGAGCTTGACCCCATCGCGGTTCACCTCGATCACTGCGTGCTGGCGGGCCACCGCGGCGTCCTCGAGCCGGAGGTCGCTGCTCGGCAGGCTGCCGAGCTTCACCACTTCGGCGTCGAAGCGCTGGCTCTTCACCAGCGATTCACCTTGATAGACCGTGAACATCAGCGTCGTGCGAGACATGGCAGCGGGCTCCTTCGTCAGCCTTACCCCCCTACAGACATGGGACCTGCCCCGAGGTTCCTGTCGACGCGATTAATTCTTCGTCGTCGCAATTCTCGTAAACCGCGGAACCTCGGCCGTAGGTCGCTGTCGGCGGGCTTTTTGAGAAACCCCGGCGGCGTGATCTCCACTGGCAGGTTCGCGGGAACTTTCGCCAGATCGCCCAAAAGACGGCCTGTGGAGGCCGCCACGCGCTATCTTTAAACCTCGGGAACCTGCGCGCAGGCTCGCTGTCGGCCGCGATTAAACGCGAACGCGCGACCGATCGGCCGCGCGTCCTTCCCTTAAGGCGGGCTCAAGCTGCGCGACGATCGGCGAGCAGCGCCGCGGCGCACGGCTCGATCACCGCGCGCAGGCCCTCGCTCCAGACCTCGGCCCGCAGCGCAGCGTCGACGACCCCATGGACACGCAGCTCCGACGCCGGCACCGCGGCCGCGTCGCGCTCGATGCCGTGCCGGACCTCGGCGATCGCCGCGGTGAAGGTCGCCCGCGCCCGCGCGACCGCGTCAGCGCCCACCACGGCCCACTGCACGAACTGCCAGCCGAGCTCGGCGTGGCGCGCCTCGTCCTCGGCGATCTTCGTCAGGGTCGCGCGCACCACCGGATCCTCGGTCTGGGCCGCCGCCTCGCGCGCCTCGAAGGCCGCCAGCGTCTCGCCGATGCAGGCCTCGCGGATCACCGCGTCGGTCAAGGCCGCGAGGTCCGTGCCCATAACAGCGCCGGCGATCGCCAGCGCACCGGGTCCGACGCCGCGCCCCGCGTAGAGGCTGGCCAGGCCGAAGCACAGGCGCGCGTGCTCGACCTCGTCGGCGAGCGCCCGCTGGGCCCCCAGCACCAGCGTCGGCGGGGCACCGACCGCGAGCAGTTGCAGCACGAACTGCGCGAACGCGGCGACCGAGGCGTGCTCGAGCTGGCCGATCGTCGACCAGTGGTCCGCGAGCCGCGACGCGAACGCGGGGTCGATGGCCGGCACCGCATGCACCGCGCGCCAGTCGTCGCGCGCCTGCAGCGGAGCGACCACCGCCTGCGCGTCGACCACGAACGGGCGCCCGCAGGCCGCGTTCTCGCAGGCCCAGTGGTCGAGGCTGAAGGTGCAACCCGGCTGCATGCACTCGTCATTGTCGTCGCAGGTGTCCGCGGGCGTCGTGCAGGCGGTGAGGAACCCGCCCGGCACGCAGATGTCGGGCGACAGCCCGCAGATCTCGCCCGGAGGGCAGTCGCTGTCGATGGTGCAGCCCGCCGCGATGCATTGCGTATACAGCCCCAGGCTGTCGCCCGCGCACCGGCAGATCTGGCCGGGGTCGCAGTCGTCGTCGGTCGCGCAGCCGTACACGCACGAACAACTGCCCTCGGTGAAGCCGCCGAATATCATGTCCTGCTGGCACGAACCAAACGGCTGCTCGACGCAGTCGGCGTCGGCCGTACAACCACCGAGCATGTTGTCGAGGCAACTGCTCGGGGTCTGCGGCACCTCGCACTCGAGCTTCTCCACCCGGTGCAAGATGCCGTTCTCGCAGCGCTCGAAGCCCGAGGGCACCGGCGGGTCGATGAAGCCCTGATCCGCCGGCACTGGCGTGCTCGCGCACTCGATGGCCCCGGTCTCGCCGCTGGTCATCGCGGTGGTCGCCGTGCCGGTCTCGCCGTCGCTGGTCGACCCGCTCGTCGCGCTGGTGGCCGTCTGCCCGCTCGTCGCGCCGGTCTCACCCTGGGTGCTCGCGCCGGTGGTCGGGTCGGTCGCGTCGGTCTGGCCCGAGTTGCTCGCGCCGGTGGTGCCGCTCGCGCTGGTGGTGCCGCCGCCGTCGCTCTCTTCGCCGGTGGTCTTGTCGATCGGTCCGCAGGCGATCAGCCCGAGCGCGGCCAGCAGGGATGTACGAAATGGATCAAGGGTAAGTCGCATACCCTGACCAGACACCCGCAGCGCCTCGCGGTCAAGCCGGTATCGCGGCCCCGCGAACGTTGTCCCGGCCGGTGCAACGCGCACCCGCGCCCTCCCTACTGGGTGGTCAGCCCCCCGCTGCGTGCGCTACGCTGGGCGCCGCTCACGATGCCCGACCTGCAACTCTTTCACCTCGCACCGATCTGGCTCTGCGTCGCGTGCTTCTCGGACGGCACCCAGTCCGAGACCGGGAGCGCGAGCACGAGCACGAGCACGAGCACCAGCACCACCAGCACCACCAGCGGCTCGAGCGAGAGCACTGGTGTGCCGACGACCGGCGCAGCGAGCACGGGCAGCACCGGTGCGAGCACCGACACTGGGTCGAGTGAGACCGGCGCGAGCGACACTGGCACCGGCTCGAGCACCGGCCCTGTATGCATGACGCCGTGGTACCGCGACGTCGACGATGACGGCCACGGCGACCCCGATGTCGTGCAGTTCGCCTGCATGCCGCCGGACGGCCACGTCGGGCTCGGCGACGACTGCGACGACATGGACGCCGCCCGCGCTCCTGGCCTCGACGAGCTGTGCGACGACAAGGACAACGACTGCGACGCCTTGATCGACGAGCACTCGCCGCAGAACGTGCTGTGCAAGCAATGCACCCTGTTCGCGCGTGCCGCCCACAGCTACGCGTTTTGCACCTTCGCGCGCAGTTGGACCGCCGCGCGCAGCGAGTGCAAGCAGCGCAGCGGCGACCTCGTGGTGATCGACGACGTCGACGAGAACGCCGCGCTCACGGCCCAGGGAGCGGTCACGCCGGGCACCAACGGCGCCTGGTATATCGGCCTTGGCGACCTCGCGCTCGAGGGGACCTTCGTGTGGCTCGACGGCATCGTGCCGGTCTTCGTCAACTGGAACGTCGGCGAGCCCAACGACGCCGCCATGGCCGAGGACTGCACCGTGCTACCGAACGCCACCGGTCTGTGGAACGACCAGGGCTGTGATCCACCCGGCCACTTCGTGTGCGAGACACCGGCGCCATGACGGCGGTTAGTTGCCGTCCTCGAGGTCGAGCGCGAGGTTCTCGTAGAATTCGCTGCTGACCACGAAGTTCGCCCAGTAGGGCTCGACCGGGTCGATGCCGCGGCGCTCCTGGAACTGCACGAGGTCGTCGAACTCGTCCTGATACCAGCCCCAGAGGAACCGGGCGCGCAGCGGGTCGAGGTTACGCGCCTTGAGCTCGGTGACCATATCTGCGGTCTCCCACTCGTCGAACTCGGAGATGACCGCCTCGGCCTCGTCGATGAGGGTGCCGATATATTTGTAGCCGGCCTTGGTGATCTTATAGCGCTGGGCCTTGCGGTCGATCTCGAGGTGCCCCTGCATCACCAGGCGCTCGAGCGCGTCCTCGAGCGCGTGCTGCATCGAGTCGAGCACCACGGGCATCTGGATCCCGCCGTCGGCCGGCTTGAGGTCCATCTTCTTGAGCACGTAGATGCCCGCGTAGGTGAGTCTCTGGTCGTCGGTCACGGATCTGGGCATGGTGTGGCGATCCTCAGCGCTGGTGCCAGCGCTCGGCTGCGAGGATGATCTCGACCTCGCCGGGTGTCCAGCCGCGGGCGCCCGGGCGACGCTGCATCCACGCCGTCACGTCGCCGTCGGCGTAGTAGAGCGGGCGGGCGCCAAGGCCCGCGGGGCGCGCGACGATCACCGATCGCGGGTTGCATAGCGCCAGCACCACCGTCGCGGCGTCGCGTACCAGACCCGCCAGACGCAGGCGCAAAAACTCCGACAGCCGCGCCACCGCCGAGTAGGTCTCGTCGCCGTCGCGAAGCACGAACTCAAGCTCGACGTCACCAGCCAGCGGCTCGGCGTCGTCGCCGCTGTGCAGGCCGAGCAGCAGCACCCCCGAAACTGACAGTCGCCCGCCGGCCGCGTCCTCGAGGGTCACGGCGGGCAGGCGACAAAAGCCGGAGGTGTCGTGGTCCAGGTCGGGCTTGCTGCGCTCCGGGTCGAGCCCGAGCAGGTCCCACGCGTCACGCTCCGGGAACGGCAGGGACGCGAGCGTGGTGACCGGTGGCATGTCCTTTAGGACAGGTGGACGACCTTGCGGCCGGCGGGGCGCTTGACGCCGAAGCGTCCGCCGCCCATACGACCGCCGCCGCCGGAGCGGGTGCCGGTGGACTTCCCGGCGCCGAACGAGCCGCCGGTCTTGCCGTAGCTGCGCCCCGAGCCGGAGGCCTTCTGGAACTTGGCGGGGTTGGCGGCGCGGTAGGTGCTGCGCTGCGAGGCGATCGCCGAGCGGCTGGCCGCGCTGGTGGTGTACGACATCGCGGAATAGCCGGGCATGAACATGCGCGACATCATCGAGCCCATCATCATGCCCATGGCGATGTCCCACATCGGCGAGTGGTAGGACCCGTAGGCGCCGTGGCCGTTCATCGAGTACTTGGCGTTCTTCGCGTCGACGATGTCGCGCTGGATCGTGAAGACCTTCTCGCTGTCGGTGACCTGGCCGTCGGCGTCATTGTCGAAGAAGCCGGTGACGACCTGCGACTTGTCGTCGACGTCCTTGACGGAGACGCTGATGATCTCGTCGCCGGTGTAGATCTCGTTGACGCGCTTCTCGAAGTCCTCCGGGCCCTCCGCATCCTTGTAGGCCTGATGGATCGCGTCCCAGTCGATCTCTACGTTGGTGTTCTCCGTGGCCACCCAACGATCCGTGCCGGCCGCGCCGCCGCAGGCGGTCACGCTCGCTGCCGATACGCTCGCAGTGAGCGCCAGCGCCAGGAAACGTGTGGCGACGAAAGAACGGGGACGGGAATCTTTGGGCTGGTTCATGGACGTGCTCACGCGTTCGGCGCCGATATAGGCCACGTTCGCGGCCCGGCAAAGCTAATGTCACAGTCGCGGCCCGTCAAGGCGAGGGCGACCCAGCCGGCCCCTTCGTCCCCGTCGTACCGTTCGGCGTCGCCTTGCCCGGGGCCTTGCCCGCCTTGCCCGGGGCCGTCACCGGCGCACCGCTCGGCTGGGTGCTGCCAGTCGCGCTGCCGGTCGGGCCACCCGCCCGCGTGAGCGGCGTGCTGCTGGTGCTCGGACGCACCGTGGTCGTGCTGGGCGGCAGCGCCGGGCCGCTGACGGCCGTCCCGACCGTGCCGATACCGCCGTCTGCGCCATTGCCTTCGGTATCGGCGCCGGTCACCGGGGTAATCGGCTTACGTTTGGGCTTGGGCTTCGCGGGGGTGGCCGGGGCGGCGTCGGGGTCATCCTCCTCGATGCGCTGGTACAGGACCATGCCCGCGACGTCGTCGAGCTTACGAAACTGCTTCTTGTCGAGCACCCGCTTGATCCGGCGCGCGTCGTCCTTCTTGAGCTCCGAGGGCAGGACGATGTAGTCGGCGTCGTTGACGGTCGGCCAGTGGTAGGCCTTGCGGCGATTGGACAGGTGGGGTCCGACGGCGCTGGTCATCGACACCGCGGCATCGGGCCCGACGAACTCGACGATCTCGCGGACACGGGCGTACTTCTCGCGCATCTCCGCGGTGGGGATCCGGGTCAGGCGGTTCCAGCCGGCCTTGAACGACGCGTTGGGGAAGATGACGCCGTACTTGACGCTGGTCACCAGTGTCGCAACCAGCATGCCAGCCATCAAGGTCCAGGCCAGGCGGGCGCGCTCGAGGCCGAGTGCCTTCATGCGTGGGCCCTCCGTCACGCGTGCGAAGCCGTCGGGCAGGCCCGCGAACAGCATCGGCAGCAGCAGCGCCGAGTACTGGAAGTGCAGCGAGTACACGTGCTTGCGGCTGGCGAGACCGATGAACAGCAGGCCGTAGACGCTGAGGATCAGCTTGCGGCCGGCGGCGAAGGGCAGGCACAGCAACGGCAGCAGCAGGTGCATGAAGTAGAGGAGCTTCTCCTCCTTGAAGGCCACCTGCGCGGCGTACAGCGGGTTTGTGACCGCCGTGACGATGAGCCCGCGGGTGCCCTCCTTTTTGTGCGGGATCATGTCCGCGTAGTAGTAGGCGTAGCTGTAGGACGAGCTGTCCGACGCCATCAGCAGGTCGGTCGAGGCCATCACGTGGACCTTGGCCACGTAGAGGTAGGCCATCGACAGGGCGATCGTCGCCAGGCCCGTGCGGGTGCGACCGCTGAGGATCGCGTACGCGCCGATGAAGCAGCAGATCAGGCTGATGTCCTCGCGGGTCAGCAGCAGCGCGACGATCACGATCCAGTAGCGCTTGAAGCCGTCGGTGTCGAGCAGGTACACCGCCCAGAGGATGTTCGGCACGATCAGCGCGAGGCTGTGGAAGTCGAACATGTTGACCCCGTGAAGGCTGGGGGCCATCAGGTAGACCAGCGCCATCAGGGCCCCGAACCACTCGTTCTTGAGCCGGCGGCGCGCGAGCAAGAACAGCGGGATCGCGCCGCTCGCCAGCCAGACCGTCTGGAGCACCAGCAGCGTCTCCGCGTGCATGTACAAGCGGTAGATCAGCGCGACCACGCCGATGATCGGGTCGAAGTGCGCCGAGACGTGGTTGCCGCCCTTGACGAAGGTGCAGTCCAGGAAGTGCCCGTGCGCCGTCTGCCAGACCGCGTTGTCGTAGATCCCGAGGTCGTAGATCGCGGTGCCGAGGTTGTGGTGGTCGATCACCGCGTAGTAGCCGACCAGGCCCATGTAGCCGAGCAGCACCGTGACGAAGAACGCCAGCGCCTGGCGCGGCTTCCTGGCCGGCTGGAACGGCTCGGCATCCGGCGTCAGCCAGCGCCGCAGCAAGCGATAGACGAAGACCATCGCCAGCGCGGTGATCATCAGCGTGATGAAGCCGGTGAAGATCGGGTGCTTGGTCTCGATCTTCTGCACGCCCAGCGCGGTCACCAGCGGCAGCGTCAGCAAGATGAAGGCGTAGCGGTTGGTCCGGCGAAATGACTCCGCCAGCCCGAGGCCCGCCTCGCGCCGACGACCGCGTAGCCAGACCAGCAGGTAGCCGACCGTCGTCACCACCACCGAGACCGCCACCGCCAACAACGCCTGCGAGCGCTGCGGGACCGTCAGGTCGTTCTTGACGATGTACTTCATCGCCTCGATGTCGGTCAGCGGCCACAAAGCCAGCCCGAGCGACACGGCGATGAGCCCGTAGAGCACGCCCCACTCCCACATGCCGCGAAACATCGCCTCGACGGCGCGCTCCCAGCGGGACTTCGTCGCTTCGTTTGCCGTCTCCATCAGTAATCTTTCGCGCTGCGCATAAGCCGCAAAATGAGGCGGGAGTGTATCAGCGGCCCTGCAGGCCAGCAAGCAAGCGACCGCGACCGTGAAACACGGGCCCAGGCTCCCCGCGATGACGGCTGGCCCAGGCTCGCCAGGATGGCCGCAGCGCCGGTCCCCGAGGGCGATCTAGCCGGAGCCCGCGCGGCCGAAGATGGTGCACACTCACGGCCACCGGCACGCTCGCCAACGTCGACCTCCCCGTCGACCTCCCCGTAGCCCTTCCCGTCGACCATCCTCGCCACGCCATGCAGCTCTTCCTCGTTCGTCACGCCATCGCCGTCGCTCCCGCGCCCGACCACCCCGACGCGACCCGCCCGCTCACCCCCGAAGGTCGCGCCAGGTTCGTCAAGGCGGTCCGCGGCGCGAAGGCCCTCGGCTGGCGCTTCGACCACCTGTACCACTCCCCGCTCACCCGTGCGGTCCAGACCGCCGAGCTGCTGCGGCCCCTGCTCGACGGCCCGAGCACCGCCCTCCCCGACCTCGCGCGCGCCCCGGACGAGGAGATGCTCGCGCACATCGAGGGCGCGCGCGTCGCATTGGTGGGCCACGAGCCGCACCTGGGCGCACTGGCGGCCTGGTTGGTGACGGGTGACGCCGCCTGCGGCGAGCGCTTCTGCTTCAAGAAGGGCGGCGTCGCCGTGCTGACAGGCGACCCGCGCCCGGGCGCGATGACGCTTCATGGCTTGCTCGCGCCGAAGCTATTGCGTCGGCTCGGCGCCCGATAGGACCGCGATGCCACCTGTCGCTCCCATCGACCTCACCCATCCCAGCCTCTACATCAACCGCGAGCTGAGCCAGCTCGAGTTCAACCGGAGGGTGCTGGAGCAGGCCAAGGACAAGGCGCTGCCCTTGCTCGAGCGGCTGCGCTTCCTGACGATCTTCAGCACCAACCTCGACGAGTTCTACGAGATCCGGGTCGCGAGCATCAAGGAGCAGGTCGGCTTCGGCCTGCCGCAGGTCAGCGCCGACGGCCGCAGCCCGCAAGACACCCTGCGTGAGATCAAGGGCGTCGCACAGCGGCTGGTCAAAGAGCAGTACCTGATCCTTCAGGAGCAGATCCTCCCGGCGCTGTCCGCCGAGGGCATCCGCATGCTCAAGCTCAACACCTGGACGCCGGACCAGTCCGACTGGCTCGAGGCCTACTTCGACCGCGAGGTCCTGCCGGTGCTCACGCCGATCGGCCTCGACCCCTCGCACCCGTTCCCGAACATCCAGAACAAGACCCTCAACCTGATCGTCGCGCTCGAGGGCAACGACGCCTTCGGTCGCGACAGCGGGATCGCTATCGTCCAGATCCCGCGCGCCCTGCCCCGCCTGGTGTTCCTGTCGCCCGAGGTCGCCGAGGTCGCCAACGGCTTCGCCCTGCTCGGGTCGATCGTCACGACCTTCGTGCGCAAGCTGTTCCCCGGCATGAACGTCACCGGCGCGTATCAGTTCCGCGTCACCCGCGACAGCGAACTGTGGGTCCAGGAGGAGGACGTCGAGGACCTGCTCAACGCCCTCAAGGGCGAGCTGCGGACCCGTAACTTCGGCGACGCCGTGCGCCTCGAGGTCGCCGAGAACTGCCCGCAGGAGATGTCCGACTTCCTGCTGCAGAAGTTCGGGCTCCATCAAGACGACCTCTACCGCGTCGACGGCCCCGTCAACCTGCACCGCCTCGCCACCCTCTACGAGGTGATCAAGCGGCCCGAGCTCAAATTTCCGGCGTTCATCCCCGGCCCCAAGCGCGTGCGCGGGGCCGACGCGAGCGACTTCTTCGTCGACCTGCGCCGCGGCGACATCTTGCTGCACCACCCCTTCGAGAGCTTCTCGCCGGTGCTCGAGATGGTCCGCCAAGCCGCGGCCGACCCGGCGGTGCTGGCGATCAAGCAGACCCTCTATCGCACCGGCGCCGAGTCGCCGATGGCCGAGGCGCTGCTCGAGGCCGCCCGCGCCGGCAAGGAGGTCACCGCCGTCGTCGAGCTCCGCGCGCGCTTCGACGAGGCCGCCAACATCGACCTCGCCACGCGACTGCAGCAGGCCGGCGTCACCGTGGTGTACGGCATCGTCGGTTACAAGACCCACGCCAAGATGCTGCTCATCGTCCGCCGCGACGACGGCGGCCGCCTGCGCCGCTATGTACACCTCGGCACCGGCAACTACCATACCGTCACGACCCAATTTTACAGCGACTTTAGCTTCCTCACCAGCAACGAGCAGATCGGCGAGGACGTTCACAATGTCTTTATGCAGTTGACCGGCTTCGGCCAGGGCCGACCCCTGCACAAGCTGCTCATGTCGCCCTTCACGCTGATGGATAGTTTGTTGGCGATGGTCGAGCGCGAGGTGGAGCACGCGCGCGCCGGCAAGAGCGCACATATCATTTGTAAGGTCAACGCCGTCACCGAGACCCGCCTGATCGAGGCCCTGTACCGGGCGTCGCAGGCCGGCGTCAGCGTCGACCTCATCGTGCGCGGCATCTGCTGCCTGCGCCCCGGCGTCCCCGGCGTGTCCGAGAACATCCGCGTGCGGTCGATCGTCGGCCGCTTCCTCGAGCACCACCGCGTCTACTACTTCCGTAATGACGGCCAGGACACCGTGTTCTGCGGGTCCGCCGACCTCATGTCGCGTAACCTGGTCCGACGCGTCGAGATCGCGTTCCCCATCGACGACCCGGTGCTGCGCGCCCGCGTCATTCAAGAGGGCCTGATGATCTACCTCGCCGACAACGTCCAGGCCTGGGAGCTCCAACCCGACGGCAGCTACCAGCGCTGCCAGCCCGGTGAAGAGGCCCGCTCCGCCCAGGAGTCGCTGATGCGCCAGTTGTCCGCCAGCACCGTCGCCGCCCATACGCAGTTGCTCCTCGAGGATATCCTCGCCCGCGAGGACCTGCTCGAGTAGCGAGTGACGATGCCGGGCTAGCGGACCCGAAGCTCGACGCCGACGCCCTGCAATTTGCTGCTCTCCTCGTTGAGGTCGGCGAGGGTCAGCGGGTGGCCCTCGATCCAGTCGGCCGGGAAGCCGATCTCGAGGCTGTTCTTCTTTCCGACGACGGTGAAGGGCGGCAGCGGGCGCGGACTACGACTGCGCGCGAGGCGGACCGCGAGGCGCAGCAGCACGCACAAGCGCAGCGCCAGCTCGGTCTCCGGCTGTGGCAGGCCGCCGAACACCTCGCGGGTGAGTTTCTTGCGCTGGCCGAGCAGCAGGGTCGCGAGCAGGTCCTGGTCGGCGCGGGAGAACCCGGGCATGTCCGAGTTGGCGACCAGGTACGCGCCGTGTCGGTGATACCCGGAGTATGCGATCGACAGACCGATCTCGTGCAGTCGCGCGGCCCAGCCGAGCATCTGATGGCCGACGACCGGGTCGATGCCCCAACTGCTCGCGACCTGGTCCAGGCAGTGCAGCGCGAGCCGCTCGACGCGCGCCGCCTGGTCCAGGTCGACCAGATAGCGCTGACAGAACTGACGGATCGTCAGGTCGCGCGCGTCCTCGTGGCGGATGCGGCCGAGGAGGTCGTATAGCAAGCCCTCGCGCATCGACCCGCCGGTGGTCACCATCTGCTCGATCCCCAGGCCCTCGAAGAGCGCCACCAGGATCGCCACACCGCCGGGCAATACCCCGGCGCGGTCGGCCTGCACGCCGGGCATCGCCGCGATCTTGGCGACGCTGCCGGCGGTGATCAGCATCTTCTTGAGCTGGCGCAGGCCCGCGAGCGTGATGCCGCGGTCGCTCCAGCCGTGTTGGCGCAGCAGCGCGTCGATCGCCAGGATCGTGCCCGAGGAGCCGACGCAACTGTCCCAGCCGGAGTCGACGTAGCGGCGCTCGATCGGCTCGAGCTTGAGTCGCGCGGCGATCTCGGCGCGCTTGAAGTCCTCGCCCCGGACCTTGCCGTCGGCGAAGAAGCGCAGGCTGTAGACCACGCAGCCCATGTTGAGGCTATCGGTGCGGATCGCAGAGAAGCGCTCGCCGAGCACGCACTCCGTGCTGCCGCCGCCGATGTCGACCACCAACCGCCGGCCGCGGTCATCCGCGAGGGTGTGCGACACGCCGAGGTAGATCAGGCGCGCCTCCTCGCTGCCAGCGATGATCTCGATCGGGTGACCGAGCGCCGCCTGGGCCGCCGGCAGGAACGCCCGCGAGTTGCTCGCTTGACGCAGCGCGCTGGTCCCGACCGCACGCACACGGTCGAGCGGGATCTCCCGTAGGCGCTGGCCGAAGCGCTCGAGGCAGGCTACCCCGCGCTCCAGCGCCTTGTCGCCGAGCCGGTGTTGGTCGTCGAGGCCGGCCGCCAACGCGACCCGCTCGCGCAGCCGGTCGACGATGTGGAAATGCGTGTCGTCAACGACCCGCGCTACCACCATGTGAAAGCTGTTCGACCCGAGGTCGACCGCCGCGACGCTCTCGCTGTTCGACACCAGGCGCGACTATAGGGGCCAAAGCCCGCGCGCCGCAAGCGGGCGCGGGCCGCGAGTCACTGGCTACTTCGAGTGGTCCCGGCTGCCGCGCGGGCTCTGCATGTACACGTCCGCGGTCTGCAGCGTCTCGCCCTCGTGCGCCTCGCCTCGGGCATCGGCGTCGGTGCTGGGGGCCCCCGTGAGCACGGAGGCCTCGAGCTCCTGGGCATCGGCGCTGGTAGTCGCGTTCTCCTCGACTTCCGGGGCCTCGCTGCCGATCTGCAGGTCGAGGTCGGCGGCGGGCACATTGCGCTTACGCCACGTCAGCTCGAGCGTGAGGCTCTGACGTTTGCCGCGGTCGCTCGCGGCCAGCGAGAAGCCGAGCACGCCGGACGGCCCGAGCACGATCTTCTCGTCACCCTGACGGACGTGCGCGGTGCCTGCCTTGAGGGCTTGTGCCAACTGCTCGAGATACGCGACCACGTGCGCCACCGAAGCGGCGCCCTCCACCTTGAGATCGTTTCGTACGGACTTCATTTCGACGGCTCCCGGCCCGGATGGGCCAGTCGCATGGTGCCACGGACGCTGCGCGGCGGACAGGCCACGCGGCCGACTCGGTGGAGTCGGCTGTACGGCACGTAGTCCACCGGCGGGCCGCGCGGCCCCGTGTGTCGCCCGGGACAGACACCCGCAAAAGCCCGCACAAGTGCCGTGGCGACCTGTCCCGGGCCGCGCATTTTGTGCCAAGCTGGCGGCCATGTCCGGCACCGACCGCTCCCAGACCGACCTCGAGGTGCTCAGCAGCAGCCATCGCGGGAAATTTGTCACCCTCGGCGTCCTGCTCGCGGCGGCCGGTGGGGTCTGGTGGTTTATGAATCGCGAGGGCCCGATCGGCAGCGACGAGGACCCGAGCCGCGTCCTGGTCGTGAGGGCCAGCCAGATCCGCTACAAGCCGTATCTCGAGCAGTGGGGCTTCGTCGCCCAGGAGGGCCGCCTGCAGACGATCGAGGAGGAGGCGAAGGAGCAACTGCCGGACATGACCGCGACCGGCGTGCCCGCGATCCTCAAGCTCGCCGACTGGGCCGGGTACGCCTACGTCGCCTTCGAGCTGCCGGCCAACATCGACTTCACCGGCCTCGAGGTCGAAGGCGGCATCCCCACCTTCGAGCCGCATCACCGCTTCGCGGTCGTCAGCGCCGGCGACTACGCCTACCCGCACAAGCTCACCGTCAACGCCAAGCCCTCGGAGGTCATGCGCGGCGTCGACCTCGACCTGCTGTCCGCGTTGTTCGCCCAGGAGCCGCTGGCGAGCACCCTGCGCGACGACCCCAAGAACCCGCCGGAGGTGATGCTCCTGCGCGGCACGCTGCAAGAAGGCATGCATCGCCTGGAGGCCATCAAGGACGCCGAGAGCACCGTCGCCAAGATCGCCGACAAGGCCCGCGCGCTGCTCACCGATAAGGAGCAGACCGACCCCAAACCCGCCATGCTCGGCGCGATCCACGAGAGCCTCAATGGCATCGCGCTCGCCGACGGCGGGATCCTCGTGCTCGGTCGCCGCGTCCACTTCTCGAGCACCGGCTACAAGGCGGAGCTCGAGCTCGACCGCAACTGGGAGTTCTCATACCTGCCCGCGGGCGCCGCCCCGGACGCCGAGCGCACGCCCTGTCCGTCGCTCATGGGTGGCTCGCTCGAGGAGACCGGCAGCCGCCCGAGCTTCCGGTTCTCGCCGCGCGGCGACGCCGTGCTGGTCCACAGCGAGGGCGCCTCGCAGGTGTGGAAGCTCGACCACGGGCCAGGCAAGCCGGCGTGTAACTTCGTCGCGCTCGGCAAGGTCGGCGTGCCGCTCGCGCGCGGCGAGGACCCGGGCGAGCCGCACCGCAGCGGCCTGGTCGCGCGCGGCCGCTTCGACGGCGGCGACTCGGTGGTGTACGTGGTGAAGCCCGGCGACGAGGTCCCGACCGAGCTCGCGCGCAGCCCGTCGATCCGCTTCGAGGCGCCCGCGTGGATCGCCGACGACTGGCTCGCCGCGGCCGGCTACGTGGCGGGCTCGGAGGCCACCGGCGGCGTGTACCTGCTGAGCCCCGCGCACCCCGACCACGCGCTGCGCCTCGACGCGATGGCCCTCGACGCCTCGACCGTCATCCACCAGATCGCGCCCGCGCCGGACGGCCCCCATGGCCCGCGCCTGCTCGTCACCGCCGCGAGCGACCGCGGCCAGCGGCTGTTTCGCGTCGACGCGCCGAAGCCGTGGAACGACCTGTTCACCGACACCCTCGCCGCCGACACGACCAAGCCCGCCGCGTCCGTGACCGACGGCACCGAGCCGCGGGTGCTCGCGCTCGACGGCGCCGGCTTCACGGCCACCGCGCTGACCAATGAGGGTTGGGTCTCCGACATGGTCGCCGCCCCGGACGGCAGCGCCGCGGTGTTCCAGATCCGCGACATCGACAACGGCGTCGCCGATGCCGACAGCCGCCGCGAGATCGCCATGGTCGCCCTCGATGCCACCACCGGTCAGCCGACCCTACGACTCCTGACCCGCAACGGCCTCGAGGACCACACCCCCATGTTCACCGCCGACAGCCAAACCGTCGTGTTCCGCACCCGCTTCCCGTTCGAAAAGACCAACTGGACCCTGACCACCGCCCGCTCAGTGCCCGCACGCAAGTGAGACCGGGTCTCGTCGAGGCGTCCGAGCGCGCCTCGCGGACGACCGCGACAGGCATTAGATGCCAGGAATTGGCGGGTCGGAGGCATCCTCGACCGCAAGCGCCGCGAGCGCGACATCGCAGCGATCACAACGGGGCTCGCGGGGCCGCGAACTCCGCGGGATCCGCGTCCGGGCGGCGCCCGGCATGGCCGGAAGCTCGAGCTGATATCCGCGGCTCAGCTGCCATTCA
>Ga0335395_10000256_pt1 | contig 33718 bp, 27 predicted proteins | sample MAT02_FD_205744 | JGI IMG/M metagenome (GOLD analysis project Ga0335395, IMG submission 205744) | Freshwater microbial communities from Lake Fryxell liftoff mats and glacier meltwater in Antarctica - MAT-02 (spades assembly) (version 2) ... | reverse complement strand
TGGGGTCCAGCATCTCCACGGCCATGACCACCAGCACCTTGCTCGTATTGCTCTTGCGCCCTTTGGGGGAGATGGGGTTTTGCCTGTCCGTGATGGCCAGATAGGTCTCGTCAACCTCGACCATCCCTTTGAGCTGTTCTCGGCCCGGTCGAACCATGGCACGACGAAGCCGGTGCAGCATGGTCCAGGCGGTCTGGTAGCTGCCCAGTCCCAGCACACGCTGCAGGCCCAACGCGCTCACCCCTTGCTTCTGATTGGTCAGGTACCAGGCCGCAGCCAGCCAGACGCGCAGTGGCGTTCGGGTCTTCTCGAAGATGGTGCCGGCGCTCACCGTGCTCTGGTGTTGGCAGCTCGGGCACATCAGCCGGGTACGGCTGGCACGGTAAGCATTGCCAACGCAACCACAGCGCGGGCAGACAAATCCTTGGCCCCACCGCAGCCGCTCAAGGTAGGCAAGGCACGCCTCTTCGGTGGCAAACCAGTCGAGAAACTCGTTCCAGGTCTGCGGATAGTCTTTGACAGGCGTTGGCGCTAAAGTATGGATGTCCATCCAGCTATTTTGCACCGACTGGAGCTAAGTGGATACCCCTTTCATAACACCAGTATATTGGCGAAGTCTGCCAAGTTGGGCAGTCGTTGATCGAGACGAGTGGATTCAGACCTAGGATGGGCGCATGTGCAGTCACTACGAAGGGGTCAAAGACCCGCAAACCTTGAGGGAGGTCTTCCAGGTTGAGCCACCGGCCCTGATGGGCAAGGTGGATCTGTGGCCTGGGTATCAAGGCTTGCTGATCCGGCGCCCTCGGGAAAAAGACTCAGGCGATGAAGCGGTGCCGGATCGCGAAGCGCTCGCAGGGCTGTTCGGCCTGGTTCCGCATTGGGCAACCGACCTGAAGATTTGCCGCAGCACCTACAACGCTAGAGCCGAGACGGTGGCAACCAAGCCGAGTTTCAGGGACGCATGGAAGAGGGCGCAGCACTGCATCATCCCGGCGCAGGCCATCTACGAGCCGGACTGGCGTAGCGGCAAGGCCATCCCCACGCGCATTGAACGGGCCGATGGCCGGCCCATGGGCATCGCCGGACTGTGGTCGGCATGGAAGTCACCGCAGGGCGAATGGGTCCACAGCTACACGATGCTCACCGTCAATGCCGACAGTCACCCGCTCATGAGCCAGTTCCACAAGCCGACCGATGAAAAACGGATGGTGGTGGTTCTTCCTGAGGCGGCGTATGACGATTGGCTGGTGGCGACGGTGGAGAGCAGCGGCGGGTTCTTGCTGCCGTGTGCGGATGATGTGTTGAGGGCTGCAGGATGACTGCGGTGTGGGTGGCCAGGGGTGATCGGCACCTTGCGACCTACCGCAGCCGACCTCAGCAACGATCCGAGTGACTGCAATGCAGCGATTGCTGCCGTTGAGTCTGGCCTGGCGTGCTTGTGCTGATTGACAAGAAGCGGCTGTTCGTTGTGGCGACTGGGACTTGACCGAGTGGCGGCTTTGCGAGGTCATGCGGTCGTAGATCGTCCACCACTCTTCTGGTGCCGCGCCAACGACTACTTCCACATAACCTGTACTCGCGTTTTCGTCTCTGAGATGACGTCGGGTGATGCGACCTCCCGCTGTAAAGCTGTCTGTCAAAGCTGCACGATCGACATCAACAGTTGTGTGCTTGCTCATCGGCAGCATCGCGGAGGCCGATTACACAGTCATGGCGTTGCTCGGTTAGATCTTGGGTGTACACGCACGCACTCTTCAGAACAATTTGGCGACATTGAACAACGCCAGCACACCCAGGATAGCGAAGATGACGGCGGCGATGCCGTGGACAAGTTGCATCGACATCTTCTTGGCCATCTTGTCGCCCAGCAAGACAGCGGGAACGTTGGCCAGCATCATCCCCAGGGTGGTCCCCAGCACCACCTGGACGATGTCGGGGTAGCGCGCCGCCAGCGCCACGGTGGCGATCTGAGTCTTGTCGCCCATCTCTGCAAGGAAGAAAGCGATGACTGTCGTGCCAAACACGCCAAAACGCTGCTTGCCGCTGGTCACATCGCTGTCGATCTTGTCCGGGATCAGCATCCAGCCTGCCATCGCTAGGAACGACCCACCGATAGCCCATCGCAGGATGTCGGGTCCAAGAGCTTGCGCCACCCAGCCGCCCACAGCGCCTGCAGCCGCGTGGTTCGCCAGAGTGGCAACGAAGATACCCAGGATGATGGGGAGGGGCTTGCGAAACGCTGCTGCCAGAACGATGGCCAACAGTTGTGTCTTGTCGCCCATTTCACCCAAGGCGACAACGCCAGTCGAGACGAGGAATGCTTCCATGAAAACCCCAAGGGCCAGCAAAGACGAAGACTGCACGGCATCCCCGGCCCATCCGGAGGCAGTGCAGTCAAAGGTCTTGCCAAGCTTGAAGCTGTCCGCGCCATGACCATGAGGGTCAAGTGTGTTGACGTGGACCCCTGCGGGCGCAGAGCGGCTACTCCCCAATGACGGGCGAGCCGGTAGTGTAAGGGGAAGAACCGGCCACCGAGGCCTTGCAGCGGTGGTGGCCGCTGATGACCATCTCAGATCTCCGTCTGCTCGGAAATTTCGAGGGCATCGTCGACCTCGATGCCCAGGTATCTCACTGTCGACTCCAGCTTGGAGTGCCCGAGCAGCAACTGCACAGCCCGGAGGTTCTTGGTACGTCGATAGATCAGCGTCGCCTTGGTCCTTCGCATCGAATGGGTCCCGTACTCGGCACGATCAAGGCCCAGTTCATCCACCCAACGACCAAGTATCCGGGCCTACTGTCGAGTCCCCAAATGGGGCGATTCGTGGAGCCTGCTGAGGAATAGAAAGTCATCGGACTTCAGCGCAGCCTGCTTGATCCAAGCCTGCAAGGCCTCCCTGGTGACTGCCGTGATCTCGAATTGCACTGGGCGCTTGGTCTTGTGCTGCATGACGATGGCTCTCGTGGCCACCTGGTTACCATGGGACACATCGCGCACCTTGAGTGCAACGAGGTCACATCCGCGAAGCTTGCTGTCGATGCCGAGGTTGAAGAGTGCGAGTTCGCGGACCCGGCCTTCCATCTGGAGACGGATGCGCAGGGCCCAGATGTCCTTCACCTTAAAGGGAGCCTTTTGCCCGACGATCTTGCCTTTGTTCCACGGCTCGTGATGAACAGTAATGCCTGAGGTTTCCATGATGGTCTCCCATCGAGTTGAGGGTCTCAGAGCATGCGCTTGTGAGGCACCAGAATATTGCGCTGCGTCAAGTCAGGAAAGCGCACTCGACCGGTACGGGTGACTGCAAACGAGTGGGGCGGCCAACCAGCGCTTTCGGCCAGTTACGTTCGTTCAGAAAGCCCACGGCTCAACTTGAGAACGACGGTCCTAATAGATTTGCCCTTCGCCACTAGCCAGAAGCCAGAAGCCAGAAGCAGAGTTGCACTGATTGGGGCAGTCCCACCATCTTCCTTTGCGCCCCCCTTGGGCTTTCGAACTGGCGCAGCAGAAGCCGCAGCGCGCTCAGCCGGGGAGCATCTTCCACGCTGTTTGGGCCGATCGCGGCGCGTTGCGCACCGGCGCTCGACGACGTCAGGCCGCCGGTGCCACCGTCGAATGTCGGCGCGAGGACGGCTACGTCCTGGCTCCAGTAGTTTGCGTCTCGCGCTGCATCGTTCATTGGGGGCCTTTTGCATCAGGTGCGGGGCATGCTGAACGGCCGCGTTATCCCACGACGGTTCCGAACACCGCACCGATCCCGGCGGTCAATGCCATGGCGAGCGCGCCCCAGAAGGTGACGCGCAGAGTCGCCTTCATCACGTTCGCGCCGCCCGCCCGGGCGCCGACGGCTCCAAGGAGCGCGAGAAACAGAAGTGAAGCGACCGATACGCCCACCACCAGCGTGTCTTGCGGCATCAGTAGAACCATTGCCAACGGCATTGACGCCCCGACCGCGAATGTGGCAGCCGAGGTCAGCGCCGCCTGGATAGGACGCGCCGCCGTCACCTCGGAGATGCCCAGTTCGTCGCGTGCGTGGGCGCCTAGCGCATCCTTGGCCATCAGCTGATCGGCCACCTGGTGTGCCAGATCGGGTGAGACGCCTCGGTCGATGTAGATCCGCGCCAGTTCTTCCCGCTCGAAATCGGGCTGGATAGCAAGCTCGGCCCGCTCGCGCGCAAGGTCGGCATGTTCGGTGTCGGACTGCGAGCTGACCGAAACGTACTCGCCAGCAGCCATCGACATCGCGCCCGCGACGAGACCCGCAACACCAGCCACCAGCACCTCGGATGTCGCGGCTGACGCCATCGCCACGCCGACGATTAGGCTGGCGGTGGAGACGATACCGTCATTGGCGCCTAATACCGCCGCGCGCAGCCAGCCGATACGCGAGACAAGATGGGACTCGGGATGGGTGCGAAGGCGCGACATGTCAGCTCCCGAGAATGAAGAGTAAAAGTTCTACGCTCACATCTTGCTCGCGCTGCGATCACTAGAGCAAGGAATGCCATAAACAGACGGTGGCGAAAGGCGAAAACGAGCGAACGTCGAGATCCTCCGCTGCGTCCCTCAGCGGCTCTTGGCCTTACTGGACGCGACGCTTCAATCGGCCACATATTGCTCCGGCCCGGTGAAGTCTTAAACCGCACAGCGCACTCGGCGATTCTGGAAGAAGCTCATCACGCGATCGGGATTTTGCGCCTACATCGTTGGGTGATCGTTGGCCGCTTCAAGTAACTCGGCCTTGCAATTTGAACGATGAACGGAGGATGAAAGAGTCGTTCAGCAAGGATTCAAGACCGGTTTTACACAATGCCATCAAGTGAGAAGGGCTCTCCTTGATGCACATCAACTCGTTCGACACATCACGCCGCGATACTTTTGGAAGAGCACCGATCCGCTTGTTCTTTGCTTTCTCGCAGCCTAGGGGTGCTTGGGCGATGCATTGCACATGCACCCGCGTTGCTTTAGCCACGGGCTCACGTATCCCGACACGTTAGTAATCGGCCAATCTTTTTGAGAAGGCGACCCACGATGAAACACGCTTTCACTCTGCGCTGTGGCTTGCCGGCCATGTCGCTGGGCTCGGCTGCCCTGCCGACCCTTGCCGATGACGATTGCAATGCGCCCATGGATCGCTGGCAGTCGCGAGAAGCGGTGTGGCAGGTGGCAACCCGGGAGAGCTGGCAGATCCAGTCACCAAACCCCAAAAAGAAACATCACGAAATCCAAACCTCTTCTCACCCTCTTGGCCACCGCCTACACAGATGGTCTCCTTTTTCCAAACCCTACCCATCGAGAATTCCATGAAACACACCACCCAAGCGCTGCTGTTGACCGCCTGCTGCACCCTGCTGCTGAGCGCATGCGGCAAGACAGAGACCGCCAACCCAACGCAAGCCCCGTCGGCAAGCGCAGCCGACAACGTTTCAGACGTGGACGTCACGACCCATGTCAACTCCGCGCTGAAAAGCGAACCCAGTCTGGCTGGCCAGGACATCACCGTTGTCACCAACAAGGGCGACATTCGACTCACCGGTGTGGTGCAAAGCCAAGCACAGATCGATACCGCCATCAGCACTGCGCGAGCCGCTGAAGGCGCCCACACCATTCACAACGAGTTGACTGTCAAGCAGTGAGGCATTGACCCAGTCAAGTGCGCCAGCGGGCCCTCATCTGGGCGGAAAGAAAAATATGGCTTCAGGCCGCTGGGTGAGTGCCCCGTCGGTTGTATCGGCGAGTGTTTTGTCTTTTGAGCCGATGAACAGCACATGAATACGCCTTTCAGCAGGCGTTCAAGGTGGGCTTTCCACAATGGCATGAACCGGAGCCTCCCATGAAACATCTCTCCTCTCTGCGCCTTAGCTTGCTGGCCATGTCACTGGGCATGGCTGCCCTGCCGACACTCGCCGATGACGATTGCAATGCTCCACTGGATCGCTGGCAGTCGCGAGAAGCCGTGCGGCAGATGGCAACCCGGGAGGGCTGGCAGATCCAGCGCGTGAAGATTGATGACGGCTGCTACGAGATCCGTGGTACGGACGCGCAGGGCCGTACCTTCAAGGCCAAGATCGACCCGGAAACCCTGAAGGTATTGAAGATGAAACAAGAGGACCGCGAGCGTGCCCGGGAGCGCGATCGAGACGATGGCGCTGCGCAACAGCCCCGACCATCGCAACCCGACAGCACCTCGCCGCGCAGCCAGACCGATTAACCCCAAACCCACTGGAACACCACCATGTCCAAACCGCTTCTCACCATCTTGGCCACCGCCTGCGCGCTGGCCGTTCCCGCCCTGGCACACAGCCGCCAGGTCACGCTGACCGCCCAGCTCAAGAACTACGGCGGCGACGGCGCCTACCTGGCCGCCTACCTGACCGACGCCAAAGGCGCCTATGTGCGCACGCTGTGGGTGGCTGGCGGCAAAGCCAAGTACCACACGCATTTGTCCGACTGGAACCGTCTCTCGAGTGGCGACGCCAAGCGCCTAAATGGTGTCACCGGCGCGAGCGTAGGCGCGGGGCGCACCCTCAAGGTCACGGCAGACCTGGCCGATGCCCTGATCGACGCCGGCTATGAAATCCGCATCGACGCCGCCGCGGAAGACATGCGCGACAGCCCCTCAGAAATACGCGTGCCGCTGTCTGCCGCCAATGCTGGCAAGCCACAGGCCGGAAAACAATACATCCAGTCGCTGACCTTCCAACTGCAGTAAGACAAGTGCGCATGGGCTGGAAAGCGATTCACCGCTGGCTGGGCCTGACGATAGGCACCCTGGCCGTGGTGCTGGGCGTCAGCGGCGCCATCCTGGCGTTCGATCCGGTGCAGCAGGCGTGGCAGGCGCCCGCAGCGCCAGATGATCTGCCGGTGGCCAAGCTGGCGGAGCGGGTGACCCGCACCATCCCGGGCGTTGAGGAGATACGCCACCTGCCCTCGGGCGCCATCGTGGTGTTCAGCTTTGACGGCGACCTGGCGCGGGCTTCTTATGTGGACCCTGTCGACGGTCGGGTGCTGGGTGCCTGGCAACCCTCGGCGCTGCCGCGCTGGGTGAAGAACCTGCACCGCTCGCTTCTGTTGGGCGACATCGGGCGCTGGGGTGCCGCAGGCATTGCGCTGGCCATGGCCGTGCTGTGCGTTTCGGCCCTGGTGCTGCTGTTGCGCCGCATGGGCGGCTGGCGGCGGCTCGCGGCTCGTGTACGCGGCTCGCTGGGGCAGCGCATCCACGTCGTCACGGGCCGGGTGGTGCTCGCGGTGCTGACCCTGACGGCGCTCACGGCGCTGACCATGAGCGCCTCGACCTTGGGGCTGGTGACGCTGGACACTGGGCCCGAGCCGGACGTGGTCTCTGCAGTTCCTGTGGTCGCAGCGGCCACTGCCCTGCCCGCTGCGCAGCTTGCCCTGCTGCAAAACCTCTCGGTAGGGGACTTGCGCAAGCTCAATTTCCCTGCCGCATTGGACCCTGAGGACACCTGGAAGATCGCCACCACCCTGGGCCAAGGCTGGATCGACCAGCACTCAGGTCAGACACTGGCCTGGCAAGACGCCACCCTGGCACAGCGCATCTACGACTGGGCGCTGGTGCTGCACACCGGCGAAGGGGCCTGGCTTTGGGCTGTGGTGCTGGGAATGGTGGGCGCCAGCGTGCTGCTGTTCTGGTTGTCCGGCGTGGTCATCTGGTGGCAGGCGCGCCGCCTGACGCCACACATCACCGGCAACAGCCCGCTGGCCCAGGCCGACGTGCTCATCTTCGTGGCCAGCGAAGGCGGCAGCACTTGGGGCTTTGCGCAAACGCTGCAAGACGCGCTGCTTCAAAACGGCCACCGCGTGCACACCAGCGCCTTGGAGGAATTTCAGACACTGGCCGGCACAAAGCAGGTGTTTGTGCTGGCCGCCACCTATGGCGAAGGCCAGGCCCCAGCCCACGCCAGCCAGGCCCTGGAGATCATCGCCAAGCTGAGCCCAGGGATCACGCCTGTGCCGGTGACGGTGCTGGGCTTCGGCGACCGGCAGTTCCCCGCCTTCTGCGCCTTTGCCGAGACGCTGGAAAAAACCCTGCGAGCGAAGGGCTGGCCCGCGCTGCTGCCCCTTGAGTGCATCCACCAGCAGTCGGGCCAGCAGTTCGCGCGCTGGGGCGAGGCCTTGGCGCAGGCGCTGGATCAGCCCGTGGTGCTGAACCATGTGCCGCGCGTGCCGCTCACCACTGCGCTCTCGCTTGTGTCGCGCCAGGACTACCCCGGTGACTCCGGGCAGGCCACGGTGATCCTGCGCTTTGCCTGGCCTGCTCAGCGTCTTGGCGCACGCCTGCGCGGGCACGGTCTGGCGCACTTTGCCGCAGGCGACCTGGTGGGCATCGTGGCGCCGGGTTCGTCCGTGCCGCGCTACTACTCGCTGGCCTCGGGCTGGGCAGACGGGTTTCTGGAAATCTGCGTGCGCCAGATGCCCGGCGGCCTGTGCTCCACCCACCTGCTGGGCCTGCAGCCGGGGGACGTTGTCACCGCCTTCATCCGTTCCAACCCCGGTTTTGCGCTGCCGCGCACGCGGCGGCCGGTGGTGCTGATCGGGGCCGGTACGGGCGTGGCACCGCTGGCTGGTTTCATCCGCCGCAACGACCGCCACGCGCCTATGCACCTGTACTTTGGTGGGCGTGACCCGGCGCGCGATTTCTTCTTCGGCCCCGAGATTCAGCGCTGGCTGGGTGAGGGGCGCCTGGCGACTTTGCAGACGGTTTTCTCCCGCGTGCCCGACGGCGGCGGTTATGTGCAAGACGCCCTGCGCCGCCATGCCGAGCAGTTGCGTGCTTTGGTGACGCAGGGCGCCATCGTGCGTGTCTGCGGTGGTCGCGCCATGGCGCAGGGCGTGGCCGAGACGCTGGACGCTGTGCTCGCTCCGCTGCAGATGAGCGTGTCGCAGCTCAAAGCCAAAGAGCGCTATGCCGAAGATGTCTTCTGAAACGGCAGCGCCTTGCCAGCGCACCACCCTGCACGGACCGACCATGGGCACGCGCTGGTCCGTCAGTCTCGACGCAGACGCTGCCCTGAACTTGACGGCCCTGCGCCGAGACCTTGCCGCTGCGGTGGCGCAGGTGGACGAGCAGATGTCGCCCTGGAAACCGAACAGTGACCTCATGCGCCTGAACCGCGCGCCCGTGGACACCTGGGTGGGCCTGCACACGGAAATCATGGAGGTACTGGACTGCGCGTTCGACATCTGCCGCCTGAGCGCGGGCGCGTTTGATCCGGGCGTTGGGACACTGGTCGATGCCTGGGGCTTTGGCGCGGTGCGCGACGCGCCCGACGCAGTGGCCATCCGCAGCGCGCGACAGCCCGCGTCGCGCCCCACGCACGAACGTCTGGAGCTCGATCGCCCCGCCGGCCGCGCCCGCAAGCGTGCTCCGTTGCAGCTCGACCTGTGCGGCATTGCCAAGGGCTATGCGGTAGACCAGATGGCGGCGGTGCTGCAACCGCATGGCGTGCGGCATGCGCTGGTCGCGCTCGATGGTGAGCTGCGTGCAGTGGGCAGCCAGGCCAACGGCGTGCCCTGGGCAGTGGCGCTCGAACGCCCGGAGATCGGGCACCGTGCGGTGCACGGCGTCATCGAACTCGAAAACGTATCGGTAGCCACCTCGGGCGACTATCGGCACAGCTTGAACGTGGGTGGTGCGCGCCTCGCGCACAGCATGGACGCGCGCCGCGCCGCGCCGGTGAACAACGCCGTGGCATCGGTCACCGTGTTGGCCAATAGTTGCATACAGGCTGACGCTTGGGCCACCGCCCTGCTGGTGGCTGGCCCAGGCGAAGGTCTGGCCTTGGCGCAGCGCATGGGCCTGGATGCCTTGTGGTTGCTGCACCGCGCCGAGGGACTGGTGGAGCTGGGGCTAGGGCGGTTTGGCAGCCCCAGAGCGCCGTAACGAGGAATACGATAAACCCATGCCCACCGAACAACCCACCGGACTTGACCCAGCCTTGGCCGCGCAGCGCCTGCGCGAAGAAGGCCCCAACGAACTGGGGGTGAGCCAGCGCCGCACGCTGCGCGACATCGCCTGGGAGGTGGTGCGTGAGCCCATGTTCCTGCTGTTGCTGGGCGCTGGCACGATTTACCTGGTGATGGGCGACACCCGCGAGGCACTGATCCTGCTGGGCTTTGTTCTGATCATCATGATCCTCACAGCGTTGCAGGAGCGGCGAACCGACAATGCCCTGGATGCGCTGCACGATCTGTCCAGCCCGCGTGCCCGCGTCGTGCGTGGCGGTGAGACGCTGCGCATTCCTGGGCGCGATGTGGTGCGCGAAGACTTGCTGATCCTGTCGGAGGGTGACCGCATTGCCGCAGATGGATTGCTGCTGCAGGCACACGAACTGGCCACGGACGAGTCGATGCTCAGCGGCGAGTCCGAGCCTGTGACCAAACAGGCATTGGACGATCGTGCCTTCGCCGGCACGCTCGTGGTGCAAGGCCAGGGCCTGATGCGCGTGGAAAGCATTGGGCGGTCGACCGAACTGGGGCGAATCGGGCAATCGTTGCAGGACATTGCCTTGCAGGCCTCACCGCTGCGCGACGAGATGGCGCGCCTGACACGGCGCTTGGTCATCATCGGTGTTTCACTTTGCGGGGTGCTGGTGCTGCTGTACTGGACGCTGCGTGGCGGCTGGCTCGACGCGTTGCTGGCGGGTATCACGCTGGCCATGGGCATCCTGCCGCAGGAGTTCCCGGTCATCATGATCGTCTTCCTGGCGCTGGCCGCCCGCCGCCTGGCGGCACACCAGGTGCTGACACGTCGGCTCAACGCCATCGAAACGCTGGGCCAAACGTCGGTGCTGTGCGTGGACAAGACCGGCACGCTGACCGAGAACCGCATGAGCGTCGCCGCGCTGTGGGCGAACGGTCAGCAACTCGACACGCAAGCCTTGCAGCCGCAGGGTTTGCCAGAGGCGTTTCACGAACTGCTCGAATACGCGGTGCTGGCCAGCGAGATCGACCCGTACGACCCAATGGAGAAGGCCTTTCACCGCCTGGCGAGTGAGCATCTGGCCGATACCGAGCACCTGCATCCGCAGTGGAATCTGGCGCGCGAGTACGAGCTGTCGCCGGAATAGCTGGCCATGAGCCACCTGTGGCGCAGTGATGCCGCGCCGCACGATGTGGTGGCCGCCAAGGGAGCCCCCGAATCGGTGGCCGACCTGTGTCACCTGGACGATGCGCGGCGACGCGAGGTGAGCGCCGAAGCTGCCCGAGGCTGACCGTGGCCTGCGGGTGTTGGGCGTGGCGAAGGCACGCTATCCAAACGGTCAGGCCTGGCCAGCGATCCAGCACGATTTCGAGTTCGAGTGAATCGGCCTGATCGGTCTGGCCGACCCGCTGCGGGGCGACGTCCCGCAGGCGATTTCGCGCTGCCGTCAGGCCGGCATTCGCGTGATCATGATCACCGGCGATCATCCCCGCACGGCGCGTGCCATCGCAGAACAGGCGGGCATCCTGGGCGGCGAGGTCGTCACCGGCGACGAACTGGCCGGCATGGACGCGGCCAGGCTGGCGCATCGCTTGGCGACGGTGAACGTGTTCGCGCGTGTGCGACCACAACAAAAGCTGGCCCTGGTGCAGGCTCTGAAGGCTCGTGGCGAAGTGGTGGCCATGACGGGTGACGGCGTCAACGATGCGCCCGCGTTGAAGGCGGCCCACATCGGCATTGCGATGGGCCAGCGCGGCACCGACGTGGCGCGCGAAGCTGCAGCCCTGGTGCTGCTGCAGGACGACTTCTCTTCCATCGTGGACGCCATCCACCGTGGCCGCCGCACGTTTGCAAACCTGCGCCAAGCCATGGTCTACACGCTGGCTGTGCACGTTCCGATCGTCGGCCTGGCGGTGCTGCCCGTGCTGATGGGCCTGCCGCTGGTGCTGGCGCCCTTGCACATCGCATTCCTCGAACTGGTGATCGACCCGGCCTGCTCGCTGGTCTTCGAAGCAGAAGAAGGCGATCCCGGTCTGATGCAACAGCCACCGAGAGGCGCGCTAGAGCCACTGCTGTCCGCTGGCCACGTTGGTCAAAGCCTGGCCATGGGTGGATGGGTGACGCTGGTGGTTGTGGGTCTGTATGCGCTGTTGCTTGATCAGGGTGTGGTGAGCGGCATGGCCAGCACCGCAGCTTTTGTGGTGCTGGTGACGGCAAATGCTGTGCTGATCCTGGCCAGCCGGTCGGCGCAGACGACTTGGCGCAGCCTGTTCAAAGGCCTGAGTGGGGTGGGGCGTTGGGTGCTGGCGGGCACGCTGGCGGCGCTGACCGCCATCACCGTGGTGCCGTTTCTGGCGCACCCCTTCCGCTTCGTGCCTCTTCCGCCTGGGTACTGGCTGGCGTCGCTGCTCATGGGCTTATCCATGGTCTTGCTTTTTCAGCTCACCAAGCGCGTATTGTCCTTACATGGCTCACGGGCCAAGCCCGCGCCAGGCACCGCGCCAGGCGATTGATCAGCAATCGGCACGGGCGCAAGCGACGAGTGCAAAGACCGAATCAGCAAGAGGTGCAAATATGAAAATACTGTTGGCAGTGGACGGGAGTGCATATACCAAGCACATGTTGACCTATCTCAGCACGCACGGTGAATGGCTGGGTTCGAAACACCGATACACGGTGATTCACTGTGCAGCGGCAGTACCGCATCCTGCGGCGGCATTTTTGGACAAGGATATGGTGCGTGGGTTTTACGATGAGGACGCAGAAGCTGTGCTGGCCCCTGTCCGCAGGTTTCTTGTTGAGCAGGGCATTGAGGCGAAGTACGTGCACAGGATCGGATCGGCAGCGGCAAACATCGCCAAGCTGGCGCAGCAGGGAAAGTTCGACCTCTTGATGATGGGCACGAAAGGGCGAGGCGCAATGGGCGGCCTGTTGCTGGGTTCGGTCGCGACCAAGGTGCTTTCACTTTGCAATACGCCGGTGCTTTTGATACGTTGATAGCAGGACGGCAAATCCCAGACGGTTTCGACGAGCTGCTCGCGGATTTCACGTCATCCACAAGGCCAATGCTTCGACTGGCCGTGATCTCTTTCAAGCCTCTCGATCGCGCACCGAGTGAGTGGGCGCAATCACCCCAGCCATGACCTCGCGGGCCATGAACAACGGGTACCGCTTGGAGTCTATACAATGATCCGGGACTCTACAGGTAGGGAGCAGAGTCGGCCTAGCGGAACTGTGCTTCAGAAATATCAGGCACCTAGCCAACTCCACGCGACGTGCTGGAGCCGGCTCAACTTGAGCCCATCCGGACGTTCGCTACCAGTTCGCGGTCAATGATGGCCGAGTGCCCAGTTTAGAAGGTGAAGCAGTCTTACGCAGGGTCGATCGTCGAAAGACTGTTCACGGCCGCCGCTTTCGTCCAAGAGCTCAAACCTGAGTGACTCCGTTCAGCCTGAAGCTGGTGTTTGGGTGAGGTCGGCCAAGGTCTTCTGATGGCCGAAAGCGCAGGTTGGCTGCCCCACTCGTTTGCAATCACCCGTTCAAGTGGAGTGCCCTCTTCTGACTTGACGCAGCGCAAGGCGCCAGCGCCCCAAAAGCGCATGCTTTGCGCCCCTCAACTCGATGGGAGACCATCATGGAAACCTCAAGCAATGCGGTTCATCACGAACCGTGGAACAAGGGCAAGATCGTCGGGCAGAAAGCTCCCTTCAAGGTGAAAGACATCTGGGCCCTGCGCGTACGTCTTCAGATGGAAGGCCGGGTCCGCGAGCTCGCACTCTTCAACCTTGGTATCGACAGCAAGCTGCGCGGATGTGACCTCGTTTCACTCAAGGTCCGCGACGTGTCCCATGGCGATCAGGTGGCTACCCGAGCCATCGTCATGCAGCACAAGACCAAGCGTCCGGTGCAATTCGAGATCACGGCAGTCACCAGGGAGGCTTTGCAGGCGTGGATCAAGCAGGCAACATTGAAATCCAACGACTTCATTTTCCCGAGCAGGATCCACGATTCGCCCCACCTGGGAACCCGGCAGTACGCCCGGATTCTAGGGCACTGGGTGGATCAGCTTGGGCTGGATCGTTCCGAGTATGGAACGCATTCGATGCGAAGGACCAAGGCTACGCTGATCTATCGACGCACCAAGAACCTCCGAGCTGTGCAACTTCTGCTCGGCCACTCCAAGCTGGAGTCGACCGTGAGGTACCTGGGCATCGAAGTCGACGACGCCCTTGAAATCTCCGAGCAGACGGAAATCTGAGATGGTCATCGGAGACGGCCTTTGTTCCGACACCGGGGCGACCGCCTTCAATGGCAGCTATGTGGGGACCGTCAGGAGCGGTGCTATCGGCCAGGAGGAGCCGTTCACGGCCGCCCTCTTTCAAGCAGCCCAACGAGCTTCAATCTCCACTGGTTCTGCCCCGATCTTCTCAACGATCTTCCCACTTTCGCTGGTGATCTGAGGCGTCGAGTATAGGACTCGTGCAAGTGGCCCGCGCACTGGTTCCTCTGGTAGGTTGTTCGAGTGACTTTTCCCTGAGCCGCCGCACGGTGTTCGGCAGCGCACAGACCACGGCTGTCTTTGTCGCCTACGCTAAACACCATGGTCATTCCGTTCACGGTCGAACAGTTCTACGGTGTCTTCCGTGAATACAACAACGCTGTGTGGCCGGCGCAGTGGTTCCTCGTCGCTCTGGCCCTGGCAGCTGTGGAAGCGGCGCTGAGTCCTCGACCCTCGTCTGGCGTTGCCGTGTCGGTGCCCACGCTGCGTTTCTCGTCGGCGTCCAGCCTGACCTAGGCCTCATTTCTGCCGGATTGTTAGGAATGGGTCCTCTGGCGACCGCCGGCCACACACATCGGAGAGAGAAATCATGATCACACGCAGACAGTTTGCCGCCTCGACGTCTTACTTGGCGGCTGCTCCGCTGGCGTTCTCCGGCTGTTCCCAAGAGCCCGCAGCGGACGGCTACGAAGCGGTCGCTGCGCGCACCTGGCAGTCGGGTCCGGTGATGGGTCTCGACGGCGCCGCACTCCGTCGGGAGCTGGTTCGTTACGCCACGCTGGCCCCGTCCAGCCACAACACGCAATGTTGGAAGTTCACACTCGAAGGCAGTGGCCGATCCATCACCGTTCTGCCCGACCTGGCTCGTCGCTGCCCTGCGGTCGACCCGGACGATCATCACCTTTTTGTCTCGCTGGGCTGCGCTACCGAGAACCTGATCCAGGCCGCACTCGCCCACGGTCTCAAGGGCGAAGCGCAGTTCGACCCAGCCAGCGATGCGGTGCGCGTGACGCTTGAACCAACTCAAGCCCAGAGCACACCACTGTATGAAGCCATTCCGCTTCGCCAATGCACGCGAGGTGACTACGACGGCAAACCCCTGACTGGCGCAGAACTGGCATTGCTTGAGCGTGCCGGCAGTTCGGACACCGTGCGCCTGCTGCTGATGACCGAGCGCCTGGCGATGGAGCAGACGCTGGACTATGTGATTCAAGGCAACACGGCGCAGCTGGCCGATACGGCCTTCGTCAAGGAGCTGAAGGCCTGGATCCGCTTCAACGGCGCTGATGCCGTTCGCACCCGCGACGGGCTGTACAGCGCGTCCTCGGGCAATCCGAACATCCCGTCATGGATCGGTGATCTGGCGTTTCGCTGGCTCCTTACCCCGAAGGGCGAGAACGACAAGTATGCGCAGCAGGTGCGCAGTTCCGCCGGTATCGCGGTGTTCGTCGGCCAGACCGCCGACAAGGCGCATTGGGTCGAGGTGGGGCGCTGCTACGAGCGCTTCGCGCTACAAGCCACGGCGCTGGGCATCCGCAATGCCTTCCTGAACCAGCCGGTCGAAGTGGCGGCGCTGCGCCCACCCTTCGCCTCAGCGCTGGGCCTGACGGGTCAGCGGCCGGATCTGGTCGTGCGCTTCGGTCGCGGCCCGCTGCAACCGCGCTCGCTGCGGCGGCCGGTCGAGGGCGTGCTGGTGTGATTGGCAGGGTGAGAGCTCAAGGAATTGCAATGACCGTGTTGATGTGGCTGGGGTTCGCGCTTGGCGCAGTGGTCGCCATTGCCCTGGGCTTGCACGTGGTCGGCACCGCCCGGTGGGGTGAGCTGGTTCGCACGCACACCAGCCTGCTCGAATCGGGTAGCGTTGGCGCGCAGAGTCGGCTGCCCGCAGCCGCTCGCTTTCACGCACAGGAACTCGAAGGTCTCCCGGCGCCCGTGCAACGCTACTTCCGCGCCGTGCTGACGGACGGACAGCCGATCATTGCCGCGGTCACCATCGAGATGACGGGCACCATCAACATGTCGGCCACCGCCGAGCAATGGAAGCCGTTCACCTCGCGTCAGCGGGTCGTCACCCGAAAGCCAGGTTTCCTGTGGGATGCCAAAGTGAATATGTTTCCCGGCGTGTCCGCGCACGTAGAGGACAGCTACATCGCCGGCCAAGGGAGGTTGAATGCGAAGCTGTTCGGGCTCTTCACGGTGGCCGACTCGCAAGGCGACGGCGAGATCGCTCGCGGCGAGTTCATGCGCTACTTTGCTGAAAGCCCGTGGTATCCCACTGCGCTGCTGCCCAGCCAGGGCGTGCGGTGGGACGCAGTGGACGACTCTTCCGCTCACGCCACCATCGTCGATGGGCCGATCACATTGACCTTGTTGTTCCGCTTCAACGACGCCGGTTTGATCGCCTCGGTGCGCGCCGAGGCGCGGGGCGCAGGCGCTAGACAGGACGGAGTCATGGTGATGCTGCCCTGGGACTGTGGCTTGTCCGACTACCGGCCGCAGGACGGCATGCTGATTCCGATGGCGGGTGAAGCAGCCTGGGTGCGGCCTGAAGGCCACAAGGTGTACTTTGTCGGGCAGGTCCAGAAACTGCGCTACGAGTTCTTGCCGTGAACCCGGTGAAGTGGCTCAGGCAGTCACCCCTGTCAGGCTACCTTGCGATGACATTTGCCTGGTCCTGGGCCTGTTGGGCATTGTCGCCGGCCATCAAACCGCAACTGCCCTGGCTCGCGACGCTGCTGATGTTTGCCGGCAGCTTCGGGCCCAGCCTGGCCGCGTTGGTGGTGGTTGCGAGCACCCGCAAGTGGGAGGGCCTGCGCGCGTGGTTGACGCGCTGCCTGCGGTGGCGCATCGGTTGGGGTTGGTGGGCCTTTGCCCTGCTTTTACCGCTGGCCTTGATGTCCATCGCGGCGGGCCTGCACATCGCGCTGGGAGGTGCCATCGCCACGTCGCCTGCATCCGGGCACCTGCTGATGACCCTCGTGAACCTGCCGCTGATCCTGCTGCTGGGCGGACCTTTGGGAGAAGAGTTCGGCTGGCGCGGATATGCACTGCCTGTGCTGCAAGATCGATGGGGGTGGCGTGCCGCCAGCCTCGTTCTGGGGCTGGTGTGGGGCGTGTGGCACCTGCCACTGTTCTTCATCGAGGGCACCTCGCAGGCCCACGTCCCGCTCGCCCTGTTCTTGCTGAGCGTCGTGGCCATGTCCGTCTTGTTCGCGTGGCTGGTCCGTCGCACCGCGGGCAGCGTGGTGGCGGCATTGGTGCTACACACGGCCATCAACTTCTGGCCGACCGTCGTGCCGATCTTGCCCACCGAAGGCAGCTACCGGGCCTACGCGTTCGTCGTCGCCATGCTGGTTCTGCTGGCTCTTGTGGCATTGATGCTGATGGCTCAGCGCAGCGCGGTGGGCCCACCTCGGCGTTTCGTCGAGGCGAAGCCATGAACACCCTCTTTCTCGCGCAGGCCGCGGTACCTTTGGCCCTGATTCTGTGGATGGCGCTGGCGTCGCCACGCAGCACGTCAGGCTTCTGCATTCAGCTTGCCGCCAGCGCCGCCTGTCTGTGGGCCGCCGCCTTGCTTGGCGTCTGGCTGGTGCCGCCGTGGTGGGCACCCTGGGGGTTCGGTGCGGGTTTGCTGGCCGCTGCGTGGCTGGGGCTGCGTCAGCGCCGCCCGTTTGCGTCGCCACTGCCTGGAACCTCGGGTGGGTGGGTCGTCGCAGCCCTGTTCACCGCACTGGGTGGTGCCTCAGCCTACGGCATCGTCACAGCATGGGGCAGCCGGACCGTGCCGCCCCTAGCGGTGGTGAACCTGGAATTCCCGTTGGGGCCGGGCCGCTACCTCGTCGTCAACGGCGGCAGCGACGCCAGCACCAATGCCCATGTCGAAACGCTCGATGCCAGCGTGCCCCGGTTCCGCGATTGGCGCGGGCAATCCTATGGTGTCGACCTCGTGCAACTGTATGGACTCGGGCTGCGAGCGCAGGGTCTGCAGCCTGCAGACCCGCGTGCCTATCGCATCTACGGCGCCCGCGTCTTGGCCCCGTGCGCCGGTCGAGTCGTGCTCGCGGTGGACGGTCTGCCCGACATGCAGGTGCCGCAGATGGACCGCGAGCACATGGCGGGCAACCACGTCATGCTGCGTTGCGAGCAGGCCGATGTGCTGCTCGGCCACTTGAGCCCGGGAGGCGTGCGGGTCCGCGTGGGGGACGCGGTCGCCGCGGGCGTCTGGCTGGGCTCGGTCGGGAATTCGGGCAACACCGGTGAGCCGCATCTGCACGTCCACGCGCAGCGGCCCGGCCCTGTCGGCGTGCCACTGGGCGGCGATCCCTTGCCGATCCTGTTCGACGGCAGCTTTCCCGTGCGCGGCGACCGCATCGGGTCGCCATGAAGCTGAGCATGCGATTGTCCGTACTCGTCGCCCTGGCCTTGGTGCTGGTTGGCGCGGTGGTCCTGATCGGCTGGCGATTCAACAGCGACATGGCACAAGCCCGGGCACGCGCCGCAGAAGGCGCCGTGCTGCTGCAGACACGCTGCGGACCCATTGAGGTTCAGGAGGCAGGCACCGGTGTGCCGCTGCTGGTGGTGCACGGCAGTGGCGGCGGCCACGACCAGGGCATGGCCTTCGCGGGGACGCTGGCGCAGCACGGCATCCGCGTGATCGCGATGTCGCGCTTCGGCTACCTGCGCACGCCGATGCCCCTCGACTCATCGGCGGCTGCGCAGGCCGATGCGCATGTGTGCCTGCTCGACGCGCTGGGCATTGAGCGTGCTGCCGTGATGGGCGGATCGGCCGGCGCGCCTTCGGCGCTGCAGATGGTCATCCGACATCCCGATCGGGTCAGTGCGCTGATCCTGCTGGTACCGCTGGCTTACAAACCGCCGTCGCAGGCCGATTCCGCTCCCCCAATGCCCGCATGGGTCGAGGCCGCGATGATGCGGCTGATCGGCTCGGACTTCCTGTTCTGGGCAGCGCTGCATGTCGCGCGCGATCAGGTGATCAAGGTGGTGCTGGCCACGCCGCCGGAGTTGCTCGCGACGGCCAGCCCGCAGGAGCGTGCGCGGGTGAAGGCGATGCTTGACAACATCCTCCCGGTGTCCGCCCGTGCCGAGGGTTTGCGCGGCGATACGGCGGTGGGCAAGCACCTGGTCCCCGCGCCGCTGGGCTCCATCCACCTGCCTACCCTCATCGTCAGTGCACGCGACGATCGCTACGGTACCTATGCCAGCGCGCAGTACACCGCCAGCCAGATCGCCGGGGCGAAGTTCGTCAGCTTCGATGAAGGCGGGCACACCTGGGTCGGGCATGACGACGAGGTCATGGGGGAAATCGTGATGCTTCTCGCTCCGAAGGTTTGGCCATGAGGTTCGAACCATGGCTGCGGCGCTACCCCGTGTGCAGCTTCTTCGCCTTAGCGTTCGCCATCAGCTGGGGCGGCATCCTGATCGTCATGGGTACCACGGACTTCGATCTGGTTGACCTGAAGCCGCTGGACACGGGCCTCATCTTCGTGCTCATGCTTCTGGGTCCGAGCGTGTCCGGGCTGGCGTTGACGGCGGTTCTCGAGGGTCGGGCCGGGTTTCGGCGGCTCTGGGCGCGTGCGGCACATTGGCGAGTGGGTCTTCGATGGGTGCTGGTAGCGCTGATGACAATGCCCCTGCTCTTGCTCGCGACGCTATGGCCCTTGAGCGTCTTCTTGGATCCGGCGTTCTCGCCGCGATTCCAGTGGCCGCTGTTCGCGATCGGCCTCGTTGCCGGCAGCTTCGAGGAGATCGGCTGGACAGGCTTTGCGGCACCGCGTTTGCTGCATCGGCAGCGACTCTTCTTTGCCGGCTTGTGGCTCGGGCTCGTCTGGGCACTCTGGCATGGGCTGGTCGACTATCGCCAGAACTCTACTGCGATGGGGACCCTCTGGTGGCTGGAGTTCGTGGTCTTCTATGTCGGGGCCTTGACGGCCTATCGCCTGTTGATGACTTGGGTCTATGCAAACACGCAGAGTCTTCTGATGGCCGTGCTGATGCACGCCAGCTACACAGGCTGGCTGTTCGTGCTGTACCCGGCTACATCGATGGAGCAAGGCCTCGTCTGGCAAACCGGCTTCGCCGTTGCGCTGTGGGTCGCAGTGGCCGTGGCCGTGGTCATGGCAGGACGTACGGGTCGCGGGTCTTGGCTTTCGCTGCAGTGCCCGGACACGCCCAATGTCTTCGGCGCGCCCAGATGAGACCGCCCGCAACTGACGCATCAGATCGTCCATGGTGAACTTGATTAGGAATGCTGGCGAATCTCTCCCTCGCACCGCTAACGCTCGCACTCAGACCAAGTCGGCCCAGCAGGTTGGCGAGTTCGCTGCCACCATCGAGTCCACCTTTGAGCAGCGGCAGTAACTTCAAGCCCGATGACTGTCTGCTTTGCGGCCAGCACTCGAGGACTGCGAACTTCGGCTGTGGGTCGAGAGCACTCGTTAGCCCGCAATGTAAGAAGCTGTTCCCGAAGCTTGTACCGGTCGTCCCTCGTCGAGCGACCGGTTCAGGTGGTGGAGCGGTCACCTTAGACTCCGACAGGTGAACAGCCGGTTCCGGCATTTCGAAAAATTCCCGGCGCTGAAATCGAGTGACTGCAACCAGCCTTGAGCTGATCTTCACCGATGAGGGCTCAACGCCCGCTTCTGGCCGGGACTTCCCAGTCGCGGTCAACGCGGACAGCAGCCATTCGACCCAGGTCGAAGTGAACGGCCAGTCCTCGAGGCGACGAGTTCAACGCCTCGACCCGTCAGCAACATACGCTGCCGTGAACTCGTCGCCCTGAAGCGGCTAGTCGCATATGCTCCGCAGCCCCCGGAGTGGTCCCCCGCAGCACCGGGCATACGGATGTAGCCAGCACACGAGGCGATTTAGGCGCAGCGCAAGGCTTGAGACCGTCCGAGGTCACAACTTCGGACGGTCTCAAGCCGTGCATCAGCGCAAGGCGCTAGAAGACAAAAGGTTTGCTAGCGTGACGATCCTCCGCGTGGCCGAGCGCTTCGGTGCCGAGTTGGCCAAGGGCATACACCAGGCGGCGTTCGTCCGCGAACTGCAAACCAGACAGAGGCAGTCGGAGCGACCCCCACCTTTTCAGCGCTGTTGGCACAGGTGCGCGCCCCAATACAGCGGGTGCGCGAAGGGGCGCTCGTCGGGCCGTCGCAAGTGGGCCAGCGCGCGGCGGGCCAGGCGGGCGTCGCTGCGGCCGCCGGCCTCGTACAGGTCCTGCAATCGTTGCGCGATGTCCAGCTCAGCGGCCGTGGCGCCCGCAATGCGACGTTGCGCTAGGTTCAAGGCCAGTCCGTGGCCCAGGTTCTTGCCCAGCGCCTGGGCATAGAACTCGGCCATCAGCAGGGAGGTGGCTTCGTCGGGGATCGACCACATCGACGCAATCACCGTCTGCGCGCCGAGTGCGAAGAAGGCCGCGGGCAGGCCGATGAATTCGTCCGGCAGGCGGGTGGTATCGCTCAGCCCCGAGTCGCAGGCCGACAGTACCACCAGGTCCAGCGGCGCCCGCTCGGTCACCACCCGCAGTTCAGCCACCGGCAGGTGCCTGTCGGCGCACAGCAACCCCGAGCGGCTGGCGTCGTGCCAGTCGTGCGCCGCATGGCCCGCGAAGTGCAGCATGTCCACCGAGGAGATGCGCGCCAAAAGCATGTCGGCCGTGGCCTCAAAGCCTTGCAGCAGCTGCACGTCCACGCCGTGCTCGGCCGCCTGCTTGACGATAAGTGCAGCTTCCCACCTTGCAAACGGTAGATCGTCACGCGGGTCGGCCACCACCAACATGCGCTTGCGCGCGGCCGTGGGCCGGGCGCGCGATGGCTTTGCCACCAGGCTGATCTGCGCGACGACCACGGTCTGTTGCGCCAGCGTATTGTCACTCTCCGGATCGACCGCCATCGGCAGCGGCAGCGACTGCAGGCCGCCGTTCGCGACGACACGCAATTCCAAGTCGCCTGTCTCTGCCAGGCGTTCACGCAAAGCGCTGAACAGCGGCGAGCGGCCGAGATCGTGCATAAAACGCGCCAGGCGTTGCGCGATGTCACTGCGGTCGACGCCCGCTTCGGCGCGGGCCAGGTCGCTGGCGATCTGGCGCCAACCACCGTCATCGCGCCCGGGCGCAATCCCGAGCAGTGTGTTCACCGTGTTGGCGGTGAACTCCTTCAGATCAAAGATGTGGTTCGAGGACACCTTCTCTTCGCGCTGCGTTGCGAAGACCAACGCCGTGCCTGCGCTGGTAACCACCGGCAAAGCGAGTAGGACGCCTGCTGGCAGCGCGAGGCGCAAACGCGCGTATCCGCTGGACATGGCGTCGGCTGCATCGTCGCCAGTTAAGTCGTCGGCAGCGCAGGCAAGCTCAAGCCGGGCGCGGCTCAGCTCTTCGTGAATCCTGTGCAGTTTGAAATCGGCTGCGCCAACGCTCTCGGCGCTGGCTTCGCGCTCGGCGTCTTCGAGTTCAATGATTTGCGCCCGCAAGCGGCGGTACTTTGACGACGCCTCGTCATCAGCGCGTACGCCGCGCCATGCGGCTTGTAGGTCGATGGTGCGGGCGGCGTGCAAGGCGTCGATCGCGGCGTCGAGCTTGCCGCATTGGATCAGCGCGTAGGCCAGCCGCGCGGCGTATGGCGCCATGGCTGCCAGGTTGCGCTCGCGCGTGGCGCCCGAGATGGCCTTCGCCATCAGACCACGCCTGTCGCGCGCTGCGGCGGCATAGGCTTGCGCGGCAGCAGACCAATGTTGCAGCTTGAACAGCAGCGAACCGCGGCGCGCGTATAAGTCTTCGCGCTGCAGGACATCGCCGGCTAGCGTGGCGGATTGCTCAGCATCGGCATAGCAAGCCAGCGCGCTGTCGACGCTATCTAACGCCGGTGCCAATAGCGCGTGGGTCTGGCCCTCGAGCGTGGCAGCGAGCGCGGCATCGCCGGGCAGCGCCTCTACATCGAGGTGGTGGCGCGCTCTGCGGTAGGCGACGATGGCCGCTTGCAAACCCGTGGCGTCGGGCGGCGTGGCCAGCAAGGCCGATTCGTAATGCACGTTGCCGATGGCCAGCCAGCTACGCGCCTGCAGCTGCGCCGGGGCCGCGCTGGCCTCGCGGGCGCGCTGCACCTGCTCGTGCAATTGCAGCGACTCGGCAAGGTTCTCGCATCGCACGCCCGTCTGGCGTCGCAGCAAAGCGTTGGCAAGGTTGTAGCGGGTGGCTGCGGACAAGGTGTCGCCAGCGTTTGTGTCGCGCTGCTCCAGCGCCCGCCGCCACAGCGCAATAGCCTGTTCCATGTTGGCCTGTGGGTCGCCCAGCTGGCGGCGCTTGCAGGCCATAGCCAGCGCCGCCAGGTGCGCCGATTCAAGTGCCGGGTCGGTCGTGACGAAGCGGTCACCTTCCAGGGGGGCCAAGACCGACAGCGCCTCTTCAACCAGCGCGGCGTCGTTGCCGCTCGGGTTGTCGAGCAAGATGTTGGCAAGATTTAGGCGCGCCAGCGCCAGGTCGGCCGACGGGCCCGCCCGCGCGCGCGCAGCGACCACGCCGCGGTACAGCTCGGCGGCTTCCGCAAAGCGCTCGGTGGTGCGCCCGCCGACGGTATGCCACAGGCGATCGGCCACTTCGATGTCTTTTTCCAGCGTCAGCATGTCGGGCGCGACCGAACTTCGTCGTTGCAACGTCGCGCGCCGCTCTTCGATCAGCTGCAGAAGGTCATCGGGTGGTTGCGATGCCAGTGCCAAGTCGAACAGGGCCTCGACCACGCCGGCCAGCGGTGGTCCGTAAGGCGCGGCCAAGCGATCAAACGCGCTGCCTGCGATGTTGAACAGCGCAATCGACCGATCGAGCGGCGGCAGCGCGGCGGGCAATCGAGCGGGCCAGGCACTCCATGCCTGGACCGCAGCAGCGTCGTCGTCCAGCGGCAGCCGGCGGGCCGCCACGGCGATCTCGGCGTGCAGCCTGTTGCGCACATGGGCCGTGGGCTGCGGGTTGCGCGCGCATTCCACGAGCCCGACTGCCAAGCTACCGATTAAGCCCGCGGGCTCGAGCGAGTCGCGCAGATGAACGGCCTGCAAAGCGGCTTCGAGCGTTGGTGTGTAGACCTGCTGCTGTGGGTCGATGGCGCGCCGCAACGCAGCACCCAGCGCAGGGTCGCGCTCGGCCTCTTCGAGCACTGCTTTCTGGTCACCTTCGATCAACAAGTCCAGCACGCGGACACGCGACGCCGCGGGCAAGAGCGGGAAGACTTTTCGCCAAATGCCTTGGGCTTGCAAGCCAGCGGATTCGGGGGCGTCCCAGAAGCCTTCGAGCAATGCGTTGGCCAGCGCGCCGTGGGTTGCGCAATCGTGGCGCTGCGCATGGGCGGCCGCTGGCTGCATTTGGCGCAGGCTGGCAACCAAAAGGTTGACGCGCACTTGCAAGCCCATGGCATCGCCATCCGGCGGGTGCCAGGTCAGGATCAGGCGCTGTGTTGGCTCCCACACGGCTATGGGCACCGGCAGGTGGATGAGCGAACGGCAATGCGGGCAGTCGACATCGTGCAGCGTGCGCTGAACAATCTGCGCGCGGCGTTGCGGCTGCACCTGCAAATCAAGCAGCTGTGGCACGCTCGAGTGCATGGCCTGACCGCATTGCGGGCACGCCAGGTCGAGCGCCAGTTCCGCGGGCAAGGACTCGTCGGGCTTCATGCCAGCCACTGCCGCAGCTTGGCGTGGACCTCGGTCGATTGAAAGTAATTGGCGTGATTCGTCAGTGCGCCCGTAATGCGTAGCGACTCCACCGCCTTCGGCCCGGGCAGATGGCAGCCTTCAGTGGGTACCACCATGTCGTTCTCGGCTGCGAAGAAGGCATCAACAGCGGCGTCAGACACCTTGGCACCGACGCGTTTGACGAATCCCAAAGCGGTGTTGGCCGCGGGTTCGTAGTTGGCGCCTACGGTGAACCAGCGCGTGTCGCCCACGCTGCGGGCTGCGAGTTTGCGCACCGCGTCGCCCTCGGGATTCATGGCGGCCAGGCCCGGCAGGCCCCGGGCCACGCCAGTGCCGATGATCTTCACCAGGCACAGCAGGCCTTCAAGCACGACGGTCGTCACGCTGTCAGGCAGTTTGGTCAGGCAGTTGGTGTGAGCGTCGAGAAACACGTTCCAGCGTTCCGCGTCGGCCAAGGGCGTACCCAGGTTGGGCGCGCCCACCTGGCAGACTCGGGCCACGCACGGCGCCTGCCCGATGGCAGCGCGCGCTGCGAGTTCGCGCGCCACGAGCCCGCCGCGGCTATGGCAGACAACGTCTATCGGCCCACCCAACGCAGCGGCTGCGGGCAGTTGCTGCAGCAGCCAGTCGATGTTGTCTTGCGGGCTCGCCGATAAGGACGGATGCGCCAGCGCCAGCACGCGGCCAGCGTAGCGCGCGGCGACGGCGTCGAAGGCCGAGCTGTCGACCCAGCCCGCGAAGCCAACCTGCGGTGTGCTGAAGGTGCCGTGAATCAAGAGCAGCGTCGGCCCGGCTTGCCAGTCTTGCCAGCGCGGTGCTGCCAGGCTGCCGGCTGCGCCGACTTGCCACAAACCGTTGGGGCGCTTGTCTCCTTCCCAGTGGGCGGCGATGGCCTGCGCGGCAATGCCGATCAAGGGCTCGGTTGCCCAGGCTACGACGCGCACCAGGCTGCGCATCACGCTCGTTACCAGCCCGCGCGAATCGTCGCCCTTGGCGCCTGTGGGCGCTGCGGGGGGCAGATCAAAGTTAGCCTGCCGTGCGGTCGAACCGGCGGCGGGGAACAGCCACGTCGAGCGGCCTGCTTCGTCGGTGTGCAGCACAGCGTAGTCGCGCCCCGCCTGGGCCGCCACGGCCAAGCGCGGCGGTGCGAGCGGACCGCTGCGCGCGCCCTCGGCGGCTACTGCCACGGCGGGCGGCTTCAAGGCCAAACGCAGGCGCGAGACGACCACGGCGTCGGCGGCCAGCGCGGCTTCGGTCAGCGGCAGCGAGTCGCCGACGCCGCCGCGTGCACCGCCACTGCCAGCCTCCACCTGAACCGCAGTACCGGTGTACCCTGGCGCTAGCAGGCTGATGCCTCCGATGCCCAGCTTCTCAGCTTGTCGCAGCCCCTGGATACGCGTTTCCTTGGTCATGATGGACTTCTGGTTGTGCGGTTCAGCGCGACCGCTCGAGCCGCAACCGCGGGTGGCCGTAAAACAGGTAGGCCCACGGCGTGATACTGCCGCCGGAAACGGTTTGCGAGCGCAGCAGACGCAGCGCTTCGCCAACTTCTTCGCCACCCGCACGCAGAGTCAGCTCGTAAAACTGCTTGGCCATTTCGCAGGCAACGTCGTCCTTTACTTCCCATAGCGGCGCTATGAAACCGCTGACGCCTCCGCGCACCAGTGCGCCGGGGAAGCCGGCCATGCGGCCGAGCTCAGCGCCGCCTGTTCCCACCTGGCATGCGTTCAAGAACACCATGGCAAAGCGCGGCGTTTCGCCAGTGTCGTAATCGCCCGCCAAGCGGTTGGGCGTGAGCACCGCGCCGTCGCCCAGCACCAGGCCTTGGGCGTTGGCCGTGGCGTCGCTATAGCCGTGCAGCGCGATGTGCGCCAGGTGGCCGCTTTGGCGTGGTTCTTGGTCGAGCCACTTTTTTACCGCAGTGGCGTTGGCTTCGACAGGGTCGGCGCCGTAGTTACGCTGCATCAGCTCACGTTCTTCGATCGCATACTTCAAGGTTTCGAGGTTGGTGTCCGACCCGTACTGGCTAGCCGCCACTGCGCTGATATGCGCCACGCACAAGCTGCACACCGGTCCGCTAGAACCAACGCCCGTCCACCAACGCCCGATGCGCGCGCGCGCACCCAGAAAAGCCGCCTTTGCAGTGCCGGTGATTTTCGGCGCTAGCAAGGCCAGTTCCCAGGGCACAAAGGCCTGGTCGGTGAGCAGCAGGATCGTCGGCGTGCCCGCGCGCAGCGCGGGGGCCAGCACGTCTTCGACGATTTTTTTCGGTATCGCCCCGGCGATGGTGCGCGCGATGCCGCGCAGCTCATCGCGCGCGCCGGTGCCGTCGTCGCCGTAGCGCCCGCGCAGGTTCGCCAGCTCTTTGGCGAACTGCGCCGGGTCATCCATGCGAACGCGGAACGGACCGTGGTGCTTGGTCGAAGACGACACATAGGCGCGCCAAGAAACGAAGCCAGGCTTCTCGTTCTCGACCCACAAGAAGACATCGGCCGGCGCCAGCCCGTCGGTATCGGCCAGCGGCCGGACGACCGGCACGTCAGCGTCGACCCGCACCGCTTTCGGCATCGTCGCCGCGCCTTGCACCTCCAGCGTCTTGACGATGGCGCCGACTAGCTTGTTGCGAAACAGGTAGTTCGCGCGCAGCACGATCTTGTCCACCCCGGCGGGAACTTCGGCGCTGAAGCAGTGTTCGCATGCCAGGTCGAGCGCCAGCTCGACGAACGAGGGCTCGAGGACCCTCGCGCCCTCGACGCTGACCATCACGAGCAACGATTCGCCGGCATGCGCGTCGATAATTCGGATGCGCTTTTGTTCGTCGGCATCAACGTCGGGGGTGTCGGCGAAACCGACCGTGAACACCGCCGTGGACTTGGCGCGAACTGGGCCTTGGACAGCGATGCGCGGGTGGGCCGTGAAAGTCTTGCCAGACGATGCCTTGGCCGCTGTTGTCACCGGCGCCGCGGGTGGCGCCTTGTTGGAGCGCTTCGCGTTTGAGGACCGCAGGGTAAAGTTTGGCCCGTTCACGCCGCGCCAGCCGCCTACGGCCAGCGCCTGCTCGTCGAAGACGCCCAGCACCTTGTCGCCTCGTATCAGCAGCGAAAGTTCGGGCCAGTCTTGCGGCTTTACCAAGTCGGCTTCAATCACCGCCACGCGCGGCGCGTGACTCATTTCTTCTAACAGCAGCTTGCTCACGCGGCGCTGCAAGTCCGAGTCGAGCTTGAAGCCAGCCACGGCCAGCGGGTCGGCCGGCACCGTGGTGTTGAGAATGCCGTAGGCAATGAACGAGCGCAGCAGCTCCGGTTGCAAAGCGAGCAGCCGAGCCCAGGCTTCGCTGGCTTCAGGCCCGGCGCAGAACTGCGCGATGAGATCCCGGGTCAGCCCGCGCCGCAGCAGCATCGGCGCGTATTCACCAGAGTGCGGTTTGGCAATGCCGACGAAGTAATTGGTATCGGTCTGCCCGTAAGCGCCCAGCAAGTCGCCGCCGCTCGGTGACGAGCCCAGAAGCTGGAAGCCGCTGTCCAGCAAGTTCAGGTCGATCACCATTCGCAACCCTCCTGCTGCCTCATTATGCGCCATGGGGTGGGCGCCCGTGATGTAAGCAGCCGTTCCCGAAGCTTGCACCAGTCATCTCTCGTCGAGCGACCGGTTCGGGTGGTGGAGCGGTCACTTCAGAGCCTGCCAAGTGAACAGCCGGTTGCGGCGTTTCGAAAAATTCCCGGCACTTAAATCGAGTGACCGCACTCAGCCTGAAGCGGTCGTAGCCCGTGGTGTGACGACAGGCAGCTTCTGGCCGGCAGCGTGAGTACGAGACAGCGACGGGAAGCCGACTTTGGACGCGACGGCACTGTTGGCCAAAGTCGGCTTGCGGCGACTCCCATGTAGACCAGGTTTCGGCCAGGACCCGCCGCTCGCGACCGGCAGCTTTCAGGATGCTCGGCAAAGTAGAGACCACCTGCGATGCTGTCTCGCGTCGACTGCCTGTCAACCAAGACGCCGCTTTGGACCTACCCGCCAATTCGGCGACTTACCAGTTGGACAGCGGCGTCCACGACGGCGTCTTCCCCGTCATCGCGGCCAGAAAATGCCACGCGCGGCATCAGGACGTCGGACAGCCAAGCCAGCATGTCAACCACGTGATGCTTAAAGTCGGCCACCGCCAGCAGTTCGCGGCGTGTGGTTTCGCCTTGTTCCAGCATGTCGAGCCCGTCCGTCGCGGCAAGGATGGTTTCGTAGCGAGCCTTCCAGTGCCTAGCATGGCTCAGCCGGCTCTCCGTCAGGTCAATGTCGGCATTGGGCAGCACGATCGGAACGATGCGGTCCAGCATCGTCGACTTTTCTCCCTGCGATGTCTGGTAGATCCCCAGCAACTCGCGCATGCAGAAGTGCGACCGCAGGTACTTTTCGCTCAGCACCACCACTACGCAGCCGCTGGTGCCAATCTCGGTCATGAATCGCGAAATCCAATCGCCGGGCTTAATCGCCGATTGGTCGCGACGCCACTCGCATATGGGCCGCAGCGCCAATTCAAGACGATCGACAAGCGCCTCGCTCTCGGTTTGCCAGGCGTAGGACACATGCACGCGCGGCTTGTGCCGCGGTAGATCCGCCGGTCGCGGCCCGGCATGCAGGTTCGCGAACGGGGCCTCGCCTTGTCTGTCTGACTGCTCGCCAGCATCGGTGGGCCCCAGGGGCCGACTCGACCCGACTGGCGTTGCGGGCTCTTGGCCGGGTACCGGCCAAGTGACCTGGCACCCGTCTGATCGCGTCAAGTTCAATACGGAGCGGACCAGTTCCTCGACGTGCCCGCGAGCGCCGATGCCGGAGGCCTCGACTCGGACGCGGCCCTCACGTTCGCCAAGTGCACTGCCGATGCCCTGGCAGTCGACCCGCACCGCCAGCCGGGCACGGATGTCGAAGTAGCAAAGCCCCCAGCGCCAATGCACCGCATTGATGCCGGCCTTGGCACCAAGTTCACAGAGGAGCAGCCGCTTAATGCCTTCGTGCAGGAACGTAAAGCGCACTTCGGCGGCAACATCGGCTGCGGCATCCCGCCAGACCGCGTACTCCTGCGCCTGCCGCTGCTGGCGTGGCGGCAGACAGTCGGGCACCACGTACTGACCTTCGCTCAATTGGAAGCACACGCGGCAAGACAGCATCATCGAAAGGAAGTGCTGTTGTTCGGCGTGGCCGTAGGTGTCGTTCCAGAGCAGTTCACCAAGCCATTCGGGTGTAAACACACCCGACGCCTCGCGCAGCAAGGGCAATACACGGCGACGGTGCAGGACAGCGTACATGCCGTCCAAGGCCCAGGCTTGGTCCATTACGACATCACCGCCGAAGACCTCTGGCCGCCAGAACACCGAACCACTGCTGTGCAGGTAGTTCAGCACGGCTTCTGGCGCCACCACACCTTGCCGTTCGCACAAGGCCAGCACTTCCGCTCCCGGCACGACGCGTTGACCAGGCCATTGCTCTCGCAGGCTGCGGCCCACCGAAACCCAGTTTCGGGGCAGCATCACGTCGCCATGGCGTTCCTGCAGCAGGCGGGCAGCGGCGCGGACTTCCGGTAACAAGCGGTCCATACCATCGTCGACTTTGGCTGAACACGCGACCCGCTTGAGCCAGCGGAACCCGTGTTGAACTGGAACCGGAGCTTCCATTTCGTCGCTGACACGGTCGCATTGGGACTGCACGACGAGCACCGGCGCATCCTTCCCGGCAAATTCCCGGACGTAGGCTAGCCAGTAGTCCAGGGTTTTGTTGTGCATCTCGAGGCCCGATTCGCGCACGGGCGCTTCGTCTTCCAGGCCTGGCGTCCAGACGAGAACAAACACGGCGCGGTCGTCGATGAACAGGCTGTGCGTACCCAGATAAATGTCCTGTCCGCCAAAGTCCCATGTAACGGCCTGAACGAAGTTGCCCGAACCCGGTGCGCCAGACAGGGCAAATCGGTTGATGGCGACGCCGTGCGTACTCGACACCTGATCATCAAAGTCCAACCCGCTAAGACGGCGAACGATCTGGGTCTTTCCTGCGTGACCATTCCCGAGTACGAAGATCTTCAGTTCATTGACTGGTTCTGCTCCGCTGCTCAGCACGTCAGTGAACCAACGCTCCAGAGACGGCAGGCAGTTGTTGGCGTTGCCGAGTTCGCGCGGGACGCCGCGGAAATCGGTGGCTCCAAGAATCTCGAGGCGAGGGAAGCCTTCGAAGAGAAGATGGGGCTCCCGCAGATCCGGACCTGACCCATATTCGCAGTCGAGGCGCCTGAGTTGGTTTAAGGCACGCAGTGGACGCAGGTTGAGGTGGTTGGGGATGTGTGTCGCGTTCACACTCTGCAGCGCCGTCAGCCCCGCGAGGCCGCTGAGGTCCCGCAGTTCGCTGCACCCTCTCACGTTCAGGGTCTGCAGCGCCGTCAGCCCGGCCAGGACGCTGAGGTCCCGCAGTTCGCTGCACCCGCTCACGTTCAGGGTCTGCAGCGCCGTCAGCCCGGCCAGGACGCTGAGGTCCCGCAGTTCGCTGCACCCGCTCACGTCCAGGGTCTGCAGCGCCGTCAGCTCGGCCAGGACGCTGAGGTCCCGCAGTTCGCTGCACCCGCTCACGTCCAGGGTCTGCAGCGCCGTCAGCCCGGCCAGGACGCTGAGGTCCCGCAGTTCGCTGCACCCGCTCACGTCCAGGGTCTGCAGCGCCGTCAGCCCGGCCAGGCCGCTGAGGTCCCGCAGTTCGCTGCACCCGCTCACGTTCAGGGTCTGCAGCGCCGGCAGCCCAGCCAGGACGCTGAGGTCCCGCAGTTCGCACCAGCTCACGTCCAGGGTCTGCAGCGCCGTCAGCCCGGCCAGGACGCTGAGGTCCCGCAGTTCGCTGCACCCGCTCACGTTCAGGGTCTGCAGCGCCGGCAGCCCAGCCAGGACGCTGAGGTCCCGCAGTTCGCACCAGCTCACGTCCAGGGTCTGCAGCGCCGTCAGCCCGGCCAGGACGCTGAGGTCCCGCAGTTCGCTGCACCCGCTGACGTTCAGGGTCTGCAGCGCCGTCAGCCCGGCCAGGACGCTGAGGTCCCGCAGTTCGCACCTGCTCACGTCCAGGGTCTGCAGCGCCGTCAGCCCGGCCAGGACGCTGAGGTCCCGCAGTTCGCTGCACCCGCTCACGTCCAGGGTCTTCAGCGCCGTCAGCCCGGCCAGGACGCTGAGGCCCCGCAGTTCGCTGCACCCGCTCACGTTCAGGGTCTGCAGCGCCGGCAGCCCGGCCAGGACGCTGAGGTCCCGCAGTTCGCACCTGCTCACGTCCAGGGTCTTCAGCGCCGTCAGCCCGGCCAGGACGCTGAGGTCCCGCAGTTCGCGGCACCAGCTCACGTTCAGGGTCTGCAGCGCCGTCAGCCCGGCCAGGACGCTGAGGTCCCGCAGTTCGCTGCACCCGCTCACGTCCAGGGTCTGCAGCGCCGTCAGCCCGGCCAGGCCGCTGAGGTCCCGCAGTTCGCGGCACCAGCTCACGTCCAGGGTCTGCAGCGCCGTCAGCCCGGCCAGGACGCTGAGGTCCCGCAGTCGTGTACAGCCCAAGAGATTCAGATGAACTAGGTGACTGGACAGCAGCAGGGTACGGGGAGGAAGCGCGTCGATACGCAGGCCGGATAGGCTTAGATCGCGTACGTTCGTCCTCAACGCTTCTTCGACGAGGGCTTCGGCCTCCAGGTGCGCGCCCGCGCAGCGCACGGCGCTCCGCGTGGCATCAGTGTTCGAATCGGTGAGTAGAGGCTCGTTCAATCAAGTGTCCCGAATGCGTTCACCATTTCGCAACCAGCAAGTATCGACGAGATCCAGCGACACCCATACCGATGCGGGAGGTCAAGCACTGCATTCTGCAGCCTGCGACCTCGGCTTGACAGTTGGGCCCGGGGAGTCGCCAGTTGGCCACTCGCAAGGGGCTCGCGTGGCCGGGCGCGCTCTCCCGGCCCCGGGTCCTCTCTTTAGACAAACGCGCTCGCGCTCTACTTCGGTCGTCCGCAGAGGCTGCCGGCTGACGACTTGTGCGCAACGATACCGTGGTGGTGCGCCCGTACGGCCAAAATCCGCCACCGCGGCTCGACCGCGACGACACGAGCTCGCTGGCGTACACGCGCTCACCCCGTGGGACCATCTTGCGGATCCGACTGGCCGCTTCGTGCAGCCGCCTTCAGGCCAGCGGACTTCGCTTATGGGTCGATAGCGTGAGGTCGCCTTGAGCCCATCCGGTCGTTCGCTGTCGGTCCGAGGTCCATGATGGTGGAGTACCCGGTCTGGAGCGTGAAGCGGTCATAAGTAAGGCCGACCGTCGAATGACCGTTGACGGTCGCCGTTGCCGTCCAAGACGGTCAACCCCGAGGGACTCCACTCAGCCTCAAGCGGTCTCTGGCTGGCCGACTTTGACCGGAAGTCGGCTTCTGACAGGGACTGCCAATTAGAGGCCAAGCCCCGCACTGGTCTTTGGAGATGCACCGGATCGAAGGACCGGTGTCGACGACCACGACTATCGCGAGCCGCCCTAAACCAGGCATCCAACTGTGGAGACTGTGAACCGCAGAGCAGTCGTATGCTGGTGCTGCTGCGGTCGCCGCACGAATTGCAGTAAAGGCACGATCAGTAGATGCACTGTGCCGTAGAGCAAGGTCTCAGCACTTGCGCCATACGCTCGCCAGCCACGGCTGTTGCTCGATCGGTAGGTCCGACGGACGGTAGAAGTGATCCAACTCGTCGAAGCCGGCGGCCGTCACCAAGGCGCGCCAGGTTGGCCAGTCGTGAAATGCGCCGTAGCGCTCACCATTCCAGCCCTC
>Ga0335395_10000253_pt1 | contig 33990 bp, 39 predicted proteins | sample MAT02_FD_205744 | JGI IMG/M metagenome (GOLD analysis project Ga0335395, IMG submission 205744) | Freshwater microbial communities from Lake Fryxell liftoff mats and glacier meltwater in Antarctica - MAT-02 (spades assembly) (version 2) ... | reverse complement strand
GTCCAACCCTACGGAAAAACTTGTCAAATCACCGCAAAACAAACACAAAACAAACAACCGCCGGGTGTCATGAATCATGGCGCAACGACTTAACCCCTCCGGTGTCATTTTTCATTGGCTCAATACGAATTCATCAGGCAAGAAGAATCGCGGTTTGATCACACGGAAGACGGGCATCCCATTATTGATGCGGCTGGAGTTAGAGAAGGGTCCATCGATTTCAGAAAGAAAAAATAAGGAATTTAGTCACCTGCCCACCACTCCCACCTCTTGGACCAACCATCATCGCCAAGACGCCCCAGCAACGGCTTGGTGCAGGAATGTTCGAGCTACTGGGGGATATTTTTTGGATGACTTGAAAAAAAGTCCGGCTTGTGACCGTTCGACAGAGGGAATCCACCGCGCTGCCAGTGCCGTGGTAATGCCGCCGCTCCCGCTTCGGATAAATTGAACCCACCCAGTTCCAGTGTTTCAATTCTGCCAGCCGATGACTTCGAAGATTGGCGAAGCAACTCTGGATCTTCGAGATCGAAGTACTTGATCGAATCCGAGGATACGAACTCACGCGCCAAAGTCGTTTTTCCAGATTGCCTTGGACCCAACAAGGCCGTGACCCGACTCCGCCGCAGGGCCGTCTCAATCTGAGTTCTTACCCCTTCACGGAAAAAGCATTGTCAAACTTGGGCTTTCAGCGGCTATTCGTGACGAGAAAAAAGCCCGACGAATTGCATCCCACATGTAAAAAAGCTCCGAATCCGGTGCCTTTTCCCCAAAGAATCCGCGTCCTGCGAGAAGTCCCACTCCGCTCGAATTCCAAACTCTGCTCCGTCTGCAAAGAAACCCAATTCTTAAGAATTCCAATCTGTCACAATTATTTGCGTGACCTCCTCACTTCGGCTGGTTAGACATATTCCCATCAAGCAAGCGTCTTGTTCCCCTCCATGCGATTCCCCCTCACTTTTCTGCTGCTTACCTCACTCTGCCTTCCACTCGTGGCGCAGCAGGCTACCCGACTCGGCGACTTCGATAACGACGGCATCGCCACCGTTCGCGATATCGCCCTCATTGCCGGTCATTTCAGTGGCACTGCCACTCTTACCGATGTCCAGAAGCAGACTGCCGATGTCAATCGGGACGGCGCGGTCAATGCCACGGACATGGGTGAGATCGCAAAGGTAATCCGCCGCAACCCCGAGATCCCTGCCGCGTGGGCCACATTCACCGCACCCCGCGCAAGGGACCGGAATATGACACACTCGAGCCGCCCACTCCATCATAAGGGAGCGCAGGCGTCCCGCCCGCATCTTCTCTTCTCCATGCCTCCTCATAATTACCCACCCGCCTACCTCATCTGCACCATTCTTCCGAGATTGATCCATCCGGCTTTTCCTTCCCGCCGGACACCGAATTGTTAGCCTGCCGCAACACCCGCAATGGAACCATCCCCGCACACCTCCCAACTCCTCATTTACCAAAACGAGGACGGCAGCATCCGTCTGGACGTGCGCTTCGAAGGCGAGACCGTCTGGCTCACCCAGCCGATGATGGCGGAGCTGTTTGAAACCTCGATTCCGAATGTCTCTATGCACCTTCGGAACGTTTTTGAGAAGGGTGAGCTGACACCAGAGGCAACCGTTAAGAATTTCTTAACGGTTCGCCAGGAACGCACCCGGCAGGTCGGTCGCAGCCTGGATTTCTACAATCTGGATGCCATCATCTCCGTCGGCTACCGGGTGAAATCCCGCGTCGCCACGCAGTTTCGCATCTGGGCCACCCGGCACCTGCGGGAATACATCGTCAAGGGCTTCATGCTGGATGACGAGCGGCTGAAAAACCCGGATCTCCCTTTCGATTACTTCGAGGAGGGGGGACATCCCTGTCCCCTCTTTTTTCATACCTGCCGAGGCTAGCGCCGAAAATCCCCACCACCATCGTTTCGCCAGCCCCTCGAAGGCACAGCCACCCTACAAAAAAAGCCACTCTTGCCCCCAGCAAAACGAAAACGTAACATCCGCCCATGAGAACGATCCACTACACCCTCTATCGCGAGGATTCAGATTTTGTCGTCCAATGTCTCGACTACGACATCTCCACCTTCGGCAGTAACGAACAAGAGGCTCTCGCAAACCTCAAAGAGGCCGTTGAACTCTATCTGGAAGATGCTCCCGAAAACTCCCATGAGATATCAGAGGTAAAAGTCGGCGAATTCTCAATCGCCTGAGGCAAGCTGATGGCCAAGCGAATCTCATCCGCCCAGTTCCTCAAGATCATCACAGCCCAAGGCTTCGTCTTTATCTCCCAAGCTGGCAGTCACGCTAAATTCCGCAACCTCGAAGGAAAAACCGTCATCGTCCCGCACCCCCGAAAAGAATTCCCAATCGGCACCCTTCGTTCCATGATCCGCCAAACCGAATTACCAAAGGAACTCTTCAACTGAAATGCGCAATGAAAAATCTTCCCCAGCCCGCGCCCCGGGAGAAAAATGCCCGACGCTTCATGATTGAGCACTTGCCTTTCGATCATCAAACGATCTTCCTCATACCTCCTCAAATCCCCCGCCGCCTCCGTGAAAAACAAATTCCGCCGCAACCCCGAAATCCTCGCCGAATGGGCCACCGCCTCTCAAATTAAGCGCACCCCGCGCAAAGGACCGGAAGACATGCCTAAGCCACCGACTCCCTGATCCCATGAGGAGGCGGGACATTCTTGTCCCTCATTCTTCGCCGCCTGTGTCACCTGAATAATTCATACGGGATTGCCATAGCCCCGCCTTCCGATCAACCTTTTCCTTACAAATCCTAACAATTATACACTTGAAAATGAATGTTCATGCCAGACCTGAAGAAATACGAGAGTTCGCTACCATCTTGGAGCAATTTTATAACGAAACCGAAGATTCCTCGTGCCGCGTGCGGCAAAAATTTGAAAGCCTTGATTGGCAAGATGCGGTCAGAGAGCGGTTCGCCGAACAGCTTGCCGATATTCATAATGCATTGGTAAAATTCAAAGCAGAGTCCGAAGATGTGGTTGCAGATTTGCGGCGTAGAGCTGAGGTATTGGACAACTACTTTGACGTTCGTTGATGATGAGCACTCACGGAAAAGTAATGACCGGAATTGATGCCATCGAAGCCGTGCGCCAAGCGGTTGACAGAGTCGAAGCGTCGATGAGCCAATCAATTCGTGTATCGACTTCGCGTTTGATTACCCACGCGTCGAGCGCTGCTAGCAGGGTTTCTGAGCTAGAGGCGCAGCTTCGTTCGACAGAAGCTGATCTTCATCAAGCTGAATCCAAGCTTGCGCAGATGGAGCATGAAGATGAAGAAGGAAAGACAGTATCTACCGTTCTAGACCATCAACACGTTGGCGCACTTCAAGCCAAGGCAAATAATCTTAATCAAGAACTCAGAAACGCAAAGTCACGCGCGAGCTCTTGTCAGATGAGAGTGGATGACTTTTCCATTTACGCTTCCGACGTGGTATCTGAATCCGGTTCCATTTGTGGCCATACCCGTGATTTTCTGCGGCGCCTCGAAGATCACGTCACCCAATACGGAGCACATCATGGGTGACGCAGTTAAATCTGTGATGAACCTTTTTGCAGCAGTTGAACAGTGCGGTGATTGGGCTGATGAGCAGAAACTCCGATTTAAGGAGCAGTTTTGCGATGAATTACTTCGACTCGCCGAAGCCTACGAGGACGAATTGGAGGCTGCGCGACAAGCGGTAAATGACTCAAATTGATACATGTTATGGCAGAATCGAAACATCCCGAAACTAGCGACTATACCAAAGATCTCGCAGATCTAGGTAGATCTACTGCTAAGTTGTTCGATGGTCTCTTAAATACCCATCGCGCAGAACTAGATATCTGGCGAAGACGGTGGACTGACGCTGCTGCGTCCCACGCTCAGCAACTCAGCTCTCATAGTTCGGAAAAATACATGATCGACTCATGTATCAATAATTTTTCAGAGAGTATCAAAAACGAAACACACAGACAATTTCATGTACCCTCAGAGGCTAGTCGGCTTGGTATCACTGATGAATTTGGAAAGGCAGCGCGTTTGAGCGAAGAAGCAATCAATCTTACGCGAAATCAAGAGAATCTTAAAAAACAAATTCGAGACTTAAGGGAAAATCGGACATACAGAGATAACGCTCAGACTGGTGGATGTGGAATTTCGGTTCTAATTATGATGGTTACTGTCGTTGCGTCCATCTCAAGCCGCTGCGATAGTAATCCTGAAACGGTGGCGATCTCAGCATTCACGGTTGGAGTGATATGGGCTATTATTATTTCTGCCTTGGCGTTCCCCCTATACTACCTATGGAAGTTAACCGTATTAAGGAGTCTAAATCAGAGACTGCGAGATCTGCAGTTGCGGTACGCTCAGGTCAATTTAGATGCCAGAACGTTGACAGGAATCATCAGGGAGCGGATCGAAAATATCATAACTTTACTAACCCAGGAAGCCCAATTAGCCTACGATGTAAAGCGCCGCGAGCAGCTGTTGAGATACCGCAAGATAAATTTCACGGTGACCAATATTCGTGTCGGCAAGCTTATTAATGATTCCACGATTCTAAAAGCTGCATTCCAAGGGCGCGTGGGTCTGGATGATGTTTCGGGCGTTCCTCTTTGGCTCTCATTGGGTAAAATGAGTTTAAATACTCATGCTCCGTCGATTTCTGAACTCAGAGCACTCCTCAAAATTCTACCATCTCCATTACCGGATGACTTTGGACAGTATGCAAATCCAGGTATATTGCGAAACCTGGAGGACGATGTTCATCTTCAGCAGATCGATTTCGACATCGGTATTAGACTGCCGCAGTTAATGCCATTTTGCATTAAAACTACTGGATCGCGTCAGAATGCTGATTACGCCAATTACACGCTCCGCACCTTGGCAATCCTTGCCATGTCTAAGTTGCCTCAATGGCCCGGATCAATCTTGATGATTGATCCGGGACTAGGAAAGAATTGCGGACCTTTGCTTAATCTGGCAGATGTCGATCCCAAGATCATCCATGGAAAGGCGTGGTGTGACGAAAGAGATATAGAGAACCAGCTCCGGGAAGTGGTTGTCCGCCTAGAAAATGTGGTTCAAAAGCATCTTCGCGACCGCTTTACGAGCATGCTTGAGTATAATAATGTTGCATGTGATGAAGCACAACCCTACTCATACCTTATCATTTTTGATTTCCCATCTGGGTTTGGCGTAGGCGCATTCGTTGCGTTGAGAAAGATTCTGGAAAATGCATCCAAGTGTGGCCTCCAAGTTTTCGTTCATTGGGATAGTAGTATCTCATCATCATCTCGGGATTGGAAACCTGAGGACCTGATCTCTTACTGTGAGATATTAGATGTGGATAAACGGAGGTTCAGATCATATTTACCAGACTTTCAGCCGGAAATAACTCTTGTCAATTCTCTGGCATCTTCAAAAGAGCAAGAAGCGGTTCAACAGATCTGCACCAAGCTCGTTGCATCGCGTGCAGAGGCGGTAACCTATTCACGCTTTCGTAATCGTGCACAGTTAGGCGAGATGTGGGTTCAGTGCAGTGACGGCGGAATGAAGATACCGATTGGCTTGGCTGGTGATCAGATTCTGCAATTTGAACTGAATTCCGATGAGCTTGCACATGCCGTGGTTGCAGGTAGAAATGGGTCGGGGAAGACCGTGCTCTTGCATAGTATAATAACGTCACTTGCCCACCGCTATAGCCCCGAGGAAGTCGAAATGTATCTTCTCGATTTCAAGGGAGGACTGGCATTCAAAAGCTACGCCACTGAACGTCTACCTCATGCCAAAGTTATCGGAATAGCAACTGAAGGCGATCGGGACTTTGGTCTGAGTGTGCTGCAGGCCATTTCGAAGGAAAAGGTGAGACGAATCGAGATCATGCGCTCGCTCGGTTTTGAAAAACTTGATACGTATCGGAAGGCTAGAAAGAAGGATCCATCTATCGGGGTGAACTTGCCCCGTATTCTTCTCTTGATAGATGAGTATCACAAACTCGTGGGTGGCGACGACACAGACGAGTCTGGAAGACAGGCTTATCAGATTCTCGAAGACCTGGCACGTCAGGGGAGAGCACTGGGCATTCACCTCGTGTTGGCATCCCAGAATCCAACTCATGGGGCAATGAGCAGGAAAATAGTCCCTGAAATTAGTACTCGAATCGCACTGCAATGCGACAGCGGGATTGCGCAATTGATGCTCCCCGGTTCAGATTCGATTGGTCTTCTTAACCGTAGTGGCGAGTTCGTGCTGAATCGCAATCTAGGTAAAAAGGGGCAAGATGACATAGGAAGGGGGCCGTTAATTGAGGAGACTACGTTACGTGACGAAATCCGACGGATACGCATTCACGCCGATAGACACGGCTTTGAAGCGAATGAGGCAGTAGTATTTGAATCCGATAAGGCTGTCCCTATCGGCAACATAAAGGTTTTGTCGGAGTGGCCTAGTGACCTTGCGGCGCGAGTTGGTTCGTTTGCGGTCGGTGTTCCAATGTCACTTGATCCGCTCTTGGTGCTGCGTCTCACACGTCGGGCAGGATCACATGTCGCATTGTGCGGTGGCACACCACAGTCTGCATTGACAAGTTTTGCGCTAATTCTGTGGAGTTTGCTCAGGGCTGATTTGGATGCGACAGTGTCGGTTCTTCATTGGGAGCCAAGCGGAGAACCCGAGTGCGATTATTTGGACGGCTTTGAGCAATCGGGTGGCGGGCGGCTCAAAGTTGCGTGGGCCACGCCAGTGCTTAGCGAGACGGTAAAGGCCTTTGCATATGAGCTAGAAAAACGGAAAGAACAGCGGCTAAAAGGCAAGACACAAGTCCTCGCATTGTTTGGCGTGCAATCGACACGGGAACTTTGCCAAGACTATAATGTGAAGAGTTCTGGAAGTCTGGTAGAACAGGTGCGCATGCTGTTAAGAGAGGGGGCAGACTATGGCATCCATGTTGTGGTCTGGAGCGACACATACAAGCACCTAATCTCTGCAATGTCGCGAGAAATGGTTCCCGAGCTTGGGTTCAGGATTGCGCTCGAAATGGATCTGGAGGGAACGCGAGGGTTCTTGGAAGACAGTATGTCGATTAAAGAACCAGCCACTTCAGCTAAAGGTTATGTCCGCAACCAATCTGGAAATGTTGTGAGGGTCCGGCTTACGTCGTCAGATTCGCCGAGATGGTTTTTGGACAGGTCATCAGAATCAGAGTGAATAGCTCACCACAAGTTCCCAGACAAATTGTAGAGCCCCCATATGGGTGAAGGGAATGATCGACCCGATGGGGGCAAAAGGTGGAATCCGCCACTTCAGTCGCCTGTCGTCGATCCGGGCACAGCACGGAGTTTAAACCCGATCCCGGCCATGGTGATGCATCTTCGGGGCCGAGGCGGCCCATGCCGGGCTTCCGGTGATTGAACCCCCGCATTTCTGGACCGGCGTGTGCAAGGCGGTAGGGAAAAACTGAAATGCTGATCCGCCTAGGCCAAGGTTGCGGGCGGACGGGAATGTTGAAACGGGAAGAGAAGAGGTGATGGGAGGGAGCGCGTGAGCTGCCGGGCGAGGTGGCGGTTTTGCGGGAGGCAACTTGGCAAGCGGCTGTGAAATTGGCTGGGAGCAAGACGCTCAACGCTGTCAGTTTAAGCATGAAGACCTAAAAATTTAGGGAAATCAAACCGCAGATAAACGGGGATGCACCCAAGGGCATAGAAAACGCAGAGAAAGAGGGAGGATTTTGGATTTCCATTTGCGTTTATCTGCGTCCATCTGTGGTTGAAAAATTCATAAACTGACAGCATTGAGCGAGACGCTCCCGCAACGGCTTGGAGCGAGATGCGCCAGCCAGTGCGAACGCAAATGCATGAAATGACCAGTGAAAGTCTGAGTCATCCTGAGACGAGCAACGGGAGAGCAGCCGGAGGCAACTGCGTCGTCGCGAGAGGGGGTGGAGAGCAGCCCGAGGCGGAACTGCGTTCCCAAATACAAGTGAACCCGTTTCGGTTCACATCTATCCTGGCAGAAGGCGTTGCGAATTCCTGGATACTCGTCTCTGCTTTATTTTGGAGTTATGGCGTAAACCTTACCGACTCAATGTCGTCCTCGGTATGGCCCATGGCTCTTAGCTGGTTGCACATCTCTGCGGCTAAACTGGGATGTTTTTTTATGAATTCATTGGCGGCTGCCAAGCGGGCTTTTGGCGTCGAGATGATTTCAAGCGCACGCTGCCGTGCCGTGATCGCCACCAGATCCGAGGAGTAGGAAGAGTCATTGAGCGTGTTGGCACCTAACTCGTCGCGATATTCGGGAGGCACAGACTCCAGCGCATTTTTGAAAATACCATATTGAGCCTCACTGGACCGCCCGAAATGCTTGCTGATTTGGAACCGATTAACCTCAACTTCGTCCGTCGTCATTAGATATTGAAGCTGGTTCACAGCGTCTGCAGGAGCAGCGACGCTTGCATAAGCCTTTGCAAAATCCTCGATAGCATCGCCCGTCATCGTCCTCAATTCGATATCTTTTTGGGCGATGCAGAAGTTCCACGCCGCCTGCGGATCGCGCTTGGTCCACGCCGCAATAAAGTTCACGGGAAAAACAGGCGGTTCCCATGCCTTCTTCCCCGACTCGCGATACTTCCGCAACACCAGATCCCCTATTTTTTGGAAATCCGTCGTGGGGCCGAACTCTGCGATGATGTTGCTTGTGTCAGCGGTGCGCCTAGGTAGATCGAGCACTTCTTCCATCCGGCCCGGTAACTTCTGGAGGCAGATGTGCATGAGCATATCGGGATGCAGCGGATGCGGGCCATCGTCGCGGACCATTTTGAGCCCTTCGTCGATTGCTCGGTTAGGCTCGCCCTCGGCGAGGCCGAGAATGGCGATGCTGAGGTAAATACCTGTCTGGCCCTCCAAGTTGGCGGATTTCAACCAGCGAACCACGCCATCGAAATCCTGCTTCGCCCACTCCGCAACCACTCCGCAAAATTCCATCGCATAGAGTGGATCGCGTTTCAGCCGATCACGCGAATGCACAAAATGATTTGCTCGTGCCTGAAGCACTGCACGATCTTCCGTCTTCAAGCGCATCCGGCTTTTGGGTTGGGTTTGATCGCGTATCTCCCGGCTTTGCTCAGCGACTTGAGCTTTGCTTACCCCGTTTCGCACGACCTGACTCGGCCATAAAAACAAAGTCGCTCCGCAGCCAACAGCGATGCCGAGTAGAAAACCAAGGGGGTTGAGTAGTTGAGATATAGTTGATTTATAAGTGCTCATTATTTATGCTTCCGGCTTGTTCTTTACCGCATCATTAACTTCTACAGAGGGCATCGGCAGATTCTCCAAAATTCGGTCGAAGTCCGAGAGATAGCTCTTGTCCTGCACCACACGGGAACTTTGGTAGCCCCTCCGCCAAGGCTTGCGCCACCGCATGGGAGGCCTTGCCCTGGGTGAGTAATCCGCCGCAGTCGCGTAGATGTCCGTGATCTTTTGGTAAACCATCCGCTCGCTGGCACGGATCTCGCGGACCTCCTCCATCAGCGCCTCGAAGTAGCGCTGATCGAATCTGCTGCCGTGTTTGAAGCGCTCCACGTCGATGGCGAATCCTTTCAAAAGGTAGTCCTTGAGCCGATCCGTAGCCCAGGTGCGGAACTGCGTGGCCCGCGCGCTCTGCGCCCGGTAGCCCACCGCGATGCTCGCCTCCAGGCTGTAGAATTTCGTCCGGTAGTTTTTTCCGTCCGCAGCAGTTGCCGAGGATTCCTCGGTCACTGAATCCGCCTCCAGTTCCCGATCCGCGAAGATGTTCTTCAGGTGCAGGGAAATGTTGGCCGTGGAGCATTCGTAGAGCGCCGCCATCAGCTTCTGCGTGAGCCAGACATTCTTGTTCTGGAAGCGCACCTCCACCCGCGTCCGACCGTCCTCGGTGGTGAAGATCGCGATGTCGTCGTAATGCTCTGCTGCGGATTTCGGGTTCATGGGGTGGGATTACTTTTCAAGGAGCGTGGGCGTCTCGCCCACAGGTTTCGTTCAAGAGTTTCGTTCATTGGCTTTTGGAAAGACACTGGCGAGACGCCCACACTCATTGGGCTCAATGACTGTAAAACGACTTCAGCGTCCCCAGCACGAACCTCCAGCCCACGGCGGCGGCGCACACAATTCCGAAGATCAGTTTTCAAATTTCTGTGTTCCTATTTCTTTTTCGTCAGCACAAATAAACCCATACTTCCTACCATAGTCAGCCCGTTATCATTAAATTCGTAGGAATCAACGACTTCTTCGTTTTTTAAGTTAGTAAGCTTTGTGGTCACTATATTACCATCTATTGTCCAGGAAAACGTTAGCAAACTTGCGTTCGCAGCTTGGAGTTGACCATTGCCCTCGGGGCCGAACCACATTGAAAATCCATTAACGGAATCGTCACCCAATTTAAAATAATAGTAACCCTGCGGTTTTGGTAGCATTGCAATTGGTAACGATTTTTGATTACTGTCATTTTGCGGCAGCGCGAGCTTGTGAAAGTCATCTTCCTGGATTTTAGATCTTTCTGATTGCTCAGAAGCATTCTGGTTCTTTGCTGCCTGGAGTCCGCAGAAAACAACTGCTCCGAAGACTAGGGCAGCGGCAATTCGCCAAATCCATTTCCCCCTTTTAGGAGCGCGAAGTTGATGGCCGGAGTTGGAACAGGTAGAGTCTGGGTGTAAGCTGAGGTTCACAGAGTTCCTACCCGAAAGGTCAGAGTTGTCTTGACTGAAGAATCCGGGGCAACTGGCGAATCTCCTCAGCGGATCACTCGCGATTCTCTTAGCGAACTTAAATAGATATTCGATCTGCTCTTTAAAAAATTCATATTCCAGTTCATCCGAAGGATCAGATTGATAGAAGAGAAAGCTACTACGAAATTTCATCCGGGTTTTCTTCTGAGAATGAATTGTAACGGATAAGCAATAGGAGGAGACGCTGGAGCGGTCGAAAAACTCCAAGAGTCTTTTAGTCAGCCATGTTTGCAAGGATGAATCTCCTTCTTTGATTGCTTCTTCAATCGCGTCAACACCTTGTCGCAATTTATATATATCTCCTATTTCTGGATAATCAGTAAATTTCATGGATTGCCAACCATCATCGATGGTCTTGCGCCCATAAACGCACTTGTTCGTCAAAATAAATATTGGAGAAAGATGTATTATTCCCGAATAATGAATATCGCGAAATCCTTCACCAGGAGCAGCTAGCAGTATCTGCTCATCTGTCGCGAGGTGACCAGTTAAGCGATCAAAGTCACTGCTGTTATAGCGCAGGAAATTTCCCAGACAGCTTCCGACATCAATCCCTTGAGATCCAAATAAGGACGAATTATTCTTAATAGGGCAAATTGACGCAAAAGTTATAGCGCAAACCCTTCCCTCAGAATTTTGGAGAATATCCAAATTGATCAATACTGAATCATTTTTCTCATTAAAATGAGTTTCGAGTATTCCATTTTTCCCAGTTGGAATATTGCTCACTGTATGCTCGGCAACCAATGACCCAAAAGCTTTTGTTGAAGCGACGGATGGGAGTTCCGTAACTACCGGGGTCACAAAACTTTCGATGACTTTCGATTGAAAATTGAGTCTCTCGTCTTTGACCCAATTTGATGGTCGGATTCCTGACAAGGAAAGAGATGCTTCCGATGCCAGAAGATCCACTCCGTTCAGTGCGATCTTCCCCTCAAATAGGTTTTCAGGTCTTTGTTTTGGAAACAGAAATCTCGAATTGTCATCTTGGCAGACCCAATCCTGATTGGATACCCTGCGCGTGATGACTCGGAAGCGGTTTACAATGCGCCGTTTGGCATACTGGGTGATTACGAAGGCACTGAATCCGAAATTGTCCCACTGGTAGAGCAAGCCAGCGTAACTCTCCGAACCATCAACTTCTTCTACTCTTGAATATTTTCCGACAGCTTCAATCAACTGCTCAATAGTAGCGAAAAATGTGAAATCGTAGCCATTGATGGTAAGTTTGTAGTCTTCAACTTGAATGACCGGGTGCTTTCTTGCGTCATTGCCGGGACAAGGGTTGTCGGCGGCGGCTAGCTCCTTGATTGCTTCCAGCGCCTCGGCGAATTTTTTGGCGCTTTCGTAGCGATCCGCCGGGTAGGGGTTGAGGGCTTTTTCGATGATAGCGTCGAAGCGTGGGTCGTGGCCGAATTCGGAGGGTTTGGCGTAGCCTGGCTCCGGGTAGTGGCCGGTGAGGAGCTGGAGGGCGATAACGCCCAAGCTGTAGATGTCCGCACGCTCGTCGGCGGGGCGGTTTGCCATGACTTCCGGGGCGAGGTAGCGCTGGGTGCCGGGGCGGTCGCCAAGCATGGTATGGATGCCATCGGTGGGATCGAGCAGGCGGAGGATTCCCAGATCGAGCAGGCGCACGCTTTCTTCCCTGCCGACGAGGAAGATGTTCGAGGGTTTCACATCGCGGTGGATTCCGCCGTTTTCATGCAGGTCGCCGAGGGCGGCGCAGAGTTCCTGGAGGATGCGGATGCAAAAGGCGCGGGCTTGCCCGCGGGGCAGCGGTGGTCGGTCGCGGGTGTAGTGCTCCAGCAGCACGCCGGTGAGGTAGGGCATGACGAAGAAGGGGTATCCATCGGCTGTTTCGCCCATATCCAGGCACGGGACGATGTGCGGGTGTTCGAGTTTGCTGAGCATGTCGCGCTCGCGGCGGAAGCGGGCGACAAAGTCCTTCGCGTGCATCCTGTCCCAACGCATGACCTTGACGACTACCTCACGGCCTCCCTTTTCGGAGTCCGTGCAGCGATAGACCGCGCCCATGCCGCCGTGCTTCATATACTCAATGACCCGGTAGCGCGGATGGGCAGCGGCGAGATCCGTGCCGAACTCGGCGGCACTGTGTGGCACCCAGCCCTGGCCTTCGTCTCCGGGGGATGTTGGACGGGCGGCATCGCCGAAGGCCTTGCGGGCTGCGTGGGAGTCAAGAGGTTCTTGTGGATCGTTCATTGTAGTAGGCGCGATGTGGTCGGTGAAGAGTAGAGAAAAATGTGACAGATGGGTTTCCCCCTTCAGCGAGACTTTCTGCGGCTGAGGATATTCTGAAAGGCGAGGAGTTCGTCCCTCACATCATCAGGATTGGCAACGAGGGCTTCCATGCGCTCGCGGAGTAGCACGCGGTATTCGTCCTTCATCCGGTGGACGTGGGACTTGAGGGTTCCGATTGGCATTTCCAACCGAGCCGAAAGCTCGGCGTAGGACACTGCATCGGGATCCGCGAAAATCATTGGACGAAGGGCGCGGTAGAGTTCCAGCTTCCCGTCGTGGCGAAGGTCATCTTCGTAGGCGGCCTCGGCATTGCGCAGGAACTCCCTGGCGAGCGTGGCCTCGAAGGCTTCCTCGGGGGTGCATTCGTCCGCGGCTTCGGCCTCGAAGCGTTCCTTCATATCGAGGGAATCCATGGAGACCCGTTTCCTGGAATCCCGCATCTGGGCGTGGTCCTTCTCGTGAAAACTACTCAGGAAGTTCTTCAGACAAGTGATGAGGAAGGTGCGGAAGCGGCCGCGCAGGGTATCGAACATCTCGAAGCGCTTTTTCTCGATGAAGAAGGAAAAGAACCCTTGGATATGGTCCTCGGCGTTCTCGTGACTGTAGCCGGAGCGGCAGAGGTAGCAGTAGATGGGGTAGCGGTAGGAATGGAAGAATTCTTCCATGGCGGCCTTGTGGTCCTGATGTGAAGGATTGAAGGCGATGGCAAGGCGGGTGGCCCTGGTGACGGTGAAGTTTGGATTGGTGCGTTTCATGAGTTGGATTGGTTCATGGATGCATAGGGGGAAGGCCGTGGATGGGTTGCAAAAAAGTGAGCTTCTTTTCGGTTGCAGGCCTTTCAATGACTGTAAAACGACTTCAGCGTCCCCAGCACGAACCTCCAGCCCACGGCAGCGGCGGTGCAGAGCACGGGGATCTCGATTCCCTTTGTCCCGCTCTCGCGGAAATGCAGCCACGTCCACACCCCGCCCAGCAGGATCAGCCCCGTCGCCACGAAGGTCTGGATCTTGATCCACATGTTCGGGTGGCCGCAATCGTGCTGCTGGCAGTGGTTCGTGAACCGCGAGGTGATCCCACCGCAGCTCGGGCAATTCTTCTGCCGCCAGTTCACCGCCTTCTGCCGGCTCCGCAGATCCTCCCCGCACTTCGGGCAGGAACGCGCGGTTTTTGAAACGGAATGGGTACAGCTGGGGCAGGGTTGGAGGGCGGCACTGGAGGAGAATATAGCAGATTCGACTGAGGAAGTCATTGTAGTTTCATGCATGTATTCAGGAAATTTCAATAGGGGATCACTTCCTACTTTTTTGATCCAGTAGTCAAAATATGCTAATTCGCTAAACTCATCCATCCATTGTGTATATTTGAAATCCTCGGGATCAATTGCCCTTGGAAATCCCAGCCATTTGTCATAATATTCGATATATGAAGGAATATGTCTTTCCGACGGTATCTCGATTTGCACAATTCGGCCACTAGAGTCCCTCACCCTTAGGAACCAGAAGCGCGATTTACGAAGGGAGAGTGTCTTTCTAAATTCAGTCCGAAGACCACGATCAAATACTGGGGAGTCAGAAAACGGAAATACGTTGAATTTTCCAGATTTCTCCAAAACACAAATTCCGTGTTTGTGTAGAACGACTTTCCCACAATCGTTCGATCCAACCGAAATTAATGGTCTTCCAAGCTGCTCCGTTGTGACTTTCGAAGCTGAAAATTTTCTTTGGATAAATTGTCTTTTAAACGCCGGAATTCCGTTATGTTTATTTACTTTAACTATAGCAAGTGGACTTTCTGATTCTGCGAGATTTTGGAAATCACCACAATCTAAACCCTCTGGGAACACGAAATCAAAATTATACGACCATTTGAAAAATGGAATAATTCTTGAATTACACCATAGTTTATTCGCCATGGAAGCATCGAGATCAAGGGTGCCAATCCAAGAAATGTTGAAGACGCGATCGTAAGGTTTGTTTAACCACCAAAATGAATTATTTCTAATTTGAAATGTTTCAAGATTATTTCTTTCTGTTATCTCTAGTTTATGTCCTTTATTTTCAGATAAACTCAAATTGAGAATAGACGAATTTGCCTTCTGATTGCATTCCATACCATGTATAAGAATCGACCCTCTAAATGATTCAAACGAGTGATCCCCGGGTCTAAAGACTAAAAGCTGATAGTCTTTTTCTAGTTTTTCTTCGCAAGAAGGCGCTATATACATCGAAACTAGGTCATCTTGGTAAAATTGGATACAGATGCCTAGGTGATGCCAGAAATATTGAGCATCACTCACATATGTCGGTATGTTTTCCACCTCCGAATACCTACCGAGCACCTGCATCCAGTCTTCAATGGTGGTGGTGAGTGAGAAGTCGAGGCCGTTGACGGTGAGGGTGGTTTCGGTGAACTCGATGACGATGGATTCGGGATCGGGGGTTGGGTATTCGTAATCCGTGGCAGGTACATTTGACATAGCGGAAGAGGAGTTGGCAGTAAGGCGGGTGGCTTCTTCCAGGGCTTTGGCGAATTCCCCGGCGGTCGGTATGCGGAGGCCGATGGTGTCGGCGGTGGCTTCGAGGATGACGGGCTTGAGGTGTGGGGGGATGGTGACGCGTTCGTCGTTGCCGTTGAGGAGCTGGATGCAGATTTTCCCAAGGGCGAAGACGTCGGCGGGATAGCTGGCGGCCTGGCCGCGGATGACCTCGGGGGCGGTGTAGCCAGCGGTACCGTGGTATTGGCCGGGGAGGGTGGGGTGATCGGCGGGGCTGCGGCGGGTGCGGGCGAGGCCGTAGTCGATGATGACGGGCTGGATCTCGCCATCGGTGCCGGGGATGAGGTGGATGTTGGCGGGCTTGAGATCGCCGTGGACGATGCGGTTCTCATGGGCGTGGGCGACGGCGGCGCAGATTTTCCCCATGAGGCGGAGGGCGCGGGGCTGATCGAGGCGGGGTTTCTCCAGGAGATGGGAGAGGGTTTCCCCATGCAGGAAGGGCATGACGAGGAATGGCACGCCATCGGCGGTGCGCCCGTGATCAAGGATGCGGATGTTCCCGTGGTGATGCGGCGCGGGCTCGTCCCCGGCCTTGTCTTGGGAGGTGTTGGAGATGCGCTGGAGGGCGATGATTTCCTTCTCGAATTTCTGGAGGTATTCAGAATCGTCCTTGAGATCGTGGCGAATGAACTTGATGGCGATTTCCGGGAAGGGTGCGCCGGGGCGCTCATCAACCGCACGATAGACAGCCCCCATTCCCCCGTGGCTGATGTAAGCGGTGATGCGGTAGTGCGGATGGCTGGCAGTGAGATCGGCGGCGAGCACATCGGCGGGGATGGGTTTCCAATCGTGGGGATTGGCAACGGCATCGCTGAAGGCGTCGCGGCGGTGGTCGTCGGAATCGGGCATGGGGGTGGGAGAGGTTTAGAGTTAAGAGTTAGAAGTTAAAAGTGAGGAGAGGAAGAAGTGCCGAGTGAGCAGTGAGCAGTGAGCAGTGAGCAGAGAATAGGTTTACCGCAGGGTCGCGAGCGGACGCAGAGGTGGAGGGATGCTGCGGTTTCATGGGCGGGTGTTTTGCATGGCGGCGATGAGTTCCTGATTGCGGCGGTCTGCCTTGTGGCTCTGGACGACGAAGAGGGCGTGGATGACGGCGGGAATCCAGAAGGCGAAGAGCAGGAAGAAATTGATGATGGCTTGGAAGGGTTTCCCGCAAAGGAGAACGGCCAGCGGCGGCAGGAAGATGGCGATGAGGTAACGCATGGCGACTGATCAATGATTGTTTTTCCCGATGAGATACAGGACGAAGAGAATGAAGAGGATGATGCCGAGGGCGCTTTTGCCGGGGTTTTTCTTACCGCAGCGCGGGCAGGTATCGGCATCGCGGGCGCATTCGTTTTTGCAGTGAGAGCATTTGGCCATGGGAACGAGGGGTGTGGGGTTAGAGTGCGCGTTTGAGGGCTTCGAGTTCGCTTTCCACGTCCGCAGGATTTGCACAGAGCCGGCTAACGTGTTGGCGGAGAGTCGTCCGGAAGCTGCCGCGCATCTTTTCGATGGCGGCCTGGATTTGCCTCTTGGTCATGGAGAGTCGCGCGGCGAGATCGGCATAGATTTCTTCTGGAGTATCGCCGTAGAGGTGGGGCTTGAGATCAGCGTGCAAAGCGGTCTCTCCCCTCTGCTGGTATTGAAATGCGAGTTCAGCCTCGACTTTGCGGAAGATTTCGAGCGCCAGGATACGATCAAAAAACTCGGAAGGATCTAGGTTTTTCCTGTCAGCAACCTGGAAGCGTTGCTCGGCGTCTTGGAGATCGAAGGAGATGGACTTGATGTCTCCGCCACGTTTTTTTGCGCTGGCTTTTTCCTTGGCGGCGGAGAGGAAACTGCGCATCTGCCATTTGATGAAATTGCGGAAACGTCCGCGTTCCTTGTTGTGCTGGCTGAGCGGGTTGTGTTCCGGCTGGCTGATTCTCGCGAGGAAGTCCTGGGTGTGATCCTTCGCATCGGCTTCGTTGTAGCCACACTTGCGGACGAAGTAGTAAAGCAGTTCGCGGTAAGTGTTGCAGAATTTGGCAAAGTCCCTTTCATAACCAGGGGCGGAGGGATTGCCCGCACCTTTGATGACGTGGGTAAGGGTGTCTGGCTTGGAGTGGCTTGGCTTTGGCATGGGGATTTGATCCTTTCAACAGCAGATGGGGGATTTACCGCGGAGCGTACCTTGATTTCTGAAATAAATTTTAAAACGGATGCGCGGCTACCTTTTAACACCTGATTTTCCTATCGGTTGAAGCGGTCGGGGTCAAGGCTCTGTAAATCAGCTCTTCTGTGACCTGGCTGACTTCTGATAATCCAGGAATTCCGGAGAAAACTTTTGGGAAATGTTAAGTTGCGGGGACTGGTACCAGACAGATCGCTAGGTGGAAGAAGATGAGTTGGTGAGGCTGATGGATTGGGGATGGAGCGAACGTGTCGAATCCTTTCTCGTAACTTGAATGTGAAAAGGCCTGGTTTTTTACGATATTCACATTGCCCCAACAGCTTCTCCCATCACGAGCTTAATTCCGGTAAAATTCATTTCGGTTTGTTGAGTTCCTGCCGCAGCCACTCGATCTCCATGGCGCTGTGGCCCAGCTCTTTCAAATGCCCGTAAGTTTCCTCGGCATGGGTTGGAATCTGGCGTGTGAGCCGGTAAACGGCATCTATCCTGGCAGAAGGCGTCGCGAATACCCTCAGCCCATTCATCCGTTCTGCAGGGCCGTTCCCATGCGCCATTCCGAATGCATTGAGGCCCATCCGATCACGTTCATCAGCAGGCACACCCTCCAGCGCTTTCAGAAAAATCTCTCCGTATTCAGACCTCACGAATCTTTCCGCCAAGAGATTGGTGCTCACCTCATATTCATTCTTCGTGATGAGGTCGTGCAGCGCCCGGATGGTGTGCTCCGAGGGTGAGCTGGCGGCGATGCCATACGCATAGTCCACCAGCGGGCTTTGAGAACCCCATTTGTCGATCTGCGTGATGGCGACTGCGTATTCAAAGGCGGCTTGAGAATCCCGCTTCGTCCATTCTTCGATCAGATTCGTCGGCACGGCGGCTGGTATCCACTTGTCTGGCCCGGGCTCGTAGTTCTGCTTTTTTAAAAAATCACCAAGTGCGGCAAAGTCCATGTTCGGGTGAAATTCGCATTCCACCCCGTGCACTGTCATCCCGTTGCGGTTTGCCTGTGCCATCACCTCGGTTGCCAGAGCCGGCGCGTGCCTGAGACACATTTGTAGAATCGTTTCCGTCGGGACGATGTCTCGCCCGCTCGATTGATTCAGGCGCAGTGAAAAATCCACGACGGCGTAAGCCTTTCCCGACACGGCACTCGATTCCTGATCGATCGGTGCCAGACTCTTCAAGGTTTTGACAAGCCACTCCTCGCCCTTACCCCCTGGGAGATCCGCAAGAATCCATGCCGCCGCGCCATCGAGATCCTCCATCGCCCATGCTCTTAGGATTCCTGCAAACTTTGCTTCTGCATCAGGACTGCTATAGCCATTGGTGACATGCATCATCGCCCGTGCCTGGCCGTGGTAGTGCATCACAGCCAGCCGGACCCGCGCTTGATGGCCGTGTCTTGGTGATAACGGAATTTTCGTCCGTGCAAATTCCCGTTTCATCTGTTCCGGACTCGTTGCGTGATACTCCCGGACCATCCAGACAAGTCCCGCGAGCAGAATCAAACCCAGGCAACAGAGTCGGGAAAATCGACATCCTTTACTTTTACTAAAATCGTACATTGAATTCGTTTATGGTTTGCTTTTTCACAAATCGGCAGCCATCGCCATTCACGGCAAATGTTACCACGCCCAGCTCCTGCGAGTAAATCCAGCCAATACCCTCCTCTTTGATGTATGGCCCATCCCGCGTCTGAGTGTAGCGCGGCTCGGCAAGATATTTCACCTCCGCCGTCCTCCCATCCGCCTGCCACGGGTGAATCAACAGGATGCAAAATTCCATCCAGGAAAACGCCTGTGGCTTGGGGAAATCATTCTCCTCCTCCCATTGCAGCATCGTCTCCACCGCTCCATACGGCAGCCGGCGGTCGATCACGATGGCGGGCTTTAGGTAAAATGGCCGCAGCGCCCATGCGGTGTGGCCGCCAAGCAGCAACGTGAACGTTCCAAACTGTAAAATTACATTCTTTCTTTTCATCGTTTCAAGGAGCGTGGGCGTCTCGCCCACGAGTTTCATTCATCGGCGTTTGGCAAGACACTGGCGCGAATCTGAAGGTTTGTCTGCTTCCAATAACCGTGGGCCCCCCTCATGTTTGCAAAACGGTGGAAAACCCTTTTCCCAATTCGCTTCTGCTTCACTCCAAGGATCTGGCGGCCCTGCAACAGCGCAGCCGTCTCCTGCTGGCGATGAAGTTTTCGAACTCGGCGAATTGAGTTCCGGCCAAGCTGCGGAAATGTGCGGTCTGTCCCGGGTCGCTTGCCCCGGGTGTGCTGCCATTGCCCCGAGGGCTGCCGAGATTCACCTCCGGTAGTACAGAGATTGGGTTCCGGCAATGCGGGATTATCTCCCGAGCCGCAGAGAATCTCCCCCGGCACGGAAACAAGCCCCGGCCGCGTTCGGAGATTCACTCCCATCCTACAGAGATTGCCTTGCGGGAAATAAAGTTTTCGCAATTCGTTGATCATGTGCCCTTTCCGGCTTTTCCGACAAAAAACCATCAAATGTAGCTTGCCACCCGCGCCCGTTCTGATAGCCAAGCGATGGTTATTGGAGTGTCGTTTCCCCACCAAAATCACAGATTCCCATCCCGCACGCCCGTGACCGCGCCACAGTTCAACATCTATCAAGGCCTTAAGCGCTTCGAAACCTTCGCCATCGCCCGCGCCACCGCCTTCACCGCCGGCAGCGAGGGAGCCAAATACTTCGCACGCGTCACCCCGCTCCTCCCCGAAATCGGCGCGCCGCAGCAGAAACCGGGCCGCCCCGCAAGCCCCACCACCGGAGCCAAGGCCGACCTCTTCGGGGAAGTCCGCGACGACCTCGAAGCCATCGCAGCCATCGCAGCCATCGCAGCCATCGCAGCCATCGCAGCCATCGCAGCCACCGCCGCCGCCATCGGGAAAAAGGAACCCGGCTTCGCCACCCCTTACCGCCTCGGCGATGACACCCACCGCCAGATCCTCGCCGATGCCGGGCGCATCCTCAAGCAACTCGAAACCCCCGCCACGGTTGCCAGATTCATCGCCTATTCCATCGACCCCGGCTTCGTCACCGATCTCAGGGCAGACCTCGCACTCATCGACGGCAAGGGCGAAGCGCAGGAGAAAGACCAGATCGACTTCGTCGGCGACACCGCCCGCGTCGCCACCCTGATCAGCGAGGCACAGAATCTGCTTATACTCCTCGCCACCGCCATGAAAAACAAGTTCCGCCGCAACCCCGAAATCATCGCCGAGTGAGCCACCGCCTCCCAAATCCACCTCACTCCGCGCAAGGGATCGGAAGACGACACCCCTCCCGGGCAACCACCCACTCCATGATCTCCATAAGAAGGGAGCCCCTGTCCCCCTTTCTCACACCTGTATCTGCGGTCTGCCACCGTCGCACTTCACCCGCCCGTCTTACCCCCTCTTCATTTCAGCGTTTCAAATTTTCAGTTTTTACCCCATGCACTGCTCTTCCCTTCGAGGTTCAACCTTGGGCGTTCGACTTATCCCGACGAAGCCTTGGCGAAGACGGATGTTCGATGTGCATCGCCATGCTCCCGACCACCCGCGACCTCGACACCGCCGCCGCATGGCCCTTCATCCACCTCCCATGAACCAGTTGCCGATTTACCGCTGTAAAATTCAATTTTTGATAGCCAGCACCTATTACCATCAGCAGATTTCCATGTGAACTAGCAGGCTTTCTGGACTTTCTCCGAAGCATCCAAATTAAATCTACCAGAATAGACAGACACCAATGAGACGCGATCTTTCAAAAACACAACCAATCAGAACATGGTTCGCCTGGTTCATAGCTCTGACAATTTCGTTCAGCCTCCTCGTAGGAAGTTTCGTTATCGATCAAAACGACGTAGCAGTATTCATAACCTACTCACTTTTGTTTATCTTCGGAGTATTTTCCATAGTCCTCAGTTACCGAAACGCCCGCTTCATAGATACTGAGACAAAGCTCGCTTCCAAACAATTAAAGTCCCTCGAGAGTAATTGTAATTTAGATGATTTTCTCAAGAACGACAAAAATGACAGTTGTTTCAAACAACATGTCATCTCTCTGCGCAAAATTGCGGAATCAGGTAACGAAGTAGATCAGGACAATTTGATCGAAATACTTTTATCTCGTCTTCAAGCGCAGAATCGTCTTGTCTCACTGTACGGGAATTTGCTAACCACCTTAGGACTCATTGGCACTATTGTGGGATTGATTATCATGATGAACGGAATGGTTGCAACGATGCAAGCGGGCACCGAAAACGCTATCCAAGAACTTATGGGTGAAGGCGGAGCAATGGCTGGTCTTGGAGCTGCCTTTTACACAACGTTGATTGGATCAATCGCCGGAGGAGTTATCATTAGACTGCTAAGCCACCTTACGGAATCCAGTATTACCGAATATTGCTCTTATATCGCGGAAATTACCGAGATAAATATTCTACCTAATATGCGCACTTTATCTAATTACGTGAAATATTCTAAGCAGGACTGATGAAAATAACACGACAATCTGATGGTGAAAACTTTTACGAAAGTTTTAGTGACATAATATTCTCGACCATGGCAATTTTTATCCTATTGTTATTTTGCCTCATCGGACAACTGAAAGATGAACAGGATGCCCGGCTAGAAGAACAGGCCGATAAACTACGGCAAGAACAAGCTTTGGCAAATATCACAAAGACTTTCGCTGAGCTACAAGAAAAGCTCAGTGAATCAACACAGGAAAACGCGCAGGCTGATAAACGTCAAGAGCAGCTTCTTACAAAGCTCCAAGACATGGAGGAAGCTGGTCGCCAGAAGGAAGAGGAACTCAACAAGATCGAACGCGAATTTGCCAATGCCATCAAAATCGATTCCTTACAATTATACATCTTAATCGACGGATCTGGATCAATGGCTGTTCCTCTCGAGAATCTTTCTACTGCAATCCGCTATTTGGCGGAAAAATTACCCAATGTAGCAAAGGATTTCTCGCTTTCGATCATCGTATATAGGAATAACAGTGCAAGACCAACACCCGTGGAGAAGGGGGGGACCCTAACGTCTTTTTTTGATTTCGCTACAATAAAACCCAAGTCTGATGATGGCGGTCGCAGCTATTCTGATCTTTCCCAATTTTTGGAAAACGAATTGCTGAAAGGTGGTGGATCTGTTGACCCGGAAAAAGCATTAATCACTATGGAAGAAACTATATCGAACTCGTTGTCTCCCGACGCAAAAGCCGCGCTTTGGCTGATTAGCGATGTAGGTTGCTCTGAGATCGATGGCTATCCGTTGGAGCATTCACAGCGAGATAAAAATTCTGAAGAAACTTTCACATCTCGTGTAGGCAACCTCATCGAGAGATATCCAAACCTCAACTTTGGAGTGGTTTTCCCAAACGACGGTGATCACCTACATCCAAAACATTATCCCCACTACAGTCCCTCTTATCAAGCAGAACAGGCAGCAGCATATGCGATAGTACCAACCTCCAGAACATTCTTCAAAAAGCTTATTGCTAGAGTCGGAAGAACCGCACATTACGAAACCTCTTCCGACCGCTTACTGCCGGAACTCATGCTCTCAATCTTAGGTGAAAAAAAATAATTATGATGACCTTAACTTATCAGTGCCCCCATTGCGAATCGCCCAACGCCTTCATAGAGAAAAAGGTGCTAAGGGACACTGAATGCCCCTTCTGCGGTGAATCGCATAAAATGCCTCTACCTTCTCTAATTTATGGAGCGTCAGGTGGTTCGTCTACCTCTACTGGTGCGATTGCTGAACAGCCAAGTCAGGCAGAAACTGAAAGTTATGAGCCAACGCCACAAACAATTACAAAACCAATACCACTTGCTCCGAACAAGGCAGTCAAAATTTTTAAGCCTGTTTTGATAGCGGTGTGCCTTTTGTTTGGCATCGTGGGCATTCCCTTGGCGAAAAACTTAGCATCATCTGCAGACCGCCCCGCTCCAAAGCTCCAAGTGAGCGCTGAATCTCTGGTGAACCAGATTGTGAGACTAGCGAATCTACGAGTATCATACAAACTTGAATCGTCAAGTTTGCGCAACGTTAGAAACTCGTATCACAATCAGAACAACAAGCTTCCGAGCGATGACAAGATTTCGAAAGAACTCAAGTCGGTTCTTCTTGCAACCGATTTGAAATTGACTGCGCGCGAAAAGGAGTTGGAAGGCGCCAGGCAAAAGGCACGTGAGCAACTTTCGGTCTTGGCCTCTAGCGTGACTGAGGGGATTGCTGATGATGTCTTTGTGGAGATCGAAAAGCTTGTTGACTTATCGACTGGACGTGCTGATTTAGAATCCGCTGAATTTTATAAACATCTCCAGACATTTTTCCAGCAATCTAATCAGAGAGATCCTGAGCTGGTAATCGAAGCATTCTTGGATGTACACTTCTCAAACTCTTGAACCCATTACTAATTAAGATGCTGGCCCGTCCGCGCCCCCATCACACCACCGGAACAAAGGCAGGCGGACGATTTTTGGACTCTTACTTCAGACTGGGACTGCGGTACCTTTAAACTTCGCAAATGGAATGACAAGGGCGCGAATATTCTCGCCAAGGATCGTCGTTTGTCGGAAAGGTTTCGGCTTTGGGGAAGTAAGTCAGTTCAAGAAATCCGCACGTCATCTTTACCAATTTTTAATTGCTCGACGGGTTACCAACCGTGGGGAGGTCGTGTTCCTATACTGTGCCAAGGCATGCCTTGGGCAACCCAATCTTTTCGCCAATCATCGTGAATCTGGGTTCGATATTGCTTATCTCCACCTGCAGCATCATTATAGCCAAACTGAATCCCACAACATGGACATATTTCATCTGATGCGATGTCGTCGTCCCAAGAGGGAAATCCCAGGTTATAACTGCATACTGGACAAAGATTCTTCGTCAAGGTGTTCATGGAGCAGTCCCCTTCTGAGCGTTCCAGTAGTCAATATTAGTTCGATACTTGTGTATTGCAGGATCGGGCTTGTAGAAAGTCTTAATAGCACCATCCGGGCCAAACGACCCGAAAGTATTCGTTTTCGCATCGTATACGCGAGTCACTCCATTAGGGTCTAATTTTGTAGGTAGATTCTCAAGCTGTGACTTCCGGAAGAACCGGGAAGCCTGCTGGATATAGTCATCGGCAGTAGACGCAGCGAAGTCAGCGCCGTGCCGATTGAAGTGATCTGCAAGCGTTTTCGGATTACTCCATAGCAACGGCGTCCGCACAAGAGGCGTTTTTGCGACAGTAATCTGGCGGCCATGAGTTGTCAATTTTGGACGAACCTGCGATGAACCGTCGCGGGCTTCAGACTGCTGACCTAAGCCCGTCTTTAGTGCGTTTTTGAGACGAGCATGAGTAACAACGTTCAAAGTCATCTTCGGTCCCACCGGTGTAGTTGTCGTGGGACGCAAAGCGGGCGGCTTTGGCCCAGCCCGCGAAGTTGTCGTCAAGCGAACCGTCAGCGGCTTCGGCGCAAATCTCGACGTCGTCGCGGGGCGGACTGTGGGCATCTTTGGTGTAACCCGTGCAGTCGTCGTGGGACGAACTGTGGGCGACTTCAGCGCGAGCCGTGTATTCGTTGTGGGACGAACTGAGGGAGTCTTCGGCGCAACCCGCGTAGTCGTCGTGGGGCGTACCGTAGGCGACTTCGGCACAACCAGGGAATTCGTCGTGGGACGGGCAGTAGCCGTCTTTGGCGCAACCCGTGAAGTCGTTGTCGTGGGACGAACCGTGGGCGACTTCGGCGCGAGCCGTGCATTCGTTGTGGGACGAACTGCGGGAGCGTTCGGCACAGCCCGTGAATTCGTCGTGGGACGGGCAATAGCCGTCTTCGGCACCACTGGTGTGGTGCTCATTTTTGGAACCGAGATACTTTTTTGAGAACCTAGCGTCAAGGGTTGTTGAACTTTAGGAGCAGGGGCAACAACTTTTTGCTGCGGTGGCGGAAGCGGAGGCTTTGGGGTTCCCTTTGCCTGCATTTCCATATTGGAAAGTACCAGACAAACTAAAGTCAAAAAAAGAAAGAAGCTCTTCATGGCTGGTAGGAATTGATGAAATTGAATGCCGCATTATAAAGCTTTTTGAGTTCAGACTGCCCACCGCTTTTATAGACTGCGACCAGAACTGTCGAATCCCGGCCTGCTTGTTCTGTCCATCGTTGGTTGGTGTTTGCAACACGCTCCGAGTTCTCATTGAAAGGCATCAAAAAGTTCCCGCTGACAAGACCCTTTGCGCCAAGTAATTCGCGGTGGGCAACCATTACAGTTGTTAGCATGGCAGCAGGATTTTTAGTCTCTCCAGCAGCTTGGAACCTTGCACCTAATTGTCCCATCGCTTTTTGCATCTCGTCAAAATGGATGTTTCCTGCATTATATACATTAGAGCTAAGATCCAATTTCTCCTGAACGATTGCAAGTATCCCTCCTTGGGTCATCGCAGCGCCACCACCATCGATCAGAAAAGCAGAATCCACCCTCTCGAAATATCCGAACAAATGACCTAAATATCGCATAAATAGCTGATGTTCGGCGCTCTGTGGATCTGCACGGGAAAGGGTGCCGTCGTAGAGCGCTTTCAAAAGTTTTCCTTGTGCCAAAATATTAAAGTTGATTGTTTTCGCGAGTTTTTCCTCAGTTTTTTTCTTGAGCAACTCGGAGGCTTCCCGATGTCCTTGCTTGGCCGCCTGAGCCAACAACTTGTTGGAAACTTCATCGGGAAATCCGAGTGCTGATTGGAGTTCCTCCCCACCCAGTAAGAAAGCGGCATCGCTTGATCCGAGTTCTGCGGCTTTCACCAGCAATGGGACTGCTGACTCATATTGCTTATGTACGAACGCGAGGCGGCCAAGTCCGAAAGAAAAGTCTTTCCGTTCGTCGTCTCCGATGAATTCAGAGATCGGAGCATAAGAAAGGAGCTTCCGGGCATCTTGCTGGGGGATCCCCATCAAAGAATCCTGGCTGATTTTCCATGATTTATCTCCGACCGTGGTTTCCAAGACTAGCTTCACCCTTTCCTCAATCAAAGAACGATATTCAGCCTCTGCGGGAGGGAATTCGGGAATTTCCTTGAGCATGCTTAGTTTTTTGTGGAAGCCTTCTTCGCTCAGGGGATTTGATACCACTTCGTCTCCTTCAATTTCGTAACCCGAAATAAAGTGATCTTTTGTGAGGTAATAAGAAGCCGGAATTGACCCGCTTTCTGAAGCTTCCTGAAACAGACTCCGTGCTGTATCAATTTCACCCCAATAAAACGCTACACGGCCGATCCCCCATCAGGAGATTGGGCTCGTCCTTAACTCGTTCACGGGCAAAGAGAACTCCTTCCTGATACAGCTCCTCAACGATCTGGGGAAGGAGATCGGAAATTGCCTGATCATCAAGCCCTTTTGCCTTGCAAAGCGGGTCATCGGGATGCTGAGTGTAGATTTCGATTAAGTTCCGTATGCCACCTACCTGTGAAGTGGAAGAAGGAGTAGATGCCATATCTTCTTCTGGAATATCTGGTTCTTCTTTTATTTTCGCTTCGTTAGCTACTACACTTGGTTCCGAATCTTCGTGACTAGTCGGAGGAAGCAGTTCCTTGATGTTCGGCCAGAAGACAGCTGTAGAGCTGATTCCCGTTCCAATTATAAATGCAGCAATGTAATATTTCATTAGTCTTTAAGAAAAGTAATCATTACCTCTTGGTGGTGGCTATCGATGAGCGCATTCAAGTAATCCACCTCCTTGCCGATTGATTTTGCCTCCGCTATATAGACTTGGGTTTGTTTTTCTTGTGCCTCTTTCTCTCTCAACTTGGCTATTCTGGACTGTTGTTCCCGGATTTTCGTTTGCAGGCTTTCATATTGAGCAACGTGGAGGTCATATTCTCGCTGGCTTATGCGACGTTCATGACGAAGATCCGAGACGGCCTTATTGCTTGCATCCAGCTCTTGTTGAGCTAGAATTAAATTTGAATCCACCCTGCGAAGTCCGGCTTTAGCTTCATTAAGAGTAATCACGCGCTCCTCCACCGCATTGTCCAGGCGTGCCTTGCCATTGTTAGTCAGTATGCTCAATGTAGGTTGCCGCAGAGGATCATCGGTGGCATAATGATTGCACGAAATTGCTATCAAGGACGGCAGTATAGCACAATAATGGATTATCCTCATCAGAAAGATCCCGGTAAAGTTGGAATTTTGAATGGGAGACCTGGCAACGATGGCATAGAACTCGGAAGACCGCTGCCGCCCGCTCTCTGTGACTGCACGGAGGAGATACGGCTCCGCTCACGAGCGAGGGTCTCGTTTGCACCTCCTAATTCCCTTGCCTGGCTTATCAGTGCCGAGCGCTTTTGCTGCAGGGTGGAAACGCGCTTCCGCCATGATGACCCGGAAGCGTCTTTCTGCGCTGACGACGACGCGATCACCTTGTCAAGATAAGCGATTGCAACTCTGTAATTGTTGATCGTAGAGTTGTTTTCGGCAATCATCGTGTCTGCTTCTTTTAGAGAGTTCTTGACTGATGAGGTATCAGGATTTGACTGATTTCGGAGTCTGTTCGCGGCCGATCGCGTGCGGGATGATTGCGACCTGGTTTCAGTCACTTGAGACCTGCGTGCAGCGATCGCTTTGTTGGTAGAGCTGATTTCGGCATCCAGAAACGCGATCTCTGAGGCATACTTTTTTCGCCGATTCGCAGCAGTTTGTCCGACTTGCTTACCAATCGCTGCGCCTAAGGTCGCCCCAATCGCTGCTCCCTCAAAAGGCTTGTCTTTTTTGTCCCCCCACCACGCACCGGTTACCCCTCCAACAACCGCTCCTGCCATTACCATAGTGTTCACGTCGTTCTTCGCCAATTGCTCGATGGGGGTCTGGTCTGTCACCGTCATGCCGCAACTTGCCAGAACGATTGAGAGAAGAGCGGAAAATGACGGAAATAATAGAGTTTTTAGTTTCATAGCTTTGGGATCGAATGAGCCGTCTTAAGCAAGATCTGTGCCAATGAAATCAGGTTTAACCCTGCGGTCAAGCTTCAAAAGGGTGACACTTTCGTGATTTCGCGATTTTCTCATGGCTCGCCTTCGTCTAGGCTCCGCAGGGGAGTGAAAGCGCTTGGGTAGCCCCGCTTGTGTTCGGAGTCGTTGACCGCGTCGGGATAGACTGGCTTGGAGATGACAATGAAAGAGCTTACAAAGAACAACTAGTCATCACCGCACCCGATCTCGACCATGGTGATGCATCTCCGAGGCCGCAGCGGCGCTTGCCGGGTTTCCGGTGGACGAACCCGCGCATTTCTGGTCTGGCGTGTGCAAGGCGGTGGGGAAAAAGCTGAAATGCTGAAAGCTGATCCGCCTACGACAAGGCTGCGGGCGGACGGGAACGCTGAAACGGGAAGAGAAGAGGTGATGGGAGGAAGCGCGCGGGCTGCCGGGCGAGATGGCGGTTTTGCGGGAGGCTTATCAGACCTCCACGGAGTAGTCTCCGATTTGGGATGGTTTTCGGCAAGTTGGTAAAGGAGCGCTATCAGTTTCCGCTGGCGGGCTTTGGATAACGCCACGAGGAAATCAGCGGATTTTGACGAAAGGACAGGTTCGTATGTCGGACGGTCAACCATGTCAAAGATCACTGGCAAGTTTGGATGGGCCGGTTTTCCGGCCCGCATCCATTTCCTTCATGAGCTTCGAAATCGCTTTTTGGCCGCTTTTTGACTGCTGTTTGAACATCATAGATAAACGCTGAAACGCTGAAACGCTGAAATGAAGAGGAAGAGGGGCGGTGGTGGTGGCTGGGGAACTGCCAGGCGCGGGCGATGAAGATGTCGCGCGCCTATCATAAGGGGAGTCCGCCGATTTCGAAGAATTTTTTTTGACCATGGATTGGACAGATGGGCACGGATAAGACGGATTGATACGAGCCTTGTCGATTTTGATGAGGTTTTGCATCGGTAGCTGCTGAGTTGCTGATGCTGGTTTTTGGTGAACTCGCCAGTCCGTTGTCGCGAGCAACGGGGATGGGAGATTTGCACTGCCCTTTGCGCTACTTAGCCTTGCCGTGCCCTCAAGTTCGTGCATAGTAATCACATGCTAACGCTCGATCACAGCCCGGTGAGTTCCGACCCCAAGGTAATGGGTGGCACGCTGGTTTTCAAGGGCACGCGGGTGCCGGCCTCCGCTCTTTTCGAGTATCTCGACGGGGGCGATACGCTTGATGGTTTTTTCGATGATTTTCCCACTGTAAATCGGGAGGACGCCCTTGAATTTCTAAAAATCGCCCGTGAGCAAAATTATCCTGGATGAAAATATGCCCCGCCGCTTGGGGAACCTGATCTATATACGGCCGATTTGATGTGGTAGGGCGTTACCAAGTTGATATCGGGTGATTTTTGTTGGATTTCCACGCTGATGCTGACTTTTGTGGCCGCTGGGGTCGTAGGTTTTTTGGCGAATGACGATGGGGCTGGAACTTTGATAAGTGGGGCGCTGCCCCAAACCCCGGGATTTTTTGAGGCATGGGCCTCAGGCTTTTGATCCGTGGGTGGTTTGGTTGGTTGGTTCTGCAACGTGAAAGGGCGCGGCTGCATGGTGTTGCAGTCCGCGCCCTTTGGTTTTTTTAGTGCGTCCTTTTAATTGAATCACAACGAGCCAGACTTTTTAACATGGTATGGGTATGCAGGGACTAGGTTCTTCGTGGTCAGCACAGGTTTCCGTGGCTTCTCTAAAGTGCCCGCGGTCACGCCCTTTTTGATATTGTCGTGCCTCCCACGAATGCCCTCCCACACCTGAAAGCGGTGATGCTCACCGCAGTCCAAAGTTTCATCTAAGCGGCATTTCGTAGCAGTGCAACCAGCACGCCTTGGATGACGAGCTCGCGGGCGGGGATGAGATCCGGGAAGTTCGGGTTTTCCGCGCGGAGGAAGGGTTTGCCTTTTTCAATTACGAATCGCTTGAGCGTGGTTTCGCCGTCGATAAGGGCGGCAACGATGTCGTTTTTGCGGGGTTCGCGAAACTCCAAGATGACGGTATCGCCATCGCAGATATGAGCATCGATCATCGATTCACCACGCACTTTCAGGGCAAAGGTGCGGGCGTTGCGCGGTATCCCGAGAGCCGAGATATCGATGGAAATGCAGCCTTGCTTGTCTTGCTCCACATCCTGGGCCATCCCTGCGGCGATGCTGCCGTAGATGGGGATGTCGAAAATTTCGGCACGGTCGAGTTCTTCTGGGAAGATTACTGCACGTGCCTTGCCTGCTAGACGCTGGATGACGCCTTTGCGCTCGAGCGCGCGAAGGTGGCTCATGGCAGCGGTCTGACTGGCAAATCCGAAATGATGTTGAATCTCTCGGGTGGAGGGCATGATGCCCGTTTGCCTTTGAGATTTTTTCAGGTAATCTATGATTTCTTGCTGGCGTATGGTAAGTCCGGATCTCATCGTTTTGTGAACAGTGTTCCCTAGAACAGAATCGAATTTTGAGTTTACCGCAAGTAAATTTTTCGAGAAATATTGCTAGGCTAAATTTCTCCAGATTTTGCGCGGGAGGGTTGACGCTTATCCATTCGCATGCACAATTCCGCCGCCGGGCGGAATTGTCGCGTCGGTCTTTTTAAATTACGCCATGACTACCATCGCTATTAACGGATTCGGCCGCATCGGTCGCCTTGTATTCCGTGCCCTCGTCGAACAAGGCCACCTCGGAACCACTTTCAACGTCGTCGCAGTGGGTGACATCGTTCCTGCGGATAACCTTGCTTACTTGCTTAAGTATGACTCCACCCAGGGTCGCTTCTCCGGCACGGTTTCCTCCAAGAAATCATCCCCAGACCTCGAGGAAGACGATATTATCGTCGTAAACGGTCATGAGATCAAAGTGGTGAGCGCACGTTCGCCAGAAGGTCTGCCTTGGAAAGAGCTCGGTGTCGAAATCGTGATCGAGTCCACAGGTCTCTTCACGGATGCGGAGAAAGCCAAGGGCCACATCACCGCTGGTTGTAAGAAAGTCATCATTTCCGCACCTGCCAAGGGTGAGGACGCCACCTTCGTGGTTGGTGTGAATGATAACCTTTACGATCCTGCGAAGCATCACATCATTTCGAACGCGAGCTGCACCACCAACTGTCTTGCTCCAGTCGTCCACGTATTGCTGAAAGAAGGATTTGGAATCGCAGAAGGTCTGATGACCACGATTCACGCTTACACAGCGACTCAGAAGACGGTGGACGGTCCTTCCAAGAAGGATTGGAAAGGTGGCCGTAGTGCTGCGATCAACATCATCCCATCCACCACCGGTGCGGCGAAGGCTGTGGCACTTGTTTGCCCGGAAGTGGCTGGCAAGCTCACCGGGATGGCCTTCCGGGTGCCGACTCCTACTGTCTCAGTAGTGGACCTGACCGTGAAGACGGTGAAGGAAACCTCGCTTAAAGAGATCAAAGCTGCCCTTAAAAACGCATCTGAGACCTACATGAAAGGGATCCTCTCCTACACTGAAGACGAAGTGGTTTCCACCGACTTCATTCACGATAAGAGTTCTTCCATCTTTGATGCGGGTTCTTCCATCGAGTTGAATTCCACCTTCTTCAAGCTCGTCAGCTGGTATGACAATGAGTGGGGCTATTCCAATCGCGTGATCGACCTTCTCACTGATGTGGTGAAAAAGGGTATCTAATTTGTTTTTGGAAACTTGAAAATTTCCTTCAAACGGCAATCCGCAAGGGTTGCCGTTTTTTTTGTGAAGTGGTGGAGGGATTGGGGACTACGTGGGAATATGGGGGCTTGTGCCTTGAACATCGGTAAAGATTTGAAGGCACCACGAATCAGACGAATCCAGCGAACCTGAAGAAGGTGGGCAGAATGATTGGAGAAAGGAGTATTTGGGTTGGAAACTCTCATCCTTGCAGGATGGAAATTTCCAATTTTAAGATCTATCATTTATCTGATCGGGAATGGGCATACCCATTTTCTCTTTATTTGCTGGATTCGCTAAATTCGCGGTGCCATTTTTGAAAGCTTGGCCAAACTGTGTCCGCTAATTCACGCGATGGCGCTATGAGGAAACCTTGTTGAATCAAATACGCGTTGATTGGAGTGCCTAATTATTTCCAAAATAAACCCCATCCGGTCCGAGGTGGACTGAATGGGGATTTGAGAAGGCATGGGAAACTAATCAGCGATCTAAGATCGAGTTCCAGTGTTCGAGATTATCTTTTTGGGACTCGAACAATGCAGTGGTGTCATCGTGAATGGTGATGGAAGAAATTTTATCACCTTTCGCGATTTTGTTGACCACGTCCTGGCCTTTAGTGACTTCACCGAAGACCGAGTGCTTACCATCCAAATGTGGGGTGGCGAGGTGGGTAATGAAGAATTGGCTGCCGTTGGTGCCAGGTCCTGCGTTGGCCATCGAGAAAATGCCTGGCTTGGTGTGCTTGAGCGAGCTGTTGAATTCATCCGCAAATTTGTAGCCTGGGCCACCGGAGCCAGTGCCGGTAGGATCGCCGCCTTGGATCATGAAATTTGCGATTACCCGGTGGAAGGTGATGTTGTTGTAATAACCGCGCTTGGCGAGATTGAGGAAATTGGCACAAGTGACGGGGACTTGTGAGGCGAAAAACCGTGCGTCAATATCTCCGGCGGTGGTGTGAAGTGTGATTTTAATGTCAGACATGGGAGGCAGATAACAACGGATTTTTCCAATTGGCAACCCAAGCCTGAGGGCTGCGTGAATTGTGGTCTCTTTTCTGGACAGCCGCAGCGCTCCTCACCAGACTATGGCCACCACATGCGTATTTCAGATCGCTATATTGGAAAGCAAGTGCTGATGGGCACCCTCTATGCGGTGATGGTTCTTGGGATCGTCTTGTTGTTGGGAAACCTTTTCAAAGAAATCCGGCCCTTGTTGGTAGAGCAAAAGGCGCCGCTGGAGTTGGTGCTGCGTTTTGTAATTTCTGTCTTGCCGATGTCTTTGATGTACACGGTGCCGTGGGGATTTCTCTCGGCGGTGCTGTTGGTATTTGGAAAACTTTCCTCGAATCAAGAAATCACCAGCTTCAGGGTGGCGGGGCTGAGTTTGGTGCGCCTGTCGTTGCCGGTGTTTGTGATCGGCGCGTTGCTGTCATTGGGGAGTCTGTGGCTAAATATCAATGTGGTGCCTCACTCGAAGGCCACCTCGGTGCAGCTTTTATACGAACAAGCTTCTCGCAATCCAGAGTCGCTCCTGAAGCCGGGGATCGTGCAGGGAAATTTCAAGGGCGGGGAGGGCAAG
>Ga0335395_10000252_pt1 | contig 34043 bp, 31 predicted proteins | sample MAT02_FD_205744 | JGI IMG/M metagenome (GOLD analysis project Ga0335395, IMG submission 205744) | Freshwater microbial communities from Lake Fryxell liftoff mats and glacier meltwater in Antarctica - MAT-02 (spades assembly) (version 2) ... | reverse complement strand
TGCATCGCCCCGACGAGGTCCAGCAGCGCTTGGTCCCCGGCCACTGGGAGGGTGATTTCATCAAGGGCAGTTTCAATCGGTCCGCGGTCGGCACGGTGGTTGAACGCAAGACCCGCTATGTCGTGCTTTGTCGCATGGATGGCTGCACTGCAGAGGACGCTATTGAAGGCTTCTGCCGCCAGATGAAGACGTTGCCGGCTCAGTTGAGGCAGAGCTTCACCTACGACCGAGGAAGCGAGCTGGCGTGCTTTGAGGAGCTGTCCAAGCGTTTGAACATGGACATCTGGTTTGCTGATCCTTATGCACCCTGGCAGCGCGGCAGCAACGAGAACACCAACGGCCTGCTGAGGCAGTTCTTGCCCAAGGGCACCGACCTCTCAACGGGCAGCCAGACGCGGCTCAACGACATTGCACGGCTGATGAATAATCGACCACGAAAAACCCTCGGCTGGAAAACGCCGGCTGAGGCCTAGGCCGAAGAAATGGAAGCCTTTGCTAAGACTGTTGCACTTGCAAGTTGAGGCTGCACAGTCGCCGGCGGTCGATCAGTGCTGAAGAACGGATCGTGCTGCACCACGCTCATCAACCCACCGCCACGGCCGCGTAGCGACGCGACGCCCACCAGCCGAACAGCAGCGCCAGCAGCAGCGTCCAGCCGACACCGATGAAGTGAGGCAGCGGTCGCGGTGGCGGCGCGAAGCGCGGCAAGGCGTCGTGGTCGGCCAGCGTGAACAGCCGGTTGTCGGCGATGCCGCGGTCCAGCGCCGCGGTGTACCGGTGCAGGTGCTGACGGGAGGCGATGCGCAACGCGTGATAGCTGGCGGTGTCGGTGCCGGCAATGCCGGCAAGCGCCGCCGAAACGGTCATCGGCGGGGACAGCCACGCGAGCCTCGATACAACGGTCTGCTGCGCCTGCAGCTGGTCGTCGAAGCGCTGTGCCACCGGGCCGATGCTCGCCTCCAGCGCCATGCTGATGCGCTGGTATTCGGCGATGACGTCCTTGACCCGCTGCAGCTCAGGCGTGCCGTCACTGGGATGGTCGTTGCGATACGCCGCCGTGGCCGCCTGTTCGGCAAACCGGCCGTCGATGATCTGTGCCATGCGCGACGGCGGCGGGTGGGCCGCGCGCGCCGCGGCATTGACCAGCGGCGGCGCGACGAGCACCAGCAGCGCCCACGTGGCGACCAGCACCAGAGCCGCGGTTTCCGCCGACACGCGCATTGCATTGACGAGCAGGATCACGGCCCACCAGAACAGCAGGCCGGCCGTGGTCACGGCGAACCACAGCGCTGCCGCCGCGATCCGACCGTCTTCCTGCGGACCGACCGCCACCAGTGCCAGCGCGGCCAACGCCAACGGCAGCAGCACCAGCGGCACCCGGTTCACACTGCGTGCAAGCAGCAGCCGCCCCATGCCGCCCGCCTGCGCCAGCAGCAGCTGCGCCGTGCCGCGGTCGCGATCGGCTGAAAAGACGCCGTAGCCCAGCGCGATCAACAGCAGCGGCGCAACGACAACCGCAATGAAGGCGAGGTCCAGCCTGCCGCGCAGCAGCCGCTCGGGATTATCGAGCTGGTAGTTGCGGAACAGCATGTCGGAGCGGTAGCCCATGCGGACGCGGGCCATGGAAGGCTCGACGTCGGAGCGTCCGACCGAGAAGTCCGCCAGCAGCGGCACCGGGTAGGCGAATGCGCGGCGGGTGGTAAACGGCGCATTGGCCGAATCGACGTCGGTCCATGCGTCGGACACGAAGCGCGCGCGGTAGGCGGATTCGTCTGCGGCCGCGCGTTCCAGGAACCCGCTGCGCGCCTGCGTCAGGTGATCGATCCAGCGCGCGCCGTTGACCGCCGCGAGCGCGGATGCGACAAGGCCGACCGCCAGCACCACCAGCACCAGTCTCTGCCGCGCGAGCAGGCGCAGGTCATGCAGCACCAGCCGCATCATGGCGACACCTCCCGCGCAAGCCTGCGTCCCGCGATCGCCAGCGCGGCAAGGCCGAGCCCCAGCCAGCACACCAGCACGAGCGCGTCGACGACCCACCAGCGGGCGAGGGCCGATACCGACGGCGCGCGATGACGGAACACCGGTGTTGCCTGCCACAGCGTTTCATCGGCGCTGTACTGCGCGAAGGTCTTGCCCGCGCCATGCTGGATCAGGTCGTCGTTGAGCTGATCGACCACGATCCGCCGGTGCGCCTCGGCCTGTCGGGCGAACTCGCGCTGGTGCGCTTCATCGGTCCCGGCCAGCCCCGCCGAGACGCTCTGCAGCGCGACCAGCGGCGACACCACCGCCGCCAGGCGCATGGTGGCGCGTTCCCGGTCGCGCGCCGCGTGCAGCTCGGCGAAGCGCTGGTCGAAGATGCGATAGCCATACCGCTCCGACGCATCCAGGGTCAGGCCCGACCAGCTGACAGGCAGCTCATCGGTGCTGCCGACGCCGTAGCGCGCCAAGGTTTCGGCCTTGAACTGCGCCGCGCGCGTCGCGCGATCCGCATCTCCGGCGAGGCCTTCGCGGAAATCGTCGTCGATCTGGGACCAGAACGCCTGCGCGTCGCGATGCGGGTGCATCAGGTCGGCCAGCGTGCCGGCCAGACGGGGCCCGAGCGGCACCGCAACCAGTCAAAACGCGATCAGCAGCAGCAGCGCACGTTCGGTCCCGCCCACCAGCGCCGATATCGCCACGCCCACGCACAGGAACACACCCAGGTAGACCGCATGGGCAGCGAGCCACAGGAGCATCCGGGTCCAGTGGTCCAGCGTCATCGCGACCGGTGCCAGCAGCACGACGGCCATGGTAGCCACCACCAGCGGTGCAAGGATCAGCAACGCGATGCGCATCAGGCTGGCAGCCTTGGCCCAGACCAGTCCGGAGGCGGACACACCGGAGACGAGCATCAGCCGCAGCGTGCCGCGTTCGCGCTCGCGTGCCACCAGCCCCGCGGCCACGACCAGGACCAGCAGCGGGGCCAGCATCTGCAGCACCCAGCCCAGGCTGAACTCGCCCAGGTCGAGCGTCGCGGTGCGGTCTTCGACCGCACGCGCCACACCGATGTTCTGGCTGTGGGCTTCGAGCCAGATGGCCGCCGGCGCATACGGCCCCACGCCGGGGTCGAGGATCGCCATCGCCGTCAGCGGGCGGAACGCCCAGTTGGCGAAATGCGCGGCGCCGTGCGGGTTACGCTCACCCTGTGCAAGCCAGCTGCGGCGGTCACCTTCCTCGGCCTCGACCCGCGCGTGCTCATAACCGCGCACCTGCTGCCAAGCCAGTGCAAGCGACACCAGGGCAAGCGCGATCATCAGGATCGCCGCCACCAGCAGGCGCCGGTCGCGCGCAAACTCGAGCAGGTCCTTGCGGGCCAGCGCGCTCATGCCGCGTGCTCCGCCATGTGCGCGAGGTACAGGCGTTCGAGTTCGACGCCGGTCAACGCCGTCGGATCGACCTGCGCAACCAGCCTTCCGTGACGCATGATCCCCACCGTCGTGGCGACATCCCTCGCCCGGAAGATGTCGTGCGTGGACATCAGCAGGGCGGTACCGTCCGCCATGGTCTCGCGCAGCACCTCCACAAGATCGTTGGCCGCTGCGGGATCCAACCCGGATAGCGGCTCGTCCAGCAGGATCACGCGTGCGCCCTTGAGCAGCGCAATGGCCAGGCCCAGCTTTTGGCGCATTCCCTTGGAATACGTGCCCGCAGATCGATGGATGGCATCGGCAGGAAAGCGCAGGCGCTCCAGCACCGCGTCGCGCGCCGTGGCGTCGACCCTGCGGCCGGCCAGCTCCAGGAAGAACTCCAGGTTCTCCGCGCCCGTCAGCGACGGATACACGCTGACGACTTCGGCCACGTAGCCCAGCGCCCGTCGCGCCTGCGCCGGGTCCGCGGCGACGTCCTTGCCGCACACCAGCGCCTGTCCCGAGGTCGGCTTCACGAAGCCGAGGAACAGGTGCAGCGTGGTGGTCTTGCCGGCGCCGTTGGCGCCCAGCAGGCAGAGCGCCTCGCCCGGCCGGACCGTCAGATCCAGCTGGTCGAGTGCCAGCACGTCGCCGTAGCGCTTGGTGAGCTGTCGTGCTTCGAGTACTGCGTGCATAGGTTTCCTCCTGGGCAATGGAACATCGCTTCCTGGCGAGCCTCGACCCACGTACGCGCGGCAAACCAGGACCCGCCGCCCGATATATGGCCAAGCCGCCGACGGATCACGTCGGACAGGCCGCCACCGTCGACCAGGGGGAAAAAAAACAGTCGCGGTTGCGCAGATCAGGGGCCCCCATCGCCAAGCAGGCCCCTGTTGCGCAACAGCGGCTCCACCGCCGGATCGCGGCCACGGAAAGCCCTGTAGCCTTCCGCCCAGTCGACGGTGTTGCCACGGCTGTAGACGTGCTGCTTCAGGCGCGCGGCGATGGCCGGGTCGAAGATGTCACCGGACTCGGTAAAGGCTGCAAACCCGTCCGCGTCCAGCACTTCGGACCACATGTAGGCGTAGTAGGCCGCGTCGTAGCCGCCACCGAAGATGTGGGCGAAGTGCGGGCTGCGATGACGCATCGGGATCTGCCGCAGCGCGCCCAGCTCCTGCATCACCTGGCGCTCGAAGGCCCGGGGGTCGAGCGTGTCGGCCTGGGCTGGCGTCAGCGTGTGGAAACGCTGGTCCACCAGCGCCGAAGCCACGTATTCCAGGGTGGCGTGCGACTGGTTGAACTTCTCGGCATTGACGATGCGTTCGATCAAGGTATCGCTGATCGGCTCGCCCGTGCCGACATGCCGCGCGAACTGCTTGAGCACCTGCGGCTGCAGCAGGTAGTGCTCGAGCAACTGCGCATGGAACTCGACGTAGTCGCGCGGCACTGCGGTGCCCGAGAGCGAGGGATAGGTGACATCAGACAGCAGCCCGTGCAGGCCGTGGCCGACCTCGTGAAACAGGGTGTTGGCCTCGGTCAGTGAGATCAGCGCCGGCTGCCCGGGGGCAGGCTTGGGTACGTTGAGGTTGTTGGAGACATGCGCCGTCACCGCGCCATCCAGGCGGTTCTGTGGACGGTAGCTGGCCATCCATGCGCCGCTGCGCTTGCCCTCGCGGGCGAACGGGTCGAAGTAGAACAGCCCGACATGCCGCCCACCCTGGTCCTTGACCTCGAACACCTGCACGTCTTCGTGGTAGACGGGGATGTCCTTGCGCTCGGCGAAACGCAGGCCGAACAGACGCTCGCTGACGAAGAACGACGCCTGCAGCATGTTGTCCAGGCCAAAGTAAGGCTCGACCTCGGCCGGATCCAGGGCGAATTTCTGTTGACGAAGCTGCTCGCCGTAATAGCGCCAGTCCCAGCCTTCGAGCGGGTGACCTGCCCCGGCCTGGTCGATCAGCGCCTGCAGCGCGCGCGCGTCCGCCTTGCCCTGCATCAACGCCGGTTCCCACACCCGCTTTAAGAGGTTTTCCACTGCAGCCGGGGTCTGCGCCATGCTCGCCGAAGTCACCAGCGCGGCATGGTTGTCGAAGCCGAGGATCCGCGCACGCTCTGCGTGGAGCTTCACCAGTTCGGCGATCACCACATTGTTGTCGTTCTCGTTGCCGTTGTCGCCGCGATTGATGAAGGCCTTGTACAGCCGTTCACGCAGGTCGCGCCGCTCGGCGTAGGTCATGAAACCTTCGTAACTGGGCCGCTGCAGGGTGAACACGTATTTGCCCGGCAAACCTTCGGTCGCTGCGGCCTGCGCGGCGCCGGAGCGTACCGAGGGGGGCAGGCCGACGAGGTCAGGCTCTTCCAGCACCATCCTGAAGGCGTCGGTGTCGCGCAGCAGGTTCTGGTTGAACCGGGTCTGTAGCGCGGCGATGCGCTCGGTCATCGTGGCCACGCGCCCGCGCTCGGCCGCGCTCAGCGCAGCCCCTGCCCGAACGAAATTGTCATGGGTACGCTCGGCCAGCCGCACCGCCTCCGGGCCCAGCGTCGCGGTCGACGGATCCTCGTGCACCGCCTTCACCCGCGCAAACAGCTTTGGGTTCAACACCGTCTCGGTCTGCAGCCGGGCAAACTTCGCCGTGTAGTCGGTTTCCAGCGCCCGGACGGTGTCATTGGACAGGTTGGAGGTGTAGACCCCGTACGCTGCCGTGGCCATCCGCGTCTCGCTGCCGGTCCGCTCCAGGGGTTCGATGGTGTTGGCAAACGTGGCCGGCCCGGTGTTGCGCACGATGGTGTCGATGGTGCGGCGCTGCGTGGCAATCGCCGCATCCAGCGCCGGCGCCAGGTGCTCGAACCTGACCCGGTCGAAGGGAACGGCGCCCAGGGGCGCCGCGGACGGCACCAGGAGGGGATTGCCCGCACCGGCAGCAACCGCATCAACGGCAGGCGCAGACCCGGCCTGTTCCGTCGAAGCGCACGCGGTAAGACCAACAAGAGCAAATGAAAGGGTGAGTACCCACAGGATGTCGCGCATCAGCCAAGCCTCCTAGATGTGAACGTCAAAATCTTTCCATACGATTCGCGGGCGGTTGCGAGACCCACCGGGCACCCCGGCGTGCCCGTCACAGCCGCGCGGCCCTGCCCTGATCGATTTGCGGTAGGTGCGGCTGCCCACCTTGAGTCGCGGCCTTGCACGAATATCGCTCAGCCTTGCTTGCGCGCAGGGGCATTAACGAAGCGGCGCTCAACCTCGGTCAAGTCGACCACCTGCCACCAGACCTCGACATAGTCCGAGCGCCTGTTGCGGTACTGCAGGTAGTACGCGTGTTCCCAGACGTCCAGGGCCAGGATGGGCGTGCCACGCTCGGCGACGACATCCATCAGCGGATTGTCCTGGTTGGGCGTGGTGGTGATCGCGAGCCGGCCGTCGTCGCGCACGATGAGCCAGGCCCAGCCGGCGCCGAACACTCCCGCGGCGGCAGCGGAGAACTGCGTGCGCAACGCGTCCATCGAACCGAATTCGCGTTCAATCGCCGCCGTGAGCGCCTTGCCAGGTTCGCCGCCTTGCCCGGCCGGTGCCATCAGCGTCCAGAACAGGCTGTGGTTGTAGTGGCCGCCGCCGTTGTTGCGCACCGCAGTGTCGAAGCTGGAGATCTCGCGCTGCACCTGTTCCAGGTCCAAGGTCTTGAGGCGCGGGTACTCCTCCACCTTGACGTTCAGATTGTCGACATAGGCGCGATGGTGGCGACCGTGGTGGAGCTCCATGGTCTGTTCATCGATGACCGGCTCCAGTGCGTCAGCCGCATACGGAAGATCCGGCAGGGTGAACGGGGCGTTCTCTCGGGCTGCGGCGCTGGCGAGCATGACGGCGCCCATCAGCAAACCCGCAGCTAGCAGGGCAGTCAGGGAGTTTCGGCGCATGGTGGAACATCCTGTAAATGTTGGATGCGCAACGATTGCTGCGCGATTTCGACCGGCGTATCCGCGACGATTGAGCGGGCTCTGCCGCGTACGGGGTCAGCGCTGCTTCCTAAGCGCTTCACCCAATTCCCTGAACTCGCTGCCCTCGCGCCACCGCGGCCACATGTTGCCGTCGGCCAATACCCGCACTACGGCCAGGTGCAGCTCGCTGTCCTGCACCAGCGCCTCGAAATTCCAGTCCTCGCTGAACGCGTCCTCGGGCGTATGGTAGAGGGTGCGCATCGGCGCCTGCTCGGCGTTGCCGGCTTCGAGACCACCCGCCACGGCATCGGTGCCGGGGCCCATGAACAAGCCCGGCACGCCCGCTTGGGCAAAGGCGAACTGGTCGGAGCGGTAGAACGAACCGCCCTCGACGGAGGGATTGGCTACGGCGCGGCGCCCCAGGCGCTCGGCCTCGCGCTGGACGATGCCATCCAGGTCCGATTGGCCGAAACCGGTAATGAACACGTCATGCCGCGCAGCTACGGGTAGCAGGGCGTCGATGTTGACGTTGGCGACCGTCTGCGCCAACGGCACCACGGGATGTGCCGCGTAGTAGCGCGAGCCGATGAGGCCCGATTCTTCCAGGGTCACCGGCAGGAACAGCACTGAACGCGCGGTGCCGCCGCCCTGCTTGAGCGCGCGCGCCATCTCGATCATGGCAGCCAGTCCGGCCGCGTTGTCGATCGCGCCGTTGTAGATGTCGACGCCACCGTCCTCGCGCGGCGTGGTGCCCAGATGATCCCAGTGCGCGGTGACCACCACCCATTCGTCCGGGCGCTCGTGCCCGATAAGGGCGGCGACCACGTTGTCCGACGTGCCGCGCTCGATCGTGCTTTCGACCTTGGCATCCAGCTTGAGATCGGCCAGTGGCACGGCGCGGAAGCCAGGCTCGTGGGCGGTCTGCTTGAGCGTGTCGAAATCCTGGCCAGCGCGCGCGAACAGTGCGCGCGCGGCCTCGGTGCTCACCCAGCCCACCACGGGCACGGTGTCACCGCGGCCTTCGTCGCCCCCGTCCAGGTCGAACTGCGCGCGAGCGCCGAAGCTCGACTGCACGACGTTCCAGCCATAGCTGGCGCCGGCGTCGTCGTGCACGATCAGACACGCGGCCGCGCGCTGTCGCGCGCATTCCTCGTACTTGTAGGTCCAGCGGCCGTAGTAGGTCATCTCGCGGCCCTTGAATCGGTCGGAAACGCTGCTGCCGAAGCCCGGATCGTTGACCAGAACAACCACCGCCTTGCCCGCGGCGTCGAGGCCGGCGTAGTCATTCCAACCCTGCTCGGGGGCCACGACTCCGTAGCCGGCGAAGACCAGGCTAGCGTCGCGGATGGCTACCTCTGCCTGCCCGGTGCGCGAGCCGATGACGAAATCGTCTGGGGTCTTCGCGCTGCGGCTGCCGTCGGCGCCATGGATGCGCAGCTCCGGCTGCCCGATGGTAGTGATTTGGACATACGGAACCGCCTGGGTGAACGCATCTTCATTTCCGGGGGACAGTCCGGCCTCGCGAAACGCCGCGACCAGGTAATCCACCGTCAATCGCTCTCCTTCGGTGCCCGGCTGGCGACCACCGAAGGGGTCGCTGGCCAGGGTGCGGATATGGCGGGCAAGCCCCTCGGCGGTGATGGCAGTGGCGACACGCCCGTCGCCCGCCGAGGCCTTGGAGCTGGCTTCGCCGGGCTCGTCGTCCAGCGCCTGGCAGGCGATGAGCAAACTGAGCGTCGCGCCGAGCAGCAGTGTGTTGCGCATGATCCCGTTCCTCGGATTTTGGGCGGACAATTTCCGCGTGCAGTTTCGGCTTTACTCAGCGTGGCCACGACCTTGGAGACATGTCTGTATAATGTTTCAACGTAACGTCTAAGGCGGGCATCCGGCCCGATATCACCGCACTCTCCACCGGCGGATCTTTCCTCTTTCTTTTCGGCGCGGCGGAACCGCGCTTTGACGAGGCGGGCGGTCAACCGCTCAGATCAATCCGGAATCCGATCATCACGGCACGGCCAATGATGGGCGCCTGCTCCTTGAAGAAACTCTGGTGCAGCCGCCCATCCGCGTTGAGCAGGTTGCGGCCCTGGATGAACCACGTGGTCTTCTGGCCCAGCCACGCGCTCGAGAACCCCAGATCGGCCGAGACCAGGTCAAATCCCGCCGTGGGTGACTCGCCGGGCGCGGTGCGCCGCTGGCCGGACACCCGCTGCCAGTCCAGGCTCAAGCGCAGTTCGCCATTCCCGACGCTCATGCCGGTATCCAAGCCCAGCCCATGGCGGGCCGGGGTGATGCGCGGCAGGCTGCCCCCGGCCGCCAGCCGGCCCTGCACCCGATCCGCGCTGGCGCGCAACACGGTGGGCACGATGCCTTCGCGAAGCCGATAGCTGGCCGCCAGCTCGGCACCGCTGAAGCGGGCGTCGGCCTGAGTGTTGACCACGAACTGGTTGCGGAAGCGGCACAGCCCGCCATCGTCTGGCACACATTCGCCGGTGTTGCCCTCACCTGGCCGCTGGCCGAGGTCGTTGACGAATAACGGGCTGCCGCTGCCGTCGTCCTCGGAAGCCAGGAACACGTAGCCGTCGGCGCGGGTGTGAAACAGGGTGAACTCGTAGTCCAGGCGTCCGAGGCGGCCGCCGATGCCGGTTTCCAGATTCAGGTAGCGCTCCATCTCCAGCCGCGGGTCGCCCACCTCGAAGGTGCCGGCGGCCGGGTGGCGGCCGAACGCGTACAGCTGTTCCGGCGAGGGCGTCCGCTGCGAGCGGCTCACCGAACTGCGCCACCGCTGTCCGGCGCCCACATCCACCACGCTGCCCAGTGAGAAGCTCGTGGGAGTGTCGCTGCGCGAGGGCACCAGCCTGGGCAGAGCAAGGAAGCTACCGTCGGCCAGGGTCACCCCGTCGATGGCCACCTCGCCCACGTCCTCCGGGCGCGAGCGCTCGCGCTCCACGCGGGCACCCACCTCCAGCCTGAAGCGGCCGAAGTCGCGCTCCTGGATCGAGTACAACGCCAGCGAGCGGGTCCGGTTGGGACGTACGTAAAACGCCTCGTCCTCGCTGTTGGGTGAGTCGGCGACGAAGTCGCGGTCGCCCAGCGCCAGCCCGAGCACGCCGTCCCAACCGGCCACCGGCGTGTGTACGGCATCCAGCCGGGCCTCCAGCTGGCGGTTGAGGAACACCGCTTCCACCACGCTGTCCACCATGCGCCCGTCTTCACGACTGAACTCGAACTCGGTTTCCTCCTGGTCGAATTGGGTGTAGCCAGCCTTGAAGCGCACCGTCTGCAGCCAGGGCAGCGGAGCGTAGCGCTCGGCGCGCAGATCGATGCGATCGTAGCCGGCCGTCACTCGCCCGAACACGTCGGACCCTTCGCCGCGCAGGCGCATTGGATCGAACACCTCCGGGATGCCGTAGTCGCTGTTCCATCGCGACAGGCCCAGCCCAAGGAAGCCGTGCTCGCCGGTGAGCACGCTGCCGACCGCAGCCGAATCGCTGCGCACGGAGCTGTTCTGCAGACGCCCCCGCAAGCCTTCGGTCTGGTCGATTTGCTGAAAGCCGCTGATCGCGAACTCACTGCTGCGGCGCTGGCCGTAGTCGGCGCGCACCACCACCCGCTCGCCCACCGGAACCTCGGCCTGCAGGGTGCCCTGACGGTCGTCTCCGTTGCCGCTGTAGCGGGCCCCGGCCCGCAGCGACGCGTCCAGCGGCACCACGGGAAGGAAGCGCGCCGTAGTGAGGTTGATAACGCCGCCGGCCGCGCCACCGCCATAGAGCAGCGTGGCCGGGCCGCGCAGCACCTCGATCTGCTCTGCGCGCCACGAATCCACCGCCACGGCGTGGTCGGCGCCCTCACCAGAAACATCAGCGGTGCGCAGCCCATCTTCCAGCATCAGCACCCGCGATCCCTGCTGGCCACGCACTACCGGCCGGCCCACGCCGGGGCCAAAGTCGGAATTCGCCACGCCCGGCGTGCCCGCCAGCACTTCGCCTATGGTGCCGGCCTGCTTGCGCTCAAGCTCCTCGCCTGTGACCACGGTCACCGGTCGGGTCAGGTCCTCCACCGAGCGGTTGCCCAGCGGATCGGCGATGACCCGCACGGCATCCAGGCGGACCGCGTCTGCCTCTGGCGTAAGGTCAGCCCGGGCCCCGGCGGAAGCAGTGGCGGCGGATAGCAGGCCGGTAAACAGCAGCGTTCGCCGGAAGGCGGCGCCTGTGTGGCGGTTCATGCCCCACCCCCGGCCTGGCGGAACCAGCGGATCACGCGGTCCCGGTGTGCTTCGCCGTACAGAGAGAGGAACTGGTGAGTGCGGAAGTCGCTGGGTGTCGCCAGCTCTTTGAGGCGCTGATCGATGAAAGCGGGAGTGAGGGGAATTCCGCAGTCCACTTCGATGCAGCGGCGCCATTGGTCATAGGTTTCGGGAATCACGAAGCGTCGATCCGGTGTCAGGTTGTTATAAAGTAACATGTACCGGTTCGGATGGAACCCGCCACCGCAACATCAGGAAACGCCTGCCGTGCCGGGGTCATCAATGCTCGCCGAGGGTGCCTTCAGCGAAGATCACGCCGTCATGGCCGCCACGCCCAGGACCACGCTCGCGATCTGCCCGACGCTGGCGCGCGGCGCAGCGCTTCGCCTTGGTGCAGCGCTGGCAGGAAATCGCAAGCCGGGATGTGGATGAACCCGCCCGCGGCGATCGGCAGCAGGTACACCAGGGCCTGCTCGGCCACCTGGCCAATGAGCAGGGTCACGATCACGCCGGGAATCACTGCCTTCGCAATGGAAGTCAGGAAGACAGAACGAAGCGGCCACGATTCCGCAGGGAAGCGCTCGGTTCGCTGTCGGGAATTTGCGGGAGTGGCCACCGACGGCGCGGCCGCGCGGCTCCGCGCTACCGAAATTCCACTCGCGAACGTCCGACCTGCACCCAAACCCGTGCTCGCGAGACCCCGCCTGCTCGCCAGGCTGTTCGAAAAGGGCGTTTGAAGTTCCTACACTCCCTGCTCTTTCGCACCGAAGCATCAACGTCACGCGGGCGGATGCTCACGCGGCGCACGGCTGCTAGGCTCTGCCCAATTTTTCCGAATCGACCCAAAAGCAACCGATATGCCGACCATTGCTCATCGTGTCGCCCGCCGCTTGACGCGCTCCCTGCGCACGCGTGGAATGCTGGGGTCCCTGGCGCATGTCCTGAATGTGCTGCTCGATCGCATCCGTGGTCGAGGTGTCACCGCCCACGCCGCTGACGTCGACGAAGACTTCGACCACCGTTACGGCGTGGATACCGGAGGCGTGATCCCCCAGGCCGACCTTGATGTAGACACCCCGAATTGGGTGCATGGTTCGGCCTACGTGGCCACCAGCCCGATTGATTTCGGGCGGGTGCTGGCGCCGTTCGCGCTTGATCTACCCAAGACCAGCTTCATTGATCTGGGCTGTGGCAAGGGACGCGTGCTGTTGATGGCCTCCGCATTGCCGTTCGCGCGAGTCGTGGGAGTGGAGTATTCCGAGACGCTGGCGGCGATTGCCCGCAGCAACCTGGAGCGCTATCGGGGCCCGCGTTCGGCTGCAGCGACCGATGTCGTGATTGGAGACGCCAGCGCTTACAGCTATCCCGAGGGCGATCTGGTGGTCTTTATGTATCACCCGTTCAACGAGGTGATAATGCAGCGGGTCATCGAAGCGCTGGAGGAGGCGTTGCGTGAAGCGCCCAGGAAGCTGCTGGTGCTTTACTTCAAGCCGGTGCATGGGGACCTGTGGCAGGCGGTCGATTTCGTGGAGCTCCAGCATGCCTCAGGTTTTTACAACGCATACAGCGGCCGCGCGCAGTCCGGTTGAATTACGTGACTTAGGAGTAGCGTCGACCTTGCGTGCGCGGTGGACTTGATGTTTGCGTTCTCGTTCTCGTTCTCGTTCTCGTTCTCGTTCTCGTTCTCGTTCTCGTGCAAGGGCCGGGCATCTTCCCGACATGCATCACGACGCGGAGGGTGGCAAGCACTGAGCGGTTTGTCGGTCAACCACAGCAGATCGACCGCACCGAGCAGACTGAGGGCGCGGGGAGGCGACCAAGACAGGCATTGAAATGTGCCCGAATGATGTCTGTCCTGATCGTTGCGCGATCGGTGCGGCCCGATTCGATCGCGTAGCCTGGAGCATCGTGCGCTTCCAGCGCCCGCATAACTGCCGAGATCGGCGGGTTCTTACAGCAGAAGATCGCTCGCTGCCCGAGTGCGTGCGCGAGAACTTCGAGGCGTTCCTGCGCTGCGGCGTGCTCGACCACGGCTTCCTGCGCGTGGTGTGCGAGCAGTGCCATGCGGTCAAATTTGTCTGGAACGAATTTGAACAGCCGTAGGCTGGCCCGAAGGACGTAGGGCAGGAAGCCCGGAGTAACGGCTGATGGCCTTCTCCTGCAAGAAGCGCGGGTTTTGCCCGAGCTGCGGCCCACGCCGCATGGCCGAGAGTGCGCGGCACCGCGTGGAAGATGTGTTCGGCCCGCGGCCGGTGCGGCAGTGGCTGCTGAGTGTCCCGGTGCCGTTGCGCTTCCTGTTCGCTAGCAAGCCCGAAGCCATCGGCCCAGTGCTGGGCATCGTGCATCGCGTGATCGCGGGCTGGTTGGCGGCTTAGCCGGGCGTTGACCCCGCCATCGCGCAGTGCGGCGCGGTGACGCTGATCCAGCGCTTCGGCAGCGCGCTCAACCTTACAAATTCGTCTGGAGCGAATTTGAACAGCCGAAGGCTGGCCCGAAGGGCGAAGGGCAGGCTGCCCGGAGTAATGTCCACTTTCACATGCTGTGGCTCGACGGCGTGTGCGAGAACGTCGAGCAACCACAGCGCAAACCGCCCCTGCATCGCGCCCGTGCGCCCACGTCCGCGCAGTTGATGCACCTGGCCGGCAAGATTGCGCACCGGGTGTGCCAGCATCAGGTTCGCAAAGGCTGGCTCGAAGCCGAGGACGAATCCGCCTTCCTGTCAGATAGCGCAGGCTGCGACGACGGCCTGGACGCACTGCGGATGAGCTCGATCACCTACCGCATCGCCACCGGCAAGCACGCAGGGCGCAAGGTCGCGACGCTGCAGACGATCCCCGCCGATAACAGCTCGTCCGAAGGCGATGCCGGCAAGGTCGGCGGTTTCTCGCTGCATGCAGGCGTCGCCGCCGAGGCGCACGAGCGCCAAAAACTCGAACGCCTGTGCCGCTACATCGCACGCCCGGCGATCTCGGAGAAGCGCCTATCGATCTCGCCGCAGGGCACAGCGTCACCCGCTCAAGACGCCGTGGAAGAACGGCACGACGCACGTGGACTTCGAGCCGGTGGACTTCATCGCTAAGCTGGCCGCGCTGGTGCCGCCGCCGCGGGCGCACCTGACCCGCTTCCAGGGCGTCTTTACTACGGGCATCCTGCCCTTCGCCCTCCGGGCCAGCCTTCGGCTGTTCAAATTCGCTCCAGGCGAATTTGTGCGCCAAACGCGAAGTTGCGCGCGCAGCTGACGCCATCGGGGCGCGGCAAACGGCCAGCCACCGACGTGGCATCGGCCGGGGCCAACATCGACGACCGCAGCCCCATTGAGCGCCGGCGTGCGATGACCTGGGCACAGCGCCTCAAGCGCGTCTTCAACATCGACGTGAGCACGTGCGGCCACTGCCGCGGCGCGGTGCGGATCGTGGCCAGCATCGAAGAACCCACCGCCATCCGCGCTATTCTCGCCCACTTCGAAAAGCACGGTGCGCTGGAGAAAGCGCACTACCGACCCGCCCCGCGCGCACCGCCCGCTGTGGCCGCGTGACACCCCGCCGGCCACTATGCCGAAGGCGAAACCAGGAAGACGACACGCAGCGGCCAAGATCCCGCAGGTAAGCGCTCGACCCGCTGTCGGGAATCGGTGGGAAATGGCCGCGAACGGCGCTAGCCGAACACCCATCAACCCGCCCAAACGCTTCCAAACGCTCTGCGATCACGCCCCAATCACCCCTAAACCAAGCTTGCGCCGCCTCCGGCTACCGCGTAGCCAGCCCGAAAATGGCGTTTGAATTACCTATACTTTGGTCGCGAGCTGCTGATTCACACACGAACCGGCAACGGCAACTGCGTACGGGGGCGGATAGCCGCTAGCGTCGGATAATGCGCAACGATCCTGTCATAAAGGTCCGGATGATTTTTGGCGGTCACCGTTACGACCAATGCATAGGGCAGCTTGATCGCGCTTGATGGGCTTGTCTTCGATCCCGGTTCACGCGCCTGGTAATGGATATCGAACACGGGTCGATCCAGCGAGCCGGCCTGTAGGCGTCGTCGGGCGTGGCGGGTGGTGTCCCACTTGAAGGCGTCATGGCGCAATGCCTGCTCGGTTTTTCGGCCGACGCCCTCGAAAAACGACTTGGACTGGGGGAAATCCGGATCGGTCTTGTACTTCGGTTTGGACGGTTTCGAGAACTTGTGCTGGTGGGGACGGAACGTAATGCCGAGTCCAGCGCGCGTGTAGTCACCCGGCGTATGCGGGTCTGTCTGGCAGAGGTAGCAGAAGGTGGCGGCGATCTCGACCATGCCTTGCAGCTGACCAGGCGGAAGCGGAACCTCGGTGCGGATCACCTTCGTTGGATCGAGATGTCCCTGATACAGAACGCGCACGCTTCCGTCCGGGCACACCGTGATCGCCGACAGGTCGCTTGGCACCAGTCCCCAACCAACTTCACCGCGCGGATGATTGTCGGGGTTCCCGGCGCTGTGGATGAGCAACGCGCGGATGCCGACGGTGGAGATGCCGGATCCGAAATGGGCGCGTACTCCATTGGCGATGCGGATCACTGCGGGCGTAGCAAAGCTCGTGCCGCTGGCCTCGGCTACAGTGGGGCCCGGAAAAATAAACTTGAACTCGTCGTCGACGACGCCGCCGAATTGCAGCAGGTCAGGCTTGACGAGCCCCGGCGCCCGGCCGGGGCCGACGCAGCTGTAGGGCGCCCGCATCCATCCAGATGCTTCGGAATCGGCAGCGCCAATAGCCAGTGCATTGACGCAGTCGCTGGGCACCTGTACCCGGTTCATCGGCGCCGCCTCCTCGCCTGCATTTCCGACGGCAATCGTTCCGAGCATCTGTCCTTGCTGGAAGTGGTCATCGAGCATGGTCGTCCATGCCGTGACTTTGTCATCGCCCACGACTTCGACAGGGCCAATACTTAACGTCGCGAACTCGTAGTTCGACTGGCTGAGAATCTGGTCGATGTACAACATCACCGGATACAGTTTGCTGTCGGTGGTCTCGTCGCCCAGAACGCGGAAATGATCGACGCCGCAGTACGGGCGCGGCTGAAGGCCTGTTTGTACGCTGCCAAACAGCAGCGCCGAGGTCACCGCTAGCCCGTGCTCGAGGCACTCGTCAATCGGCGCACCGATGCTGTCCTTCGGAGAAGGCTCAATCCGGGTCGCCCATACACCAAAAGGGTGGTCCTCCGGCAGACCTCCGTCGAAGATCGCCACTCGGAATGATGAGTCGATCGCGTCTTCGCTCGGCAGGGCGATGTGCGGCGCGCCAGGCATTGCGCGCAACACCTGTGGCCGCTTCAGCGGCCGCAGCTTAGGCATGGGGCGGATCGCGCGAACAAAGGTAAAGCGTGCAAGCTTCGCGGCGGCATCCGCGCTGGCCAGGCCGGGCATGAACCAGAGGCCACGCGATTGGTAGTCGCGCGCACGTTCCAGTTGGACGCCGCTGGCCGATGCGAACTTGACGAAAGCGTCTTCCCAGTCGACATCGAGCTCAGCATCGTGATGCAGCACGATCTCAACGAGTTCCGGGGACGCGCTGATTTCGCCCATTAGTCGGTCCTCCGGTTGCAGGGCGCCGAGTGACTCGATCTTCATCAGGTCTTGGACGAACGGCTCATCCTCATTACCGGACGCGGCTGCGTCGAGCAGCCGTTGGAACTGGATCCGGTGGCCTGCGAGAAAGAGGACCGTCGAAGGGACGCCAGCCTCTGTCTTGCTTCCGCGCCCCTCGCGCGGCTTCACGACAACCGGCTTGCTTCCCACCAGCCGCAACCCCATGGTCCCTACAAGTTCAGACGGAAACGCAGAGCGCGAGTAGTACTGGGGGTGTAGCGTTACCGCGGAAACTACGCGGTCCCCAGGGCAGGCGTCGGCCGGCAGCTGGCCAAATATTTCTTGTTGCACGGCCAACTGTGGCAGTAGGTGCGCGCGCTGCGTCTCCCACGCGTATGGAGGCTGCGCCTCGTTGGCGCCGCCACGATATCGGCTCTCGCGGTTGAGCGTCTCGCCTCGGCCCAACAGGAACTTCGGTTCGCTTGCCATGACTCAATCCTCAGAGCGTGGAACGTAGGGTTTCGCGTGCAATTTTGGCTAGCTTGCTGGCCTCGCGCTGCGAGATTCCTGCTTGAACGAGCAGAACCGCGAGCTTCTTTCGGTCGCCAACCTTCAGGTCCGTCGCTCCGGCCGCTACCAGCTCGGAAAGTACAATCCGGCCCTCGACTTTGCCGCCAAGCAGCGTCGCTCTACGCAGGCGGTTCAGGTCGCGGATAAAATCGCTTTGCGAACTGTGGGCGGCTACGACTGCGAGCGCATTGCGCCACTCCGGTGAGACGACGTCACTGTTGTCCGACACCAGATCTCCAAGCTTCTGCAGCTGCTCCGCAGTGGGAGAGGGGAATTCGATGGTGCTGTCGAAGCGCCGCCAGACTGCTGAGTCAAGGAGGCTCGCGTGGTTCGTCGCCGCGACAAGAAGATTGCCGTCGCCCCACAGGTCTATCTCCTGTAGTAGAACGGTCACGAGGCGCTTTAGCTCTCCAACATCACTATCGTCATCCCGGCGTTTTGCGACGGCATCGAGTTCGTCCAGGAAGAACACGCAATTGCGACGTTTTGCGAAGTCGAATGCCTGTTTAATGTTGTTGCCCGTGCGGCCCAGGAAGCTGCTGATCACGCTCGCAAGATCGAGCACGAGTAATGGCAGTTGCAGCTGGAGTGCAAGATGACGTGCGGCGAGGGTTTTTCCGACGCCGGGCGGACCGGTAAACAGTACCGTCCTTGAAGGCTGCAGGTTGGCGCGGGCGAGTTTAGTAAGCGACCGACGTTCCGATATCAGCGCGTCGAGCCGGCGGATTACGGCCGAGGACTGCACCAATGGGTGCGGAAGGACTGGCGGGTCTTCCACACGAAGGAGGTCAAGGCGACTGTCGCCGTCGGTGGGCACCGGCAAAGACAAGCCAGGCGCCGCATGCCGCCGCACCGAGCGAGTCGCGCTGGCCGGCGTCGTATCGTCACGACCAAACACCGCCGCCTGAAGGACCTCGGCCAAGTCATCGCCTTCCGCGCGAAGGGCGCGAATCAGGCGTAGCACCTGGATTCGAAGCTTCTCTCCGTCGCCTCGCGCTCCTAGGCGAGCGATCTGGACCAGTTCAGATCGTAATCGTGATAATTGGGCCGAGTGATCGCTAAGTGATTGATTTCGCTCTGCAGAGGACATGTTTATCGTGGCCTAATTTCCCACATGCTTGCACGTGCTCTCAATAAAAGCAACTGGTTTTGCAGCAGGCTGACGCCAGTTGCCACCAGTCCATGGACTCGAAAACAGCGCCCCCCGTACCAGCGCCGCTGTAGTAAGGCGTATCCATCGTTCCTTCATTGAACATTGGGTAATCGTTGCTCTGTCCGGCGCTCAGTGCGGCACAGCGGTAAACCAGGCGCAGCCTATGCAGAAGACGGTCCGAGCCAGTTCTGATGCCATGGAGCGGCTTCGACGGAGTCGCAAAAGACGCGACAACTATCAAGCTGCTGACGAAGGCTGATGCCAAGCCGTACTGCAGGTCGCTACGGGCCAAACGCGGGTCAAGAGCCAGCGAGCTTCGGCTAAGCCGCTCACCGGCGCCCAGATCGCCGAGTTGCCGCCGGTGGATCCGCAGCGGACGGTGCGACGCTACGCTCTGGATCGGTTGGACCAGGCACTGGCCCTGACGACGGAACGGCTTTTCGCGCGATCACACCGCCGCCTCCCCCTAACCCTCGGCCCCTGCTCAGGCACGCGTAAAGCGTCGCTGCTACGGTCCGCTTCTGGGGCCATAACCGGTACTTGCAGGCAACGGATTTTTCAAGCTGCGCCACCTGCTATCGATGGAAGGTCTTCGCCGCCATTCCCGCCGCTGGGCGCTTGCCATCCCGAACCACTGGACACCCGAACAGGTGATGGCGATGGTCGACCTGCTCGACGAACTGCGAACCCACATCGGGTCCAAGTATCAAATCCCGCTGCTGGATGCCTACCGCGAGGATCTCAAACCGCGGTCGAACGACGATGCACAGCAGACGCTGTTCGCAGATAGCGAGCCATTCTGATCAATCGTTGATCGGCGGGGTGGAGCCAATTTACCTCAAACAGGGCCTGCGGGCCCCGTTTGTCATTGGTGCTCACGGCGCCGCAATGCTCAGAATGGAATTCGCCAATTTTGCGCGGATTGTGGCAGCCGCTAACAACCGAGTTCGGCTCCGGAGTGTGGGGTCTCGGACAACAGCAACAGGTAGGCGAATTCCTACGCTGCGCAGCAGCGATGTCCTAACCGTGAACGGGACAAACGCCGATAGGCGCCGATGAGGCCGGGCGAAACACTGTGCAGCCGTCGCTGCACAGGAGCGTTTCGTGCTGCACTTCACCGCACGGGAGGGACGCGCAACGCCGCGCGTTGCCAGCGACGCACCGACCGCGCTGCCGGCCGCGCCGACCTATGCTCTCCATGTTTCCGAGCGCACGCTGCTGTACGCGCTGGTACAGGCGCACTACCCGGATTTCATTGCGCGTCTTACGGCAGAAGACCGCTCGTTGCCGGAGTACGTGCGCGAGGAGTTCGAGGCGTTCCTGCGCTGCGGCGTGCTCGACCACGGCTTCCTGCGCGTGGTGTGCGAGCAGTGCCATGTGGACAAATTCGTCTGGAACGAATTTGAACAGCCTTAGGCTGGCCCGAAGGGCGTAGGGCAGGAAGCCCGGAGTAGCGGCTGCTGGCGTTCTCCTGCAAGAAGCGCGGGTTTTGCCCGAGCTGCGGCCCACGCCGCATGGCCGAGAGTGCGCGGCACTTGGCGGAAGAGGTGTTCGGCCCGCGCCCGGCGCGGCAGTGGCTGCTGAGTTTTTCCTATCCCTTGCGCTTCCTATTCGCCAGCAAGCCCGACGCCATCGGCCCGGTGCTGGGGATCGTGCATCGCGTGATCGCAGGAGGGTTGGCGGCTCAAAAGGGCGTTGACCGCGCCAGCGCGCAGTGCGGCACGGTGACGTTGATCCAGTGCTTCGGCAGCGCGCTCAACCTCAATGTCCACTTTCACATGCTGTGGCTCGACGGCTCGTCCGAGCCGGTGGCTGACCGGCCGGACAAGCCGCGCTTGCGCCGCGCCCGCGCGCTAACGTCCGCGCAGTTGACTCAGTTGGCCGGCAAGATCGCGCACCGTGTGTGCCGGCATCTGGTTCGCAAAGGCTGGCTCGAAGGCGAAGACGAATCTGCCTTCCTGTCGGATAGCGCCGGCGGCGACGACGGTATGGATGGGCTACAGATGAGTTTGATCACCTACTGCATCGCCACCGGCGCGCAGGCCGGGCGCAAGGTGGCGACGCTGCAGACGATCCCCGCCGATAACGGGTCGCCCGAAGGCGATGCCGGCAAGGTCGGCGGTTTCTCGCTGCATGCGGGCGTCGCCGCCGAGGCGCACGAGAGCCAGAAGCTCGAGCGCCTGTGCCGGTACATTGCGTGCCCGGCGATCAGCGAGAAGCGATTGTCGATCTCGCCGCAGGGCACAGCGTTACCAGCTCAAGATGCCGTGGAGAAACGGCACGACGCACGTGGAGTTTGAGCCGGTGGACTTGATGGCGCACATCCCTGTGGGCCACCCTGCGGGCGACCTGCGGTCGTCCAAATCGGCAATCCTGCCGATTCGTCATCACCAAACTCGCGGCCCTGGTACCGCCGCCGCGGGCGCACCTGACCCGCTTCCACGGTGTCTTTACTCCGGGCATCCTGCCCTTCGCCCTCCGGGCCACCCTTCGGCTGTTCAATTTCGCTCCGGGCGAATTTGTGCGCCAAACGCGAACTTGCGCGCGCAGCTGACGCCATCGGGGCGCGGCAAACGGCTAGCCACCGACGTGGCATCGGCCGGGGCCACCATCGACGACCGCAGCCCCATTGAGCGCCGGCGTGCGATGACCTGGGCGCAACGCCTTAAGCGCGTGTTTGGTATCGACGTGAAAACCTGCATCCACTGCGGCGGCTCGGTGCGCATCGTCGCCTGCATCGAAGAACCCAAAGCCATCCGGGCCATTCTCGACCACTTCGTAAAGCGCGGCGCGATGGAGCCAGCGCACTACCGGCCGGCAGCGCGCTCACCGCCCGCAGTGGCCGCGTGATCGCCGAATCAGCCACAACGCCGCGGCGAAAACCGCAACCCCATCCGATGCGGCCACGAGCGCGCAGGGCTGCGCTCGGCCCGTTGTCGGTAAGCGGCGGGAAATCGCAACGAACGGCGCTGCCGAACCCCCATCCACCCGGCGAAGCGCTCTCCGATGACGCCCCAACCACGGCCAAACCGACGCTTGCACCGCCTCTGGCTACCGCGCAGACTGCCCGAAAAGGGCGTTTGAAATTCCCATACGTCGCGAAACTATTTCTTGCAGGATCATCAAAAATATGTATGAATGCGTGTGTGAAAAGAAAGGTCGTGCACGGCAATAATCTTGGGAGAGGCACATGGCAGACGATGATATCAAGCAGATCGAAGCGCTGTTGACCAAGCCGAAAATGGCTGCGGGTGATCTTAAGATGGTGCTGGAAAAAGTGCCGGCGTTGAAGAAATTCAAGGTAAAGCGCGGATTTACTGAAGGTACGATCAATCCGGATGTGATTCGTGTCGAATATGATCTGACGCCAGCGCAATTCCGGAACTTCATCACCGATTTCGGTTTGAGTACGTCGGGCATTGTCAGGCAGTGGCGGGTCTTCCCGCGCGGGATAATCAACCCTGAACAGTTCCGTGTCGTGATCGATTTCGGCCGGCCGTACCGATAGGCTGCCGGCATGGATGCGCCGGTCGCATCGGGAGCGCTTCGCCCCATCCTGCAGCTGCATGCAACGCGGCACTGCAACCTCGCCTGTGCGCATTGCTACACGAAGTCGGGCCCGGATGCCCGCGAGGCGCTGATGCCCGATACCATCGTGCCGTTGCTCGAGGATGCCTGGGCGCTCGGCTATCGAGTTCTGTCGGTCAGCGGTGGTGAACCGCTGATCGACAGGCATTTGTTCGAATGGTTGCCGACCGCGCGATCGTTGGGCTTCCAGATCGACATCGCCACCAATGGCTTGCTGGTCACGCCGGCGCTCGCCGCTCGCCTGGCGCCACTGGTGGATATTGTGGCGGTGTCGATCGATGGCCCGCCCGAAGCGCACAATGAATTGCGGCGCAGCCGGGTGGCATTCGCCGGTGCCGAACGCGGGCTGCGCGCGCTCAAGGCTGCCGGAATCGTGACCGCCGTCATCCACACGGCGCGCGCCGACAGCCTGGTTCATTTGCGCTGGCTGTTCGGCTGGGCCCGCGACCTGGACCTACACCTTTTGCAGTTGCACCCGCTCGAAGCGTCGGGGCGCGCCTTCGCCATGCACGAGGCGCTCGAAGACAGCGAGGGCAGTCTTGCGACGCGGTTGATGCTGCTGTCGGGGATCATCGGCGCTGACCATGCCACCGTCCCGGTTCATGTCGATGCCGTTCCTTTCGCCATGCTCGATGCGATTTGCGATCGCCCTGTCGAAATACTGCTGGCAGGCTCGGGCGTGGCGTCGCTCTGCGACACGCTGGTGGTGGGTTCGGACGGCGCTGTGATGCCGCTGGTCCATGGCATCGACCCGGCGCTGTCATTGGGCTCGCTGCACGGCGCGCGTCTGTCGATGCTGGCCGCGCGCTGGATGGCCGATGGCGGCGCTGCCGCGCTGGTGCAGCACCAGCGCAATGTGCGTGACGATTTGCGCGAGACACTGCAGTGGCCGTATTTTGGCTGGCATGCCGCGCTCGCTGCGCGACCGGCACGCGTGCTGGCTCCCGGGTGAGGAAACGCTTTGCGGCGCGTTGGGAACATGTCCGACGCGCGGCCTCGCCGACTTTCAAAACCCGGCCCGGTGTCCTCGACCCGGAGGCAAGCCGCCCTCGCGACGCTATGCAGTCGGCGACCGGCAAAACGGCACTTGTACCGCATTGCCTGTGCGGCGGTGACGGCTAGACCGTCGTGATGCCACGACGCACATCGCCTCTGGATGCCGAAGCCGTCAGCGACGGCTGGTCACGGTTAAGTGCGAACAACGACCGTCGCGAAGTCGACGAGCGCCGTCGATCGATGAGCTGGACGCATCCTTGCTTGACGTGCTCCCTCAGATCTCCTGGATGCGGAGCGCGCCGAAGGTCTCTTCCAGCGCCTCAACGCATGCGCGTCGGGTGGATCCAGCGCGTTCATCAACCGGGCTCGCCTCCGGAGTGTGGGGTCTCGGACAACAGCAACAGGTTGGCGATTTCCTACGCTGCGCAGCAGCGATGTGCTGCCCGTGAACGGGACAAACGCCGATAGGCGGCGATGAAGCCGCGCGAAACACTGTGCAGCCGTCGATGCACAGGAGCGCTTCGTGCTGCGCCTCACCGCACCGGAGGGACGCGCAACGCCGCGCGTTGCGAGAGACGCACCGACCGCGCTGCCGGCCACGCCGACCTATGCTCTCCATGTTTCCGAGCGCACGCTGCTGTACGCGCTGGTACAGGCGCACTACCCGGATTTCATTGCGCGTCTTACGGCAGAAGACCGCTCGCTGCCGGAGTACGTGCGCGAGGAGTTCGAGGCGTTCCTGCGTTGCGGCGTGCTCGAGAACGGCTTCCTGCGCGTGGTGTGCGAGCAGTGCCATGCGGACAAATTCGTCTGGAACGAATTTGAACAGCCGTAGGCTGGCCCGAAGGGCGTAGGGCAGGAAGCCCGGAGTAACGGCTGCTGGCGTTTTCCTGCAAGAAGCGCGAGTTTTGCCGCAGCTGCGGCGGACGCCAAATGGCCGAGAGTGCGCGGCACCTCGTGGAAGATGTGTTCGGTCCGCGGCCTGTGAGGTAATGGGTGCGCAGTGTCCCGGTGCCGTTACGCTTCCCGTTTGCCAGCAAGCCCGAAGCCATCGGCCCGTTGCTGGGGATCGTACATCGCGTGATCGCGGGCTGGTTGGCGGCTCAGACGGGCGTTGACCGCGCCAGCGCGCAGTGCGGGGCAGTGACGTTGATCCAGCGGTTCGGCAGCGCGCTCAACCTGACAAATTCGCCGGGAGCGAATTTGAACAGCCGAAGGCTGGCCCAAAGGGCGAAGGGCAGAATTCCCGGAGTAATGTCCACTTCCACATGCTGTGGCTCGACGACGTGTATCAGGAGGACATCGAGCAAGCCCAGCGCAAACCGCGCCTGCATCGCGCCCGCGCGCCGACCTCCGCGCAGTTGACTCAGCTGGCCGATACAATCGCGCACCGTGTGTGCCGGCATCTGGTTCGCAGTGGCTGGCTCGAAGGCGAAGACGAATCCTCCTTCCTGTCCGACCGCGCAGGCTGCGACGACGGCCTGGACGCACTGCGGATGAGTTCGATCACCAACCGCATTGCCGCCGGCAAGCACGCCGGGCGCAAGGTGGCGACGCTGCAGACGATCCCCGCCGATAACGGCTCGTCCGAAGGCGATGCCGGCAAGGTCGGCGGTTTCTCGCTACATGCGGGCGTCGCCGCCGAAGCACACGAGAGCCAGAAGCTAGAACGCCTGTGCCGCTACATCGCGCGCCCGGCGATCTCGGAGAAGCGCCTGTCGCTCTCGCCGCACGGCACAGCGTTACCAGCTCAAGACGCCGTGGAAGAACGGCACCACGCACGTGGACTTCGAGCCGGTGGACTTCATCTCTAAGCTCGCCGCGCTGGTGCCGCCGCCGCGCGCCCACCTGACCCGCTTCCACGGTGTTTTTGCGCCAAACGCGACTTGGCGTGCGCAGTTGACGCCATCGGGGCGTGGCAAACGTCCTCCTGCGGACGAGGCGTCGACTGGGGCCAACAGCGACCACCGCAGCCCCGACGAAAAGCGCCGCTCGATGACCTGGGCGCAGCGCCTCAAGCGCGTTTTCAAAATTGACGTGAGCACGTGCGGCCACTGTGGCGGCACGGTACGCATCGTGGCCAGCATCGAAGAAATTACCGCCATCCGCGCCATCCTCGCCCACTTCGCAGAGCACGGCGCGCTGGAGAAAGTGCACTACCGACCCGCCCCGCGCGCACCGCCCGCCGTAGCCGCGTGACGCCCCGCCGGCCACGAAGCCTGTCCTGAGCGCAGTCGAAGGGCCGAAGGCGAAACAAGGCAAGACCACACGAAGCGGCAACGAACCCGCAGGGCCGTGCTCGGCCCGCTGTCGGGCATCGGCGAGAAATGGCCACGAGCGGCGCTGCCGAACACCCATCAACCCGCCCAAACGCTCTGCAATGACGCCACAACCACGGCCAAACCGACGCTTGCACCGCCTCTGGCTACCGCGCAGGCTGCCCGAAAATGGCGTTTAAATTTCCTATACTCTAGGGCAGCCAACGCACAGGTGTTGTTGCCTCGCTCAAGGCGCCAGCAACACCGTCGCGGCCAAACCGTTCGATCAAATAAGCGTTCCCCACCCCACCGTCAATCGCCCGCCCTGCCAGCGCAACCAGAGTTGTCGCACCCTCGACTGCCAAAAAACCCCAACTGCTGCTTGCACGAATTACCCCCGCTTGCGGTCGCGCCGCTGTACTCAACTTTCCCCAGCCCACGACTGCTCCAGGAAAGTGGGTCACGACTGAGTGTCTACGACTGGACGCGCGAGGGGTGTCAATGACTGCGACCACGACTGCGCGCGTGTGTCGGTGCCCACGACTGGACGCGACTGGACGTATGTGGGTCTCCACGACTGGACGGTCCCCGGTCATCGGCCGCGCCTGCGCTTCGACGCGCACGAGTGTAGACTCTGGGCTGGAAATCGCTTTGGGTTTCTTATCCTTCAAATTCACTCACTCGGGGGCGCTATGAAACGTTCGTTATGGCTTGCAACGTTGGTTTTCTTGATCAGTCCGCCCGCGTTCGCAGCGCCGGTTTTGTCGTGCGACGAAGTTAACGAGATGGGCGAGGCGTTGACTGAGCTTGGCATTGAGATGGATGACAACAATGCCGAGATTGGTGAGGACAGCCCTGAAGACACTGCCTTGCGCGATGTGGTCGATGGCTTGGGCATGATCGCGGTGGCCGAAAATGATCAGGACTTGGCCGATGCCGCCGATGCGATGGACGATGCTTGGCAATCCATGGACCGCGATGCTTTCACTGAAGCACTCGCCTACGCCGTGGCCACGCTGGCGGTTATCTCCGTCACCGAGTGTGAAGGCTGAAGGTTTGCATCTGCGGAGCGGATTATCAGCAGGGGTCCGCGCAATCAAGACTCGCAACCTTGGACGCAACCTCGGATGCAACCTTGGACACCCACTCCTGGCGTGCAACCTTGGACACCTTCCGTGCGCGACCTTAGCGATCACGCTGGTTTTAGGTGATCGCTCTGACAGCAGTCGCGGTATCGCACCGCTGTCTTGAAACGGCGTCACTGCGAGGAGCGCAACGCGCGACGCGGCAGTCTCTGGTTGCGAAAGCCTTTCGCGAGACGAGATCGCCGCGGCCCGCTGCGCGGGCCTCGCGATGACGCCGTTTTAAAGTGATCGCGCAGGCGGCAGTTGCGGTATCGCACCGCTGTCTTAAAACGGCGTCACTGCGAGGAGCGCAACGCGCGACGCAGCAGTCTCGGGGTGGCGATGACAGTGGTGACCTGAGATCGCCGCGGCCCGTTGCGCGAGCCTCGCGATGACGCCGTTTTTAGGTGATCGCGCAGGTGCCACCCGCGGTATTGCGTCCGCACGCTACAAATGGCTTTGCGGCAGCATCACGCTACAAATGGCGTCACGGCAGCGGCACGCGACAAACCGCGCTACTGGACGAAGTCGGCGTTTGCATTACAGGAGAGAGTCCGCCTTTGCTTTGCCGCAGTCGCGGTATCGCAACGCTGTCTTGAAACGGCGTCACTGCGAGGAGCGCAACGCGCGACGCGGCAGTCTCAGGTTGCGAAAGGGCACTCTCAACCTCCAAGTGCAACACCCTTCGGATCGCTGACCGCTTAGCCTTCGCCAGAATACAGCGCGTCGGAAGTGGGCCGCGCGTATGCGGTCCGGCGCTCGCGTAGCCGTCGATCGGCGCGTCTGCTGCGCGGGACGCCGCTGTTTTCAAAGGTCTACAACCGGCTGGTGCACTGGCGCTGGTCGCCACAACAGATCGACGCCAGACAGCGTCTCATGCACCCCGCCGACCCCACTCAATGGATCAGCCACGAAGCGATCTACGCCGCGATCTACGCCCACCCGCGCGGCGCGCTCAAGCAGGGCATGCTGCAGGCGCTGCGGCAGCGCAAGGCCAAGCGAGGGGTGCGCCGCACGACACTGGCGAGCGGGCACCGTATTCCTGAAGAGCTGCGGATCGTGTATCGCCCCGACGAGGTCCAGCAGCGCTTGGTCCCCGGCCACTGGGAGGGTGATTTCATCAAGGGCAGTTTCAATCGGTCCGCGGTCGGCACGGTGGTTGAACGCAAGACCCGCTATGTCGTGCTCTGTCGCATGAATGGCTGCACTGCAGAGGACGCTCTTGAAGGCTTCTGCCGCCAGATGAAGACGTTGCCGGCGCAGCTGAGGCAGAGCTTCACCTACGACCGAGGAAGCGAGCTGGCGTGCTTTGAGGAGCTGTCCAAGCGCTTGAACATGGACATCTGGTTTGCTGATCCTTATGCCCCCTGGCAGCGCGGCAGCAACGAGAACACCAACGGCCTGCTGAGGCAGTTCTTGCCCAAGGGCACCGACCTCTCAACGGTCAGCCAGACGCGGCTCAACGACATGGCACGGCTGATGAATAATCGACCACGAAAAACTCTCGGCTGGAAAACGCCGGCTGAGGCCTTGGCCGAAGAGATGGAAGCCTTTGCTCAGACTGTTGCACTTGCAAGTTGAGGCTGCCCTGTTCCTGCTGATCGTCATGCAGAGCACCGACCTTGTGCGCGAATCGGAGCTGCTGGCAGCGGTAGCGCTTACCGTAACGCTGAGCATCATCCTGCACGGCATCAGCGCCGCGCCCTGGGCGCGAATCTATGGGCGCATGGTTGGCGACAAGGTTGGCACTCCTTGACTTCAGGTACCGCATTTTTCCGCTGCACTGACGGAACTTCGATTCGCTCGGACCTCAAGGCGTCCATCGGCCTTGCGCGGGATGCGCGGTAGGCGGGCAGCGCGTTTGCCACCCTTCATGCCAGCAGGCGCAACGCGCACACGATCTTCAATCACGCCGGATCCGCCGGGGAGCGCTGATGCAGCGGAAAAGCCGTCAGAAAACATCAGCGTTTGAAAGGCAAATGTTCTCTGGCCATCTCTGATTCCCTTGCCGGGAAGTCGAGTAGGTATTCCCCGGAAGTGAGATAGCAGGCGCTTCGGATAGTGCGTGAGCACCAATACCTCCTCGCCTGTCAGCGACACTGCCGTACCGACCCGACAGATTCCCTTCGAATCCTCCGTGCTGGTCAGCAGGACCCATTTCGTTCACGCCGAACCTGCGCACAAGACTGCGCCGGGGCTCACTTGCGGCGCATCGCACCACACAATGGGGCTGCCGTTGCGAAATTTGCTACCGCTCGCAAGCAGTTGGCCACCTTCGCCTATCGCATGCTCCGTCATGAGCAGACTCACACCGACATCGGTGAAGCGGCTTACGCATAACGACGGCTGGCGGTCCTCCCGGACGCCGCAAATCGCATGCCTACCGACTACCTCCGAGCTCGCCGTGGTTATCCTGAAGGTTTCAGGCCAGGCAGGCTCATGCACCCCGTATGTCGACGTTGGTTTCGCAGGAACGATAGACTGCAAAGCCGCGCTCTTCTGCTCGCCGAGTAGGCCATGAAGCGGCTTCGACGACACTGGGTCATGGAGGATGTCATGCACGATGCGATTGCGCCTACCGCGAGAGTCTGCCTTCTAGACGAGGAGGAGGCACACCGTATTCTCATCGAGTGGAACCGGACAGGGCAGGCGTACGATCATACGGAAACGGTCTGGGGGCTCATCGAGAAGCACGCGCAGGCGCATCCGAAGCAGACGGCCATCATCGATGGAGAAACGCAGATCGACTACGAGCGCCTGACGGCACGGGCGAGCGCGATTGCGGGCGAGCTTGTGACGCGGGGTGCGGAGCCGGGATCGTTGGTCGGGGTGTGCATGAGTCGCACGTGGGAACTCGTGGCGACGCTTGCAGGGGTTTTGCGGGCAGGGTGTGCGTACGTGCCGTTGGATCCGGCGTACCCACGGGAGCGGGTGCACTACATGCTGGAGCACGCTCGCGCAGCGGTCGCCATTGTGGATGGCGAGAAGACGGCAGAGCTTTGTGCCGGGGTGCCCAGGCTCCTGCGGATCGATGAGGTGGGCGAGTCGACGCCGGAAAGGATGGCCGGACCGTCGGCACGGGACCTAGCCTATGTCATCTACACATCGGGCTCGACAGGGCGACCGAAGGGGGTCGCCGTCGAGCATCGAAGCGTTGTAGCGATGACCCAGTCGATGCGCAACCTGCTGGATGACGAGGATCTGACGGGTGTGCTCGCGGCTGCCTCTGTCTGTTTCGATCCATCGGTCATGGAAATTCTGGGGACATTGTCGCTTGGCGGGACGGTGGTGCTGGCGGAGAACGCGCTGGCGCTGTTGGAACTGCCATCGGCAAACCGGGTGAGGACGGCCATCATGGTGCCTTCGGCGATGCAGGGGCTGCTCGCGGCCGGATAGCAGCCGGAAGGAATTCGATGTTTCGTTTTTGGGGGCGAGGTACTCAAACGGTCGCTGGTGCAGCAACTGCACGTGCTGCAGCCACGGCCGCGCGTGTTCAACGTGTATGGGCCGACCGAGGACACGGTCTATTCGACCGCTACCGAGGTCTCGGCAGGCTTGGAGGCGATCACGATCGGCAAGCCGGTATCGAACTCCCGCTCGTACATCCTGGACGATTCCATGCAGCCGGTGCCTGTCGGGGTGCCCGGCGAGCTGTATCTGGCGGGAGACCAGCTTGCGCGGGGATACCTGCACGACGAGGAGCGTACGAGCGAGCGGTTCGTCGAGATGGGCCCGAACGGGCCGATTCCGGAGGAGCGTCTCTACCGGACCGGAGATCTATGCCGGTGGAACCAAGACGGCGACATCGAGTTCCTGGGCCGGGTCGACCATCAGGTAAAAGTCCGGGGCTTCCGGATAGAGCTGGAAGAGATCGAGTCCGCGCTGGGGTCGATGGAAGGCGTGGACGGCGCAGCGGCGGCGGTCGTCGACGCGGGAGGCGGCAAAAAGACGCTCGTGGGATACGTGGTGAGCCGGGACGAGGCGATAACGAGTGTGTCGGCGCGAGCGCATGTCGCGAAGCGGCTGCCAAAATACATGGTGCCTCAGGTCGTCATGCAGCTCGATGAACTGCCCGTGTTGCCCAATGGCAAGCTCGACCGCAAGCAGCTCCCGAGGCCGGATGTGAGTCGCCATCATGAAGACTGCGAATATCCCGCCCCTCACTCCGGCGCCATGGTCTCCAGCGACGCCGGGGGTCTGGTACACCGCCTGGCGGGCCTTTCGAAGGACGAGCGGCATGGGGTCCTGCTGTCAATTACCCGGGGCGAAGTCGCCCAGGTCCTTCGTTTTCCTGATCCCGGGCAAGTACCGCCGCACCACTCATTTGAAGCTCTCGGCATCGACTCGCTGGACGCGGTGGAACTGAGCCACCGGCTTGCGAAGGTGCTGGGTCAAACGTTGCCCGCGTCGCTTGTCAACGATCACCCTACGCCCACTGCCGTTGCCGATTACCTCCTCGACCTGATGGGAAGCGGCGCCGCGGAGCACACATCGACACAGAAGGCGCGAGGCGTAGCTTCGGACACACTCGGTCGTTTTCAGGCCCAGATTCAGTCGGGCCACCCCCCGTTCCTGGCGGCAAAAGCGCCCTCCTGGTCCGCCACCGACAAGGGTACGCTGGTCCGGGAGCTCAAGCGCTTGCTGAGCCGTCAAGGCCGAGACCCCTACAGCAAGTTTCTGCGCACCGGCAGCGCGCACAGAGGTACGGTCGCCGACGCGCATACCGGTGAGGAACGTGACGCCATCATCTGGACCACCAACCTCTACCTCGGCCTGAACCGCGATCAGAAAGTCATGGAGGAAGCCAGATCCGCCCTGGAGCGCTTCGGGACCGGAATGGGGACATCCGCAACGGCATCCGGCGTAACCGATCTGCACCTGGACTTCGAAAAAGCCTTTGCGGAGCTGGTGGGGAAGCCTGCCGCATGCTTGTTCCCCACAGGATTTACCGCGAATCTTGGGGTTATAGCGGGCATTCTTGGCGACAAAGATGTCATCGTGATGGATCAGCTCTGTCACGCTTCCATCGTAGACGGCGCTCGCCTGTGCGGTGCGACGATAAGAACGTTTCGACACAACAATCCATCTGATCTGGAATCAATCCTCAAGGCAGAAGCGTCGCCCTACCGCACGACCCTTGTGGCGCTCGAAGGTGTCTACAGCATGGGGGAGGGGACGGCACCGGTGCGCGACATCGTGCACATGGCGAAAAAGTACGGTGCGCTCGTCCTCGTGGACGAGGCGCATTCATTCGGCTTCTATGGCCCCCGAGGAGCCGGCCTCTGTGCCGCTCAAGAAGTCACCGGCCAGGTTGACTTCATCATGACAACACTCAGCAAGGCGCTCGGAAGCCTTGGGGGTGTCATTGCCGCCCGAGAGGAGCACATTGCGCTCCTGAAGTCGTCCGCTCGCGCATATATCTATCAGGCGACATCCACCCCTGCTGATATCGCGGCAGCGCTCGCCGCCTTGCGCCGACTGAGCGCGGACGACGCACTGCGAGAACGCCTGTGGGATACCACCACCTACATGCGGAAGCGCTTCTCTGAAGCAGGTTACGATCTTGGGACGGGAGATGGGCCCATCGTCACCCCGCATTTTTCCGACAGCGACAAGCTCTATGCGATCGCTCGCGGATTGAATGCGCGTGGCATTCACACGGCAGCCGTCACGTACCCGATCGTGGAGCGCGGACGTGGTCGCTTGAGGTTCATCTGCTCGGCTTCGCACACACGAGATGACGTTGACAGAACGCTTGAGGCACTGATCGATGCGGAACGCGAAATTGATGGGACTCGGCAGGCCTTGAAAGATCACGTGTCCGGCGACAGCGGATTGGAAGCGGACCCATCGGTTGGATGTAGTGACGTTGATAGTCTGCCGAGCCATCGAACCGGAGATGGTTCGAGCGACGCTCATCCAGGTCGATCCGGCGTGGAGGAGTGGGCCGACGCCTTTTGCGCCTACCTGAAGGGAGCGCTGGCCAAGGTTTCTGGTCCGACGCCGAGCCTCGCTGTAACAATCGGACTCCCAGACAGTGTCAATCGAATCACGATCATGATCAATGAGCGGGACGTCACGGTGGGAACTTGCGAGACAACGCATACGCCGTCCTGTTCACTGCGGCTCACGGATACCTGGGCGATCTCCGCTTTGTGCTCGCGTGATGTGCAGGGATTGCTCGACAACGTCATCAACGGCGCATGCGTATTGAACGGTCAGGCCGAGCCGTTCATTTGGCTCATCGGGCGAATGGCCGACTGGCAACGCTTGGGGAAGGTCTGAGCAAGACGAACGGGGTCAGGTTTACTCTGATCCCGGTTCTTGCCCCGGCATTGCACACTAGCTGTCGCCGGTGCGCTCCAAACGAAAGCTCTATTCGATTTTGCGCGCCGGGCGCGAGGCGCTGAAGACGGCGCCTTGAGCGCACTTCTGAACACCATGGATCAGCACAACTGGTTGATCTTGATCGGTAAAAGTGGGGGAACCTCAGCCTTCGCCCCCCTTTTCGGGGAGCGTTCGCCGCTCGTAAGCGTCAGCAGGAACTGGCTCTGATCAGCTGAGATTGAAGTCGGTAGCGTCCGTATACCATCCCTCCCTGTTCTCTAAGCGCCTGCACAATGAGCCTCATGCTCGACATGTTCGACCATTCCGAAAGATCGCCTGATGTCGAGGAGGCGATTTCTTGTATGGCCGGTCATTGCGAGATGGGGCGCGGAGCGATCTTGACCCGCTCGGAAGTTATAGGGCCATTCTTGATCTGTCGGGCTACTCGTCCGACCGGCCCCTGCACAACAAGCGATTCCTGGAACCGTCCTTCGGTGCTGGCGACTTCCTTTTGCCGGCGGCACAGCGGCTGCTGAGTGCCTTCTTCCGCGATGGCGGCGCCACCGGAACAGCTGCCGCGCGTTTGCAGAATGCTATTCGCGCTGTGGAGCTTCACGAGCATACGTTTGACGAGACCGCACGGCAGCTTCGTGAGCTTCTTGTTCGATCGGTCTTGTCGAAGAAGGACGCCGACCTGCTCTGTTCGTAAGCGTCCGCCCACCGCACCTTCCTATGTGAGCTGATTTCCCCGAGCTTCGCGTCTTTCTCGTGGGGAGGTTCGGTCGATGAGGTGTTCGGAGACGTGGCGGTGTCGAGCGCATGTGCGCTCGCAGGTGCGCAGTGGCTTGAGCCAGGCGGTGTACTGCCGGATCTACGGCATTTCGCGGCGGGAGTTTG
>Ga0335395_10000250_pt1 | contig 34074 bp, 27 predicted proteins | sample MAT02_FD_205744 | JGI IMG/M metagenome (GOLD analysis project Ga0335395, IMG submission 205744) | Freshwater microbial communities from Lake Fryxell liftoff mats and glacier meltwater in Antarctica - MAT-02 (spades assembly) (version 2) ... | reverse complement strand
ATTGGCGATCGATCTTGGTGGCTTTGACGCTGGTTCAAGGCTATGTTTTGATCGGTTCCACCTATCTAATTATGAAGACGGAGGGCGAACTGCAAACAAATCACTATCGCACTGCTAAAATTGCAGCAGTGACCACTTTAATCGGAGCAGTTTTAATTACGATCGCCACTCCGATTTTTTACGAAAGTACGAGGGCGAGATTGTTTGAAAAACCCCTAGTTTACGTGTTTGTGGCGATTCCTTTGCTGGGATTGCTGCTGGTGGGATTGCTGCTGAAAAGTCTGGCAAACAAAGAAGAACGAACGCCTTTTGTGTGGACAATCTTGATTTTCTTGCTTACTTTCATCGGCTTGGGATTAATTGTTTTTCCCTACATTATTCCGACCAAAATTACGATTTACCAAGCCGCAGCTGCGCCCAGCGCCCTGGTGTTTATGATTGTGTTCATTGGCTTTTTGATCCCGATCATGATTTTTTACAACATCTACAATTACATTGTGTTTCGGGGTAAGGTTGCTGGCGGCGGCTACGGCGAATAAAATAGGTTCGTAGTGAGGACGACCGTCGGGAGCATCTGGTGTTTTGCATTTATAGTGCGAGCGTCCCCGCTCGCGTATTGTACTCGCGAGCGGGGACGATCGCACTATAATCAAAAAATGCTTTTTGCCAAACTGAGATGCTCCCATCGATTATCGATTAATATTCACAAAGGAAGCTCGATCGCAAATTCCGTCCCCTCACCCAAAACCGAACTGCAGCTCAAGGTTCCGCCGTGTTTTTCAACAACAATTCGGTAGCTGATGGATAACCCTAAACCGGTGCCTTTCCCTAGGGGTTTTGTGGTGAAAAACGGGTCAAACAATTGGCTGCGAACGTCTTCTGTCATGCCGAGCGCATTATCGGCAATTTTGATGCAAATACTATTTTCGTTAAGGGCTTCGGTGCGAATGCTAATAGTTGGTGTCCAGTCGCCGTCGCCCGTTAGCGAAGCCCTCGGAGAGGATCGCTTTTTTTGGTTGCAAGCATCTTCCAGCGCGTCAATACTGTTGCTCGCCAGATTCATAAATACCTGATTTAGCTGACCTGAATAACATTCAATTAATGGCAGTTGACCGTAATTTCTAATTATTTGAATTTCGGGATATTCGGATCTGGCTCGCAGTTTGTTATGCAAAATTAGGAGCGTGTTGTCTATACCTTCGTGAATGTTTGTCGGCTTCTTTACCGAGTCGTCTAAACGCGAGAAGTTTCGCAAACTCAGAACTATTTCGCGAATCCGATCGGCTCCAATTTTCATTGAAGATAATATTTTTATAAAATCTTCTCTCAGAAATTCTAAATCGATGTTTTCAATATATTCTTGAACTTCTGCCGTTGGCTGAGGATAATGTGTTTGATAAAGTTCCACAAGCTGCAACAAGTCTCTCATGTATTGGGTGGCGTAGGAAATATTGCCGTAGATAAAACTGACTGGGTTGTTGATTTCGTGAGCCACTCCCGCTACCATTTGACCGAGACTTGACATTTTTTCGGTATGAATTAGGTGAGATTGGGTTTCTCGGAGTTCTTTGAGAGCGATTTCTAGCTGCTGGGCTCTGTTGTTGGCGATCGCCTCGGAGAGCCGCAAAGCATCCTCGGCTGCTTTGCGCTCTGTGATGTCAAAAATAGCGCCGTTGAGGGATAAAATTTGACCCTCTGTGTTGAAAATGGCTTGACCTTTTTCTGCAACCCACCGCACATTTTCGTCGCTGTGAATCAGGCGATATTCGATCGCGTAAGGTTGTTTTGTCTCAATCGCGCGATCGATAAATTGCTCGATCGGCTCCGCATCCTCGGGATGAACTATACTAGGAAAAGCCTGCACCGGTTGAATCAGAAAGTTAGCTGCGGGGTAGCCGGAAATAGCTTCTATGCCGCTGCTGATAAACGTTAGGCTCGATCGCCCTGCCGCACTACAACGATAAACTGCGCCGGGAATGTTAGAAACTAAGGATCTAAATTCTTCTTCCCTTTCCCGCAAAGCTTCCTCAATCCGCTTGCGCTCGCTAATGTCGCGAGCAAAGGCGCACTGATATTCTTTACCGTTAAATTCCAAATGGTCGATCGTAATTTCTACCGGAAAAATGCGACCGTACTTAGTGAGGTGGTGAACTTCAATATTAACGGAACCGCACCTTTTTAAGACTTTCCAGTGCAAACTCCAAGCAGTTTCGGGAAAATCGGGATTGATGTCGTGTATAGTTAGGTCGAGCAATTCTGCAGCAGAATATCCCAAGGAAGAGCAAGCGGCATCGTTGACGTACAAAAATTTACCGTCCGATCCGATCCAGAATACCGCATCTGCCGATCGGTCGATCGCAAATTGAGCCAACTGCCACTTTTCCTCAACCCGGTGGCGATCGGCAATTTCTTTTTCTAACTGTTCGTTAAGCGAATTGACAATGGTTTTTGAATCGGCCAGCGCGATCGATTCTTTTGCAAATTCTCCTGTCTGGATATCTGGCTTTTCGTGATTTTCTTCTACTTGTTTTAACGGCAGTATTTGAAGAGTTTTTATTGTATTTAAGCTGAATTGAGTCAGTGCTTTCGGCATCAGGGCGATCGCCGCTGCAGCTAAGATGAAAAAAATCACAGCAGTTGCAGCTTTGAGAGTTACAGACAGCCAGTAAATAGAATGCCAAAGCATCCCAACTTGCATCAATTGAGCAGCACCGCAGGCAAAAAAACCAACAGCAAACAGCCGTCCAATCTTGCTGCGAGAACCTTGGCGGGTAAAATAGACTAAAGATAGCGCCACAGAGCAATAAGCCAGAGCCGTCAGCGAGTCAAAAACAGCATACAGTCGCAACTCCCGCAGCGCGTCACAGCCGACTGCGGAAGATACAGGAAGTGTGGAAAAAAAAATTGTTAATTGTTCTTGCATAAAGTTCAAGAAAATGTATCTGTACCAATGCAAATCCGCTCAAATACAATTATTTGATTTCGGGGAGTGAAATATTTAGATAATTATATACTTTTTTGAGTTTTTATGAAACAACACTTCGGACAGTTTTTTGATGTCCCAACGTAGAATCATGGTTTCGGGGCGCTTGAGGCACAGGATATGCCTGCATGAAAATCAAGGTTTTCATACTGCGAGCTAAAAATTTAGTTTGCTGATGCGCGCTGAATTCAGAAACCCGGTTTCTTCGTATATTTATCGCTATCAAACGTAAATTGTGTAGAAACCGGGTTTCTCGCCCCGCGCTTCAACAGCAAACATAAAACAGCAAACAGTAAACAATAGTCCCCGCGAATTCCCGACAGCACTGGGAGCATCTCAGTTTTGCAAAAAGCATTTTTTTATTATAGTGCGATCGTCCCCGCTCGTGTATTGTACTCGCGAGCAGGCACGATCGCACTATAAATGCAAAACTGAGATGCTCCCGACAGCACTTATCAGAAAAAATGCTTTTTTCCAGCCGGAAATGCTCCCAACTAGCGGACTTTTAAGACAGCGAAAATCTAGATTTGTGCGCTAAATTATCCACAATTAATTAAGCGCCTCCAAGCACCCAATGCACCAAAGTCCGAACTCCAAAACCTGTAGCTCCGGGGCCGTTGTAGCCGTTTTCTTTCTCGATCCAAACCGGGCCGGCAATATCTAAATGTGCCCAAGGAGTATCCTTGACAAACTGCTTCAAGAATAGCGCCGCTGTAATCGCACCGCCGGGACGGGGGCCTGTGTTTTTCATGTCAGCGTGCAATGCTTTTAAGCCCTCAAAATACTTCTCTTCCATCGGCATTCGCCAAAATTTTTCGCCTGCCAATTCTGAGGCTGCGACTATTTCGGCGGCGACGCTATCTTGAGGACTCCACAAACCGGCGATATCTTCGCCCAATGCAATTACGCAAGCGCCTGTCAGAGTTGCTAAATCGACAATTGCATCAAGTCCCAATTTATCAGCAAATACCAAAGCGTCAGCCAAGGTTAAACGCCCTTCTGCGTCGGTATTGTTGACTTCAATTGTTTTGCCGTTGGAAGCTGTGAGGATGTCTCCAGGGCGCATGGCGCGACCGCTAATCATGTTTTCGGTGACGGCGCTGATAAAGTGAACTTCCACATCTGGTTTAATGTGTCCGATCGCCTTTGCCGCTCCGAAAGTAGCCGCAGCGCCGCCCATATCGGTTTTCATAATTTCAATGCCGCTACCGGTTGGTTTGATGTTCAAACCGCCGGAGTCAAAAGTCAATCCTTTCCCGACAATTGCAATTTTGCGGCGCGGTGTGCCTGCGGGTTTGTATGTCAGATGGATGAATTTCGGCGGCAAGTCGGATGCTCTGGCAACGCCGAGAAAGGCTCCCATACCGAGTTTTTCGCAGTCTTCTTGCTCTAATATTTCTAATTCTAAACCGCATTCTGCCGCTAGAGTTTGAGCGGTTTCGGCCATTGTAATCGGGGTGACATAATTGGCTGGTGCTGCGACTAATTCCCGTGCTAAAATGACTCCGGCAGTGATTTGGCGGGCGCGGACGATCGCGCTTTCGGTACCGGCAAAACCGAGTAAATGAATTTGTTCGATCTGCGGGGTTTTATCGTCTGGTTCCGATTTGAAACGGTTGTCTTGATGCAGGGAGAGTTCGACTCCTTCGGCGATCGCGCTGGCTGTCACATCCGCTGCGCTTTTCCACACGGGAAGGCTAATGCCGAGGGTTTTGCATTTCTCTTTTTTGGCTAACTTAGCGCAAACGCCCGCAGCTTGCCGCACGGTGTCTAATTTTAAGTCCGAGGCTTTTCCCAAACCGACGATCGCAATTTTGCGGATCGGATTATTGCCACCGACTCGGGCGATCGCGCTGGTGCCGGTTTTGCCCTTAAAATCTACTTCCTGAATCAGCTCTTTTAAAGTGCCTGCCAGTTGTTCGTCTAATTGTGCCAAATCGCCCGTGAGTTCCAAAGCGTCCTCAAATAGACCAATTGCCAGGGCATCTCCCTTCCAAGCAGAGCGGGGCGTATCGGTGACGAGAAATTCCATGTTTTGATTTACTGTTTAGATTTGAGATTTTTGATTGTACTTTGTTGTTGGCGGTTTGTGGTTTTTCCTTGGTGCGGGTAAATATGTCGATCGCACAAATTCCCGCTCCACATCAAAATAAATTCTGGTACTATATCAGCGTGGAACGAGCCCGATGCCTGCGATGGCGTGGAACAGCCAGGATGCCTGTGATGGCTCTTGACAAAAGATCGGTTTTCTATTCTTAATTATCTGAAATTTTCCCATGCTAAAGCAACGCAAAACCCAACTTTCTATTTTAATCAGCGTTTCAGTTTGCGTGATGGCGATCGGCTCTTTGGTGGGGGCGGCAAAATGGATGGGTGTCGGCCCGTTCCAGAAGGCTCAGCAGCCCCAGGAGGCAGCGAATTCCGCATCGTCAGTTAAGATGCTCGTATCGCTCTCACCCCAGGAGCGATCGGCGAAATTAGTTGAACTCGCCACCCTGCAGCCTGCAAGTACCAATCCCGAGCAGGAAATCTCCCCTCAAAGTCGCGCCCGCTACCTGCTTGCCAGCGATTTAATCCAGCAAGGAGATGCCACCAAAGCATTAAAATTATTGGACAATTTAGAGCAACAATATCCTATTTTAGCCTCTCATATTGCCCAAAAACGCGCCCAAGCTTACGAATTAAGCGGCGATCGAGGCAAAGCACAAAAAGCTTGGCAAGAACTGCTAAAAAATTATCCCAACGATCCAGTAGCAGCGGAAGCTTTATATGTTTTAGGCAAGTCAAAACCGGAATATTGGCAGCAGGCAATTACTGAATTTCCCGCTCATCCGCGCAGCGTAGAAATTGCCATGAAGAAGTTAAAAGAAAATCCCAACCAGCCGGAGTTGATGCTGCTAGTAGCAAAACACGGTCATTATGTCAAAGATTACGGTACATTATTAGAACAATTGGTGCAGCAAAACAGCGCTAGTTTGAAACCAGAAGATTGGGAAGAAATTGCCTTTGGGTATTGGGAAAAACAGGATTACGGCAAAGGAGCAATTGCTTATGGAAAAGCTCCCCGCACCGCCAAAAATCTTTACCGGAAAGCTCGCGGTTTGTGGCTTGATGGCAAAATCCCGGAATCGAAAATTGCTTATCAAGAATTAATTGCAGCGTTTCCCGATTCCGAAGATACTGGTTTGGGGTTAATTCGGCTGTCGCGACTGAACGAGCCCAAGGATGCGATGGTTTTGCTCGATCGCGCGATTAGCAAATTTCCCAATTATGCCCCCGAAGCTTTGCTAGACAAATCCAAACTTCTCGACAAAGCAGGTAGCGCTCAATCCGCCTCAGAAACCCGCAAATTGCTATTGACAAAGTACAGCAATTCTGATAAGGCAAGTGAGTTACGTTGGGCGATCGCCCAACAATATGCCAAAGCCGGAGATTTAAAATCAGGTTGGCAGTGGGCGAGGGAACTAACCACCAACAATCCCGACAGCGAACAAGCACCAGAAGCAGCATTTTGGGTGGGGAAATGGGCGCAGCAACTAGGCCGCGACCAAGATGCCAAAACTGCATTTGAATACACTATTTTACGCTATCCAGAATCATATTTCGCATGGCGGTCTGCCGTATTTCTGGGCTGGCCAGTAGGCGACTTCACCACAGTCCGAGATTTGTCTCCCAAAGTAGTGCGGCCCCCTCAGCGCCCCGAACCTGCGGTTGGTTCTCCAGCATTAAAAGAACTCTATCAACTAGGTCAAGATCGAGATGCTTGGACGCTGTGGCAAATAGAATTTACCAACCGCATAGAACCGAGTGTTGCCGAACAGTTTACCGACGGTTTAATGCGAATTGGAGTCGGAGACAACTTAGAAGGTTTGTGGATGATTGGGAGTTTGCGGCAGCGCGAAAAACCAGACGATCGAACCGAATACCTCGCTCTCAGACAGCAGCCTGCTTATTGGCAAGCATTATATCCTTTTCCGTACCTAGAAACCATTGTCAAATGGTCTCAAGAACGCCAAATAAATTCATTATTAGTAACAGCATTAATCCGGCAAGAATCGCGATTTATGCCTGGTATTAAATCAGTAGTTGGCGCGACAGGTTTAATGCAAGTAATGCCGGAGACAGGAGCTTGGGTTGCTGAGCAAATCAATTTCAAAAAATACTCATTGGAGAATGTGGACGACAACGTTAAACTCGGAACTTGGTATTTGGATCACACTCACGACGAATACAAGAATAACTCGATGTTAGCTGTGGCGAGTTACAATGCCGGGCCGAATGCAGTAGCAGATTGGTTGAAGAGATTTAGCTTTAGCGACCCGGATGCTTTTGCGGAAAAAATTCCGTTTCCTGAAACGAAAGGATACGTAAAATCGGTGTTTGAGAATTACTGGAACTATCTGCGGATTTACAATCCAGAAATTAATCAGTTAATGAGCGATAGTTATGAGGCTTCACAGAAAAAAGCCAAGCCTTAAAGGTTGTAGGGTGCAGCATCTGGTGTTTTGCATGATAGTGCGAGCACCTCAAGAGCTCGCGAGTTATACAATACGCGAGCGGGGACGCTCGCACTATAAAAAAATGCTTTTTGCAAAACACCAGATGCTCCATTGTAGGGTGCGTCAGCCGCGCGTTATTTTATCGATAATTGACGCTTCCAAGCTGACTCACCCTACTAACTAATCGAATTCATCGGGATCGATATTTAACTCGCGGAGTTTTGCTGCTAGTCTTTGAGCTCGCTGTTCAGATTGGGCTGCTTGCTGTTCGGCTTGGGCGGCTCGCTGTTCGGCTTGGGCCGTTTGTTGTTCGGCTTGGGCCGTTTGTTGTTGAGATTGGGCCGCTTGTTGTTGGGCTTTTTCTTGTGGAGTCAGAATTAACTCGCCTTCGAGTGTAAACCAGCGCAACCAAGTGCGATCGATCTTTTCATAAATTCCCTGCCACAAACCCAAACTCAATCCTAACTGAGGAATTGGCAAACATCCGCCAATAAGTTCTGCCTGTTCGTAAACACCAGCCACCAAGCGAAATCCTAAAATTTCATTGGTTGCGCCACTAAAAACAACATAGTAAGGAACGCGCAGAATCTGCTCATAAACATACCATTTTGTCGGTGGTCTTCCTGTTTGGCTAACTGTACGACCTAAATCTTCATCTGCCGTACTTGGAGATAGCAATTCAACTGTAACAAACGGGCTAACTTGTTCTTGCCACATCACGTAACTGAGACGCAGATTTTCGCCTTCGTAGAGTCTCGATACGCCCAAAACAGCAAACCAATCAGGACGTTTGTACCAATTGGAATGTTGCCAATCGTAATAAAGATTGAGGTCAATGCCAACAAAAACCTCATCTAAATCAACATTGACAGGCCGAAAAGTGTGCCGCAATAAAGGCGACTGGTAGCAATGATATTCGTCAGGCAAACCAGGTTCCTCCGGGTCTTCGCTTGGTAAATCGTACATTGTCGGCAGAGTTTGCCGGGGCGAAAGTGGCGGGTCAGTCTGAGGGAGAAAACGAGTTTTTTCAATCATATTTGCACTCATAATTTAAGGACTTTATGGCGTGGGGCGTTGCTGCTAGCCCGCCCCTGAACAGGCAAGATGCCTATTCCGCAAATTGAAATAATGGGATTATAAAATATATCAGCGGCATCCCAAGGAATCGCGAGTAGAAATCCCTGTTTGAGAATTAATCCCGCTGGCTTTCGCGCACAATTCTTTAACTTGTGCGCCATCCATCATTGCGTCAGTAAAATCAGCACCGGTGATATCAACTCCATCAAAAGTAGAACGCAACAAAATTGTTTCCACTAAAATGGCATCGCTTAAATCAGCATTAGTAAATTTAATTTGATCGATCATGGCATTAGTTAAATTTGCGCCGTGCAAATTCGCCTCAGTCATCACCGAAGCGCTCATAATTGCTCCCCGCAAATCGGCATTAGAAAAATTAGTTAATTCCATCTTAGCGTTAGAAAACTCAGCAGCCCGCAGCATTTGACCGGAAAAATCGCGTCTTTTCAGTTCGGCGTTGCTAAAGGACAGCGGCGGGGCGTAATATTTAGATTGAGCCAGGGCTGGCCGCGGCAGGATGAAGATAGTTAGCGCTAAGAGGAATGCTGCTAGTTGCCGGAGTTTCATAAGTCTGATATTCTCACAAGGTGGGTATTTCGTAGTGTATCCCGAACTTTGGTCGATCGACCAAACAGTTACAATCTCAATTAATAGTGATGGAGATGAAAAAAACGATATGTTAAGTTTTTTCTTAACTTGGATAGTAGCCGCAGTTTCGCTGGTGATTACAGCTAACATTGTACCAGGTATTGCGGTGACGAGCTTTCCGGCGGCGATGGTGGCTGCTGTGGTTATCGGATTGGTGAATGCGGTTGTCAGGCCGATTATTACATTGCTGACGCTGCCTTTGAGTATTCTGACTTTAGGTTTGTTTTTGTTTGTTGTGAATGCAATTTCGCTTTCCTTGGCTTCCTGGTTGGCGGGTATATTCAATATTGGTTTTGCGGTTAACGGTTTTTGGCCTGCTTTGTTTGGTTCGATTGTGTTGTCGTTTGTTTCTGGGCTGATTGGTCGTTTTGTGAATCAGAGCACTTTGGATTAGTAAGATATTATCCCAGATAGTCGATCGGGCAAACAGCAACCGCTACTGTAACAGAGCCTAGTTTTTTTTCCGATCGAAAGATTTTTTTGGGTACTAAGAGGGGATGGGAAACGCCCCCAAACGCAGATAAACGCGGATGACTGATGGATATCTGCGTTTCTTGATGTTGGCGGGCGGTTAAAATTTGGGCGATCGCACAAAGTGCAGCGGCTTCTGCTACACTTTTAGTCCCGACCTTTTGCGCTACCACATTGGAAGGATTGGGAACTTCTACAGAATTTAAAATATCAGCAGCAAAGGTTTTTAACGGCCAGTTTCGCGCTGCACAAAGTTCCAGCAAGCCGACTTCACCTGCTTTAGTATCTACAGTAGCAATACCTGCGATCGCGCGATCGGCCAAATGAGCGCCGCGACAGACATTTTGAATAGCAGTTTCGATTAATTCCCGTGGCGTTCCGCCTTCGCAACCTATCCCTACCCACAACACTCGCGGGTGCAACTGAACCTTTGGTAAAGCAGATTCCGGTGCAAATCTTCTCTGGGTGAAACTAATCCAAATTCGCCCTTTAATAGTTGACAGATTTTCCCCTTCCCAATATAATGAATGATTGTCTGGCAAACTGTTTTGCCACAAAGTAGAACCCACTTCTTGAATTACTTCTACAGTTTCTCCTCTCTTCATAGCTGCCGCTATTCCCGCCCAGTCGCCTTCCCCCCGATTCCAAGCGCTGGGAATTTTTAACATATCTAACGTAAATTCATCGTTCATTATTAAGTTATCTATTCCCTAGTTTCACTGTGCTTTCACTGAGACGGCAATCTTAATTATTTTTTAACAATGTTAATTTTAAAAGTTTGTATAATCGTAGCACAAACTGCAAACAAGAAAACATTTAATATGGTAGAACTGAACCAGTTACTGTTAGAGTTTGAAAGCAACCTCACATGGGAAGCTGTGACGAAAGAATGGAAAGAACTTCGCGACAGTTGGGTGAGTAAAGTGCAAGCAGCAGTAGAACCGTCACAGCTAGCAGAATATCTAATTGAATTGGAATCAGACATCCAGTGGGAAGCAGTGCAAAATTACTGGAAACTTTGCCGGGAAAGTTGGGTAGAAGACTGTCATTCAGCATCGACTCTGGAAGAAGTATCAAGTTTATTGCTGGAACTAGAAAGCAATACAACTTGGGAAGTATTGTCTGATGAATGGCAGGAAATTCGGGAGAATTGGGTACAGCAAGTGTACGAGTTTAACGACGAGTAATAATTCAATCAATTAAAATCTATTTGCAGGGTCAATGATGTCCCTCCTGTGCGGTTGATTGTCTCGCTTCCCTCAATTACTTTAAATCCCGATCGCTGGTAGAGATTCAGGGCCGGATTTGAGCCTCTGACACTCAGCGATACCGATCGATAAGATGCTTTGGCTGCTGACAACAGACGATCCAATAACTGCGTTCCTACACCCTGATTTGTATATTCTGGAAGAAGCGCGATCGCCAATTCCGGGATAGTATCGTCTACCCAGCCAAATCCCTTGTCATCCCCTGTAAATAAACGCAGCCAGGCCGCTCCTATCGGCTGGCTGCTGTTGAAGGTGATCGCTGCGAAGCCCATATCGTTTGCACGTCCCCAATCCTTGACATATTTCGCAATTAAAGGATGATTCACAACAGCTTCCACCGTTGATTCGCCTTCTTCTGCCATGTGCGCTGCTTCATAGAGCATTTGCCACAGAAAAGGCTCGTCTTCCTGCGTTAGCGGCCGAATATAATAGTCTAGGATTGTGTTCATAAGAATAAGGAAGTTCGGCAACGGATTCTGTAACGAATGTAACGGATGTAACGGATGTATAGCCTTTCTCAGAAAGATGAGATACTATCCGGCATAGGGCATAGGGCATAGGGCATAGGGCATACCTCACTTTTTTGAGAACCGCTATATGGAAGAATAAATAAGGAAAAAAGACGCGAACTAATAATGACACTGACCAATGACTAATGACCAATGACTAATGACCAATGACCAATGACCAATGACTAATGACTAATGACTGAGAGGGCGGGTTTTGCCATTTTTTTAGTCATTTGTATCATAGATCCTTAGCTAAACCCGCCCCTACAAAATGCTAATGACTAATGACTAATGACTAATGACTAATGACCAATGACTAATCCTTAACTAAAACCCCATTCAGAAAAATATCCGCTAATCCTTCGGCCATTTCCTGCATTTCTTGCGGAGAAGCATTCGGCTCCCCAATCGTATTTTGACTGAAACCAGCCACTGCAAACATTCCCAAAAATACCTGAGCGACAATCTTCGGATTCATCTTCCGATAAACTCCTTTTTCCATCGCCGTTTCAAAAAAAGCCTCAGCCACATCGCTCATTTTTCCGATGACTTCCAACTGAATGCGATCGCGCAAATCCGGGTGAAACTGAGCTTCCAAAAAACACACCCGCATCATATCACTATTCTTGCGGATATTTAGCATCCGTCGGCGCATCACCTGAGCCACTGCTTTGTAATTGCCCATCTCGCTCAATTCTGTCAGCAAATCTGTCAGTATTTCCACCCATCCTTCCGTCGCTACCTGAATCAAAATCGCTTTTTTATTATCAAAATGCCGAAATAGCGTACCCTCCGCCACCCCTGCCGCCGCTGCTAAATCGCGAGTTGTCGTACCGTCGTATCCGCTGCGGGCAAACAACCGCACAGCCGCTTGTAAAATCCGCTTTTTGGTTTCTGTTTCTGAAGGAGGAGACTGATTAAAAATTCGCATGGCTTTGCAATCGGTAATTGGCGACTTAAGTAGAAGGAAGAAGGAAGAAGGAAGAAGGAAGAAGGAAGAAGGAAGAAGGAAGAAGGAAAAAGGAAGAAGACATACATAGCCCACTACGGTTCACTTAACATATTTATGCCCCGGAGATCCCCCTAAATCCCCCTTAAGAAGGGGGACTTTGAGGGCATTCTTGTCCCCCCCTTTTTAAGGGGGGTTAGAGGGGATCTGTCTTAAGTGAACTGTATTGATACATAGCCAGCTTTTTAGCGAGCCGTATTTTACGTTTAATTAGATGGATTCACTTGTAACTGCCGGTTTGGGACGGGCGGGCGAAATAATGTTAAGTTTTAAGTTGGGCGCGAATCTAATCCCAAACCAAAGCATCTCCTGCATTGCAAAAAGCATTTTTTATTGAGCGTGCAAGCCTCCCCGCTCGCGAGCGAGGACAGCACTATAATAATAAATGCAAATAAATGCAAAACACAGATGCTCCCATAAATGCAAAACACAGATGCTCCCATCCCAAACTTAAAACTCCTCGCCGAAATCCAGATTCTTTTTGAGATTGGCTGTATCAGCCTAACATCTGCGGCGCAACAGATCGCTGATGCCTCCAAAAATCTTTATCCTTAAGAGAGAATCCCTGGCATCGATCGCAAACATTTATTTGTTTGACAATCCAAAATCCCCAATCTAAAATCTAAAATCGAATGACCCCGCAGTTCCAAAAACCACACGCGGCGAAGCTATCCCCTAGGGAATCGCCCCGCCCAACTCGATTCATCGCCTCCCTGCTGGCTGCTGTAATGCTGTGGTGGGGAATTTGCCCTCAAATCGCCTCCGCCCGCGAGAACCCCGCTAACGGCTCTCCAGCAATGTCTGTTCAACCGTCGCTCGATCGAGTAATCAAGCAAGTCACGGAATTTAAGCTCGACAACGGCATGACATTCGTGGTGCTCGAAAGGCCCCGATCGCCCGTAGCATCGTTTTTAATTCACGCTGACGTGGGAGGCGCAAACGAACCCGACGGTCAAACCGGAGTCGCCCACTACCTCGAACATTTAGCTTTTAAAGGCACGCCAAAAATCGGCACTACCGACTACAAAGCCGAAAAGCCGCTGCTAGAAAAACAAGACGAACTCTTCGAGCAAATGCAAGCAGCCAAGGCCAGCGGCAAAACCGAAGAAGTCGCCAAATTTAGAGCAGAATTGGACAAAGTTGAAGCAGAAGCAGGGCAATTTGTCAAGCGCAACGAATTCGGCAAAATCGTCGAACAAGCAGGCGGAGTCGGACTAAATGCCGCTACTTCTACCGACTCGACAATGTATTTTTACAGCCTCCCAGCTAACAAATTAGAACTGTGGATGTCGCTGGAATCAGAGCGATTTCTAGAACCTGTATTTCGGGAATTTTACAAAGAAAAACAGGTAATTTTAGAAGAACGGAGGCTGCGAACTGAGAATTCTGCGATCGGACAAATGGTTGAAGCTTTTGCCAACACAGCTTTCTCCGTTCATCCCTACCGCCGCCCCGTAATTGGCTACACTGAAGACATTAAAAACCTGACACGAGAACAAGTGCAGAAGTTTTTTGAGACTCACTACATCCCCAGCAAGCTAACTGCGGCGGTGGTAGGAGACGTGAAAGCCTCGGAAGTGAAGCGGCTCGCTCAAATTTATTTCGGCCGCTACAAGGCGAAACCAGCGCCTCCTGAATTGGAAATGGTGGAGCCTCCACAAACGCAAACTAAGGAAATCACGCTGAAGTTAAAAACTCAACCTTGGTATTTGGAAGGATATCACAGGCCGGCGATGAATCATCCCGACAATGCGGTTTATGAAATTATTGGTTCTTTGCTCAGCAACGGCCGCACTTCTAGGCTTTACAAGTCTTTGGTTGAGCAACAGCAACTGGCGCTAGCGGCTCAAGGTTTCAGCGGTTATCCGGGGGAAAAGTACCCGAATTTGATGTTATTTTACGCTCAAACTGCTCCGGGAAAGACGGTTGATGAAGTAGCTGCAGCTTTGAGCAAGGAAATCGATCGCCTGAAAAATGAGCCGGTTTCTGCTATGGAATTGGAGCGGGTGAAAACTCAGGCGAGAGCGGGTTTATTGCGATCGCTCAATTCTAATATGGGCATGGCTTTTTCGCTACTGGACTATCAAGTAAAAACTGGTTCGTGGCGAAATTTGTTTAAGCAATTGGATGCGATCGCGGCTGTTTCTCCTGCTGATATTCAGCGAGTTTCTCAGGCAACTTTCCGCCCGGAAAACCGCACGATTGGTAAGCTTTTGTCGCTGTAAAAAGAAGGAAGAAGGAAGAGGGAAGAAGGAAGAGGGAAGAGGGTATTGGTGTCAACTCAAGCTGAAACCTAGTGCCGATATTCTGTCTAGCGATTAGGTCTAGATCCCCCCTAGCCCCCCTTAAGAAGGGGGGGACAGGAGTATTCTCAAAGTCCCCCTTCTTAAGGGGGATTTAGGGGGATCTGGCTTCGGATAAAAGCGAAAAACACTCGTTTCCAGGCTCTGCCTGGAAATGCAGATCCAGAGGCTCTGCCTCGCCGAATTGTCAACAGATGAAAATTAGGAGAAAGAATGAAAAGGACTAAATTGAAACTGAAGAAAGTAAAGTTATTTCTGCTATCGCTTTGCTTTTTTACTGTTTCATTTACCACGTTTAATTTGTTACCTTCCTTAGCGGCAGGGCCAAAACACTATGACGAATTAACATTTCCGCAGGTGCCAGAAATTAAACTGCCTAAATACACTCGCTTCGAGCTAAAAAATGGCATACGAGTTTATCTGATGGAAGACAGGGAACTCCCGCTCGTCGGGGGAACGGCGCTATTTCGCACGGGCGATCGCTTTGAACCTGCCGATAAAATTGGATTGGCAGGTTTGACGGGAGAAGTGATGCGAACTGGCGGCACGGGCCGGCATACGGCTGATGAATTAAATCAGTTGCTAGAACAGCGAGCAGCTTCGGTAGAAACGGGGATTGATGTTGCTTCTGGTACTGCTAATTTTAGTGCTTTAGCTGAAGATGTGGAACCCGTTTTTGATCTATTTGCGGAAGTGATTCGGGAGCCTGTTTTTGCTAAGGAAAAGTTGGATTTAGCGAAGAATCAAACTCAAGGTGCGATCGCCCGCCGCAATGACGATCCTAACGATATTACCGGGCGCGAGTTTGAAAAGTTAATTTATGGCGATCGCAGTCCCTACGCCCGCACGGTAGAATACAAGACTATCGCAAATATTTCTCGCGACGATTTGGTGAGTTTCTACCAGAAGTATTTCCAGCCCAAGAATATGATTTTGGGTATTTCTGGTGACTTTGATACTGCTAAAATGCGATCGCTCGTGGAGCAAAAATTCGGCAATTGGCAACCGACTCAAAATGCAGAAGTGCCAGCGCTACCAACGGTATCCCCAGCAAAAAGCGGCGGCGTATTTTTTGTAAACCAGCCACAGTTGAGTCAAAGTTACGTGCAGATGGGGCATTTGGGCGGAATGCTCAACAGTCCAGATTACGGTGCTTTGGACGTGATGAATGGGGTTTTGAACGGTTTTGGCGGGCGTTTGTTCAATAATGTGCGATCGCGCCAAGGTTTAGCTTACACAGTTTACGCCGCTTGGAGTCCGAGATATGACTATCCGGGGGTGTTTGTGGCTGGTGGCCAAACGCGATCGGACGCGACAGTACCGTTTATCGAGGCAATTCGCGCTGAGATCGATCGAATCCGCACCGAACCAATTAGCCCGGAAGAATTAGCTTTTGCTAAAGATTCCACCCTCAATTCTTTCATCTTCAAATTTGAAAACCCGAGTCAAACTTTGTCGCGATTAATGCGCTACGAATACTACGGTTATCCCGAAGATTTCATTTTTAGCTACCGCCGCAGCATCGAAGCAGCCACAATTGCCGACGTGCAGCGCGTAGCCAAGACTTACTTGAAACCGGAAAATTTAGTGACATTAGTAGTAGGAAATACTGCGGCAATTCAACCGCCGCTATCGAGTTTGGGCACTGCGGTAAAAGTGGAATCTGTTGATATCACAATTCCGTCGGCGACTTAATCGATGATTCGTGTGACGCACCAGACTATTGTGTGGTGCGTCACTGTGAGATTGTGAATCTAATTTGTAAATTTTCGATGGCGACGCACGCTACCGCTAATGAATAATATAATGCAATAAAGTTCACTTAACGTTTTTTGTCATTGCGATCACAGGGAGAGCAATCGCAGAGACTATCAAATTTCTCGATTAAGTCGCGCTGAGCAATTATTTTCTTAAGTAAACCATATTGTAATATAATGAATATCAACACGCAAGAGCAATTCGAGTTAATTCTAAGTTCTAGTATAGAAAGTCAAGAATTCATCAGATTAACTTTAGGAAAGTATAGAGGAGGAGAAGACGGTTTAACTAAAATTATTGTGAGAATCGTACAATTCAAATCAAGCATAAAACTTTCTTTTACCTATAGCTACAAAACTAAGGAAATAGTCAAGAATTACCCAATCGAAGAGGGAGTAGATTTAATCAAAACCCTGATTGGCAGTGAATTTATGAGTATTAGATTATTCTCAATCAAGCAAGATGTTCAACTTGAATATGGCAAAGATAAAAATCCTAAACTTCATTTTATTAAGCCAACTTTTACCAATCCTGTTGATACGACTCCGCAGCAACACGATCACAAGAAGAAACGGTATATTGAATCCGCAAATAATGTATATCTCAGAGCATTAGGCATTACCAATAGTCAAGGTAATGTCGTAAAAACGATGGAAGATAAGTTCAGACAGATAAATAAGTTTGTGGAAATCATACATGGCTTAGTTGAATCATCAGGATTGGCAGAAAAAAGTGATATCTCTGTAGTTGACATGGGTTCAGGTAAGGGATACTTGACCTTCGCAATATATGATTTTCTGAACAATATTTTAGACAAAGAAGCATCAGTTATCGGTATAGAAAGCAGAATACATTTAGTGGATTTTTGTAACTCTGTTGCCCAATCAGTTAATTTTGAAAGGTTACATTTTAACCAAGGAAACATCAGTAACTATAGCGCAGGAAAATCAGACATAACCATCGCACTTCATGCCTGCGATACTGCAACAGATGATGCAATTTATAAAGGGATACAGTCTGATTCTTCTTTGATCATCCTAGCACCATGCTGCCACAAGCAAGTTAGGAAACAGATTCATCCTAATATAGTTTTGAAGGATCTGCTGAAGTCTGGCATTTTGCTGGAGAGGCAATCGGAAATAGTGACTGATGGATTAAGAGCGCTTTTACTTGAATTGTCTGGCTATAAGACTAAGGTTTTTGAGTTTATAGCTGCTGAACATACGAGTAAGAATATAATGATTGTGGGAATTAAAAGCAATCATAGTATCAATAAGGAGCAGATTATTGGACAAATTAAAGAAATTAAAAAACTTTATGGAATAAACTTTCACTATTTAGAAACTTTACTATTTCCCCACTTCTTTCTTTCCCCCGATCTGGCCGATCTAATTAATGCTTAGTTGGTGCGCTATAACTTGGGGTTAGCTTGAATTCGCTGATCGAAGTCCATATTTTCCGATTTTGTCATATGGGAACTTCGGTAAAAGTGCAATCTGTTGATATCACAATTCCCTCGGCGACTTGACGATGATTCGTGTGACGCACCTAACTATTGTGTGGTGCGTCGCTATGAAATTGTCGATTTTATTTGTGGATTTTGGATGGCGACACACCCTACGGCAAACTGTATTTGGTAGGGTGCGTCGCTGCTGAAAATGCGATCGAATTTGGGGATTTTTGAGCGACGCACCTAAGTATTGTGTGGTGCGTCGCTGGGAGATTGTCGATGGAATGTGTGAATTTTTGAAGGCGACGCACCCTACAAATACCTTGCTGGGTTTGAAGCGCCGTATGGTCAATTTGGATTGAGCCGCGATTTCCCCGATCGCCCGAATTACGTCAGCCGATCGATATCAACACCCAACTCCCGCAACTTAGCCGCCAATAAATCCGCCCGCAGCCGTTCATATTCCGCCTGTTCCGAACTCCACAGCAGCAAATTTCCCTGCGAATCCCACCAGCGCAGCCAGTTAATAGTTTGGCCCAGCCGTTCCCCCGACCAAATCCCCAGCCACAAATCCAACTCGGGAATCCGCACCCGTCCTGACGCATCAGCAGCCTGCGTTTCATAGGCTCCATTGAGCAAATACCGCACTTCCAGCTTGGGCTCGTAGGGGTCGTAAGTCACATAGGTGGGCACTTGCAGAATCTGTTCGTAGAAGTAGAGCTTGCCGTAGGGAGGAGTCGATCGCACGGACAATTCGCTGTAATCCTCATTAGACAAAAACTCCATCACCACCGATACCGGCGCACCCTCCAGATTCGGCGTGTAACTTCGGCGAATCGTGCCCTCTGCGACTCGATGCACTTGCGGCACGAAAAACCAATCCGGTGCTTTTACTACAGTCTGCTTATTTACCGTCGCTACCAGTCCAAAATTGGAACCGATCAGGGCGACAGGCTCGATCGATCCTGCGGCTCCCAGAGCATCGGTGAGAGCGGCAGCAAGCGGCGGTTGTTGAATATTTTCCACAGGATCGTCCGGTAAAACAAAGTCTGCTGGTAGGGGTTCCCAGGTGACAGTTAATGCTTTAGAACTGGATGGGATTTGAAGTACCATGAGCTAAACTGGTGTGTATCTAGATTGTGTATGGTGATTGAGGGGGAGAGGGGGAGAGGGAGAGAGGGAGAGGGGGAGAAGATTTTTGATCGATCGTCGAAATATACAATTTAAATGTACAACAGCTTACATACCATTGTAGATTTTAGATTGTAGATTTTAGATTTTAGAAAAAAAAAAGGTGTTTGTAGTGAGGACTTTAGTCCTTCTTTTTGCGGACTAAAGTCCTCACTACGAACCTTAATTAAAAATCAATGGTCAAAGGCGCTCTCGGAAACGGAATTACATCGCGAATATTCCCCATTCCCGTCATGAATTGCACCAACCGCTCAAACCCCAAACCAAAGCCAGCGTGAGGCACAGTACCGTAGCGGCGCAAATCCAAATACCACCACAACTCCTCCTTATTCATGCCCTGCGCTTCCATGCGCCGCTCCAACACATCCAGCCGTTCTTCCCGCTGGGAACCACCGATAATTTCCCCAATATTCGGAGCCAAAACATCCATTGCTCGCACGGTTTTCTCGTCTTCGTTTAAACGCATATAAAATGCTTTAATCCCGACTGGATAATCGCTAACAATTGTTGGCTTTTTAAACAAATCTTCAGCCAAATAGCGCTCATGCTCCGACTGCAAATCTAAGCCCCAACTTACGGGAAAATCAAACTTTTTGTCGGCTTTTTCCAAAAGTGCGATCGCCTCCGTGTAAGTAATCCGCTCAAACTGATTGTTAATAATATTTTCAGCCGTAGCCAAAACCGTCTTATCAATCCGCTCGTTGAAAAACTCCATATCCTCCGGGCAATGCTCCAAAACGTACTTAAAAATGTACTTTAAAAACGCCTCAGCCAAATCCATATCTCCCTGCAAATCGCAGAAAGCCATCTCCGGTTCAATCATCCAAAACTCAGCCAAATGTCGCGAAGTATTAGAATTTTCCGCTCTAAAAGTCGGGCCGAAAGTGTAAACATTGCCGAAAGCCATTGCCATAACTTCCGCTTCCAACTGGCCGCTAACTGTTAAATAAGCCCGCTTTCCAAAAAAATCTTTCGCATAATCAACCTCTTGCGAATCTGTGCGCGGCACGTTCTTTAAATCAAAGTTGGTAACAGCGAACATTTCCCCCGCACCTTCGCAGTCACTAGCAGCAAGAATCGGAGTGTGAACCCACAAAAAGCCGCGTTCTTGAAAAAATTGATGTACCGCCGCCGAACAAGCATTGCGGACTCGAAACACAGCGCCGTGGGTGTTTGTACGCGGTCGCAAATGGGCGATTGTCCGCAAAAATTCTAATGAATGGCGCTTTTTTTGCAGCGGATAAGTTTGCGGGTCTGCTTCGCCGTAAACTTGTACTTGTGAAGCTTTTAATTCAATTCGCTGCCCTTTCGCCGGTGACGCTACCAACACGCCCGACACTTCTAAAGATGCACCTGTATTTAGTTGTTTGAGTACATTTTCAAAGTCTGGCAAATCGGCATTGATGACTACTTGCAAATTAGCCATCGCCGAACCGTCGTTGACTTCCACAAAGGCAAATTCTTTTAATTCGCGTTTGGTACGCACCCAACCTTGAATAGTTACAGTGTCGTCGGGTTCGCCACCGCGCAAAATTGCTGCAATTCGTTGATTTGTCATACTACCTAATCCTGTTTATTTAATATTATTTTGCACCATATTTCTCTCTTTTCTCTTCCTCTGCGCCCTCTGCGCCCTCTGCGGTAAAAAAATCAAAAACTATCCCGCATAGGATTTCAAAATCCAACCCAGCAAAATGCCCAGTCCCCCAAAGCGAACTGCTTGCCAAAAAGGTTGTTTTATGCTTCCCCAAGAAAACAGGCTGCTTTCTAAATTTAACTCGATCGTTTCCAATTCTTGCTCTATTTCCCGCAATTCTTGCTTGAGTTGCGGCAATGGATTTTGGCGCAGAGACTGGCGCACGTCTTCGCGCCGGTGCCCGAGTTCGTCTTGGCGCTGTCGATCGACCTGAATTTGAGTGTAACGCTCTTTGACCGCCGCGAGCGATCGCTCCACTGCTGCGATCGCCTGAACAAATTCGTTTTCTGGCTCTTTTTGATTTAACTCTGACGGCTGTTGAGGCATTTCGATCTGCAAACCTGACAATAAAAAAACCGATTCCTAATTAAGTTGTTATTATATGCAGTATATTTTTCAAATTCAGAAACAGCAGCCAAATCGCTATAATTGCCAATTATGCTTGAAACTACACAAACAAACCAAACTGTCAACCTCAACGAGGTTAGCACGGTAGAACTAGCTCAAGCTCTAGCAGCACGCCTCGCCATCTCCGAAAAAGATTGGCACCGCCTCAAAGCTAACCGTTCCGCTCGCGCCTGCGAGCAAGCAGCGGCCGCTTTGGTGTTTTTGCTCAAAAAACAGCCTGAAGAGGCTCTCCCGCGCTTCAAACAAGCCACAGGATGGCTGGATAGATCGATCTCTGCTCCTCCCTGTCCGACTCACGGCAGATAAGCTACCAACGCTAAATCCGTGCATGAGTCAAATCAACTAAAGTCAGTCACCGCTTGTAAAATTAGTTTGTAGTGAGGACTTTAGTCCTCAGAAAGAAGGACTAAAGTCCTCACTACAAACCAGTTTGACCGTTGTGAAGCGAGAGGACACGATCTTAAAGATTGGATGAGTCGCTCAAAAATTAGACGATCGCGCCGCTCGATCGAGCAGCGCGATTGCCAGTTAAAAAAGATTTTATACTTTTTTAACTCAAAACTCAAATTTTGCATTATCATCTAGTCCAGATACTCCAAATTTTCAATCCCTGGTTCAGCGGGGAAACGAAAAAATTTGCCAGTCTCGCCGAGCCCAAAACTGCTGCAAAATATCAGTTTTAGCGCAAGCGAGGCAGCCGGTAGCGACTGGAAACTTCTTTGCACAGCCGTAACTCTGTACCTTGAGAATTCCACTCTACCCGATCGAATATTTGGTAAAGAATAAACAGCCCCCTACCACATTCTTGTTCCACATGGGGGAGTGCAGAATTATCTGCAACATCCTCTGCTATGAGACTGTCGAAATTATCGGTATCAAGATCGCAACCGCAAGGAGCCTTAAAGCCAGCACCTTCATCCGATATCACCCACCAATATTGGTTTTGGACGATCGAAAAACGGACTCCAACTGTTTTACCGGGGTCTAACTTGTTTCCATGCTTAGCCGCATTTACCAAAGCTTCTTGAAGCCCTAACCGCAATTCCGCTTGCCAGCGCTCTGGAACCTCTGCTAGGAGCAGATCCAAAACTGGACAAAGGTAGAGGGTAGAAGCGAAGCTAATCGTAATCCAATTTCGTCCGGTCGGACGGGTTGAAATAGCAATCACTCAGAAAACTCCCTAACTTTCAGGTGGATAAACTTCACACCCTGCATAAGTTGGCTCCCTAGTATTCAAAATGCTAATTAATTGAGCTGCGCCACTCTATTTCTATCTTAGAGTATTTGAGCATTTAAGCAAAGCAAACAACGTCACAAAATATTCTGCGATTCTCAGAAACGAATGCCGGCAACCCTCCGTAATTTTACTTATAAGTTTCACCTGCCACCAGATTTTTAATGTCGGATCGAGGCAACTCACGGGCGATCGCCGCGACATCTCCCAAGCCGTCAACAGTCGCGGTACAAAACGATCCCCAGCTATAAAAAATCTAAAATATCTATTAAAACATCGATCCCTGTCACCCTCGCCGATCGCGCCAGACTATCCCCACCCCAGACGATCGCCGATCGCCCCACAGAACGCTATGGCCGCTTTCGGGCACAAAAATCATACCTAGGTGTATTCCCATCAACACCTGATATATTTCTCAAATGCCGATCGGCCCACAAAAATCGCACTGCTGCGGCCTTGATTAAATCAATATTTGTTACAAAAGTTATTGCACATGAGTGAGATTTATCGCGATCGCCCAACTCGCCCAAATTGACAAATCCTTGGCTGGCGACACCCCGGCGCATCGGCTAAACTTTATAAATCTGAACGTCGCGATACAATAGTTAAAGTAAATAATTATTTCTTTACATTATGCAAACCACCGCAGCCATCACCTCCGCCCCGATTCCCGGCACGTACTGGCATTGGCGGGGGCATTCAGTGTACTACGTTCGATCGATCGACCGACATCCCGAACGCCCTCCCCTACTGTTAATTCACGGTTTTGGCGCATCCACAGACCATTGGCGCAAAAATATCAGCGGCCTGAGCAAAGACTTTGAAGTCTGGGCGATCGACCTGATCGGATTCGGGCGATCGGCAAAACCCGAAATCCAGTACAGCGGCGACCTCTGGCGCGACCAACTCCACGACTTCATCACCAACGTCATCGGCCGGCCCGCCGTCCTAGCCGGCAACTCCCTCGGAGGCTACGCCGCCTTGTGCGTAGCAGCCCAGCGTCCCGAATCAGCCGCCGGACTCATATTAATCAACAGCGCCGGCCCCTTCAGCGAACCCCAGCCCGCACCCGAAGCCGGGCCAATGCAAAAAGCCCTATCCGTCACAGCTAAAACCTTATTCCAGCAAGATTGGGCAAGTTTTCTGCTGTTCCAGTACGCGCGCCAGCGATCGACAATTCGGAAAACCCTAGAAAAAGTTTATCTCGACCAAAGCACCGTCACAGACCAATTAGTAGAAGAAATTTACCTTCCCTCCTGCGATCCCGGTGCCCCCAAAGTATTCGCCTCCGTATTCCGAACGCCCCAAGGCGAAAAAATCGACGTATTGCTGAGTCAATTAACCTCTCCGCTGCTGATGCTGTGGGGAGAAGGCGATCCCTGGATGAATTCGGCAGACAGAAGCGCCAAATTTCGCCAACACTATCCGCAGTTGACCGAACACTTTATCAAAGCCGGTCACTGTCCCCACGACGAAGTACCAGAACAGGTAAACGAACTGATTCGCCGATGGATAATTGACTAGGGCATGGGGCATGGGGCATGGGGCATGGGGCAGAGGTTACTGGTTATTGGTTCAGGAGTTACGCAGACCAAAGAAACCGGGTTTTTTTACGAAAAGACGCGTTCGGGCCCGCAGATTCGCTAAAAAACCCGGTTTCTGGGCCCCCGTGCGTCCAGGACTATGGTTATTAGAACGAACAACTAACAAGAAACAAATAACCAATAACCAATGACTAATGACTAATGACTAATGACTGATGACTTCTTTTAACTTTCTGGTTAATCTCAACTCAAACATTCTGAGGAGACGGAAACCATGACGGATAAAAAAACTCGCCGCAATTTTATATTGAGCAGTATAGCTGTTGCCGGCGGTATTGCAGCGGCGTCCGCGATCGACGGGCAAAATCGGGAAATCGCAGCCGCACCAAACAATCAAGCGGCCGCCACAGTCAAAATGCCTGAACGACTTTTAGGAAAAACCGGCGTGAAAGTGCCGATTTTTGGTTTGGGAGGGGCCGGACAAACACCGCTGTCGCAGCAGGGAAGAGAAGCTGAAGCGGCGGCGCAAATTGAACGCGCGATCGAACTCGGGATTCGCTATTTTGACACGGCGGCCGACTACGGGCCCAGCGAAGAAAACTTAGGCAAAGTTTTGCCAAAATATCGATCGCGCCTATTCTTAGCCACAAAAACCGCCGCCAGAGACAGAGACGGCGCGTGGAGAGACTTAGAGCGATCGCTCAAAAGATTGAAAACCGATAGCCTAGATTTGTGGCAACTCCACCACGTTTCATTCCAAAGTGAATTAGACCAAATTTTCAGTACCAAAGGCGCAATAAAGGCGATCGAAGAAGCCAAAGAGCAAAAAATAATTCGTTTTTCCGGCATCACCGGACACCACGAACCCGCTATCATTGCCGCAGGCTTGCAGCGCTACCCTTTTGACACAACATTAATCTCCCTCAACGCCGCCGAAAAACACCATCCGCGCTCTTTTACTGCCAACGCTTTACCAGTGGCAAAAGCCAAAAACATCGGCGTAATTGCCATGAAAATACCAGCTTACGGCAAATTATTTCAGAACGGTGTTTTAGATGGAATGCACCAAGCAATGGGCTACACGCTTTCACTCCCTGGCGTGCACTGCTGCGTCATCGCCGCCGACTCAGTAAAGCAACTGGAAGAAAACTTGAAAGCAGCCCAAGCATTCAAACCTTTGAACAAAACAGAAATGGCAGCAATTGAAAAACGCACGGCTGCCGTTTGGCAAGAAAATACATTTTTCCGACAGTGGACTTAGATGTGATGGGGAGCATCTCAGTTTTGCATTTAATTATAGTGCGAGCGTCCCCGCTCGCGAGTATATCATCGCGAGCGGGGACGCTCGCACTATAATAAAAAAATGCTTTTTACAAAAATGAGATGCTCCCGATGTGATGTTAGTCAATGCGGCGCGATTGCGTCGCGGATCTACTTTCTGTTAATATTGAACTGGAATTACAAATCCAGGTAGAATGGGTTGAGGAACGAAACATCAATAAAACTAACCCTTTCAGATTCCTCTCGATCTGATAATTTATCAACAGGGCATTTTTCAATGAAATTAGAAATTAGAAACTTAGGTGTGGTTGAAAAAGCTGAAATTGATTTGAAGCCTTTAACTGTTTTTATTGGTCGTAATGGTGAAGGCAAAACATGGGCTGCATACACTTTGTCAGCGATCCTCGGACAGTCGGGATACGGAAATTACTTGAAAGCTTATCTTGACGGTAAAACCAAAGAAACATATCCAATCATAGATAGCGCACTTCAGCAACTTTTTGATGAAGGTAATGCACAAATTGACATGATTCAATTTGCTAATGACTGTGCCGAAATTTATATTAATGATGTGGCTGGTTTAGCTCCAAACTGGATGCGCTCTTTTATGGCTACAGAGCGAGCAAATTTTGATAATTTGCAAGTACATTTTAAGCTGGAAGAAACAAAAATAGAGTTTCTCGAAAAGATAAAATTAGCTTCTGTCGAGAGAGAAATTTCTTTAGGTTTACTAAATTCTGTGAAAGAATCAGGCGAAGGAATATTATACTTTTATTCAGGAGGAGACATTTTGAATAAACTCCCTAAAAAAGCGATTAAGCAATTCGTAGTTCAGGAAATTTTTCAGATGCTTCACCGCTCAATTTACGAATATATATATACATTTCCTACTGAAAGAACGACTTTTATAACTTTTCCATTTAGCTCTTTTAGAGTCAGAGAAAGTAGAGGCGACGAACCTTTAAAAGAGAGAGATAAATCTGAATTTGAACGAAGAGAAACGCCTTTGATGGAACCAGTAAAGCGTTTTTTGGAAATGATTATATTGAGTTCTCGAAAAAAAGACAGAGAAGAGGAAATAAAAGAAAATCCTCGGTTACAGGAATATATCAAGTTAGCTGATTTTTTAGAAAAGGAGATTTTACAAGGAAATGTAGGCTTTGAAACATCCGAACTGCGAAAAGAACTACTTTTTCAACCGAAAGAAAGTACGAAGTTGGAGATGCCTATTGTTTCTTCAATGGTAAAAGAATTAGCTCCATTAGTTCTCTGTTTGCGCTATTTAGTTGAACCAAATGAGTTACTGATAATTGATGAGCCAGAAATGAATTTACATCCAGCGGCTCAAGTAGAGATAGCTGAATTTTTGGCAATGTTAGTCAATGCTGGATTGCACGTCTTAATTACAACCCACAGTCCGTACATTGTTGACCATCTTGCTAATCTTATGCAAGCAGCTAAGCATGAAGATCCAGATAGTATTAAAGAAATGTTTTACTTAGAGCGCACAGAGGCTTTTATTTCTCAAGAAAAAGTTTCAGTGTATTTGTTTGAAGATGGAACAGCAAAAAATATTATTAGTGAAGAAGGTACAATAAATTGGGAAACTTTTGGTCAAGTGTCTGATGATGTTTCTCGCATTTATGCTAATTTACTGAAAAATCCAGATTGAGAGACAGTTAATGCCTTTTGAAAATTTGCTTTTATCCTCTTGTTTACTTCCAGGTCTAACCTATTTTAAGGAAAGTAAAGCTTCAGTAAAAGTAGAACCCCTAGCGGGTGAAACAATACTTTTTTTCAACATAGACGATCAATCAAATCCTGGTTGTAAGTTGCGTCAATTTTTATGGGGAACAGAAAAAGGTCAAAGAATGTGCGACTTGATGGTTTTTTACGCTAAAGACAGCGAGCGCGTCATCTGTTTTGTAGAATTAAAAGATAATATGGGTGATTTAGGTCATGGCACAGAGCAAGTAATTAATACATACAATACTTTCAAAGTACATCTGCACCAAAGTTATACAGCGAAAGCATTTATTTTTGCGAGCGCAGGTTCTTCACCTTACGAACATGACGAATATCAGAGAAAATTATTAAAGGTGTTTGGGAAAAATAATTTTGATTTTAATAATAGAAGTAATGATGCTTTAGGTGATTTGTTGCGGGGAATCGCACCTAAAACAGGTGGAGGGAAGCGGAAAAATAAAAAGTAGAAAATATCTGTCAATTATGACTGGTCAATAAGATTTTTTTGAAGCGCCACACCTACGCGATCTCTTTCCTTGCACCTTTGCGGTGAGAACTCCCCAAATCAAAAAACAAGACGACCTATTGGGGTCGTCTTATTCTTTATCATAAAAAATGCAATCTGTCAATAACAAACAGCGACTATTTTTTCCGTTGAGCCTTATCTAACCGCCTGCGATCGCGCCACTCAACCGAAGTCAAATATGCAACCCCGCCAGTGACAGTCACCAGCAGTACAAAGGCCACTAAAACGAGAAAATTAGCAATAGAAAATTCCACAACCCCTCCTGCTTGGCTTAGATTTTACATTATGTGCGATCGCACAACCGCAATCAAATGAGTTGGCAGTGAAGAATGCAAGTCCTCGCTACAAACCTGATAACGGTTATTCTACCGGACGTACTCTGAATTGGGCGAGAGGGAGAGTCGGAGATCAGAAAAATCCTCCCTCTTCCCTCTGCCCTCTTCCTTCTTCCTTCTTCCTTCTTCCTTAAAACAACTCTTCCAAAATTGTAAACCTCACATGATTAATTGCCAAAGTCCCCACGGAAACATCCTCTTTCTTCAAAGGAACACCCCCGCTGGTGAGACTTTGAAACTTAATTCCCTTGCCAATTTCTACGTGGTACCAAGCCAAGCCCATAAAAAATCTCAAAGGATAAGGGCCTCTGTCTTGAATGTCATCGGGATTAGATTCCATCGGCACCCAGCCAAAGCCCGGAATGTAAAACTCCAGCCAAACATGATTGAAATCCGGTTCCAGCGGCACACCTTTTCTGTCAGCAAAAGCCGGACACTTGTAACGCCCGATCGTGCGGCAAGCAATCCGGTTCAACCTTGCCAAAGCCAACAACAGCCCTACGTACTCGCCACAAGAACCGATGCCGCGCCGCAGTACAATATCGGGTGTGTCGATGTGAGGCCTGATCCCGTAAGAAAGTTGGTCGTAAACAAAATTGCGAATGCTCAGTAATTGCCTCAAAATATTAGTTTCTGTGCCAATTGAGGCCACAGCCGCCGATTGCACAATCTCCGTATTCATCGCCAAATTATCATTATCCACCAAATACTTAGCTTCAAACTCCGGCGACAGTTTTGGAATCTTTTCCACATCCCGAGGCGACAACTGGTACTTAATCGATCGCATTTCCAACAAAGCCTTCCAGCCAAAAATTCGCCGTTCCCCCTTTTGGAGGCGATCGAACTTAAACACCGCCACCCGTTCCCCTTCCAGAATTTCCTCAGTAAAAGGCATCCCGACTGGCGTAATTTTCCTCACCTTTTGCCGGTGAGTGTCCGAAGGCAAAGCAATCCGCCACTCCAAATTATCGATTTCTACCTCATCCAGAGGAGACAGTTCCTCCACATAGGACATTTCTATCAAAAAACCGTTTGACAAAGCGTAGCGCTCGGCTTCATTGTAGTGAAAAGACAAAGGGTGAATAAAAGTGCGATCGCGCTTCGTCAACTGAAAAGGATCTTCCGAATTAGGGTCATCCCGGATATAAAGCTCATCCCCCGCGTAAGCCACGTAGAGAACCTCTTCCCCAGTCTGGGAATCCTTGTGAAAAGCCAAACCAGAAGGCGATTCAAAGGGAGTCAAAACGCTAAATTTAATCTCCCCTGTGGCCCGTTCCAAACAGTAAACTGTTTGCTCAGTTTTGTCGCAAATCCAAATTTCCTCATCCCGAACTGTGATATTTTCTACTCCGATACCGGGAGCAAAAAACCGAGTAATTTCCCGACCAGTTTTCCCATCAAACACCAGAATATAGCCCAATCTCTGGCAAGTTACGTAAAGTGTAGATTGCCAAACAGCAATCCCGTCAACCGGATAAGAAAGGGAAACAAAATGTTCCGGTTTGAGTTGTACCATCGCCCCATCGCGAATTGCGCCCGGACAGCAACAAATATCCTGACCTCGCGCAAACCAGACAGTATTTTCCCAAATAGCCAGCCCGGTTGCGCCCGCAAACTTAACCGTTTGATAAGGATTCAAAACAGTAGTGTTGTCAGTTTCTCGATCGATCTCCAATAGCAGCCCTTCGGCGCGATCGACAGCAAACAACCTATTTCCCAAAAAAGCAATGCCGTGCAGTGTAGATACACCGATCGGTCTGACCATTCGCAGCCCCGAAGGCTGTTTGTCCGAGATAACTGGTGAATCGAGGTTCATGCTAAATTTCTTGCCGGTATTGTACAGAAAACTTGACTTTTGACTTGTAGCCGATCGCTTGAGGTTCACCAGCAAAATTGCCTAGTTTCCTGATATCCAGGACTGACGCATCAACCGGGTGTTTTTACGAAAAGACGCGTTGTACCCTCTTACTAGAGTTAAAAGAACCCGAATATTAGTCTTTGTCAAAGTTGGGTTTAACAAGCTCAACCCAACCTGCTGCCGTGAATGGAAGTAAGTATAACTACTAAGCTACCACTGACAAACGCTACACAGAATTCTATCTCGCCCGCAGCAGCCAAACTAATCGTATCTGGCTCAAGATATAAATTAAGTACAACAGATTACTATATCCGCCAAAACCGTGGGTAGAATAAAAATGTGCGATCGAGTTCTTAGGTTCATCAGAAGGCAGGTTCATCATGGCTTGGAAGTCTGCTCTCAACACCAGCGCCCTTTCCTTAATTCTGTCTTTACAGGCAGTTGGCACCGGTAGTTTCTTTATACCAGCCGAGGCTATCAACAGCCCCGCAAACAGCGTCCACCGTCCCTCACCACCGCTGCTACCCCTCAAATGGCAAACAGCTCAACCCCCCGGACAGACCGGAAACAGAGCCAACAGCAAGCAACCCGGAGCCGCTTGGAATAACTTTCAACCGCCGGAACAGGGAGTACCCGGAAGGCGGGAAGGCGGAGGAACCAGGGGCTTAGTCTGCCCCACTCCCATAACTGCCTTGATTCCCCAATCAACTATGGGGCAAACCATATCAGCAAAGCCGACATTTTTCTACTACCTTCCCGCAGCCGTTGACAAAACAGTTCAGTTTGAGTTAGCAGACGAAAGGGACAAAACAGTATACAAAAAAAGTTTTCGGATGGTAACTAGCCGTGGCGGTATCGTTAGCGTCAGCCTCGGCTCCGACGGCAACTCGCCAGCCTTGGAAGTTGGCAAAAACTATCAATGGTACTTTACTATCAAATGCAGCCCACAAAGCTATACAAATGATGTTCTCGTTTCCGGGTGGATCAACCGCACCGCACTCGCCCCAACAGTGAAAACAGAGTTGGATAGATCGCCCGACAGTCGCGCCAAGCTCAGCATCTTCGCCCAACAAGGTCTCTGGTACGAGTACCTGGCAACTCTAGCTCAACTGCGCCTAGAGTCTCCCACGGATACCAGTTTAGCCCTCAAGTGGTCAGAAGTGTTGAGATCGGTCGAACTCGGAAAAATCGCCCAAGCACCATTAGTCGCCAGTCAGTTAACACCGATAACCAAAAAATAATTCTATTTGTGCGCGGCGTACCAAAAACCCGGTTTCGAGGGCGGTATCTGCCAGCGCCATAGATGATTTTGGCGGTGTTGGGGGTTTGTGGGTCGATCGTCCTGAATAAATTCAAATTTTGGCTATCGCAAGCAGTTCGGCTCGCTTGCCTCTATAAAGCCGGACTGTGGAAATTTTTACGGTCAAATTGTGCCAGATACTAAATGATAAACTGGCAGAATCAAGCAGCAGACCAACTTATTTTACAAAAATTATAAATTATGCGCCCGAGTGCAAATATTGCCATATTTCGGTTGGGGATTTCACTTCTAACAGCGCTCCCTATCGCTTGCTTTTATGCCAATAAAGCTATATCCCAAACAAATGATATTTCTCAGTTTTCGGCCGCTGACAACTCAGCAAATACCGACAACGAAGCATTAGCACTGCAAAAACTGGAAATCCAACAAGATGAAACTGCAACAAACTTAAATCAACTCCCCGATTTTCCCGAAAGCAACCCGATCGAGAATCAGCCCGATCGCTGTTCCACAATTAATCAAACAGATTGTGAGATCCACAAGTCGCCCGAAGCCCAAAATTTCGCAGACAGCCAGCCAAAATGTCATAACCCCCTAGATTGCAATGTTTTAGCCCAGAACCAACCCCCGACACCTCCAAACCTGCCACCTCCGCCGACTCAACCAGATCCAAATCGCGATCGATTTCTGCAACCAGCCCCGCAGCCTTCCCCACAACCTCCCCAAACACCACCAACAGTTGCCCCCCAACCCCCGTCACCAGTTCCCCAGCCGCTGCCGAATACGATAATTCAAGTGGAGAAAATTGAAGTAGTTGGCAGCACAATATTAAGCGAAGACGAAATTAACGCCTTAATCAAGCCGTTTGAGGGCAGTTCTGCCACCCTAGAACAGCTCCAACAAATCGCCGACAAAATTACCGAAATTTACCTCAATCGCGGGTACATCACTTCCAGAGCAGTCTTGCCGCCCCAAACTATCACCGCAGGAGTAGTCCAAATTCAAGCGATCGAAGGCAAGCTGGCCCGAATTGAGGTAGAAGGAAATAAAAGAGTCCATAAAAGTTACATCCGCAGCCGAATTCGACTCGGTGCCGGAATACCTTTAAGCACATCTTCATTAGAAAACCAACTCCGGCTGCTGCGAGTCGATCCTTTATTCGACAATGTAGAAGCCAGCCTGCGGGCTGGAGATAATGCAGCGGAGAGCATTCTGATCGTCAGAGTTACGGAAGCTAATCCGTTTCAATCTAGTTTCAGCTTTGACAATTACTCGCCTCCCAGCGTCGGTTCCGAAAGATTGGGGGTGAGTGTGCGGCACCGCAATCTCACAGGAAATGGTGACGAACTTGCGGGTGCTTATTACCGATCGCTAGGCGATTCAGACTTGTTCGATTTCAGCTATCGCATCCCGCTAAATGCCATGAACGGCACTTTGCAACTGAGGGCGGCACCGAACCGCAACAGTATTGTACAAGCACCTTTTGACGCTTTTGACATTTCAGGAAAATCGCATTTATTTGAATTAAGTTACCGCCAGCCGCTGCGGAGAACGCCGATCGAAGAATTTGCCTTGTCTGCCGGTGTTACTTATCAGACAAGCAGAACTTTTCTCGCCGGCGAACCGTTTCCTTTTGGCATCGGCCCGGACTCCAAGGGTGTCAGCACTACCACTGCAATTAAGCTGGGACAGGACTACGTTCGGCGCGACCCCCAGGGTGCTTGGGCCTTGCGATCGCAATTTACGATCGGCACTAGCTTGTTTGATGCTACTCAAAACGAAGGTTCTGTCCCTGACGGACAATTTTTGAGTTGGCTGGGTCAAGTGCAGCGAGTACAGCGATTGAACGACAAACATTTATTAATTTTGCAATCAGACTTGCAGCTTTCTGCTAATAGTTTGTTACCTTCCCAGCAATTTGTAATTGGCGGCGGGCAATCTTTGCGCGGCTACCGCCAAAATGTCCGTTCTGGCGATAACGGCTTCCGAGTGTCGGTCGAGGATCGGATTACTTTGCGGCGCGATGCTTCGGGAAATCCCAAACTTCAATTAGCTCCTTTTTTGGATGCGGGTGCGGTGTGGAATACTCCCAACAATCCTAATAAATTAACGAATCAGAGATTTTTAGCAGGTCTGGGTTTGGGGGTAATTTGGCAACCGATACCGCAGGTGAATCTGCGCGTAGATTACGCTTTTCCTTTGGTGAGAATTAGCGATAAAGGCGACAATTTGCAAGATAACGGCATTTACTTCAACCTAATCTATACGCCATAAGAAGAGGGGGAGAGTGGGAGAGTGGGGGATGGGGAGAGTGGGAGAGGGAGAGAAAGTGGGAGATGAACAGGGAGCATCTCAGTTTTGCAAAAAGCATTTTTTTTATTGAGCGTGCGAGCGTCCCCGCTCGCGTATTGTACAACTCGCGAGCGGGGACGCTCGCACTATAAATTCAAAACACCAGATGCTCCCGATGAACACAATATTTCCCTCTTCCTTCTTCCCTCTTCCTTCTTCCCTCTTCCTTCTTCCTTCTTCCCTCTTCCCTCTTCCCTCTTCCTTCTTCCCTCTTCCTTCTTCCTTCAACACCCGATATTAATCGCCGACTTCCCCGACAACCTCCGCAGCAGCCTGAGTTTCGAGCCAGAGTTTGAGCAGCAATCGCTCCGCCCGATCGCCCAAAACAGTCGCAAACACGCCCTGGGCGCCCTCTGACGCGCCTCCAATCCACGTACCGCGCAGAGTCACTTCCACAAAATCAGCATCAGCAACACAAAGGTCGATCGCCTCGCTGTCATTTCGGCGGGCCTCAGATTCCAACAGAGAAAGCGCCGGCAAATTCGCCGGCAGCAAAAATGCCGCAGTGCTCGGTTCGACGCTGATGCTTTGACCAACTCGCATAGCCAGCACAACTCGCAGCGCCACTAACTGTTCGGGAGATTGAGCCAAACGCTCTAGATTAAAGCCCGTTTCAGTGTAAGTCAGCTTCAGCATATTGAGAGCCCTAAATTTGAAATTGAAAATT
>Ga0335395_10000249_pt1 | contig 34186 bp, 33 predicted proteins | sample MAT02_FD_205744 | JGI IMG/M metagenome (GOLD analysis project Ga0335395, IMG submission 205744) | Freshwater microbial communities from Lake Fryxell liftoff mats and glacier meltwater in Antarctica - MAT-02 (spades assembly) (version 2) ... | reverse complement strand
GTGTCAGAACCTATCATGATAGAAAACCGAGAAGACAGATTTTCAAAACTTAAAGAAATACAAGTGTCTGAAGATAAAGTATATGTGTTGGCCAGTGATAACACTCTTCATATCTTTCAAAAAGAGAATCGATCATAAGTCAGTTTAATTAAAAACTCATAAATGAATACTCTGATCCCCGCTCAATCTCACCCGTCAGCCCTCCTCTCACTATCATAACTGGGTAGATCGTATTAATTTTTTTTAATCATTTTAAAAAACATAAAAATGAAACACATATTCCAAATACCGATTTTTATGCTGATGCTGTGGGCATCGGGCGTGGGCTATGCGGCGCATAGTGTGGTCTATCATTCACCAGAGAAAGAAACTGTTTCTGCCATTAGGCCATCTGCACCATACAGTTATCAAATCAACGGTACAGGCAATCAAGGTACAACTATCAACCAAACCAGTACAAGCGGCGGGATTAACTTATGAAGTCTTCAGGCTGGTGAGGTCATAGGATTATCCATCATAGTGACAGATCAAAATGGTTGTACAGGTACTTCCTCTACTTCATATTTGAGATGTAGTACTGGTTGTTCAGGTGTTGTATGTACAAGTACTCCTCCAGTGTGTAATGGTATTCTTAACGCTTCAAGTGGATACAATAACGATGCAATCATCAACTTCCTTGTACCGGCCAATGTATATCAAGTTGCTTTGAAATTAAATCCCTTGAGTGCTCCTCAGAGTTATAGTATCTACCACAATACTGATAATATTGTAAATGTTGGTAATATTTATACTCCATTCCCAAATACACAACGCAACAATTGTCAAATGAATGGCATAAGTATATTAAACTCGGTGGAAGGAGCCGAAATTTATGATACAATATCTTCGTCCTACACTGGCTTATATAGATCTGGCAATTTTGCATCCAAAACTTTTGCTATATTGCCAGGTGATATTTTAACAATTGATATTAATCACCCTTCTTGTATTACGGCAACTCACTGGATCTTCCAAATATTGTGCAATGGCGCAGGCAGTATCCCAATTCTAAATTCAGATGAGCAGGTAGAGCAAGAATCTTATAATGAACTTACGGAGACTAATGAGTTTTCGTCTGATCTCATGAAGGCTCCCTATAGATTTTATCCAAACCCTTTCTCAAAGGGCATCAATCTTGAGTTATCATCCGAAATATCTGAAAAGGTCACTATTCAGGCGTACAATAATGTAGGACATCTATTATTCGAAAAACAAATAGATGTAATCAAAGGCACCAACTTACGATATATAGAAGACTTTGAGCAAGTCCCTAATGGTGTGATTACTGTAAAATTAAAATCACCTACTCAAGAGCATACCACAAGAGTAATTAGAATCAACTAATAGCAAAATAGGTAAATTATAAAATAGCCACGATCAAAAAATAAATTTAAGGTCGTGGCTATTTTAATTCGTAGAATCTAAGCTTGATAGCATGAACTAATAAAAAGACATCAAAGCATAACTAACAAACAGATTTATATATTTAAAAATATTTTAATATGTAAATAGTATTTCGTTACTTTGCACTTGATTACTGAGTTTGATGTTAGGCTTGGGGTCAAAAGTATTATTTATAATTATCAAAACGCAAGTATAAGAGGATGCAAATAGTTTCTTTGACGACTGATTACGGTACTAAAGACTATTATGTCGCTGAGTTGAAGGCAGCCATACTCTCTATCAACTTAAACACGCACATCATAGATATAAGTCACGAGATAGATCGATTTGACATCGTGCAAGCGTCGTTTTACCTGACTAATGCGATAACTTCTTTTCCAGCAGGTAGTATTCATGTCATAGGTGTCAATTGCAATTATAAGAAAAAAAGTGAGTATATAACTTTTGAATACAAAGGTCAGTTTTTCATCGGGCCCAACAATGGCGTATTCTCTCTTATGTTTGAGGATTTGGATACGTCCATCGTATATATCATATCTCCCCCACATAAAGAAAACGTGCAAGTCAAAGATATATTTGCACATGCAGTAGGATACATATCTCATGGACTGCCTATTGAGGAAATAGGACCTACGCTTGTCAATTTTAATAAAAACTTAAATATAAAACCCGTCGTCACATCCAACCAAATACGTGCTACGATCATCCATATAGATCACTTCGAAAACGTGGTCGTCAACCTGAAGAAAGATCAGTTTGAAAAATTGAAAAATGGACGTCCCTTTGAGCTTTATTATAGACAACATGATCCGATCACGACATTGTCAAACGAATATGGGGACGTCTCCATAGGTGATCCCTTAGCGTTTTTTAACTCGACAGGATACTTGGAGATTGCTATCAATATGGATAAAGCGAGTACAATGCTCAATCTATTTAAAAACGAAATGATTCAAATCAATTTTTTATAACTCCGCTATATGTCCATCATCAGAATCGTCAGATTAACTTTTCCCATAGAAAATACTGAGAAGTTTGCTGAAATATTTCATGCTTCCAAAGATAGGATAGCACAGTTTGATGGCTGTCTGTCTGTGGAGATAATGAAAGATCACAATGACCCGCAAGTTTATTACACATACAGCAAATGGGATAGCCAAAACCATCTTGACGAATATAGAAAATCGGCATTTTTTAAAGAAACTTGGACCAATACAAAGGCGCTTTTTAGCGCTCGTGCATTGGCTTTTTCCATGATATCTATTTGATTAACTAACGCCAATTTTACGCTCTATGATTACCATTCATTACAAACTCGGCGATCTAAAATCCGTAGTCGCAAAGCTGCTAGAAACTATGACCAAATCTAAAATAATATGCTTCATAGGCGAAGTAGGTGCAGGCAAAACCACACTGATCAACGCCCTTTGTACTACATTAGGTACACATCAGACACCTAGTAGTCCAACTTTTTCTATCATCAACGAATATACATATAGCACAAACAACTTGGTTTTCCATATAGACCTGTATAGAATCAATAAAGTGGAAGAGCTCGACGAACTTGGTATAGAAAACTATCTGTATAGTGACGAATATTGCCTCATCGAGTGGCCCGAAATCGTAATTCCTTACTTAGAAGAACCCTATTACTTAGTGACAATCGATAATCCTACACCCACGTCTCGGATACTAAATCTATCTTTACAACAACCACAAACCTAGGGAGTTTGATTCAAATTGAGTATGTCCGTGCCCATGTGTCAAAAATAAAATATAGTTAAAAAATCATTCTAACACAAGAAACACTATCAAATACTTTTTTATTTAGTAAATTTGTACGCTGTTAGCATTTAAATAGCATACTTTCGTCATGAATACTATAAAAGCCTAAATAAACGCTCAACTATGAGTAACATAAGAAAACCAATCGTTTTTTCTGATTTTTTTACCAAAGGTCAGTACGAAACCGAAGTAGATATGCTAGACCTTAACCATAAGTCCAAGTCGCTAACTATAGGAGTGCCCAAAGAAATCATACTAAGCGAACGGCGAGTAGCCATAGTACCCAGCTCTGTGATGATACTCGTCGGATACGGACATAGAGTGATTATAGAATCTGGAGCAGGAGTCAAGTCCAATTTTTCGGATCACCAGTATGCTGAGGCAGGGGCAGAGATCAGCCATAGCAAAGATAAAGTGTTTAAATCGCAAGTTTTAATCAAAATAGCCCCGCCAACTTTAGAAGAAATCGACCTCATGCAAGCGGATCAATTGCTGATATCACCCTTGCAATTGCCTGTATTAAAAGATGAATACCTAAATAAACTAAAAGTTAAAAGAATCACTGCACTAGCCATGGAGTACCTCCAGTCAGAGGACGGGTCAAACCCTATCGTCCGTATCATGAGTGAGATAGCGGGAACCTCAGCGATTATGACCGCTGCCGAATACCTCAATAACACCCGAGAAGGTGGCAGAGGAATGATGCTAGGAGGTGTCTCAGGTGTACCCCCAGCAAAGATTGTGATATTAGGAGCAGGCGTAGTTGCCGAAACAGCCATTAAAGTAGCTATAGGACTAGGTGCTTCTATTAGAGTTTTTGACAACGACATCACTAAGCTCATGCGACTCCAAAACGCAGTCGGCAGACACTTACACACATCAACTTTTAATCCAGTATATCTCGCATACCAACTCACCAGTGCTGACGTAGTCATAGGTGCGATTCACTCTAAGACAGGTAGAGCTCCCATCGTCGTGTCTGAAGAAATGGTCACCAAAATGAAAGAAGGTGCTGTCATCATAGACGTAAGCATCGATCAAGGAGGATGTATAGAGACTTCAGAGATGACCACGATAGACAATCCTAGTTTTATAAAACATGGCGTGATCCACTACTGCGTACCCAATATCGCCTCTAAAGTCAGTCGAACTGCCTCGCTAGCCGTCAGCAATATCCTCACTCCGCTATTACTCAAGATGGGACAAGAAATCCACTTTGATAATATACTCTATGACCATGTCGGAATACGAAACGGCTGTTATGCTTACAAAGGTTGTATTACAAACGAATACCTTGCCAAACGTTTTAACTGCAAATATACCAATATGGAGCTTTTAATGACTTCAAAACTTTAAATAATATTTATAATCTAAAAAACATAATATGGTAAATCAAATCACACTTGATAGTAAAATTGCAAAATATAAATCTGTATTAGAAAACACCATTCAGTATAGAAAAGACTGGAACGACACAGTCAAACCAATGTTGCTGGAAACGTTAGAAAAATATAATAAAATGCTAGAACTACCAAGAGCAGAGGTAGCAGCAAGAGAAACCATAGAAAACCTAGAATCAGTAGTCCTAGATCTAGGAAAGTCAAGCAGTGGAATCTCCGAAAACGATGAGCTATCCGGAGTAAAAAGAACAATGATAAAATCTAATGGAACCCTTATCTACCAACAGCTCTTCAATGGCAAAATCATGGTGATGCTCCTAAGTCCAAATATAGAAGGGTATGGACAACCAAAACCACCCGTCACCCTTGAGATATTGAGACCTGATGAACTGAAAAAAGCATTCATTACGCGCCATTTTGAAGCTTTTCTAAAAGACATCACCGACTGGGAAGATTTTGATGATGATGAACCACAGAAAGCAATCGGGTTTACTCCCATAGGATTCCATACTGAAGAAAAAGTAATAAGTCTATAATTGCAATCATATAAAAAATAGAAAAATGATAATTTGACAATAAAGTATTTGCATTGGCGTTGATAATATATTTATAATCACCAAAATTTTAAGAGACATGAAAAAAGTTTATTTCAGTATATTGTTAAGCGTTATTTTTCTGTTTACTTTTGCAAGCACATCAATAGCTCAGTTTCGTATCTATGCAGGAGCAGGAGCTAATGTTAGTACGATTAACATAGAATCTACAGTAGATTTTAATAGTAAGTATGTGACAAATTATTTTGTTTCTGTCCGTCCTGAATATAGGTTTAGCAATTTTGTATCTTTTTCTTTTGATGCCCAGTACAGCGTGAAAGGCACTTATTTTCAGTTTGAGAATCCAACCTTTACACAAAAAACTAAACTAGGGTTTATAGATATTATCCCGCAAATAGGGCTTAAGTTATTACCTTTTATAGAAGTCTATGGCGGTGTAGGATTGGGAATAAAAACATCAGAACTTATAGATTTTGATAATAAAGGGTACTCAAAACCAATAGTCAATATTTATGACAATGATTACTCAGTAGTGGCTGGCGCAAGGATCAAAGTTTTAAGATTTGTATTTCATGGTCAGTTCTCAAATAGTATTAGTAATTTTAATGACTTGACTATTACAGATTCAATGGGAAATGTTATCAAATATAACGAGTATCTGCGCAATTTTCAGTTAGGAGTAGCTTATCAGATATTTTAATGGTGATAGATACTAAAACTAAGACATTAACGATTTTAAAGTCACTTATTGCACCATCGTACCTATCTGTTCGCCCCTAGCTACGCGGATTAGATTGCCGGGTTTGTTGATATCAAAAACGATGATAGGTAAATTATTTTCCTGACATAGTGTGAAAGCTGTCATATCCATCACCGAAAGACCCAAGCTGATGACTTTAGCAAATGTAATATTATCATACTTAACTGCATTTGGATTCTTTTCTGGGTCACTGTCATAGATACCATCTACCCGCGTACCTTTTAGGATGATATCTGCATTGATCTCATTTGCACGAAGTGCCGCAGCAGAGTCTGTTGTAAAATATGGGCTTCCCGTCCCTGCACAAAAGATGACTACTCTACCTTTCTCTACATGTCTGATAGCACGTCTTCTGATGTAAGGCTCAGCAACTTGCCTCATTTCTATTGCACTGATTAGTCGTGTATATATGCCTTCTCTCTCTAACGCACTCTGTAGTGCCATACCATTGATGCATGTTGCTAACATTCCCATATAATCACCCGTAACTCTTTCTATTCCCGAAGATTCAGCACTCAGTCCTCTGTAGATGTTTCCTCCACCTATGACTATAGAAACTTCTGCTTTCTCTGCCACTAACTCTTTGATCTGAGTAGCATAGTAAGATAGCTTATCGGATGAAATACCAAATTTTTGCTCACCCATTAGAGATTCACCACTTAACTTTAATAGAATTCTTTTGAATTTTAGTGACATTACTTTGATTTGGTATTTAAAAGATAATAGCGTTTATTTTTTCAAGTGTAAAACTAGACAAATTCCTAAAAAGGTATTGAAAACATACCAAAAGATTTTAAAAATAAATTCGTTGTGAGTAAGTTATCAAAAGAGCAAAAAAAAGAGCGATTAAAATAATCGCTCTTTATATCTAATTAACCTAATTTGACATGTTTAAATCCTAGAGAAGTAAGCTCTGGATTTTGAGATCTCAGGTATTCAGTAACACTGCTTTTACCGTCTTTTACAAAGGTCTGATTCATTAAAGTATTTTCTTTAAAGAACTTATTAAGTTTACCTAACGCTATTTTCTCAAGCATTGCTTCTGCTTTACCTTCGTTTCTAGCGATTTCCTTGCCTATTTCTAATTCCTTATCGATTACAGATTGTGGTACATCTTTTTCACTCAACGATACTGGCTTCATCGCAGCTACTTGCATAGCTACATCTCTACCTGCATCTAAGTACTTAACATCTGCCAAATTAAGACCTACCAAAACACCTGCTTTGTTTCCCATGTGTATATAAGACGCTACCAATGGCGCTTCTAAAGTCTCATAGTCAGCTATTTCGATTTTTTCACCTATTTTAGCTACTTGTTCAGACATTACAATATCTAACGTAACACCGTTAAGTTTGTAGGTATAAAGAGCTTCTTTGTCCGCAGGGAAGTTGTCAAGCGCAATCTTAGCTACTGCCTTAGTCAAGTTTATGAAATCTTCGTTTTTAGATACAAAGTCTGTTTCACAACTTAATCTTACGATGATACCTTTGTTGTTGTTATCATTAACTAAAGCTATAATTACACCTTCTTTAGCATCTCTGTCAGCTCTTTTTTCAGACATTTTTTGTCCTCTAAGTCTAAGCAGCTCGATCGCTTTCTCAAAATCACCACTAGCTTCAACTAGTGCTTTTTTACAATCCATCATACCAGCACCAGTTTGATCTCTAAGATCTTTGACTGCTGTTGCTGAAATATTTACATCACTCATTATATATATGTTTGAAGTTCTTGTTTAAAATTTATAAATTTCTAACCTCCGAAAATTTAAAAATTAATCTTCTTTAGTCTCAGCCTTAGCTAATCTCCTTTCTTCTAGACCTTCATTGATCGAACCGATGATATAATCAGTAATCAACTTTACAGACTTAGAAGCATCATCATTAGCTGGAATAGCAAAATCTACTTTATTGGGATCAGAGTTAGTATCTACCATTGCGATAGTTTTCATACCTAATCTTTTAGCTTCTGCTAGAGCGATGTGCTCGTGGTGGATATCCACTAAAAACACTGCACTTGGCAATCTGTTAAGGTTAGCTATACCACCTAATACTTTTTCTAACTTATCTTTCTCTCTTGTTAAGGTCAAACGCTCTTTTTTAGTAATAGAGATAGCAGGATCAGAAAGCATTTTATCGATGCTGTTCATTTTCTTTACTGACTTTCTGATCGTAGCGAAGTTAGTCATCATACCTCCTAACCATCTCTCGGTTACATAAGGCATTTCTGCGCTTCTAGCTGCTTTAGCTACGATATCTTTAGCTTGCTTTTTGGTAGCAACGAAAAGGATTTTTTTACCTGATTTAGCCATTTGCTTCATTGCATAGGCTGCTCTGTCCAGGCACTCAGACGTTCTGTTAAGATCGATGATGTGGATACCTTTTCTCTCCATAAAAATGTAAGGAAGCATCTTAGGATTCCACTTTCTTTTTAAGTGACCATAGTGGACTCCTGCTTCTAGCATTTCATTATATGATGGTTTATTCATTTCTTTTGAATTTTTAACTTGATAAGAATAATAAGGGTGATGATAAGATTAACGTTTAGAGAACTGGAAGCTCTTTCTCGCCTTAGGTTTACCAAATTTCTTTCTCTCCACCTCTCTAGAATCTCTAGTAAGATATTTTTTCTCTTTTAATGGCTTCTTGTGATCCAAGTTTATTTTTACTAAAGACCTAGATATGCCAAGGCGGATAGCCTCAGACTGTCCTTTGAATCCTCCTCCAGATACGTTAACTTTGATATCATACTGACCTTCAGATTCTGCTATTCTTAGTGGATCTAGTATCGTAGATTGAGTAATAGTCATCGGGAAGTAATCTTTATAATCCTTTCCATTGATAGTGATTTTACCACTACCTTTCACTATATATATTCTCGCTGTAGAAGCTTTACGTCTTCCTATGCTATTGATCATTTCCATGTGCTCTTAAAATTTAAATGGTTCAGGTTGCTGTGCACTATGTGGATGAGTTGATCCAGTGTACAAAAACATTTTTTTAATCATTGCTCTACCAAGCTTGTTTTTAGGCAACATACCTTTTACAGCTAGCTCTAAGATCATCTCTGGCCTTTTAGCTAACATCTCCGCTGCTGTTCTTCTTTTAAGACCACCTGGATATCCTGAATATCTTTGGTATTCTTTATCTTTAAGCTTATCTCCTGTGAATCTCACTTTGTCAGCATTCACTACTATGATATAATCACCTGTATCGACGTGTGGCGTGAAATCAGGTTTGTGCTTGCCTCTCAATACAGAAGCAATTCTAGTAGCAAGACGACCTACTACTTCTCCTTCAGCATCCACTACATGCCACTTGTGAGTAGCTGTTTCTTTGTTTGCTGATATTGTTTTGTAACTTAGTGTATTCACTTTTTTATTAATTATAAGTACTAAAATATTACTTCTGATAGTGTATCTCTATGGAAGCGGCCGCAAAGGTAATTTTTTTACTTTGATTTCACCAAACATTTGTCAAATATTTTTAAAAATATTTTCATAAGTCCTTGAAAAACAGTTTGATTTTCGCACACTTTATTATTTCACACCTTATTTTTATTTATAATTGTAACCTTCCATATATTATCAAAAATATAACACCTCAGAATCCACTAAAAAACCTAAAACGTACGGAAATCGTAATTTTTAATGCTGTTTAATATGTAATTGCCTATACTTTAATGAAATATATAAAACTATTTTGATTAAATGTTTAAAAAATTCAAAATGGATTCATACTTTTGTGCTGAATTTATTAAATCCTTTAGATATCAAACCTAAATACTATGGTCATGGCAAACTCCTACTCACAGGTGAGTATGCAGTTTTAGATGGTGCTAGAGCACTAGGATTGCCCACTAAAAAAGGGCAGCAGATGAACATCAAAAAAACGAATAGCACAGATCTAATCTGGCATAGCTATGATCAAAATGATAAAATTTGGTTTGAGTCCACTATTTCCCTCTTTGATTTCAGTCCTGTCACTACCAGTGACCCATTGAAATCTGAATATCTACAAAAACTTCTCAAAAACGCTGTAAGACTCAACTCTGAGTTTCTATCGCAATGGAATGGCTTCAAGATCGAAACCAAAACAGAATTTCCAATAGATTGGGGTTTGGGCACTAGTAGTACATTGATCTATCTAGTGGCTGAGTGGGCTGAGGTCAATCCTTTACTTTTGTATTTCAAAACCGAAAACGGCTCAGGTTACGATGTAGCTTGTGCATTTGCAGATGGACCTATAGAGTATGTCAACTCATCAGATGAGGTTTCTTATACTGAGATAGATTTTAATCCAAAGTTTAAAGAAGACTTATATTTTATATATCTTGAAAACAAGCAAGACTCTGCACAAGGAATCAAAGATTATCTCAAAGCAGTAAAAAATAAATCTACTTTAGTCAAAACAATCTCTCAGATCACTGAAGATATGAAAAATGTATCAACCCTCAAAGATTTCGCAGCTTTGCTAGACATACATGAGAATGCAATAGCCCATCATACAGGATTTAAAAAGGTAAAAGATCTTCACTTTAGAGATTATGCAGGGAGTATCAAATCACTAGGCGCCTGGGGAGGAGACTTTGTTATAGCGACTGGACTCGGCACCACTGATAAAACCAATGAATATTTTTATTCGAAAGGCTTCAACACTGTCATACCATACAAAGAAATGATCCTTTAATCATTTTACTTTCATGAAACGCAAAGCATGTCTTAAAAAACAAATCATGTACATAGACGAATGAAATCGTTTACTTTTAAGATTCTTAATCCTGAGTAATCACCTATAATTAATTGCGCTGCATTTATAGAGTGTTACTATAAAAATACAGATTTTGGCGAAAGCCGAAACAATTAAATAATCCTAAAATGACTACCCCAACCAAGTCTGCCAAGGAACTCTCGATAGCAACAATATTAAACCAAGTCCGTAATAGATCAAAACTGTATTATATCCTTTGTCTGTGTTCAAAAGCTTTTTAGCCTTTGAATAGCCTATCGTAATAAAAATGATGGCAAGGATATTTGTAATCGGATGCTCCACCGCCATCAATCTAGCATACGGATCTTTCATCGTTGCTCCCGAAAGATTGTTAAATCCCAATGGAGATATAAAGTACAATGCTAATCCCATGAGCAATTGAATGTGTGATAAAATCAACACCACCAAAGCGATTTTCAACTCTGCGGCGCTAAACTGTTTTTTTGCTATCTTATTAATGGCAAATAAACCAATAATCACAACTAAGCCCACCAATACCAACCACGCAGCATGTGAATGCGATGTTTTTAAAATCTGATACATAATGTTTCTTTATTAATTAGTGTCAAAGGTAATAAAATTTTAACTCTAATAGCCATTGTTGGTCTGATTCTAGATTAATTCCACTAACACCTATACTGTTTTAGTTGTTTTAAATATATCTGGCGACCTTCCGAAATAATCTAGTGGTAAAATAATTTTACGTACTATATTTTAACAAACTTTAGATAAACTGTTGACTTATAGTGTAAAAGTAAACTTCATTGCATTGACTAACGTTGTTAATACTAAAATAGTCATGATGGAATCTTACGACACTTTAGTAGAAGCAATTAATGGCCTTAGAGAACAGGGGTATACAGAAGATTTTAATCTTTTGCAGGACTGTGTAGAATGTAAAGCAAGAAACTTTAAGATTTTTCATGACGAATTTACCATAGATAAATTTTTCAGATTTGAGGGTTACTCTGATCCTGCTGATTCATCGATTATTTATGCCGTGCACTCTGAAAAATATAACCTTAAAGGTATTATGATCAATGGATATGGTATTTATTCAGATGATATCACCGATAAAATGCTAAGAAAACTCAAGTGAAGTTAGTCTGTATAAATCTTCTCTTAAATAGAATTGATTATCTCGATTCATAATTCATGCTTCTACCTCCAGCTTCTACCTTTTTCAATAGGTTTTTGGATATTAAATCATTAATATTTCTAATGGCTGCTTACTTTGAGCAATTATTAATCGTTGCCCATTTTGCTGAAGTCATCTTCCCAACGAATCCGTCATTTAGCTTATTTACCATCTTCTTTTGTCTCTTATTAAATACAATTTTAGCATTCCTGTTCCAAATATAAGCCTTACACACCATTTTATCTAAGATGGTATCGGTAGATTTAAGTGCTTTAGTTAGGCTATTATAATCCAATCTGTTATATCTGGATTGCCCTTTTGTGTTTTTCCCAAAGTATCGTAATACTGTTTCCTTTCCATGCTAATCTGCCCCGACATACTATAGAACCGTTGATTACTATATCTGATTGCGCTAATAGTAAACCGATCATTGCTCTAGCTTTACGACCATTGCCATCGTCAAAGGGATGTATAGTCACAATCCATAAATGAGCAATTGAAGATCGTACTTGATTAGAATTTAAGAATTTACCCTCTATTTCTTATGTTTTTAATCCATCTAAAAATTAAAGTATCTAGTGTAGCTTTAGTTTGTAAATCAAATCCTAATACTTCCATTTTTCTTAATAATCGTCCTTGCAGGTTTCTTGATTCACTCAGTAAGTTTATCAATGCCTCTTGCTTGGAATGTAGAGTTAGGCCGATCGTCTAATTTATATATATACTTTTTCATTCTTGTCATATAATGCCACAAATGTACGGGCTATTCGTGCCACGAACAACTTATTGACTATTCTTATGGTAGTACTATATGATACCATCACTGCGCTTAAAATCTCAATTTTGCAATGAAAGTCCTAATCTATCCTCCTAGCTACAGACTTCTGCAAATCGGACGGTTGAGAAATCAACGTATCCACATGAACCAAGCCTGGAGCTTTGCCAGCCGCTATATTTCCCAGTTTTTCGTCATATCCTAAGGCTTTTGCTCCATTGGCTGTAGCCCAAGTGATCAATTCTGTCAAGGGTAAATAGGACGCATACTTTGCTATCGTCTTGATTTCTTCCCAAATAGAGAGCTGCCAATTGGAGGTCAAGCTATCGGTACCTATCGTCACCGTTGCTTTTGTATCTAGAAAAGCCGTGTAATCTGGTAATCTGTTTTCTATGTACAAATTAGCATTAGCACAAGTGGCCCAAAAAATATTTTTATTCCACGCAAGTGCTGCTTTTATATCCGCTCTTGTCGTCATGGTATTGTGTACGAAAATCGTCCTAAAGTCAGACGAAAGATGCTCAAGTGTGTAATGAATGGAAGTTTTGCCTGTAGTTTTAAAACCGTCCATATTCATACCTAGATCGGCATAAAAGTCGATAAACTTGCCTGTTTTTAGCTCGAAAATCTCATTTTCAGCGGGTGTTTCTTGGTTATGAATACTAACGATACTTCCTTTTGGGTTGTGGGCATTGATATAAGCAAATAGGTCCTTACTAACTGTGTAAGGTGAGTGCGGCACGAGCGTTTTTTTATTGCCGTTGATGTCTGACTGACCTTCATACACAGGTTGGTATTGGTCGATAGTCTTTTGAGTCATACTCGGTTGTATAAAGTCAAACATCTCAACGAACGAATGATAAAGTATCTTACTTGTATTCTTGACTTGCACGGTGTCCAGTTGATTGCAAATATCCCCCACAGCAACGATCCCCGCCTTATACATTTCTTTATCCCCATCTATGATCGCTTGATCTATAATCTCTTGATCCACTTTGCGTAGCGTAATCACACTTTTTATAAATGGAATAAGTCCTGTGCCTGTAGGGGCAACGTTTTTGAGGTGCGAAAGCTCAAGATGGCAATGCGTATTGACAAATCCAGGTACTATACTTCCGTGGTACCTTCGGACTGTACTTGCATCATGCACAGAAGATTTATCAATCGCAAGAATTTGCCCGTTAGTATTAGTAACTATTACAGCATCTGTAAGTATCGTGTTTTTATCAATAAAGATTTCGTCCGCAGTATATTTATTGATATTGGTCATAATTTACATTAACATTACTTTACGCAAAACACTAATTAAGTATTAGAATTCTGCATTACCAGGATAACGAGGAAAAGGTATTACGTCTCTGATATTGGTCATACCTGTGACAAACAACACCAAGCGCTCGAATCCTAAACCGAATCCTGCATGTGGCACTGTTCCGAACCTGCGTGTATCAAGAAACCACGACATTTCCTCTGCAGGTATGTGCATCTCCTCCATTCTAGCAAGCAAGACATCATAACGCTCCTCACGCTGCGAGCCGCCGATAATCTCACCGATTCCTGGGAATAGTACGTCCATAGCGCGTACGGTTTTGCCATCATCATCCATACGCATGTAGAAAGCTTTGATTTCTTTAGGATAATTGGTAAGAATCACCGGTTTTTTGAAGTGTTTCTCTACTAAGTAACGCTCGTGCTCTGACTGTAAGTCCACTCCCCATTTATCTATCGGATATTGAAATTTTCCTTTTTTGTTAGGTGCAGAGTTGCGAAGTATGTCTATGGCCTCGGTGTAAGTCAATCTTTCGAAGTTATTAGACAAACAGAAAGAAAGTTTCTCTCTCAGTGGCATTTCTGAGCGCTCAACCATAGGTTTTACCTTCTCGTCATCTATCAATCTTTGCTCCAGGAAGGCAAGATCCTCAGCACAATTGTCCATCACATACTTAATGAGATACTTGAGCATCTCCTCAGCCAAATCCATATTGTCATCAAGATCAGCAAACGCTACTTCTGGCTCGATCATCCAAAACTCTGCAAGGTGCCTAGTGGTGTTTGAGTTTTCTGCTCTAAATGTAGGACCAAAAGTATATACCTCACTCAATGCTAGCGCCGCCAACTCTGCTTCCAACTGCCCAGAAACTGTAAGATTAGTCGCTTTGCCAAAGAAGTCTTTCTTAAAATTAATGTCTCCTTCCTCTGTGCGAGGTAGATTATTGAGGTCTAGCGTGGTGACTTGAAACATCTCACCCGCACCTTCTGCATCACTACCCGTAACGATCGGACTGTGTATGTTTACAAAATTTTTATCATTAAAAAACTTATGAATCCCGTACGAAAGCGCATGTCTCACCCTAAATATTGCACCAAAAGCATTGGTACGAAACCTCAAGTGTGCAATATCACGTAAGAACTCTAAACTATGTTTTTTGGGCTGAAGTGGATAAATATCTACATCACAATCTCCCAGAATTTCTATTTCTTCAGCGACTAGCTCTACTGTTTGACCTTTGCCTTGCGACTCGATAAGTTTGCCTGATGCTTTGATAGCTGCGCCAGTTGTGATCCTCTTTAGCAACGCTGTATCAATGGTCACCATATCCACTACGACCTGCAGATTTGCTAGACAAGATCCATCATTGAGTGCGATGAACTGGTTGTTTCTAAACGTACGTACCCAACCCATCACAGTATAGTTTTGGTCAGGTGCGCAGGTCATCAGCGCTTTAATTTTAGTTCTTTTAGCCATATATAATTTTATTTTGTATCTATTGTTTTTAGAAATATTTGGTTTTAAAACCTTATAATAAGTCACAAAAGTAATTCAAATCCCATAAATTAGTTGTAATTATTAAGGATAATATCCCAAAATATCTATTTTTCGTATTAAGATTGTAATCAATCATTACCATTGTTGCTGATTTGGCTTTCGCCAAAAAGCTACATCAAATCTGCTAATTCAAACCATTTTTCTTCTTTTTCTGACATTTGTTGGGTAGCAGCATCTAGCTCTTTAGACAGCTTGATTATATCATCTGGACTAAGTGTTGGATCGTCAAACTTAGCGGTAATCTCGGCTTTTTTTTCTTCGATTTTTTTGATTTCCTTCTCTAACCTCGCAAAATCCTTGCGCTGCTCATAAGTAGCTTTGGATGATGTGTCTTCTGTCGGAGCTGCTTCTATCTCAGGCACATAAGCCGGTAACTTAGGGTCTTTGTCACCATATTTATCAGCCAGTCTCTTCTCTTCACGATAATCTGAATAAGTGCCGTTGTAATCCTTAATCACTGCATCACCCTCTAGTATAAAGAGATGATCTACGAGCTTGTCCATAAAATACCTATCGTGTGTAACGATAATCAAGCATCCTGGAAAATCCAATAAATACTCTTCTAAGACATTGAGTGTAATGATATCGAGATCATTGGTCGGCTCATCCAAAATGAGAAAATTTGGGTTTTTCATTAGTATTGTGAGTAGATAAAGTCTCCGTTTTTCACCACCGCTCAACTGTGATACATACACACGCTGCTGCGAGCGAGGAAATAGAAACTTCTCTAACAAGGACTCGGCCGACATCTTAAGCCCTTTCTCCAGTGGGATGTACTCGGCGATATCTCTGATCACATCTATTACGGTTTTGTCTTCGTTGAGCACCAGACCGTCCTGAGTGTAATATCCAAAAACTATCGTATCTCCTACTACTATTTTGCCACCGTCTGGCTCGATCTGCTGCGTTAAAATCTTTAGAATGGTCGATTTACCAGAACCATTTTGGCCTACGATTCCTATCCGTTCCCCTTTTTTGAACTTATAATTAAAACCATTGAGAATTTTTTTATCTCCAAAGTTTTTAACGATAGAATGCGCTTCAAGGATTTTTGATCCAAGTCGTGAAGCAGCTATATTTATTTTTAGTTCGTCATTATTAAGTCTGACTTGAGCTTTTTCTTTGATTTCATAAAAGTCGTCGATTCTAGATTTTGCCTTCGTAGTTCGCGCCTGCGGCTGCCGTCTCATCCAATCTAACTCCTTATTAAAAAGCTTTTTGGTTTTCTCTAAAGCGATAGCATCGTTTTGCACTCTAGCTTCTCTTTTCTCTAGGTATTGCGAGTAATTGCCACGATACATATATGTTTGCCCGTTTTCTAACTCCACTATTTCGTTGCAGATGCGCTCAAGAAAATACCTATCGTGCGTTACCATAAAAAGCGTCAAGTTAGGCTGCTGTAGAAATGTTTCGAGCCATTCTATCATTTCTATATCCAAATGATTGGTAGGCTCATCGAGTATCAGAAAATCTGGTTCTTCAATTAGAATTTTTGCTAAAGCCAAACGTTTTTTCTGACCTCCTGACATTTCACTAGTCTTTTGATTGAGGTCTGTTAGGAGCAGTTTTCCTAGTATTTCATGTATTTTTGCTTCAAAGTCCCACGCTTTGAGATCTTCAAGTCGGGTGACACATAGCTGGAGTAATGCATCATCGTTGGAAGCAAGTGCGAGTTCGTAATCGCGCACTGCGATGATGGATTCATTGTCTGTATCAAAAATAGTCTCTAGAGCGGTAGCATTTGGATCAAATGTAGGGTCTTGCTTTAGAATCGCCGTCTTTATTTCCTTAGAGATGATGATTTTTGCATTTTCGCCATCCGAACCTTCCTCGCCACCGATGACTTTGAGGAGTGTGGTCTTGCCACTACCATTTTTTGCGACAAGCGCTATTTTTGCCCCCTTAGTGATAGAGAGATTGACGTTTTTAAAAAGTACTTTATCGCCGTAAGACCTACTGACGTTTTCTAATGAAAGGTATTGCATATTGATTGTCTATTTTTATTGCTTTCGCAAATCAGCTACAAAAGTAATAAAAATTATGGCCAATAAGGAAGTGTTGGACAAATAGTATGTATAACTTATAGCTCCTACAGAAAATATCTCCAACACTGACACTATTTATGGCGTATAGCTTAGAGCTAAAGATTATTAAATACCCAGACTCTTGATTTAGACATTTAAAAAATTTGTTTTTTGGAGGTATTGACTTTGGTAACATTTAATCATATTAAAACATTCTGATAACTCCTGCTGTGATTCTACGTGGAAATGCATTATCCTCAAATTTTTGTATCTCTAACCCCATATTTATCTTGAAGTGGTCTGAAACCCTAATCCGAAATTCTATCGGTAGATTATAACCGTTTATGTTCTCTCTTACTAATCGATCATTCAAATTATTAAATCTGCTAATAAACATAACGTAATTGAGACCCGTGAATGCCTCAAACCACCCAGTATTTATAAACCGAAAACGATAGCCAAAAGTAGCATTAAGTATATAAGGATTTGCTTGCAAGCCTATTTGTAAACCATGATTAGCATGTACATTGCGTATATAAAATCCTTCAAAACTCAAACCTGTGTATCCATGATAAGAAGCATTAATCCCTACACCTCTTTTTTGATAAGTAGCTGTTTGTCCGTGCAAGTTAACTACCGTAAAAGCTAGAAATAAAAATCCGTAAACCCATCTCATATATTTGGAATTAAGTTGTTAAAAAAATATTTACCATATAATATTACTAACGACTATAACCTTCGAAACGTTGACTCATGTATCCATTTTTTATGTTTATTTTAACAAATAATACCAATTGTATTTATGTAATAGTCCAAAATAAAGATATAAATTTTTTATTCAGTCGATTCCAAAATTTTTGCGTAGCCTTTGCTACGGTAATGTTTTTTGATCATGAATCAATGAAAAAGATGACCATTATTGGACTATTTTATAGGTACTATTGGTATAAATTCATACCTGTTAGATTTTTATTTACTTTGAGATCTGAATTTATCAATCAGCTGGAAGCTAGTTATACATTAGTGCGATCTTTAAAGACTATGTGTAATTCCTATTTCTTTATAACCAATGGAGCTATCACTGTCTAAACTAAATTGCGACGCTTTAGCGATAAACTAATCAAACAAAACTAAACAATAGACAAATCAAGCAAATCGACAGTTTCATCAGCTCCGCAAATTTTTCAATAAAACTACATATTCCTCCTATACTTTCCTCCCACTTCATAGAGTGCATTGGTGACTTGACCAAGAGAACAATTTTTGACACTTTCCATGAGATGCTCAAATAGGTTTTCGTTGGTAATTGCCGCTCGTTGTAGGTCATTGAGCGCTGCACTGCTAGTTTCTGGATCGAGTCCCTTGAGTGTATTGACGGTGTCTATTTGAGACATTTTTTCCTCCTCAGTAGCTCTGATGACCTCCTCAGGGATGATCGTTGGCGATCCATCTTTTGACAGAAAAGTATTAACCCCGATAATCGGAAATTCTCCTGTGTGCTTAAGGGTTTCATAATACAATGATTCTTCTTGGATTTTGCTACGTTGGTACATCGTCTCCATCGCTCCTAGTACGCCACCGCGCTCTGTGATACGATCAAACTCCGATAAAACTGCCTCTTCTACGAGTTCTGTCAGTTCTTCGATAATGAATGAACCTTGTAACGGGTTTTCGTTTTTGGCCAGTCCAAGCTCTTTGTTTATGATCAGTTGGATGGCCATAGCTCTACGTACGCTCTCCTCCGTAGGTGTCGTGATGGCTTCATCATAAGCATTGGTATGTAATGAATTACAATTGTCATATATCGCATAGAGCGCCTGCAATGTCGTACGTATATCGTTAAAAGCAATCTCCTGTGCGTGTAGTGATCTTCCTGATGTCTGGATGTGATATTTAAGCATCTGCGAGCGAGTATTGCCACTGTATTTGTATTTAATGGCTTTCGCCCAAATCCTGCGTGCTACTCTCCCGATTACTGCATATTCTGGATCTATACCGTTAGAAAAGAAAAACGAAAGGTTAGGCGCAAAATCATCGATATTCATACCTCTGCTAAGATAATATTCCACGAAAGTGAATCCGTTAGAAAGTGTAAAAGCTAGCTGAGATATAGGATTGGCTCCAGCCTCAGCGATGTGATAACCCGAGATAGAAACGGAATAAAAATTACGTATATTTTCGTTTATAAAATATTGCTGCACATCTCCCATCAAGCGCAAGGAAAATTCTGTACTAAATATACAAGTATTTTGCGCTTGATCTTCCTTAAGTATATCTGCTTGTACCGTACCTCTGACAGATGACAATGCACGAGCTTTGATCTCTTGATATACCTTCTTTGATAAGACTTCATCTCCTGTGATTCCCAGTAATAGCGTACCTAATCCATCATTGCCCTCTGGTAATTTTTCCTCGTATCTTGGACGGTCGAGTCCTTTAGAATCATATTTTTTTACCAATAATAGTTCGACCTCAGCTTGCATATTGTGCTCAATGATATATTTTTCACATTGCTGATCTATGGCTGCATTCATAAAAAAAGCGCAAATCGTAGCTGCGGGACCATTGATAGTCATCGATACCGAAGTGGATGGATCACACAAGTCAAATCCCGAATAAAGCTTTTTAGCATCATCAAGACAGCAGATACTTACACCAGAATTCCCGATTTTACCGTAGATGTCCGGACGAAGATCTGGATCCTCACCGTACAATGTCACGGAATCAAAGGCTGTAGAAAGTCTTTTAGCGGGCATGCCCACAGATACGTAATGAAAACGTTTATTGGTTCTTGTTGGGCCACCCTCGCCCGCAAACATACGTGTAGGATCTTCACCCTCTCGCTTAAATGGAAACACTCCCGCTGTATATGGAAACTCTCCAGGGACGTTTTCTTGCAATGACCACTTCAGTATATCGCCCCAGTCTGTATATTTTGGTAAACAGACTTTTGGTATCTTTAAATGTGCTAGTGACTTGGTGTAAGTAGTGAGTTTTATATCTTTATTACGTACTTTATAGACAAATTCATCCGCCCTATATTGATTGCATTTTTCTTGCCATCCACTGAGAATCCGCTTATTATCCCCATTGAGGTCTTCCATCAGACCCTCTAGTGTCTGATCTAGCCACTCAATCGTACGTTCGTCTTTGGCCAGAGCTTTGGTTTTGGTAATTGCGTAAGCATTAGAAGCAATCTCTGCTTGCTTGATGGCATTTTGGTCGTAAGACCGATTATTTTCCGCAATCTCAGAAAGATATCGAACTCGCGAAGGAGGTATAATATATATCTTTTCGCTTTGGACACTATCATGACCTGCTTTAATAGCTAACGGAAGTACTATGTGTGACTCGAGTTTAGCATCTGTACGCTCATTGATAATTTCTAGTAGCCTTTTGTACAACCTATTGGTACCAGGATCATTAAACTGTGAAGCAATCGTACCAAAAACAGGCATTTTGCTTGGGTCTATGTCCCACATGTTATGGTTACGTTGGTATTGTTTTTTGACATCACGAAGGGCATCGAGAGCTCCTTTTTTATCAAATTTATTGATAGCAATTATGTCCGCAAAGTCTAGCATATCTATCTTTTCGAGTTGACTCGCCGCACCATATTCTGGAGTCATGATATACATAGACACATCTGAGTGATCGACGATCTCTGTATCTGACTGACCGATCCCAGAAGTCTCTAGGATGATCATATCAAAATTTGCTTTTTTGAGGATATTAATCGCACCTTGTACATGCTTAGACAAGGCTAGATTGGATTGACGTGTCGCTAGCGAGCGCATATATACCCGATCATCATTGATGGCATTCATGCGTATTCTATCTCCTAAGAGCGCACCACCTGTTTTTCTTTTGGATGGGTCCACAGAGATCAAAGCCAGTTTTTTATCACTGAAATCTAGCAAAAACCTACGTACCAACTCATCTACCATACTAGACTTACCAGCACCACCAGTTCCTGTAATACCTAATACAGGTACATGGTTAGGGTGATCAGCTAGGTACTTAAGAAATTCTGCATTCTCCTCAGGGAAGTTCTCTATTGAAGAAATAGCTGTAGCTATGGTCTTAAACTCCGAGGTGTTGAGCGTTATTTCATTGTTTTTGATGACTTGACCCACTGCATAATCGCATTGGCTAACGAGGTCATTGATCATGCCTTGGAGTCCCATTCTACGTCCATCATCAGGCGAATAAATCTTAGTGATGCCGTAGCCCTCTAGTTCTGCTATCTCTGTAGGAAGTATCGTACCTCCACCACCACCAAAAATTTTGATATGTCCACAACCTTGTTCATGCAGTAAGTCGTAGATGTACTTAAAAAACTCGTTATGACCTCCTTGGTAAGACGTGATAGCGATACCTTGTGCATCTTCTTGGATGGCAGTATTAACAATTTCACGAGCAGATCTATTGTGTCCGAGATGAATAATCTCGGCTCCCGTTCGCTGCATGATACGTCGCATGATATTGATAGCTGCGTCATGTCCGTCAAAAAGGGATGCTGCGGTGACTATTCTTATTTTATGAGTAGGGATGTATGGTTGTGCGTCAATCATATTTGGTTAGGTACTTTTTAAAAAATTTGTTTCAATTGGGTGTGCAAATTTAGTAAAAAAACTTGAAATAAAAAGCAAAACCTCTTCGACGTTTATACAACTTAATGAATACCTACTAAATTTTAATATCAAGAAGAGAAAACTCTAGTACCTTTAAACCGAGTCGCGTTATTCTAAGAGTTATCCACCAAAAAATAAATAATTAAAAACACATTAATTTATTTGCTTATAAAAGTAAATTAATTTTTCAATTAGTAGAATATTTATTTATTGGGTTTCATTAATCCTTTTTCCTTAAGAATTTCAATCACTCGATCTTCCGTCAATTGAGTGATATTGGCAAGCATAGATATATCTAGCCCTTTTTTATAACCATTTACTACAACTTCAATTACTTTTTGCTCAATTCCTTCGGCTTTCCCTTCGGCTTTCCCTTCGGCTTTTCCTTCGGCTTTTCCTTCGGCTTTTCCTTTTAACATACTTTCAGTTTCAATTCTTCTTTTAATATCTGTAAATAATTCTTCAACGACTGCCATAAATTTTTTATTTAGTGAGTTATTACTTTTATATTTTTGTTTAGATTCTATTTTTGCCACTTGTAATTTTATATAAACAAGCGTAGAAGCTATTGAGTTCCGCTCTTCATAATTTTGTAGGGATTCGATGATTTTTAAGATTTTCTCTACCAAGCCGTCAAGATCGTGAATATGCTTCTGAGATAATAGAAACGTAGCAATTGCAAGGTTCTGAACGTTCATGATTTCTTCATCAGACATCCGCTTGATATCAAAAAATACCGTGTCAAACCTTGGCACAAATCGATGCATTTCCCTAGGAAAGTATTCAAAAAAACTATCCACAGTTCTAAAATTCCACTCTTTTTCATGATGATAAAACAATAGCGGAATGATTACTTTCAGCGGTTGTTTGGCTTTGATTTGTGTTCTATAAGCTGCAAATAGGTAACTCCCTAGCTGAAAGGCGACATACGGATCATTATAGCTTTTGTGTTCGATAAGTATAGAACAATAGACATCCTCGCCTGTAGCAAGTTTACATTCAAAAACCACATCTGCAAATAAGCCCTTGAGCTCAGGTGTGATGAATGATTCTTTGACACTTGTCAAGGAATTCATATCGAGCAAACTGCTCACACTTACGGGTAAAGTTACATTGAGAAAGGCAATAGCATTGTCCTTATCATTTAGGTTTTCCTTGAAATGTTTGTCATGAATATTATCCATTTGTCAGAGATAAGGAATTTATTTAAAACTTACTGAAACAGGTACAATAATTTTGAAAAGTACTAAATCTGTTATCGGGTCGATTTTATACTTTACTCAGAAAACATCCTTAGTCGTCAGTTTTGCGCACGCACTTAGATGCTCTAGCTCATAATTGAGGATAATGTCTCAATTCTGAATCTTGACTAAGAGCTAAAGATAAATTAATTTGACTAATCTTTAGCCTAATTCAGCCTAATTATTTTCTGTGACTAACCTTAATCTCTCTAAAAAGCAATCTCATGCGACTGGCTATATTCCATTACAATTTTGATTGATTTCCTAGACGGACTAAATTTGACTTTTGGCAATTGGTCATAACTCGTTTTTAGTTTTTGAAATATGCTAGCGAGTGAATCGTTTTCAGCTATAGCAAATTCCATTTCTATTTGTTCGAACAAGTCGCACTCTTTGTACAATAATTTTATTAATGATTCTTCGGTGTAAAGTGTTTGCATGTAAATATTTTATACGATAATAAATTGTTTTGTTGATTCATATTAAACATCAAACCACAATCTTTTATTGTACAAAACTTATTAAAAATAAATTATCAAATCACTCTTTTCCAAATTTGTGTCTTACCAAAAATAGACACTCCCATGTAACCTCTGACATTGAGTTGGTCTTTTCCATCTAGTTCTATTTTACAATCATATTCTTTTCCAGATTTAGGATCGATGATAGTACCGTTATCGTAAGTATTTCCAACCTTAGTCAGATTCCATAAAATGTCCATGCCTACTAGACTTTTGCCTTTTTTAGCCCCTTGGCATTTAACACAATTAGTTAAAGTGGCTCCTGGCAGTAGCTTGATAACCTTACCACAAAGTTTTCCATTTTTTTCATAGATTTCTATATGCGATTTTTCTTTTCCATCTTTATCATCGTAATTTTTCCATACTCCCACGGGGGATTGCGCATTCATTGATACAAAAAGGAAAAGAAACAAAAAAGAAATAATTGGCTTGAGCATGATGTATAATATTTAGGATTTTGACTGCAAAGGTAATAACTTAGTTACATTGTATAAGATAATTAATAAAAATTTAAGAACCTAAGTCATTTCTATGTTTCTGGGATGCCAAAATAATCTGTCCATTTTCACTACTTTATCGTCTATGATTTCTATTCCTTCGCGTGTGAGTGCTTCCTCCATTGCTTTAGGTGTAGAGAAGTGCATTCTCCCTGATAGTTCACCTTTGCGATTGACTACGCGATGTGCGGGAATATTGTTTTCTAGATGATGACAATGATTAAGTGCCCAACCAACCATACGTGCAGAACCAAGTGCCAGGAAATCAGCTATAGCACCGTAAGTACTGACTCTACCCTCAGGAATCATTTTAGTGACATCGTAAACCAAATCAAAATAGCTTGGTTTTTGGTTATTATCTTTGCTTGAATTTAATTTTAACATAAAGTCTTAGTACTTTTGCACAAAAATAGCAAAATGCTTAAGACTAAAGTTAAAATCAGTAAAATAAATAATCTAACGGATGCTCGATACTTTGCAGCAGCCGGAGTAGATTACCTAGGTTATTGTTGTAATCCTGATACGGAAAAGTACTGTTCTATCGTTAAAATAAAAGAGATAAGCGAGTGGGTGGAAGGTCCACTGTCGGTGATGGAGTTTGATGGGTGGCAGTCAGAAGCTCAGATCGAAGAGGTGATTGAGCAATTGACTACTGATGCGCTCCACTTCGGAGCTTTTGCTACTTACACGCAAGATTTCAGAAAACCAATATTTAAAGATTTTATTTTCGAAAATTTAGCGGAAACTTCTTTTCACGCATTAGTTGAAAACTGCACTTTTCCAGTTATCAGAACTCAGAAAAGTTTTAAAGATTTCAATGAGTCGGAGCTAAATCTGATTAACAATACGCTCAATGCCACAGAATGCTTCCTGGATATAGGTTTTGGAAGTGAAGACATCTCGGAGATTTTAGATAGGTTTCAGCGACTAGGAGGATTGATATTAAGAGGAGCAGACGAGGAAAAAGTAGGTTTTAAATCTTTTGAACAGCTAGACACTATTTTTGAAAAATTAGAAGCATAATATATAATGTGGTGATTTTAAATATAGATAATCATTGTGATAAACCTAATTTTATGTACTTTTGCCCTTAAATCAAAAAATATCATCCATTGAGCAAGTCACTACCTACTTTAGCAGCAGATAACATTAGAATTTTATCGGCAGCTATGGTCGAAAAAGCAGCTTCAGGTCACCCAGGTGGAGCTATGGGAGGAGCAGATTTTATTCAGATTCTTTATAGCGAATTTTTAAAATTTGATCCTGATGATACGACATGGTCACACAGAGATCGTTTCTTTTTGGATCCAGGTCACATGTCAGCGATGCTTTACTCGCAATTGACGTTATGTGGATGGATGTCTATCGAAGACATCAAGGAGTTTAGACAATGGAAAAGTGTAACACCAGGTCATCCAGAAGTAGATATACACAGAGGTATTGAAAACACCTCAGGTCCACTAGGTCTAGGCCATGCGTTCGGTGTAGGAGCTGCGATAGCAGAACAGTTTTTAGTATCTAGATTTGGTACGCAGGTAGGACATCATTCCTACTTATATATATCTGATGGAGGTATCCAAGAGGAGATTTCTCAAGGTGTAGGTAGAATCGCAGGATACTTAGGTTTAGGAAATGTCATCATGTTTTATGATGCTAATGACGTACAGCTTTCCACTAAAGTAGGAGAAGTGACATCAGAAGATACGGCTTTGAAATATGAAGCTTGGAATTGGCATGTGATTACGATTGATGGGAATGATGAAGATCAAATCAGAAAAGCAATAGCCGATAGTAAAACGGTAACTGATCGTCCGTCACTCATCATAGGTAGAACAGTGATGGGAAAAGGAGCAGTAAAAGCGGATGGCTCGTCTTATGAAGGAGAGGTTGAATCACATGGTAAACCATTGGGCAAATCTAAAGCTTCGTTTGAAAAGACTATTGAAAATCTAGGAGGCAATCCAGCAGAACCATTCAATATATTTCCAGAAGTAGAGGCTTATTATAAAGAAGTCCTCGATCGCAAAAGAGCAGAAGCGAAGCAATCCAAAGCCGCAATAGCATCTTGGGCGAAAGCCAATCCTGAACTCGACCAAAGATTATCAGGGTTTCTAAAAGGTGAATTACCTAAACTAGATCTAACAAATATTGTACTAGGAGACAATGAAGCAACTAGGAATGCGTCTGCGCGCGTACTCGGGTATCTTGCAGAACATGTGGGCAATATGATCGTTTCGTCAGCAGACTTGTCCAATAGTGATATGACGGAAGGGTTTTTGAAAAAGAGTAAGGCTTTTACCAAAAATGATTTTTCGGGAGCATTTCTACAAGCTGGTGTCTCTGAGCTAACGATGGCAGCATTGTGTACAGGGATGGCGCTGCACGGTGGTGTGATTCCAGTATGTGCTACTTTCTTTGCGTTTTCTGACTACATGAAACCAGTATTAAGAGTAGCAGCACTGATGGAACAGCCTGTCAAGTTTTTGTGGACACATGATGCATTCCGGGTAGGTGAAGATGGTCCGACACACCAACCTATAGAACAGGAAGCACAATTACGATTACTCGAAAAACTACACAATCACTCTGGAAAACCTTCTTTCTTAGCTTTGCGTCCAGCCAATAGCGCTGAGACAGTATATGCGTGGCAACTACTATTGGAAACCTCTGATAGACCTTCGGGATTGATACTTTCTAGACAGAATATCACTGATTTTCCATATACTAAAGCTGAAAACATGGTACTTGCAACGGGAGTACAGAAAGGAGCATATCTAGTACATGATGAGAGTAATTTACCAGATATAATACTTGTAGCTAACGGATCAGAGGTGGCTACACTCATAGATGCGGTGCCGATGTTGCGAGATAAAGACATTAAAGCTAATGTGGTGTCTGTACCATCAGAAGGCCTATTCAGAATGCAAGGTAAAGCTTACTATGACCAGTTATTTCCGACTGGAGTTCCAGTATTTGGCATGACGGCGGGCTTACCTGTGACACTAGAAAGTTTAGTAAGAGATAACGGCAAAGTCTTCGGAATGACACATTTTGGATACTCTGCCCCATATACAGTTCTGGATGAGAAATTTGGTTTTACGGCAGCCAATGTAGTAAACCAAGTGATAGAATTATTGAACCAAAATAAAATATAGTGTCTCTTACGAGAAATAAAATTTTTATATTTATAGTTTTATTGATTATTTTAAATTCAGTTTATGCCATGATTGGTAGAAGCTTGATTTGTCATAATAACTCAAAAACAACTGACACGCAGTTAAATGACAATGACTGTATTCCTTTTGAAGTGCAGTCAATACTAGTAAAAGGTATCACAGTAGTAGCTCCCGAAAAAAAAATTGGCTTTGCTGCTTTTGAAGAATTGATCAAAATCAACACAGAGTGGGTCGCCTTTGTTCCTTATGGATTTGCCAAAAAAGGAGGAACAGACATCAGGTATAACCTAGAGTGGCAATGGTGGGGCGAGCGGTTAGAAGGCATAGAGTCTTGCATTAAAACCGCCAAATCTAAGCAACTAAAAGTCATGCTCAAGCCTCAGATATATATAGGAGGAGGCTGGATAGGGGATATGGACTTTACTTCAGAGCAAGAATGGAAGACTTGGGAAAGTAACTATACCACTTTCGTCATGGATTATGTAAAGATAGCCGCTAAGTATGATGTAGATCTGCTGTGTATAGGTACAGAGATGAATATATCGGTCACCAAAAGAGCAGCTTATTGGGATAATCTAATACAAGAAGTTAGAAAGATTTATAAAGGCAAAATCACTTACTCTGCCAATTGGGACCATTATCAAAAGATACCTTTCTGGGGAAAGCTTGATTATATAGGGTTGAGCAGTTATTTTCCACTATCTGATAGCAAAACACCAACGATAGAAGAATTGTCAAAAGCGTGGCAACCTGTAATAAAGAACTTAAAAAACATTTCAGAAAAAAATAATAAACGCATACTCTTTACAGAATATGGATACATGTCTGTAGATGGTTGTGCGGGCAAAGCGTGGGAAATAGAAAAAGTAGTACATAATCTCTCCATCAATCAACTCGCTCAAGCCAATGCTTATGAAGCGCTTTGGACCAATATGTCTAAGCAGACTTTCTGGGCAGGCGGCTTCTTATGGAAATGGTTTCCGGATGGCATGGGACACGAAGGATATCCCGAAAAAGATTACACTCCACAAAACAAAAAATCATTAGAAGTTATTTCTCGATGGTTCAAGAACCCTAAAACATAGTAGATGCTAGTTATAATTACTGAAGTCTCTGAGCTTAGAGCACTAATTAATAATGCTAAAGCCAAAAACAAGTCTATCGGTTTTGTGCCTACCATGGGAGCACTTCATGATGGTCATGTATCTTTAGCACGTAAGTGTAAACGCGAGTCTGATTTGTCTATCGTTTCTATATTTGTAAATCCTACACAGTTTAACGATAAGACAGACCTCAAAAAATATCCCAGAAACTTAGAAGCAGATAGTTATTTGCTAATAAATGCTAAAATAGATTGTATATTTGCTCCATCAGTCGAAGAGATGTATCCCAATGGCATGAGTGTAGGCACTGATATAGATTTAGGAGGGTTAGATATGTATATGGAAGGCGCATTCAGGCCTGGACATTTCAAAGGTATGGCACAGGTGGTAAAGCGACTACTAGATATAGTGACTCCAGATAGATTGTATATGGGACAAAAAGATTTTCAGCAATTCACCATCGTCAATTATTTTATAAAAAACCTAGATATAAAAACAGAGTTAGTCATCTGCAAGATCATCCGTGAACAGAATGGACTCGCTCGTAGCTCGCGAAACGAAAGATTGAGTCCCGAGACTCGGGCAAAAGCTGGAATTATTTACCAAACGCTAAAAAGCGTTAAACGGAAAAGCAAAAACCGCTCTATCTCTTACCTAGAAACTTCAGCAATGGATGCACTCAACTATCAACCGTTTCTGCCTGAATACTTCACGATAGTAGATGGTACTACACTACTACCTGTAGAAAACATGGACAATCACAGCTACGTGGTAGCTTGTACTGCAGTTTGGGCTGATGGAGTACGGCTGATAGACAACCATATACTCAAAGGTGGGAAGTAGCTTTTATACCAATTGTTTTAACAAAAAATCTTAAAACTCACTAGTAAAGTGGAATGAAATATCTGGGTGATTCTCTTGGGCCATCTTGAGCGTCCAAGCCGATTCTGCTAGAAAAACTAGATTGCCGTCAGTATCTTTTGCAAGATCTTTTTTGCGTCTTGCAATAAACTCTTTTAGCGCCGCAGCATCTTTCCAACTGATCCAACACGCTTTATGCAGATTGACTGGTTCGTAATCACAAGTAGCTCCATATTCGTTTTTGAGGCGATACTGGATCACATCAAACTGTAGAGCTCCAACAGTACCTATGATTTTACGACCGTTATCTTCCTTCGTGAAAAGCTGCGCCACTCCCTCATCCATGAGTTGGTCGAGCCCTTTATTGAGTTGTTTGGTTTTCATAGGATCTGTATTGTTTACAAATCGGAACTGCTCTGGAGAGAAACTTGGTATGCCTTTGAAGTGTAAGATTTCGCCTTCGCTAAGCGCATCACCTATCTTGAAGTTGCCGGAATCATAGAGACCGACGATGTCGCCTGGATATGCCTCATCAATTACTGATTTTTTGGATGCCATAAATGCAGTAGGGTTTGAAAACTTCATGTTTTTGCCTTGTCTGATATGCAAATAGTTGGTATTGCGGTGGAATACCCCTGAGCAGATACGCAAGAATGCTATACGATCACGATGTTTTGGATCCATATTGGCATGGATTTTAAATATAAATCCTGTAAACTTATCTTCCGTTGGTTCGACGATACGCTCCTCAGTTTCTCTAGAGAGTGGGCTAGGTGCGATGTCCACGAAGCAATCTAACAGCTCTCGTACCCCAAAATTATTGACCGCACTACCAAAGAAAACTGGGCAAATATCACCATTGAGGTACTGCTCTCTGTCAAACGCTGGATAAACCGAGACAATCGTATGAACTTCGTCTTGTAAGTCTGCGGCGGCGGCTTCACCTACTTTTGCGGCAAGCAATGGATCGGCAAGGTCATTTATTTTAAATATATCTTCGTCTTCTTGTTTACCATGAGCGCTAAAGAGGATAAGGTTCTTTTCATACAGGCTATACACGCCTTGGAAGCGTTGACCCATACCTACAGGCCAACTCAGTGGAGTGACTTTGATATCTAATTTACTTTCTACTTCGTCTAGGAGATCAAAAGCATCTTTTCCTTCCCTATCCATTTTGTTGATAAAAACGATGATGGGCGTCTTGCGCATTCGACATACTTTGACGAGTTTTTCGGTCTGCTCTTCTACACCTTTTGCTACATCTATGACTACGATAACACTATCTACAGCCGTCAGCGTACGGTAAGTGTCCTCTGCAAAATCCTTATGACCAGGCGTATCTAGGATGTTGATTTGCTTATCTCTATATTCAAAAGCCATAACGGATGTAGCTACAGAGATACCTCTCTGCTTCTCTATCTCCATGAAGTCCGAGGTAGCATGCTTTTTGATCTTATTGGACTTAACGGCCCCAGCTTCTTGGATAGCACCACCGAACAGAAGTAGTTTTTCGGTCAATGTGGTTTTACCTGCATCTGGATGCGATACTATACCGAAAGTTTTCCTTTTGTTAAGCTCTTTAAGATTGCTCATAAGTCGATAGAATGATTGTGATTGCGTAAAAGTCCGCAAAAGTACAAAAATTGCTTAAATTTATAGTTCTATGCTTTTGGGTTTGTGTAATAACGTGCTTTAAAGGCGGTTTTTGATAGATTGGTGAAGTAGTGTGGTGTGGTTGCTAGCGCCTGATATTTAAAAAAAGGTAAGTTCGATTATTTTATATATGATTAGTGTTTTTTTACATTTCTTAACTAGGTGAAGTTAGTAATTATAAAATTAATACGATGAGGTATATTGATATTTTTTTGGGGTTTTAAACTTCTTAGATACATAAAATGAATATACAATTAAAAGATTGGAAGGTGACTAACTTAAATTTAACTCTTTTAGATGACAAATCTAGGAGAGAGGAAAACTCCTTTGATTTAGAAACAGGTACTTATTTTTCTGATGTAAAAGAGAGTAATACTTTTGGTGTGGGGTTTAAAGTTATAGTAGAAGATAAATTATATGATCTTCTTGTTGAAGCTATTTTTAACTTTGAACTTATAGATGAGATAATAACCGAAGAATTTAAACTGTCTTCCTTTCCAAAAGTAAATGGACCAGCGATTTCTTTTCCATATTTACGAGCATTTATTTCAAACTTAACTTTACAATCTGGGTTAGATCCTGTTATTCTACCTTCTATCAACTTTGTTAGGTTTGGAAATGATGATGCATCAGACAAAGCTTAATTTTAACTCTGTATGTTTTATAGTACGAGATGCTATTAGTAATTTTGCTAAAAATCTATAACTAAAAAAGGCGATAACCTCTTATGAAGTTATCGCCTTTACTATTGTGTTGGTCTTCGTTAGAAGAAAGAAAACGAAGTACCGATCATAAATGTATTGTAATCAAAATTGGGATTGTCTTTGAATAGTGGAGATAAGTTGTATCTAGCTACGATGTCAAAGCCATTGATATCTATAGAAGCTTGTCCACCATATACCCAATTATTGAGTTGATTAGAAGAATATCTTTTTTCTTCAATGGTTTCATTGCCCGTTCTTAGTTTAATTTTTTGAACTGTATGCACTCTGTATCCAGCGTATCCACCTAGATTTAGAGTTAATTTTTTGCCCATTTTGAAGCTAAACCCTAGAGGAACTGTTAAGTAACCTATGTTAAGTTTTGGATCATTTTTTGCATCCGCTACAGGTACAAAAGCAGGATTCCCATCTATGGTAGTAAGTCTAACATCCTCTTCAAACTTGAATCTATTGAGCAAATAACTAATTCCATAGTTAAAAGCTACTTTACTATTATGTCCACCGATTCTGAGTTGACGCTGAATACCAAAGTCCCAATACCATGAGCCACCATTGTTGAGATCAGGTCCAGCAGTTTGAGCTCCGGTCAATGTTTGTTGTAGTGAATTGATACCAACTTCTACTGTAAATTTGGTTTTAGATTTATTTTTAAAAGGCATATATTTTGACATATTTCCTAAAACCCCACGTCCGTTATCACCATCTGTGTCATTGTTCCAGTCTTCTGCTGGTATCTCTTCTTCTGCCACTATATCATCTGTTTCTTCTGTTTCGGTGAGCATAACAGTCTCAGGTACTATGAAGGCTTCTACTTCGATGTCTATTTTATCTACCGTAGTATTTATTTCATCGAGTAGATTAAGCACCTTGGTGGAGTCCGTGTAATAGCGTGCTGATTCTACATCATTTCTAATGGACGATATATAGTACTGGAGCGTTTCGTATTTATCTCTGTCTTCATTCTGAGCAGATAAAATAGGTAAACTGAGCACGAATGCTAAAAGTGTAAAGGTTAAAGATTTCATTTTTAAATATTTTAATTATTAATTCAATTGGTATAATCTAGTTTGCTCAGACAGCTCGTTGATAACTAATAGGGTTAATAGTATAGAAATAATCTAAAACTATACGATTGTTAACGATTGCTAAATACAAATTGTTACAACTATGAGATGTAAAACCTATTATATCCGACTAACGGCAACTAATCGTCGGCTAACTAATAGAGTTTGTATTTACCTCAAGGTATAAATATAGGTCTCTTACCAAATATCATCTTTATAAATGACTAAAAAACGCTACTATCTAGTATCTGAGATTACTTAATATCAAAAATCTTAGCAACAAATACTAGTGTTTCATGTTTTTCCCCTAAATTTGTCTTTCTTATGACTTTTGGTATAATTACTTTTTTAAAAATCTTAGCAACAAATACTAGTGTTTCATGTTTTTTTCCTAAATTTGTCTTTCTTATGACTTTTGGTATAATTGCTTTTTTAAAAAATCTTAGCATCATGAAGTATTTAATGTATCCAAGTTTATATAGTAAAATAGTATTCATCATTGTCTTTGTGTTATCAATCACAAACGTAGCAGAGGCTCAAACCTTTAATACTTTGCCTCAAGCTAACGTCTCAGGTATGCCTGGTGGAGTGTATAATGATGTATGGGGATATGTAGATAAGCAAGGCAAAGAATACGCAATCATAGGCAGTAGCCAGGCAATCAATATCTATGATGTGAGCGACTGCAAAAACCCTATACAAAAATGGAGCTATCAGGATGGAAGTACAGTGACTTGGCGTGATTTCAAAACTTATAGAAACTATGCTTATGCTGTATGCGATGTGAGTGCTTGTACTGAAGGCTTGGAAATCATCAACTTAGATAATTTTTCATTTACTCAAAATACGGCTACATTTACATCAGCACACAACCTATATATAGATACTACCGAAGCTAGACTATATGTAGTAGGGTCTAATGCCTCAGGAGGACAACTACTGATATATACCCTAGATACAGAGGTGGTAAATGGGACTACTTATAATGGTACACGAGCTAATCCCATATTGCTGAGAGCGTATCCGACTGACTATATTCACGATATATATGTCAAGAATCACATCGCTTATGCATCTATAGGATATAGTGGTTATAAAATTTTTAATGTATCTAATCCTTCTATTATAACACTTGTTGGCTCGCTGAATACATCAACAGGGTATAACCATAGCAGCTGGGTCACCGACGATGGTGCTTATGCTTACGTAGCAGAAGAGGTGCCTATAGGAAGGCCAATGAG
>Ga0335395_10000248_pt1 | contig 34203 bp, 30 predicted proteins | sample MAT02_FD_205744 | JGI IMG/M metagenome (GOLD analysis project Ga0335395, IMG submission 205744) | Freshwater microbial communities from Lake Fryxell liftoff mats and glacier meltwater in Antarctica - MAT-02 (spades assembly) (version 2) ... | reverse complement strand
GGGTTCTGAAGAGAACCTGTCGACGCATCACTCGCGGTCATCGTAGTTCGCTACTCCTTTCGATGTCAGGGACTTGCACCCCGTGTTTCACGCCGACTTTTACCGGCGCACTGTGTCCCCTTTATGGGCGGCGCGGGGCGCGCTGGATAGTGGATTGCACGCGCGGGCTTTATCGCGATCCGGTGCCAATTTCGGCGGCGTAAGCGAGAGCACTTCGTAAAAATCATGCTGTCCATCGCGCACTCGTGACGCGAGCCGGGGCCACCGTGGACTGTGGGTGAAAATGATCGTCGATTATTGGTATTTCCGGGCGGAATGCTGGCTTGGATGCCTGATTTACTTGTTGTACGTGTCGTTTGCGGAGGGAACTGAGGGGACGTAGCACTATGATGAAAAAGTGCCTGTCCGCTGTTGTTTGCTTCCGCTGTTGTTTGCTTCCGCTGTTGTTTGCTCGCTGTTGTTTGCTACTCGCCACCACTTAGTCTGACTGGACGAGTGAGGATGTATGGCGAGAAAGCCGGCGAGCGCATGGGAAACCGGAGGTGGTGGAACCACTTTCGAGCGTCAGGTGGCTGCAAGCTACCTACTGGCGATGCTTGAGTCTAGGCAGCCTTTCCCTGAACGTGGTGGCACGATCGTCGAGATCCGTTTCCAGGTCCGTTCCGAGGGGTGGCTGTTTGATGATGTTCTCCTCATCCTGAATGGTCGCGAGACGTGGCACGCCGCTATCTCAATCAAGAGTGGCGATCTTTTTGCCACGGATACATGGGCTGAATCGCTTTCTGATGCTTGGGAAATGCTTGAGGGCGCCGGACCATTCACTGTCGGACGTGATCGCTATGTAGTCGAGACCTCAACACTCGCTAGCAAGTCTGGACGAGCGTTGAAAACGCTCTGCTCACTAGCTGCGGCGATGGAGTCGAGCACGCTTAATCAGAGAATTTTGTCATCGGATTCGACGCTGTCCAAGTACGACAGGGACTTTTATGCCGATCGCTGCGCCCGGCCCGGAAAAGATTCTGCCGATATTAGTGCGTCCAAATTTCCAGCGGATTTCCTGCGGCATCTAGTCTTGCGGACGCAAGACTTTCGTAATGCGGAATCAGATAGCATATCGCAGATGCTGTCTAGATGCAGAGAATTGCTTGAGGCCGCGGATGATTCGGCGGCTAGGAAGCTTTGGGACGCCCTCTTTGCTATAGTGAGCGATTTATCCCCACGATCAGGAACGATCCGACGAGAGGCGCTGGTTTCTCAACTCAAGCCGCATCATAGATTGCGGGATGCGCCGGACGTACGCGACGATTTCACTTTGCTTGAGCGCTGGTCGAATGAGCGGCGACAATCTGTGGTTACAACAATAGGCGAAATGCGAGTTGCTCGTGAAGGGCTAGGCAAGCACCTTCTCCTTGCCGTGAAAACACACGCAATATGTGTAATCGCGGGCCCTTCCGGAGCCGGGAAGACGGTGGCAGCGCTCTCTGCGTGTACCGGTATTGGGGCAGAATCCGTCCTATTCATCCGGGCTGAAGACATTCGTACCAATAACTGGGATCGAATGATTGAACGTCTTCATCATCCACTTGAACGGATCCTTCGCCTGACGCCGGTCAGAGTTGGCGCGATCATCATTGACGGATGCGAAGTGATAGATTCGCCTCCTTTGCTTGAAGCTTTAGGGCGATTGATTCGCGGCCTTGAAAATGCGAACCAGGACGGTGCTTGGCGGTTAATCATAACATTACAGGATCAATCACTTCCTCAATTGCTTCCTGCTGTTTTCGTTGATCCTAACGAAATCGCAGTCGAACGAGTGGGTCTACTAGACGACGAAGACATGGCATTCGTAGCATCCGGAATCCCTAATTTAAACCGTCTTTTGCGCAAGGATCGTCTCGCTCCTATATTTCGGTATCCTAAGATTCTCGACATCATTGCTCGCCACGCCGAGTTCGCCGCGGAGCTTGATGGCGGGCCGCAAACCACGGAGCTTGATGTATTCAAATGGTACTGGAATCGGGTCGTTCGTTTTCTTCAGCCCGTTGAGGTACAGGCACTCCTTCTACTTGCCACCCATCAAGGAGATCGAGGCGAGCAGTATTCTCCGCTCACAAATCTGCCCCCTCAATGTGCACAGGCGATCCCAGCCGCACAGCGGGCAGGTATATGTCGCACCGACGAATGGGGGTCGGTGTCATTTTCGCATGATCTCATTTCGGAATGGATCCGCCTCGGAGCCTTGTTGGCTCAGCAAAACAATGCCGAAGCGTGGGCAGAGGCGCGCCTTGTCTCCGTGCGTTGGCGTCCTGCCATTCGGCTATGGATGCAATACCGGCTGGAGTTCGATGGCTTTGACCCATGGCGAGCCTTGTGGGTTCGTGGAGAAATTTGGCAGGACTTGGCTCTGGATGGGTTGATTCAATCGCAAAGTGCACGCGTTGCCTTGGATGCTCTGTGGCCTAGTCTCATTGACGATCAAGGGATGCCGCTCCAACGATTCCTCAGGAGATTCCTGCAATCCGCTACTGTTCCAGATGCGCGCTGGGTCGAAACCTTATCTCGCATGGGCACGATGGGCGTCGAGCTACAAGTGATGCTCCGTACCCCGATTCCTGAACTTTGGCCACCAGTGGTCGGGTTGCTGAGCGCACATCTGGTCGAAGCAATACCGACCGCAGCGGATGACATTGCCAAATTGGCGACTCGCTGGCTCAGACAAATGGCCATGAATTCTCCTCTCACTGTGCAGGTTGTATCCATGGCTCTCGCCGCCGCGCGGCACGCCTGGTCAACCCATGTCTCTCGTGAGCATGGTGGTCTGGATGTGCGGACTCCCTGCTATCAGGCGTTGATGATGGCATATCCCGCTGCACGGAAGCCGGTTGTTCATGTGCTTCGTCTCCTCGCCGGTCGTCGGCTTCCAGATAGGGATGACCCACTAGTCAAACCGCATTTTTACACGGCTCCAGGACAACTTACTCATTTACACACGTCGTTCGGCACCTGTCATGTTCCTATGCCGGAGCCATGGCCAGATGGCCCGCTCTATCGAATCAATGATGAGTTTCGTAATTTTGTTTATTATGGTGGGGCGATTCCGCTTGAAACACTTATGCGCCATGATCCCGAGGTAGCAGCGGAGGTTTTGCTCGCAGCTGCCGTTGTGGAGCCACGGCCGATCGATCCGGTGGAGGAGTGCAACCGATTCAAACATAACATTGACCATGCTGGATTGGCTTACTTTCGCGAACACTCAGGTCATCCATCAAGCGGCTCATGGTGGATCTTTCTGACGATCTCCCCACAGGCAGCCTTGGTGGCGCTAATCAGGCTGGTCGACTTCAATACACAGCGAGCACTGGATGCCTACGCCGGGGACAGATACATCGCTTCGGCTCGTTCGGTTCTGACCTTAATCATTAAAGGGCGTCGAGTTGATTTCATCGGAACTAAACGGATGCTCGATTGGCATCTTGGTCACTGGGCACATCCGATAGTAGTAATGGCGTTAATGGGTTTGGAGCGGCACTTGTACGACTTGATCGAGAAGAAGGCTGACTTGGGCCCGATTATAACAGCGCTGCTAGCTCAAGGACGTTCAGCGGCTTTCCTCGGCGTCATGTGGGACATTGCGCGTTACCAACCGATATTGGTGCGAGAGCAATTGCGACCACTCATCTCATGCGCTGAATTACACGATTGGGAGCTCCGATCCCAAGTGTCGCAACTTCACAGAATTGGGGGATACTCTCCTTGTGCAGACGAGGCTGAATTCAAGCAGGGCCAAGCTTGGATCAACATGCCGCATCGCGAGATCGAGTTGCGTGAACTTATCGTTCGAATGTTCATCATCGATCCACCGGACCCAGATTTTTATGCACAGGCTCGCATTTTGTGGACCGAAATAAGATCCACACTTTCTAATGAAGATCCTGAAGTAAATACGCTAGAGCTGCTAATTGCACGGTTTACCGAAGACAATTACGCGCGCTCTGAGGTCGACGAACGTATTCAATTCGAGTTCGTTCCGCCGCCAGCTCTCCGAGTTCGGATGGAGGAAGAAGGCCAGGCGGCCAACGACCGAATTTTTGCCAACAATGTCATGGCAACGTGTGCCCAAATGCTAGAGGGTGGCCCAAAGCGCCCCGCTCCAGAGGTGCTTCACGCAACAATGTCAAAGCTGCAGGCAGTTTCACTTACGACCAAAGCTGAGCCAGCATCCGAAGAGGGCGAGACTAACGACGCCGAGCGCAATCGCTATGCGGCCATCATTGGATGTGCGGCAGCATTGTATTGCTGCTACCCTGGATGGGTCGATGCCCACCCCGAGGAAGAACGCCAGTGTCGTATATGGGCTCGTCTCGCCACGCGACACGTCGTTCCTGATCAGGCTCAATTCATCGAGCACGACACCTCCACTATGTCACCCGAGGCGTTGGCTGCAGCGACGGCTGCCGCCATGGCGACCCGTGCGCCAACTAGGACATGCGGCCTCTTGTTAATGGGGCAGCTCTGCCACACGTTGCGAGGGGCGTCATCTGGCAACGTTTTTGGTGAAGCTTGGCGGCATCGCGAAAAGCTTGGGGAACAACTTTTCCTACTTCTTTCGTGTCTAATCATATCGGCCCGTGCTCGTCGAGCACACCGTAGGCGTGAGCAGGAAAAGCGATGGCAAGACAAAGATAAAGCGAACATGGAATTCTTTGAGCAAGAGTTCGTTGCCGCTAGGGCGAATGCGCATTCCGCATGGATCGATTTCCTAGATGGTCGTGGTGATTCTAATGCCGTGACAACCTGGGCCGACAAAGCCGTCTCATCAGGAGTCATGAAAGAACTGGGCATGAAACGTGGGATGCACGTATTAGGTAGTTTGCCCGAAAAAAATCAAGAGCAGTCCCGGTATCGGCTCGATCTTGGAATCGAAACGCATTGGTTGTTGACGGCAACGGTCCCTCATGTGCGGCCTTCAGGAATAGGCGATTCGACCACGCGAATTCGGTGGTGTCGATTTCTCGACCAAGCCCTGGTTGCCGTCATTGCGGAGTTGCAGTCTTACGATACTTTAGGCCGTCCGATTAAAGAAAGCGATAACGATGACGAACGCGAGACTCCATATCCTTACCAATTGCAGGTCATTAATGTTTGCGCACGTGAAACCTTGCTTGTCGAAGATGATGAAATCGCTTTTAACTGGTGGCGGCGGATGCTGTCAAGCACTTGCCGGCTAAACTGCGCACTGAAATCATGGTTCGAATCTATTGTCCGCACGAGCGTGGCCGAAAAGTTTGATGGAAGGGCCGCTCGGCGGTGGTCTAAAATGATTGAAGATCTAGCGAGGTCGGACGGGATGCAGTTCCCGCGCCTTCGGTGGAATGCACTCAGGGTATGGCGCGCGGCTCTGGGATTCCCGGAATCTGCAGCCAAATCTTACTGGAACGAAAGTACACTGCCGATCCTACTGGAACACGAAGTTACGTTGCGGGCATTCTTCCAGTATTGCATGAAGATTTCGCACGAAGCGCAGTGGCTACTTCGGCTTGCTCAAGATGATTCAGCTCGGCCGCTACGGACGATGATATGCGAGAGTGCGATCACGGATGTGAAATTACGGGATACGTGGTGGTGGGAGAATAACATTGCCGATGACTTGGCTCGATTTCTTTTGGAGTATATTTCCGTCGATCTTCAACCGCTGCAGCGGCACCGGGAGACTCGAAAACAATGTCAGCCACTCGTCGCCGCACTTGCTGCTCGGCAGCATCCGCTGGCTGAAGATTTATTGAATATGATCAATCAGGCGTAGGGGTTATCGCCAGCCCAAGATGCCGCTTTGGCCATTGCTGGGGAAGCGCATTTACTGAGCTTTCTAATGTAGGCTGTATGGGCTGTAATTGGTAGAATGGCCCCATTATCCCATCGTGTCATGCCTGCCAAACAGTGTCGTTCAAAAGTTATAAATAACCAATAACTTGGCAGGAGGCAGGCCCCCAGCCGAGATCCTGCGCCTGGATGGGATGACCCACCTGTTGGTTGATGAGAAGTCGGGTACGTTGGCGACGGTTATAATTGAATCGTGGACATGCACTCCGTTCACCTACGTCTATGCATGCAAATCATTTCACAGTAATTACTTACGACATTCGTAATTCATGCGCCCCTCGTTTCAATTGGTGCCTGTCCAGTGATTACCATCGCCGGATTGCACGCTGGGATTGCGTATATCGGCAGCCTGGGCGCGGCAGTGAATGACGATCCCCTCTCGCGTGCGGCCTTGGTGGCGGGCATGGACCGCATTGGCGTCCATGAGCAGGCGCTGTCCCAGCATTTTCTCAACGGCATGGCCACCATCCCAGGCCTGCACCTCTACGGCATTACTGATGTCCAACGCAGCGCGCAGCGCACGCCAACCTTTGGACTCACCCTGACGTCGTGCACTCCGCGCCAAGCCAGCGAGCGGCTGGCTGCGCAAGGCATCTGCGTGTGGGATGGCCACTTCTACGCCAAAGGCGTAGTCGACCAATTGGGCCTCGCCGATCAGGGCGGCCTCCTCCGCATGGGCTTTGCCCATTATACCACCCACGACGAAGTCGAACGCGTGGTGGCGGCATTACGCGGTCTGTGACCACTGCTCGTCGCTTGTGCACCCGCTGGCGAATTGTGGCAGGAATCGGGGGCACGAATCCTGGACACTGGACACACGAATCCTGGACATGCACCAAACCCACCAATCCTGAACCGAATCCTACGCCTCCATGAAAATGCGGTTGTCATGTGAGCGTAAGCATCCGCTCCAATGGTAGCGGTTGGAGGCCGACCGCCCGTGCCGCCGCCTCCTCTTTCAGGCGGAAGTCGCCGCTCTCGGCGTCGACGAAGCCGGGGTCGTCGCAGCGGCTGCTGCCGTCGACGCCAAAGGCGCGCAACGCTTCCAGCCACGCGCGACCGGCTGCGGGGTCGTCGGCACAAAAATAGATGTTCTGGTCACAGTCGGTATCTCGCGGGCGCGCCTTGCTCCCTTCGCCGTGGATGCACATTTCGCCCACGAAGGCCGGCGCGGGACTGGCGCTGTCGATGCTGTTGTGCCTGTCCTCCAGTCGTTTCTGCGCCCTGCTCGCGGTGCTCTCGCTCGTCACTGGTCTGCCTCGCCCCGTGTCGGCACCGACCAAACCAGACCAAACCGTTCCGGGCATTCGGCGGGCGCTGGGAGGGTCGAGCACCAGCTCGACTAGCATCCATTCAACCAGCACCACCCCAACACCCACAGCTGGGATATCACGCCTTCACCTGCGAACGTGCAATGCCTTGCCCCGGCAGAGAACGCTGCGCCAACACGAGCGTTTCCCCGGATAGACACGGTCCTGGCCACCGCTCTGTCAGATCCGCTTCACGCGTGCGCTCGCTCACCTGCCAGCCCGTCTGCGCCAAGGTCGGTGCAATGGCCGTCGACTTGATGCCCCACCGGAATGGCTCACCGCGCAGGCGGAGCCAGCGGTCGCTCAACGGGCGGAAGGGGCGGAATCCGATGGGGTGACGATTATTCTCCATGACGGTGATGATGAGCGACGCTTCATGGAGATGATTCGCCAAGCGGGTCAGCAGCCGCTGCACCGCCGAAAAAGGCAGGTACATGGCCACGCCTTCGCAGACGATGATGGTCGGCTGCGCTTCCAAGCAGGCGACCATCGACTGCCAGGAGGCTCCACCAGCCGCGACGTCGACGAGGTCACCAGCGACCGCGTGCCACCCCTCACGTGCTCCGACACAGCGCGCACGGAGGGTCGCTGTCGGCGCCCGATCAAGTTCAATGACGCGCAGATCGCGGTAATCCGCCTGCAGCCGCAGACCCAGCGAGTCCAGACCGGCGCCGAGAATGAGCAGTTGCCGCCAGCCGCACGCGAGGCGTTCCCGGCAATGCGCTTCGATCCAAGCTTTGCGCCGGAGGAAATGATGCATGAGTCCAGGAGCGAGCTGCGCCTCGATGAGACGCCACAGGCCACGACCGACGCGCGTATCGACCGAGCGTCGCAGGACAGAATCGCCGTTAGCGAGCAGGAAGCGCCGCGACCACGCCACCGCCTCCGGCGTTGGTGCCGGCTGCCACGACTCGGCTGACGCGAGCAGCTGCGCCGCTGCAATCATCCGCGCCGTCGCGCTAGGGCCGACCTCAGACATCGAAGAGGTCGCGATAGTGTAGATACCAGTCGCTGCGGAATATCTCCCGAGGATCATGGACCCGCTTTTGCGCCAGGAAATCGGGGAATCGCGGATGGCACCGCTCGACCTGGGCGCGCGTAGCCCAGCGGTGGTAGGTGAGGAAGAAGCTGCCGCCTTCAGCCGCCGCGGCATCGATTAGAGCGCGGGCAGCCTGCTTGCTGCGGGCAATGCCGTCGTCGTCGTGGATGGTCCGCAAGTTAAAGATGATACACGCGAAGTCGCGCTGCGCCCAGGGCAGGAAGGTCGTCTCATCGGCGCGAATAGCCCGGATGGTGCCGTAGATGTTTTCCACTGCTAAGTTGCGCAGTACTGCCCTCGCGGTGGCCATGAATGCCGGCAAGCGTTCTGGCGGCACATAAAGCTCGGTGATCATCAGCGAAGCCAGCGAAGCAGCAGTGCGTTCGCGCCCTTGGGCCTCGGCGAGAAACTCCGCATAGCTGGGAATGTAGGTCGACAGCTGCATGGTGTCGGACCAGTAAATCCGCCCATGACTGGCCAGATAATGTTGCGCGTAGCGTTGGAAAGCAGCCTGCTTGTCGCGATGCGCCAGTTCGAGCAGACCGAGCCAATCGTCCTGACTCAAGTCGGTCCCGCCGTCGTCACAGGGCACGGCATCGTCGACTGGCTGATAGCAGGCCATAACCCCGCGCCGCAGGAAGCCATCGTCGTTGGGATCGATCGCGTATTGGAAGTCGCCGTAGAGGCAGCCCTCATCGAAGCGGCGATACGCGGCGGTGATGGCATCCTCGATATCGATGATGTCGACGATGCGCCGGAGCTTTCGCCGCGGTGCGAGGCGCAAGGTGACGTCGGTGATCACGCCGAAGAGGCCATACCCGCCGATGGCGAGACGGAACAGCTCGGATTCCTGGTCCCGTGAACACATGCGCAACACGCCATCGGCGGTAACCAGATGGAAACTCTCGACATCCTCAACGATCGGCCCCATGCCGAGTCCGCGGCCGTGGACATTGGCGGCCAGCGCCCCGCCCAGGGTCAGATCATCGGCGCCGGTCTGTTTCTGCCGGATGCCCCAGCGCGCGCTGCGCTCCCGCACGGCGCTGATGATGGTGGGCCACGTCGCGCCAGCACCGATGCGCAGCAGCCCACGCTCTTCATCGAAGCCATGCACAGCGTCGCACCGCCGCATGTCCAGCAGCATGCCCTGGTGCAGGAACTGCTGCCCACCCATGGCGTGGCGACCGCCGGCAATGCTGAGCCCCAACGCGAGCGAACCCGCCGCTATGACCGCCGCCTGCACCTCTTCAGCGTTGCCCGGCTCGCGGAGCTCCGCCATCTGCGTGTGGTTGAGCCGCGAGTGGATGTCGTTGACGTCGATTGGCATTGGCATTGGTGTTGGTGTGGGTGTTGGTGTTGGTGTTGGTGTTTGCTGCTATTTTAATTAACCGCACGCGTCAAGACAAGAGACGACTGATGCCGGAGGACGAATCCCTGGACCGAATCCCTAGACGAATCCCTAAACAGGCACCGATTGAAACGGTGATCGCATGCACGGTGATTGGCGTAAGTTATTGCGCAACAACGGTTGACGGGCATGAGTGGAGGCGAACAAAGTGTCGCCGTAGGCGCACGGCAGCCCCTGCTTTCACAGGTGCTGCCGTGCCTCCCGGCGCAGATCCGTACGGGCAGATTTCCTGCATACGGCTCCTCCCTTAGGTACTGACGAGGAGCGCGGAAGCGCTGGGATAGAGATGGATTATTCGTGCGGCAGGAAGCCAGTGAATCGTGGACCAGTGAATCGAGGACATGCACTCCGTTCGCTTACGTCTATGCATGTAAATCATTTTACAGCAATGGCTTACGACGCTCGTAACTTATGCGCCCCTCGTTTCAATTGGTGCCTGTCCAGGGATGATTTCCATTTTCCGACGGCAACCACCAAGATATTTTGCCGCTTTATCTCTGAAATAAGGGTACAGGCCCGCGCCGATAATATTCGCACCATACGCTGTCCCCCTGTATTCGGCCATACGCCTACGGATACCATCTTGTACTCACTCTAAGGCTGCATCCACATTATTGATAGGTTGCAATTGTTCAGAATCAGAAAAAATTGAACTAACATTTTTGTTAGTGATTATTACTTCCAATTGATCCGGAGTGACTTGTGTGCCTCTTCCGAAACCAAACGAAGTCGTACCATCCGCATGCCTTTCAACACGAGTAACTTCATAAATAGCAATCTCTGGCAAGCCCCTCGCACTTACTCGAACGACTTCCCAAGTAGTAGAAAATTCAATGTCTATTGGAATTGAAACTTCTAATAAAAACCGCTGGGAAATAATGGTTTTTCCAACCCAAGTCCTAGGCCCAGCACGGCCATCGAAATGTGAGATGAAAACTTTAGACGCAGGGAAGGCCTCCTCAAACTGTTTAGCTAACGTAATTCCATCAATTGAGGCCTTCAACGCACTTGAATACTGGTTCGCATTAGGCTTCCCTGATCCGCAGCCGAACAACAGCGAGCCAATTACAATGGAAATTATATACCTCATTATTTCTCTCAGTATGGCCAAGGTGACAGATTCCACAAGGCGGAAAATGACCCCTGCTATTTCGTTTCTTGAAGCTGGCCATTCACCCAAAGTCGATGACTCGGGAAGTTACTTCCGCTGAACTCGTCAACTTTAACATAGCCCTTGCCTTGAGCACAATATGCGCGAATAACAACACGATGCCAGATTCGAGTATTAACTCTAGGATAAATTATTTGAAACGGAATCTCAGCCCAAAAATGCGGTGAGCCCCCAAATGCCCATTCGATAGTCATCTCTGAATTACTGGGGCGCAACACACCCGGACCGCCAAATACGCCAGCTGGCAATCGCACACGAATCCTGGACATGCACCAAACCCACGAATCCTGAACCGAATCCTACGCCTCCATGAAAATGCGGTTGTCATGTGAGCGTAAGCATCCGCTCCAATGGCAGCGGTTGGAAGGCGACCGCCCGTGCCGCCGCTTCCTCTTTCAGGCGGAAGTCGCCGTTCTCGGCGTCGACGAAGCCGGGGTCGTCGTAGCGGCTGCTGCCGTCGACGCCGAAGGCGCGCAACCATTCCAGCCACGCGCGACCGGCTGCGGGGTCGCCGGCACAAAAATAGATATTTTGGTCGCAGTCAGTATCTCGCAGGCGCGCCTTGCGCCCTTCGCCGTGGATGCACATTTCGCCCACGAAGGCCGGCGCGGGACTGGCGCTGTCGATGCTGTTGTGCCTGTCCACCAGTCGGGGCTCGCCGAGGCGGATGCGGTTGAGGATGGCAGCCGGCTACAGCGCAGGTGACGTTGCCTGCCGTGCAGCGTGCAGCCACGTTGGGGCCCGCCGCTTCATTCGGCAATAAAGATGTCGGCTGAGCGCGCGCGCAGATCGACGACGGCGCCAGCCACCACGCGCTGATGGTCATACAGCCCCCGCCAGGACCCCTCACCAAGCGTAACCGTCATTGCGGTTTCTTCGTCGTTGTGCGTCACCGCAAAACGCACCCGTCCGGTGCGGTCTTGGAGATGGTCAATACGCACTCGCCGACCCACCGGCGCGGCAATGCCACCGGGTGTGGTGATGCCGACGCGCGCCAGCACCAAACCAAGCAAACGATCGAGACCACTCGGATCGCCGAGGTTGGCCGCTAGGCCAAGATCGGTGCCGGCGTAGACCACGCGACCTTTCCCGACGGCCTTGGTTGCCACCACCGGCTTGCCCGGATGGAACCACGCTAAGGGCTCCAAGCCGTCTCCAGAGAGTTCCGCATAGCGCTCAGCGCCCAGCAGCGTGCCACCGTCAGAGAATCGTGGACATGCACTCCGTTCACCTACGTCTATGCATGCAAATCATTTTACAGTAATTACTTACGACGTTAGTAATTCATGCGCCCCTCGTTTCAATTGGTGCCTGTCCAGGGATTAGGAAAGGCCTTAGTGCCAGTATTTTTTGATTGATAGGTCAAGCAAGAATACGGGTGTCCTTAGTTCATTTTTCTCACGCTGCGGTTTCCGTTTACTGCCCGTTGTCGGTGTTATGGCCACGATTACCCTAATCGTTAGGCAAAAAAATGCCACGCTCGTACACCCTCTGGCTGTACATATACATTATTGTACTTACCCTTCGTCAAGCACAGACTACCTGGAGAAAGATAAAGATATGGCAGACAAGAAAAGCATCCTGGTGATCGGCGTGCAGCCAACACTCATGGATTTCTCTCACCCAGACTACGCGGCTTACCCGGGCATGGACGCGACGAAGGTATTGGCTGGCCTCAAAGCCTCTGAAGACAGCTTGACTGACCGCGGCTACGATGTGCACATGTGCTTGACCGATTTTGGAAAAACTGCCGAGGCAGTTGTTCGAGACCAACTGAAGCAGAAGCGGTTCGACTGCATCGTCATCGGGGCGGGCATACGAACGATCGCAGGAAGCTTCCTATTGTTTGAAAAATTGATAAATGTCGTGCACGCGCACGCACCTCAAGCCAAGCTGTGCTTCAACACCGGGCCGACGGACACTGTTGAGGCAGTTCAGCGCTGGCTCTGAAGCGTAAAATAACTTTGTGCTTTCGTAAGGCATAGCTGCCTAACACTTCGTTGTAGCGGACTGCCTTCGGCAGCCGCTGAACTCAAACGTTAGGTGTCAGATCCCAATCCGTCGCATCCTAAATTCCAGTCCAAATGGAGAACAAAATGAGCGTAAATTTTGATAGAACAACAATTCTTGGGGCGGCACGGTTTTTTCAAAACTGCGTCCGCAGCGGCGATATTGAGGGCGCTCTAAGCTCCTTTCATGACGATGCCCTTTATGTTTCCCAGCCCGGAAATGTCGTCAAAGGCAAGGCTGAAATACGAAAGGCCTTGGAGTTTCTATGCGGAATGAGACCAGATTTACAGGCTCAGCGCAGCGTGTCGTTTGAAACAGGCGAGATTGCAGCGTGGTTAGATGAGTGGACGCTCAAAGCCACAACGCCCGATGGTGTGGCGCTAGATATGAATGGCACTTCCAGTGACATCATGAAACGGTTGCCAAACGGTAACTGGGTGTACTTGGTTGACAATCCGTACGGTGCATCGGCGGTTCTTGACGTTCCAAAGGTTGATTTATGAACACCGCTTGGCCTCGAATTGGGCATGTCTCGGTTTACGCCCACGAGCCTAAAGCTGCCGCGTCGGCATTGGCAGGGCTTATCGGTGGCCAGATCGCCCATTTCCCACCACACGATGGAGCGTGGGTCTGTTTTCTTTCTCGTGATCGCGTGGGCTGGGAATTTGAATTCATTGAGATCTACCCACGCAACATCAGGCTCGCACCGGTAGAAGGCAACACACGCCCACGGTTTGTCAGTGTTCAAGGTGGCCTGGCAACCGGAGCCGGGTCACATGTGAACCTGGTTGTACCGATGACCGCAGAAGCCATTGAAGTAGCCTGCAAGCAGGTTGGCCTGCCCTATGGCTGGCGATGGCAAGGGCTGATGGACGTTTGGCTGGATGAAGGGCTGATGGTGGAACTCGCACCCGGCAAGCCGGCGGATCATATGTACCCATAAGAATTCGTTCGAGCGTAAGCGGTTCACCGCGGTTGCTTGACAGCGTTTTCGGCTTCTTTTCGGGCCGCGTGGCGGGCGGGAGTCAGTTCGCTGGGGGTGCGGGGCATAAATTGAATCGTGGTATTGAATCGTATTGAATCGTATTGAATCGTATTGCGAATTGAATCGTGGACATGCACTCCGTTCACCTACGTCTATGCATGAAAACCATTTCACAGTAATTACTTACGACATTAGTAATTCATGCGCCCCTCGTTTCAATTGGTGCCTGTCCAGGGATTACTGAGGAGGCGAAATTGTCCACGATGCCCGGTGCCCACGTGTCCACGATGCCTCACACGATGCCTCGCGCACCACGCACGATGCCTGTTGTCCACGATGCCTTGATGCCTCAGATTCGTCTATGGAATCGCTCGCGGACGAGAGATCGATTCCGGCCACCGATTGCCCCGACTCCGACGCCATCAAGATCCCACGCATGTCCCCCCTACGTGCCCTTCAATCTGTCATGACCGAGAACGATCTCCTGGCGCGCAGCATGCACCCGCGCATAACCGACGAGGCCGGGCCAGCCACCTGGGAACTGGTCCATGCCCTGCGTTTTCGCGGCTGGCTGCTCGACAATCTGGGGGTGGCCATCCCGCCCGCGGTGGCGCCGCTGCTGGATAGCATCGATGGGGCGTATTGTTCGCCGCGACTCAGCCGGGCGGGGCTGGCGCTGGAGCCGCTGCTGGCGCTGGGAGCCTACATGGGCGGGCTGACCGACTCGCAGATCACCGTGCCGTGGACGACACGCCGCGACTACTTCAAACCCAACCACCGGGACCTAACGGACTGTGTCTTCTTCATGGCCAGCCACGACGCCTATCACCTTGGTCGGGCGGCGGCGCGACTCTGACTGGTGCGCCCGCTCACTGCGCAACAGTTGGTGAACATTTCAACAGCCAATGCCATGGATTGTCGTTATCGCCACGCCCGGAGTCAGGCGCCCGGTACGGACGCAATTTCTACAGGCCATCAGGACTGCCGTTTGACCTGACCAGACCATGTGGAATCGGTACAGATGCAGACCACTGCAGACCATTGCAGACCATGGCAGACCATGGCAGACCATGGTCAGGCATTAAAGCCCACGATGTCCATCGCGAAAAATTGACGCGAGCCGGGACCACCGCGGCTCGCGTCAAAAATGGCCGCCGCTTGTTGGCGTTTCCGAATTGAACGGTGAGTTGGCTGCCTGACCGAAAGGGTCAAGGGTCATGTGGGCCATTGGGTGCTTGTCCGGCATCCGCTAACCGCGCAGGCAAATAGCCAAGGCGAGTCAGCATGAGTTCGTCGCGCTCGATGAAACGGCCGCCGATATCTGCGCGGTAGCGGACATTGGGAATCACGGTGCGGTCGATCAGGCGATAGGCTGATGTGCGGGCTGCGGCGACGTCCTCACCGCGACCCGTGACCACCATCACATACCCGCTGGCACCACCGATCACCGGATCGCCCGTGGAGAAATCCACTTCGCCATAGTGCAGGTGACGTAGGTCGTCTGGTGCCAGTTCACCGCGAAAAGAAATGGGCAGGCCGCGTGATGGATGGGGGTCGGCAAGGTAGGGGAACGGTGGGGCCGTCAGCACCACGCCGATCGCATAGCCGGGATGAGTCGCGATGGGAACGTCGGCGCCGCACAACGCGCGCAGAATGTTCTCCCAGCCATCGACATGCAGAGCGTCCAGGATGGCGAACCCGGGATACCCGAAGCGGCAGGTGAATTCCAACGGCCAAATGCCGTCGGCATTGATGATGGTGTTGATGTTGATGTATCCGCAGTAGCCATGCTCGGCCAACAGGGGCGCCAGCGGCGCGATGGTTTCACGAAAAAGACGGTCACTGCCGCGGTAGGTCACCACCGTTCCCATCTCGCAGGTGAGTTCACCCAGGTCGCCGGGAAAGAACCGTTTGTGCTCCCAATCCAAGCAGACCGGACCAATAAATGTCCGGCCATTAAAGTAGGCGCCAATTCCGGTCTCGACCCCCTCTATAAAATCCATCAAGACGAGATCGATCGCCTCCCCCGTCCGGTTTTGGTATTGGCTGAGCAACGCGACGACGTCTGCCCCATCCGCTAATTCTCCGACGTAGTTGCGCGTTGAAGGATGATGGTGGCCGTTGTGCTTGCAGACATACCGACGCGGGCGCTGACGAATATAACTCAGCGCGGCTGAAACATCGGTGAAGCGCGTGGTCTGGGCGGTCTGCATGCCGGCTTGACGCATGATGACCTGGCCGAAATCGCGATCACCTTCTAAGCGGTCACCAAAAGCACAGCCGCCAACGACCTGGAACCCTTCACGCCGCAATTCATCCTGCACGACGCCATCGTGGGCGGTCTCGAACACGATCACGCCCTCACGACCAGCGGCACGGATCCACTCGAGCTCCTCGCGCCAATCCACGGTGTGCGGCACCAGGCCGCGGAAGACATCCTGGTAGGCAGGTTCCCTGATCGCCATGCGCACCTCGTGACCGCGCTGCAGCAGGTGCGCGTACAGATCGCCTAAATCACCGTAATCACCTATTCCCAGCACACGCATAAACAGCTCGCTCCCAAAAGGTTGATCCAGTGTGATGCCTGCGATCATCGGACCGAGTCACCGCGCCATGGGAAAATAGCAGACCACGGGTTCGACGGTGGGCAGCGTGGACGCTTCCGCGCCTCACCCCCACCGTGCCTACCGTTCACCACATCCTGTCACCGCCCCAGAGCAGATAAGCATGCGGGAAGGACTGCCAACCAGCCGTCTCCCTGCGGTTGATCAGCACTTTCTGTGCCAGTAGCTACTCACCCGAAGCCTGACGGCAACGGCGCGGGACGGGCTTCTATCCTGCAATATGATTCATTGTTCGTGCTGGGCTCCTGTGAATCGCATCACGATATCCACGAATCCCCGATCCTCGACAGTGTAGTCCGCGGCATGTCTCGTGCTGTCGTGAGGACAACGGGCTTCACCAGGAGTCGGTCTACAATCCATGCACCTATTCCCGCCATGGGTTGGCGTTGGCGTTTCCGAGCCGAACCCGTGCTTGCCTATTTTTCGCGTCGATTTTTCGCGTCGTTTGCGCAGGAGAGGGTGGGGAGAGCGCGATGAGGGAATTCGGGTCTGTGCACATCTGTGCAGATCTGCTCCTTTAGCATGAGGACCTGTCCGAACCTTGGTTAGCCTCTACATCATGCCTAACTCTCACCACTTCTGCGACCTGGTTGTCGTCGGCGCGTCCGCCGGCGGCTTGGAAGCCTTGAAAGGGCTGCTGGGCAGCCTGCCCAAAGATCTCGATGCGGCGGTGCTGATCGCCATGCACATCGGCGAGGGCAAGACGAGCATTCTCGCGAGCGTGCTCACGCGTTTCACCGCGCTGCCGATCGCCGATGCCATCGATGGGCAGCGTCTGGAACGTGGGCGGGTGTATGTCGCCATCGCCGACCACCATTTGACCATCGAGAAGGATATCGTGCGCGTGCTGCCCTCGCCCAAGGAAGGACTCTACCGTCCCTCCATCGACACCCTGTTTCGCTCGGCGGCCGCTGCCTACGGCAACCGGGTCGTGGGCGTGGTGCTGTCCGGGATGCTTAAAGACGGCACCGCGGGCCTTGTCCACATTACCAAAGGCGGCGGTGTGAGCGTGGTGCAGGATCCCAATGAGGCCCTGGAAAGCAGCATGCCGGAGAGCGCCATCGTCGGCGACCATGTGCAGTACATTCTTCCCGTGCGCGATATTGCCGCCCTGCTGGTGCGTTTAGCTGCGGCATGCCAGGATACGCCCGTCGCCTCATCCGACGGGGCTCTTGTGCATCCTTCGCCGCTGCCCAGCCCCTGAGATGAAGTAACGTAACGATGCTGTGATCCGGCTGGGAAATTCCTGGTCGCTGGCGCACGCATCGTTCCTTGCCCGCATAATGTTTTATTGCCGGTGGTGATCTGCTTTACCGGCGATCGCCCGGCGCATGCCCGCGAACGGTGCGGTGTCATCCATGACCAGCCCACCGGGCTCCTGCCGGAGGCCGAGCTTCATCCACCAGTCCGCATAATTGACGTTGACCGGTGCCGAGCCGAGCTCGCGGTGCAGGTCAGCGAGGACATCGACGCCGGTTACGGTGCGTCCCAGCGCTAAGACCTGAGCTACGGTCCACGTGGTGCTGCCATCGCCGCCCGCGGCGAGCACGGCGCGCAAGACGTCGTCGAGGTTATGACGGCCCGCCGTTTGTTCGCGGATGCGCAGATCCGCCAGCAGCCAATATCCGGCCCCGCCCCAATAGGTCCGACCCCAGGCATCGTCGTCGTCGAGTCCAGCGGGAGATCTGCCGGGCTGACCCTTGGGCAGGCCCACCATCAATTCATGCCACATGGTGGAAGCGGATAGGCTACCGGCGCGGACGCGGATCACCGGTTCGAGATACGTTGCGAGACCTTCGTCCATCCACAGGGAACGCGGGTCGAGATTAGGAAAAGCGAGGTGGACCATCTCATGGGTCATAACCCAGTCGGAAGCGAGATCGGCCGTCGTCGCGTGCTGACCAAGGCCGATGCGGATGAACCGTCCTTGGAACGTCACCCCCGAATTCACGCCGGTGCCGCGGTTGCTAATCTCGACGCGCAGGCGGGGGACGGGAAAATGACCAAAATAGCTCGCCACCCCAGCGGCGGACTGACCGACCCAGGCCAGCACCTCGGCCTGCGTCACGGCAAGCCGTGCTGCGGGCAGGACGACGGTGAGGCTGCCACCAGCAACCGTAAAGGTGGCTTCGCGACCGGACGCATCCACGGCGGCAGTGGTCCACGGGGCCCTGTCGGCGGCATTGAGTGCAACGGTCGAGGCCAGCAGGAAAAACGTCAGCAGCGTGGGCATGAGGGACAGGGTACGGCGTCGGAAATCGCCGTCGCGGTTATTCCCGATGACCTCCCGCACGGCTGGACAGCGCGGTTCTGGGACAGGTACGTATGAAAGTGCTAACCGCTATGCCCGTCCCCTTCCGTTCGTTTTTTTCCCATTCTTCGCAACCCCTTCCCCAACAACCGCTGCTGAAATATCTGTTCCAACAAGGCGTATAATTCTGGATCCCGGCGCGCCATTTCCTCCGGCGACTGAAAGAAATATTCACTCGCCACCGCGAAGAATTCGGCCTCGTTGGTGTACCCATAGGCCGGAATGCCCGCGTCGTCTCCGCGATGATGCGCGAGGTGGTCATGCACCAGGGTGGTCCAGGGCTGCAGACATTCCCGGGGTAGGGAGGCGGGGATGCCGTCGATCGCACCGTTATTCTGATCGATGAGATGGGAAAATTCATGAATCCCGACGTTGTGCTTGCCGGCATTGGGGGCAAATCCGGCATAGAGGTCGGGCAGCGAGAGAATCATAACGCCATCGAACAGGCCCGACGCACCGACCATGCCCAGGGCCATGGTCTCCTGTTGCTGACGATCTTGGAAGGTCGCATCGAAAGCCTCTGGTCGGATGAGGACCTTGCGGAGCGTTGCGTATTCCCAGGCGGGAAATGCGAAGACGGGGATGGTGGCGCTCGCGGCAACCAATAAGCGGGTGGTGTCATCGATGGTACAACCAATGCCATGAATGGGTTTTTCGTCGAGAAATATCGCGACCAGATGCTGAAAACGTTCGCGCTCTGCGGGAGCCAGGGTTGCGTAATAGGGGACGATTTTTCCTAATTGCTGCGCCCACTCCGCGGGGAATGGCTGGGCCATGACCGCCAGGCGTCGGCGAATGATGCGCGTTTCGCTGCGGTAAATAAGGCCACCGATAACAAGTGCGACGACGACGAGAATCAGCGCCGCCGCGATGGTGGCGGTAAAGGCCAGGCCAATAAGGATAGCGAAGCCCGCAACCGCAGCCGCTTCGGTGAGGGCCCAGCGGCGGGTGGCGCGCATTCTCCGTGGAGTCGGGATCACCGCAGGATCACGTTGCGGCTGAGATAGGGCCCCGTGCAAGCAGGCGACAGAGCGGAGTCCATCTGCGCAGTCGTAGCCGGGTTCGAGCAGCGGGAAGCCGCATTGAGGCTGGGTATCGACATGCTGGCGAGCGCTTGTCGGGTCGGCGCACCGGTGTTGCCGCTCCTAGCGAAATCCGCTGTAACGTCAGCAAACGACTACAAGAAGCCGCATCATGCGTAACCCGCAAACAGCAAAGCACCCCGGTAGGTCCTCTGTTATGTATGTCCTGTCCACTTCCCGACTGCAGCCCACCCGAGACGCGCCACCCCAGCGGGCCAGCATTCACCCGGTGCGCGACGCTCTGATTCGCTCGGGGGACGGAACTTTCGCATGAGCAAGGGAAATCAGGGCCGGCTGGAAACAAAACCTGGGAACACGTCTGGTGTGTCCCCCCATTTTATTCGTCCTTTTATATTCGACTATCAATTATTGACCGGCGTTCCCTGAATAGCATGGGGTGCGGCCCGTTTATGGTCCAAGCACTCTTCTGCGCAGAACTGCGCAGAACTGCACACTGCTGCGACCCGTCAGCCGTGACTATCCCGGCGAGCCTGATTCCGCCGTCCCAGCGCACTGACGCTGCCATAGCGCGCCTTGCGCTGCGCCAGCGGAAGGCGTGCGACGCCCTGAACACGGGCCTGGTCATGCGAGAGGAATGATTGTCCGCGACGAGTAATCTCGGGAATGGGTCGATTGACGTCAGCCACGGGCTCGCCTCGGGCAGCCATGGTGGACTCTGACTGCGTCACCACTGGCAATACCATGACTGGCAGGGCAGGGGTCGGTGTCTCTCTCTGCTCAGCGGCTTCCATTGCCTTGACTGGGGTTTTGGTCTTGGTCTTGGTCTTGGTTTTGGTCTTGGTTTTGGACTTGGGCTTGGGCTTGGCTGCGGTGGACGGTGACACCTTCGACGCTGCTGGCTTCGTCGATGCGGTGCGGGTTTTGGGCTTCGCCTTCGCCTCCTTCGGCTGCTGCGCTTGCGTTGGCTTCTTCGCTTTCGTTGGCTTCTTTGCTTTCGTTGGCTTCTTCGCTTTGGCTTCATTCGCCGTCTTTGCCTTTTTCGCCTTCACTGCCTTCGACGCAGCAACAGCCTTTCCCACCGGAGCTTTGCCGGCTTGCTTGCGCCGCTTGGATTCCGCCAGAAAAGCAGCCAGGACCTCGGCAAACAGCTGCTCCTTGCGCTGCGTCCGCTCGTTGCCGTCCGCCGGACGCTTGCCCCGCGCGCGCACTTTACCGCGCTGTTCCCGGCGCTGACTGCGCGCCAGATCGCGGAACTTATCGCGGAGCGCACGGGCGCGCTCAAGGTCAGTGCGCAAGGCTGCGTCACTCAAGGTGCGCACGGTGCGTGCGCGGCTGCGCTGCACGAGGGTGAATTCGCGCACCGAGCAGAGGCGCTTCGCAGCTGGCATAGAAATATTCATTGTCCGGACTCCTTGGGTCAATGTGTTCACCCTCGCCTTGCCCAAGGATCTGTCTACGACAATCCGCAGAGCCTTCCTCGCGCGCACAGCGCCGGCCGCTTGCCAGTAAATCTGGCCTATCGGGTACGTCTGGCAGACCACCGGCGAAAACATCGCCTCCGGCCAGACCAGTGTCGCCCAAGTCATGACCGCCTGGATGAACAGCAGCGGCCACAAGGCCAACATCCTGGGTGACAGTTTCACCGAGTTCGGTGCCGCCCGGGTCGGCAACTACTGGACCCAGGTCTTCGCCGCTCCGCTGGGTGGCGGCGGCTGAAGAATTATTTTGGACAAAAACTTTCCTGGATAAACTTTCCCGAACTTTCCTGGACAGGCATTAGTCCCATCTCTTTACGGCGGTCAAGGCCGCCGAATCGTCCGCTGAATGCCATGAACTCTTGATAAGCAATGGGTTCCTGTCCTCGAATAGGCTGTAATTTAATAAAACGAGGTGACCTAGTGCCGATCTGGTCGCAGTCGCAGATATACAATATCGCGCAGATTATCGGTAAAAGACCTGGGTTTATTGAAAAATTGACTTTTATGGATTAAGCGGACGATCCCCCAGGCCCATAGCAAAAAAATAACCGTAGCAAGGCCAGCACACCACCACCGCAAGAAAAATGACTCCACCAGCCAGGGTATAATCAGAAAGACCGGGTAACCCAGTCGGGGTAGCCACCAGTCCTCGGTGGTGCGACGAGTGCGATCTGCATTTCCTTGGAGCCAGGCGAGACGCACTTGGTCGTGCATGATCCACAAGCTATAAGCAAAAATTGGTTCCCAGCAGTGCCAGTACGCAAACAGCCCAACCAAGATCAGGTAATTCAATTTACATGCCCAAGACATGGGCAGCGCCAAAGCTCGCCAAGGCACCTCACGTTTGGCGAGCACCATACCGGCGATAAGCAAAAATCCTGGCCCCCACCAACCAAAAACCACGGCTGAGATCCAGTCACCAAGCATCACGCTATAGCCAAAACACACGCTGTGCATCAACACCAGTGGCAGACCAGGCAACTCACCACCGATAAGCGAATCCCGATGCACCTGCGATTGCCCAGTCCATGCACGGCGAATGAGAAAAATCACGGTCAGCAGGACGAAACCACTCAGCCACCCAATAATCCATGGGCTGACTCGCGCAAAAAGGTGGTAAACGGTGGACGACATGGTGAACGACTTGGTGAACGACTTGGTGAACGACTTGGTGAGCGACGTGGTGAAGGACGTGGTGAACGGGCACCTATCAGGCAGAACTTGGGTCCATCTTAGGCCAAGGCAACTCCGTTTATTGAGAGCTATCTTGAGAGCTATCCTGGGCAGGCAACTCGTGGTCCTGTTTAATTACCATCATCATCGCCACTTCATCGTAAATTGTATTCTATAAACTGCTTAGGTGCAATTGGTGGCTGTCCATGCTTCGCTCCAGGCACCGCTTCTTCGCCCGCCAGCTCAACGCCGAGTTCGGCGGTAAATCTCTGTTTCGACATGCCGGCACATCGGTGATCATCGGCTTCAAGATGGAAAGCAGCACGCGTGGCGGCAAGGACAAGAGTGAGGGTACCCCCAGCTTGTACAACCACGATGGCGGGCAGCTCGTGCTGTTCGTTGGGCTGCTCTCCACCCTCGGCAGCAAGGCGCATCATCGCCCCGCAGTACCCGCCTTCACCAACGAAAAAGGGCGTTATCGCGATCAGGTGCCGTCACCACGGCATTCCCGCGACGTGGTACGATCAGATCCTGCGCGTTGGCGCCGGTGACCAAGCCACGCTGTTCACCAACCAGGACATCGGCGGCAACGGTAGAGCCTTGCCCTTCGATCAGCGGTAATCGGCCTGCACGCGCCGGCGCAATTCCGCCAGATCGGCTTCGAGGCGATCGATCAATTCCATTGCCGGCGGTGGTGCCTGCTCGGGGACTATGCGTAATTCATTCATGGTCGAGACGATCACGCCGATGAAGAGGTTCAGCACGGTAAAGGTTGCAATGATGATGAAGGGCACAAAGAACAGCCAGGCCATAGGATGGATGATCATCACCGGACGGACGATGCCCATCGACCAGCTCTCCAGGGTCATAATCTGGAACATGGTGAAGAGCGATCGCCCAAGATGGCCGAAGAACTGCGGATGGCTGTCGCCAAACAGACCGGTTGCCATCACTGCGGCGATGTAGAACACCACGGTCATCAACCCCACCACCGAGGCCAGCCCGGGAATGGCGTGGATAAACGCCAGCACCACCCGTTTCAGGGATGGGACCGCGGTCAGCAGGCGGAAGACACGCAACACGCGCAGGCCGCGCAGCACTGAGGCCGGGCCAGCCGTTGGCACCAAGGCGATGCCGACCACGAGAATGTCGAAAACATTCCAGCCGCTGCGCAACATGCTGAGCCGATAGGCGATGGCCTTGAGCAAAAGTTCGACGACGAAAATACCCAGGCAGATCTGGTCGATCAGGAGCATCCACGGCATGGCCGCACTATCCTTCAGCGGAGTGGCCTCCATACCCAGGACCAGCGCGTTGATCACGATGATCGCAATGACGAAACCCTGGATGCGCCCGGATTCGACGAAGCGCGCCAGAGTAATGCGCCACGGGGCGACCCCCGGTCGTACCAGCAAGCGTTTCAGATCAGCATCGGTCATGGTCTACCCCCGCCTTCTGGCGCGGGAGAATAGAACCCGTGCCGCAATAACCAGCGCGTTTGGACGGTAGCGTAACCGCGCCCTCGCCGCGGACAGCTACCGCCAGCGGCACAACGAAACCGCTAGCATACACGCTCTCGCCGCCGTCATGGGCAATCATCTGCATCTGCTGGTGCGCACCCGATCCTCATCGCGTCGGAATCTGGACCGCAAGCGTGGTCATTCAGCGTTGGACCTTGGCCCAACTCCATCTGAATGCCCAAGGCGCCGGAGCGGCCTGAGGTTCGGCCGTGATCGCATGGAAAGCCAGCGATGCTGCCTGCCGATCTGGCTCGGGAGCGCCTGCGGTCAATTTTCTTATTCAAGAAATCCAGCAAGGGCGCGCTGGGTAGTGGCTTGCCAACGTGGGCTCTCGTGACCCAGTGCCAATTTCTCCCGCGTAGAAGACCGCGTGGCGGCTCGGCGCCGACGCGTGTTGGTTGTGGTGGTGAAAAGCGAGCGGTGTCCGGCAGCAGGCGATACAGCGGGTCCACTCACAGCTGGCACCGCCAGACGCGCACGCCAGCATGCCTGCCCATCGGCCATGACCGCTTTCCCCTCCACCGCTCCGCGCTCCACCAAGCCACGATGGCGCCGTTGGTCGCATGCGTCGGGGCGTGCCCTGCGCGGCGTCCTGCGCCTCGAGGACACCCCGCAGCGCATCGCTCTGGGTTCGGCCCTCGGCCTGTTCTTCGCCTTCCAGCCCTTCGTCGGCAGCCAGATGTTGGTGGCGGCCGTGGTCGCGCGCGTGGTCGGTGGCAATGTCCTGGCCAGCGTGCCGTGGACGTGGATCACCAATCCCCTCACTCTGCTGCCGTTCTGGTACGCCATCTATTGCATCGGCTGCACGTGGTGGCCGGCCGCGCGACAATTCGATGTGCAGCGCCTGGACGAGTTGAGCGCGGCGATCGAGGCGGTCGGACCCTGGTCGGTCATCACCGGGCAGCAGGCCGACCTGCTGCCCCTCCTCCTGGATGTCATCGCGCCGATGCAGCTCGGGGGCACCGCCCTCGGCGCAATCAGCGCGGGTTTGGGCTACGTCGCGGTACGCCGCCTGGTGCGCGTCGTGCAGGCGCGCCGCGCCGCCCGCCGCGCCGGTTGGCGGCGCTAGGCCGCCCCCCCCGTCCCCATGCCCGGATGACTCTCTGCTTCTGATCTGAGAACTCTTGGACAGTCATTTAGGAATTCGTCCCGTCTCATTCCTGAGGTCATGACTACAGAATCGTCGGATGGATTCGGTAAACTTCTGCGGTGGAATTGGCGCCTGTTCAAGATGCGTGCTGTCCCATCTAGACCAAGACTCTCAGCGCTCACGCGTGGGCTGCCCGCACCGGCTGCGCCGGTCGGCCCGAGGCCGCCGAGGCCGCCGAGGCGTAGATCGCATCCATCAATTCGCTTTGGATGATACCGTTGCGCGCGGTAGTGCAGGGTTCCGCCCGGCCGAGCACAGCATCGATAAAATTATCGTTGGGCGACTGGGCCTTGCCCGGGATGACCGGGTATTTGATCTGCTCGCGTTCGAAGACGCGGATCCAGGAACCGCCCCAGCCATCAACCTCAATGCGTCCGCGCTCGAAGACAGAGGTCAGCGAAGCCCCGAAAGAGACGCAATTGCCACTGATGGTGATACCAGCGGTGGCGCCGTTGGTGAATGGAATGGGAATGGTCGCATTGATATCGACCGGGGTGCCCAGGTTGGCGCACACCGCGAACACCTGCTTGATGTCGGATTCGACCGACCGGCAGACGAGGCGCACGTCGGGATGGTTCTTGAAGCGATGGGCGTGGGCGCCGGCCATGCCCCCACACCCGAGAATTGCCATACGAGCGGAAGCCGTGTGCGGTTCTCCTGACGGCCCATCCTAGCGTCGCGCAGTCAGCGTCGCGCAGTCAGCGTCGCGCAGTCAGCGCGGACATGCCGTCGCCGGAACCCCGCATGTCGTTGACGGCAGCGGCGTGCCGAGAGCTTTCTGGAACAGAATTATCTTGGCCAGGCGCCCAGGCGAGGCATGCGTCCCATTTGCCGACCATTGTTGTGGCCGTGTAAAGGTAGACGTATCCTCTACGTTGCTGAGGGGCAATTGGCGCTTGTCCTGGTTGTTCAAACTTGTTCGACCTGGCCCGACGCCTTTTTCAGTTCCGAATTCACTTCGCCGCCAACCAGAAAAGCGATGGCGGATAAATAAAACCACAGAAGAAGAATGATGATCGCGCCAATAGAGCCATACGTCACGGTGTAGCGGTCGAAGTAGGACAGGTAAAGTTGGAACCCAAAAGACCCGGCCAGCCACAGCACGACACCGACAACGGTCCCAGGCATCAGCCAACGCCAGCGGCGGTGTTTCAGGTTGGGTGCGTACAGATAGAGAATATTGAATGCCAAGAGCACAAACATGAGCGGCAGCACCCACGTCAAAACCTGCCAGACCCACGCCATGACCACGCTGGCTCCGATTTGATTGCCAATGGTCGCGCCGTAACGGCTACCGTACACCATGGCGAACAACGCCGCTGCGATGAGGACCAAAAGGACGAGCGTCAGCCCCAATGCCACGAGGTTTTTCTTCCACCAGGGCCGCGGATCCTCGACGCCGTAGGCGATATTCAAGCCCCCCATGATGGCCACGACACAGCGCGAAGCGGTCCACAAGGTAAAGAGCAGCGCCAGGGACAGCTGACCGCCGCCAGAGCTGGTGGTGATTTCCTCGAGGGTCTTGGCGACCAGGCCCGAGGCCGACGAGGGAATGACTGCCGCGAGATATTTCTGCAACTCAGCCTGGAAATCCGGACTGGATTGCAGCAGGAGACCTAAGAGTGTGATCAGGAAAAGGAGCAGCGGAAAGATCGAAAGCATGAAATAAAAGGCAAGCTTGGCAGACTGATCCAAAATGCGATCCTGCTTGAATTGGCTCCAGGTGCGCCGGAGCAATTCCAGCCACGTCATCCCGCTCAGGGTCCACAGTGAAGACGAGCGCTGAGCGTTCCCTAGCGAGGCTTCTGTTGTTTCATCCGTTTTCACAGGGGTGTTCCTTCTGCTTCAATTCCGAAAAAGACGGGCGTGGATCGAAAGGGATCGAAAGGGATCGAAAGGGATCGAAAGGGATCGAAAGGGATCGAGCTGACAGCCATTTTGATCTCGGTTCTCGGCGAGTGGGCGACCCTATTGGATTGGCACTCCTGAAACATGGACAACCCTCTCAACCTTCTGCCCTATTGCTCAACCCGATGGAACCGGCACTCATGAAATGAAACGTAACGTGCGTATTCGATAGGGCCTAGGCCACACAATTTCTGGCAGGTCGACGCAGAGTTCAGCACCCCTATCTGCAGGAGAGCGCGATGGGGAAATGGTGCCTGTCCACTCATCGCACTCATCGGGATCACGAGAAGTGCCTATCTTCTCTTTATGAGTCAACCTGGTATCACCGTCTCAGCACCTAGTCATGGGTGATAGTGATCTGGTGCTTGAGGTATTCTTGCCCGACTGATTCCGGATCCAGCAGATAGGTCTTCAGGGTCCCGCAATCCAAAAGGATGGGGACGCCCAATTCATCACTGCCGATCAACACGGCGTTTTCGACGCCGCATTCCGCCAATTTCCGGATGTTCTCGGGCTTCGCGTTCACCTTGTTCAGGTCGGCCAGCTTCTGGATCCGCACCTTGATCGTTTTCCCGTACGGGTCCTGGTAGACCAAGGTGGCGGCTTTGGCGATGAGCTTGCCCAGGTAGGCAATAAAGTCGGGTGGATTCTTCATGCGGGATAAGCCATGCCGGCAGCCTATAGGTGTCCAAGACCGAGCCAACAGGAAGGCATGCCCCGTGCCTGGGCGGAAGCCTGGTCATCACCATGGCGCGCCGCCCTTTCTATTCAGCTCAGATGGAATGGGTACCTGGCCAAGATATACGCAAACAAGGTGATGTGCCCATTTTATTCTGCGGCTCCTGGGATCGCCGAGTTGCACTCGGCTCGAATCGAATGCGCATGGTGTTCTTATTCGCCACGCCTTTTCGTCTGCCGTGCAGCCCGGCCGAGTGCAACTCGGCGATCACAGGGTAGCACCCCTGAAATTGGATTATTCCCATGCACTATCTGTATTCCCCAAAAAAACTGGTCTGTCTGAACCCTAACGCCGCCGATACGCCGCCGGCGACATTCCGACCAGGCGCTTAAACTGCGCTGAAAATTGAAACGGATTCGCGTAACCCAGACGGGTAGCGATATCTTGAATCGAGGTCTCTTCGGTGTGCAGGGCGGTTCTGGCCTGATCGATGCGCCGGCGAATACGATATTCGTGGGGCGATACGCCCAGACGCTCACGGAATAGTTTGCGGAAGCGCTCATAACTGAGGCCGCATTCCCGGGCCAAATGGTGTAAGGAAATGTGGGGTTCACGGGCCAAACGCTGGCACGCCCGATCCAGACTCGCTTCGTAGGGACCCTTTGCGGCGCGCTGACCCGCCCGCGCAATAATATCCTGATGGAGATGCACGAAGCGCCCTAAATGCAGGGCCAAATCCCGTTCCGGCGCATCGCGTAAGGCATCGCGGTATTCAATGAGGGTGCGCAACAGCACTAAATCGATGCCGACCGTGAGCACGGGCGCAGCGGCAGAAATGGCGCCCATATCGACCAAGGCTTGGCCTAACGGGGCCCCAAAACCGATGTAGGCCTCTACCCACTGACCGTGGGGGTCCAACTCATTGCCATGCTGACGATCCGTCAAACGAAAAAAAAGATCGCCAGGACGTACCTCCCACGTGTGGCCCTGGGAATCGTGATAGCGGCCGTGCCCGCGCAGACACCACACCACGGAATAGTGGTCGGGCTGGTGCAGCGCAAAGTCCCACCCGGTGCCCCGTTTATGGACAATGCCACAGCTCAGGGCACCCCGGCGGCCAAACCCGACACTGCGGTGATGGGCCGCAGGACTGAGCCAGGAATCAGGAATACTCACGTCGTGAAACGGTGTCAACGATGGCATGTTGATATCTTAACCAGCGCGACCAATTCCGGTAGGTCTTTGCCCAGCACTGGCATTCCTTCTCGTGATAAGGACTAATCATGGGGCATGAGCACATGACCAATACCCATGGTTCCTGCCGTCCCACCCTCCCCCGTCATCCGTTTCCCGCAAAGACCCCATGACCGAACCCGTCAAACCGCTCGCTTTCTCTTCTTCGTGGACCGTTTTTGGCCCTTTCCGGGATCAGGATATTCGCCCACCGGCGAAAGAGCTGACCACCTGCCCGACGTCGCTACGCTTGGACGATACGGTTCACGAAGCGCGCATCGGCACGGCGAGCGATGGCAGGCTCGACCTGGTGAGCGTCTTGGGCACGCAACCTGTGCGCACCACCGCGTGGGTGTATGTCAGCATCACGGCACCGCGCGACGACGTCTACGCTATTGGGCTTGGGGCTGACTGGTGGATGGAGTCCTTTCTCGATGGCACCTTGCTGCACAATACGTTGTCGTCTGGCAATGGCGGCAATCCGCCTTCGCGTCGCGACCATCAAAAAGAAATTTCGCTGACGGCAGGCACCCACCTCTTGGCAGTGCGGGTCATTGCGGGCAGCGCGGGCATGACCCTGGATATGGGCGAAACCCTGACGGCCGCCGAGTTGGTCCGGCGCAACCCCGCGAGCATTGCCATGCCCGCAGATCCCGCGCGCGACTGGGAAGACCCCACCATCTTGCAGCGCAATCGTTTGCCGGCCCGCGTGACGTCCATTCCCTTTGCCGACACCGCCAGTGCCCTGTGCGGCGAGCGTGGCGCTTCGCCCTATTTTCGCTTACTCAGTGGCGAATGGGATTTTTGCTGGTGTGCCAATCCGCAGGTCTTGCCAGAAAACTGGTATTCGAACGAAGCCGACTGCACGTGGGAGCGTATTCGCGTGCCCTCGAATTGGCAAATGTATCGCGACCGTGGCTACGACAACGTTCACTACACCAATGTGAATTATCCCATCCCCGTCGACATTCCCCGCGTACCAACCGATAATCCGGTGGGCCTGTATCGCCGCACGTTCTCCCTCCCTGAATCGTGGGATGGTCGCCGTATTCACCTGCATTTCGGTGGCGTCAATTGTGCTTTTTACGTCTATGTCAATGGCCAGCAGGTCGGCTACAGCCAAGGCAGTCATATGCCTTCTGAGTTTGACGTCAGCAGCTATCTGAAAGCCGGCGATAACCTGGTCGCGGTCCAGGTCTTTAAATGGTCCGATGCGTCGTATTTGGAAGATCAAGATTTCCTGCGCTTGTCCGGTATTTTCCGCGATGTCAGTCTCATCGCCCTGCCCCAGGTGCACGTCCGCGATTTCTTTGTCCGCACCTTGTTGGATAAGGCCTACACCGACGCCGTCCTGGACGTGCAACTGCACATCGCCAATGGGTCTACCACCCAGGCCCAAGGCCATCGCGTCGCCATTGCCTTGCTGGATGCCGCCGGTGACACCGTCCACGAACAGACCCACACCGTACCGTCATTGTCGGGGACCACCGAGCAGACGCTTGCCCTGCAAATCCCCGTCTCGGCGCCGCATAAGTGGAATGCCGAAGATCCGTATCTCTACACCCTGCTGATCAGCAGCATCGACGCGGCCGGAAAAATATCTGCCGTCCAACGGCAGGCGGTCGGTTTCCGCAGCGTGGAAATTCACGACCAGCAATTCTGGGTCAATGGCGTGTCGATCAAGTTCCAGGGCGTCAACCGCCACGATACCCATCCGGATTTGGGCCACGCAATTTCCATGGAATCGATGATTCACGACATTACCTTGATGAAGCAGCACAACGTCAATGCCGTACGCACCAGTCATTATCCCAATGACCCGCGCTGGCTTGACCTGTGTGACCGTTTTGGGCTGTTTGTCGTCGACGAAGCGGACTTGGAAACCCACGGCTTTGCGCAAATGCATACCGGCTACAATCATGATGATTGGTCGATCCCGGTGACCCGCCCCGAATGGCAGGCCGCCTGCGTCGATCGCGCCAGTCGCCTCGTTGAACGCGATAAAAATCATCCCTGCGTCGTCATGTGGAGCCTGGGCAACGAAAGCGGCAGCGGACCCAATCTTGAGGCCATGGCGGCCTGGATTCGTAGCGCCGACACCACCCGGCCCATTCATTATGAAGGGGCCGGCGACCGTCCCTACGTAGATGTGGTCAGTCAGATGTACACGACTATTCCCAATCTGATTCTTTTTGGTAATAAAACTGCGGCAGAAGATCCGCGGCCATTTTTCCTCTGTGAATATGCGCACGCGATGGGCAATGGGCCGGGCAGTCTTGGCGACTATTGGAACGCCATTCGGGCGTCGAAACGGCTCGTCGGCGGCTGCGTCTGGGAATGGGCGGACCACTCCGTGCGCATGACCACTCCCGAAGGAAAAGAATGGTTTGCGTATGGCGGCGACTGGGGCGATTTTCCCAATGACGGCGATTTCTGCGTGGATGGCATGGTGTGGCCCGATCGACGCCCCTACCCCGGCTTACTTGAATATAAAAAGGTCCTGGAACCGCTCACCGTCGAACTACGCGACAGTAAAAAGCTGACCGTTCGGATTCACAATCGTCATTTCTTCCAATCGCTCGCGTATCTGCACGGCAGTTGGAGCTTAGTCCTTGATGCTCAAACCATTGCCCAAGGCAGCCTGGGCGAACTCAACATCGCAGCCGGACAAAGCGCGGATATTGCGCTGAAAGCCCCGGTCCCGACCCCACGCCCCGGACAACGCTGGTTTTTGGAATTCCGCTTCTCGCTTGCCCAAGCAACCATCTGGGCCGAGGCCGGCCATTCCGTCGCCCATGTCCAACTCGAATTGCCCATCGCGGTGCCCGCGCGCCCACGCGTGGCCCTCGCAACCATGCCGCGCCTGGCTCTGCGCGAAAGCCGCAACCGCGTCGATATCGTCGGTGAAAATTGGCAGATCGGCTTTGATACGATCCACGGCCACCTGGAGCGGTGGACCTTAGATGGTTTGCCGATGCTGGTGCACGGTCCGCGCTTGGACATCTGGCGCGCGCCCACGGATAATGATATGTCGGTGAAAAAACGCTGGTTCGATTTCGGCTATAATCGCATGCAGCATCGTTTAGATCGCTGGCAGGTCCTGCATCACGACGACCATCACGCATCAATCACGGTCGATTCCACGCTAGCGGCAGTATCACGGGCAGCAGCGCTGCGCATCCAGCAACGCTATGATATCAGCGGCAACGGTGATGTGATTCTCACCACGCATGTGGATCTGGCTGGGCGCGGCTTGCCGCCGCTGCCCCGCTTAGGCCTCTTCCTGACCATGCCTGGCGAATATGATCGCATGCGCTGGTTTGGCCGCGGCCCGCACGAAAGTTATAGTGATCGCAAGGACAGCGCCCGCATCGGCGACTGGCGGGGCTTGGTCCAGGATCAATATGTCCCCTACGTCTTCCCGCAAGAACACGGCAATAAAACCGACACCCAATGGCTTGCGGTCACTGATCAACGCGGAAGCGGCCTCTTGGCAGTTGCGGACCCCACGACTACCGGTAACGGCACCAACATCGGCAGCATGCATGTGTCGGCCAGTCACTACAGCCCAGAGAATCTGACCCAAGCCACCCACACCACGGATCTCAAGCGCGAGAATCGCACCTACGTGCGCCTTGATCACGCCCACCACGGCATCGGCAGCAATTCCTGCGGCCCAGAGCCGTTGCCGCAGTACCGCCTGGAAGCCACCGGCACCTATTCCTTCACCGTCCGCCTGCGCGCTTTCCATCAGGATGTCTGGTCGCCCGCGCACTTGGCGGCGTTGTGGCCAGAAGGGCCTGCCGCGTAGCAGATGTGAAATAAATGTGGGCAGGCATCAAACCATGCACTCCTGAGGTGCTATTGGTGCCTGTTCTCTATTCGACGCTCCTTTCATGGCGCCTTTGACTTCCTCCGCGTCTTCCTCCGCGTCTCCGCGCCTCCTGTGAATCGAATTCGAGGAGGCCGAAGAGACTGAAGACATTTCACAGGAGACGCGGAGGCGCGGAGAATTCGCAGGAGGCGAGAACGGCAAGGAGAGCTCCCTGCCTGCCAGCCCGCTGGCTTCCTCCGCGTCTTCCTCCGCGTCTCCTGTGGATCGAACTTAAGGCCGTATCGTCTGCCATACGCCCCTGCCGTGTGCAACTCGGCGATCCCAGGATGGCCAGTCCCAGATTTGCCTCCATCCCCACCAGGAATCGGTTACCGATCTATCCTTATGACCAGGAAAGGTCCGGCACCTTCTGCTTCGCTGCGCAATCCTTGAGATAAAGATTGATTAGCGATTGATACGGGACCCCCTTCTCGGCGGCGATATTTTTGAAATAATTGATGACCTCATCATCCAAGCGAATGGTGACGGATTTCTTGAGCTTATGGATATAGGGGTTTTTCTCGCCCTTGGTGAAGTCGTAGGTTTTCCTCATCGCATGCTCCAGTAGTCTTGGGTTTCTTGGCGGTTCGCTTTTCGGGCTGAAATAATGCGGATGGACTCGAGCTCGTCATGCTCTCGGTAGCAATGGCACACGACCAATTCCCTCCCCGAGCGACTCAAACCGATCATCACGAAACGATCTTCCCTTTCGGAATGATCAGGATCATGAATGACCACGGCATGTTCATCGAAGAACACGGTCGAGGCTTCCGGAAAAGAGACTCCGTGCTTCCGCTCATTGCCCGAGGACTTGGATTCGTCCCATTCGACATGCATGCATACATCGTATGTACGTATGCAGAGAGGCAAGCCTGGGCTAGGCCAGCCACCATCTGACAGACCAGACAGTCATCGAGTCGTAAGTTGCTCGCCATTCACACCTTACACTCAATTGGTGTCTGGCCATGATTCGTGCGATGATTCGTGCGCAGGAGGCGAGAACGGCAAGGAGAGCTCCCTGCCTGCCAGATTTCTGCCTTCTTCCGGGTCTTCCGTGAATCGAAACCACGACGGCATTATTGACAGGCTTCGCAATCGGGGTCGGTGATCGAGCGGCTAAAGGGGACATGCCACTTGGATCACATCAAGGTGGTGTGTCCCCTTCATGCTTGGCGCCCATTCATGCGGGATAAGGTGTCGAGTCACCTCTATTTTGATCCAAGATAATTCCCACCTGGCAACGCCCCTGGATTCCAGTTTGCAAAATACTTGAAACAAGATGGGTCGCCGTAGATTTCTGCGCATTGTCCGCATTTTTTCAGCGTTTTCTGCGAGATACCCGGCACAGATCCGTACGTGCGGAATTACCGCATACGGCTCCTCCATCAGGTGGTGACGCATAGTCGC